>Ga0164295_10000050_pt1 | contig 108431 bp, 113 predicted proteins | sample GEODES006metaG_FD_111798 | JGI IMG/M metagenome (GOLD analysis project Ga0164295, IMG submission 111798) | Oligotrophic lake water microbial communities from Sparkling Lake, Wisconsin, USA - GEODES006 metaG | ecosystem: Environmental > Aquatic > Freshwater > Lake | place: USA: Sparkling Lake...
AGGAGTCCACCAATTATTCAAATTTCCAATATAATCATATTGACTTCCCCAGTCATCTAGCGCATGTGACATTTCATGACTAACTGTAAATCCTATATTTGCAAGATTATATTCTATTCCTCTCTCATCTAGATCAAGAAAAGGTTTTTGTAAATAACCTAAATTTAGGTATATAGTATTTTCTGTTGGGGTATAAGAAGCATTTACAATATAGGCTTGGTCACCTGTCATTTTAACTGGATATTCTGACCAGTCAACCATAGGTATTTCTATAACATCTTGTCCTACTAAATCAATAAATTTCTCAAATCGCCAAATATTAATTTTGCTTATATTTTCAAATAAGTTATTATTATAATTTAAATCGGGGTCAATCCTTAAAGTTTCTGGATAGCCAATAATAAATTTCATGTGTTCAATAGTTTTTATCGCATAATCCTTGGTTTTTTTTTCTAACCAAGTATTATTTGTCATTATTCTATGAAAAACTTTTCTTAAATCTTCACATAAAACATTAACATATTGGATTTTATTTGGGTTAGCATATTTTTCAACATATTTTTCGGTTAAGAATTTATTAAAAGGAACAGACATATATAATGATGCACTTACCGCATTATTTTCATTTATTACACTTTGACCTTTTTCAAATTCCCCAAAAAATTTGAAATTTAGTTTTTCCCATTTTCGCGTTGTTCGGGATACAAATTGCAGTATAATATATATCCAATATGTTTTCCATTTTGGAGAATTCCAATTTTTCAGATATAAATCAGTTCCACATTTAAGATAATTTAAACTCGATGTTACAAAATATTCTGGAACTTTTTTAAATCCTAATTCTCTTGCCAACTCAGACCAATTAAACCCATATTTTTGTAACGCATCTGTTTTTGATACTTTATTATATGATTCTTCTTTTTTAGTTACGTCTGAACAACCAAATACATTAAACATATCAACTTCAACATCGTAAATATCATCTGTATTATAACCATGGCCCTCACCTAAACATTGATTAAATAATTTTTTACAGAATTTTTTAAATTCTTTTCTATATTTATTTTTGTATTCAATATTTTTTCCATCATCAAAATAAACATCTAAATCTAGTATCATAAAATTGTGAGGATTTATAGAAGAAATAAACTTTTTGGAATTTTTATCATCAGGATCAACTGTAAAAATAAATGGACACAAGTAATTGTAAAAATTGTATTTATTAAAATAACCCAATATTTTCCATGGATTATTTGACGCTAACAACGTTTCAATTTCATGAACACCGCGTTTAACTATTGTTTTACCCTTTGCAACAGGATTCATATTTACAACTGAATCATAAAAATTCTTCATATTTTTGGCCAATTTATCATCATGATTTTTTATATAATCATTAATTATCAAATCTAATTGGTAATACACTTTATCTTGGGTTAATCTAAAATCATCTACTTGAACAATATATTGTTGCTCTTTTTTAATATCGACTTCTTTTAACCATTTGTAATTTATATAACTATAGTAATCGTTTTGTGGTAGTATACTAGAAGGTGAAGATCTAGATAATAAAATTTTAACAAATTTATCATTGAACTTATTATACGATTTATTTGTTTTGAATTCTTTTTGATATAATTCTTCAAATGGTTTTAAATTGGTTGGACAATCTTTTCTTAATATTAATTCATTTCCTTGCAATTTATATATATTTTTTTTTGTTTTATTAGTTGTTTTATTTTTTTTGATTGTTTTGGTCATAATATTATATATATATATATATATAATTATATTATTTGATAATAAAAATATAATTAAGCAACAAATTAGTTAGAACTATTCAATAATGTTGCTATGTAGTCTTTGATCTTGTAAGCAAATACATGGATATATAAATAAACCCTTCAATTTCCCATTTTTAATGGATTCCGCGTAATGACGATCAATTTCGCATTTAATATTACATAGTGAACCATAAATTTTTTCTATATTTTTATTATTCAATAATAGAGCATGTGTACCCCAACAATTTGCACTAGGATTCATAAAATATATGTTGTTTATTATCCTAGTTCCATGATTATTGGTAAGATTTCCTAAAAATATAATATCAAAATCATAATTGGCAATGACATCTAAATCAAATATTATTTTATTTATTTTGTCATGGATTCCTGTGTCAAACAAAGCATCATCTTCAAAAATAACTGAATAATCATTTGGGGCAACCATTTTTATGTTCTTACATTCATGCATGATTTTTTCAATAATTCTAAAATGTGAAAAATAACATCCCAGTTGTCCAGATAAATAAAAACGAAATCCGTCGTCTATATGTAATTTTTCATCGAATCTATTAATATATTCTACTTGATTTTTCAAATCAAAATACTTTGTATAAATTCCTTTGAACATTTCAATTGGTTCACCTAATCTAGATAATATATTTTCCTGTATATGTTTTATTCTCTCTTTATGTTCTATACAATGTATTAAATAATATTTGATTTTCATTACTATTTTCTAACCAAGACTTATGTTTAATTATATTTTTATGTTAAATCATATAAATATAATTAAGGATAAAAATATAAAACAAAAATGAATACAAATACAAATACAACCAACAGATTAATTTTTTATAGCGAAGAACCAAATGAAAGAGAAAACAGAAATGCATGTTGGTTAACCTTAATAGTTGTTGTTGTGGTTATTGTATTTATTCTTGTATTTACTGTGGTTTAGACTTCTACAATGTAAAATTTGTAAAAGTACAAGGAACTGAACCAATTGCTTTAGATTATTTAATTAAAAATGATTCTTTAAATGAAGAAGATATTATTGTTGGAGTTAAAAATGTACCTATAATATGGTATTTTGATGAAACTAATAAAAAACATAGGCATTATGTTGATATTTTTATACCATCTAAAAATCTTTGCATTGAAAGTAAATCTACTTGGACTTTTCTTAAAAAAAAGGATAACATTTTTTTAAAACAAAATGCTGCAAAAGAATTGGGTTATAATTATGAAATATGGGTTTATGATAACAAGAACAAATTAGTAGAAAAATGTATTTAAAACTTGTAATAATTATATGTAATTTTATAAATATAATTATTATTTTAAACCATGAAATTAATATTCTGAATAAGGAATATTATTCGACCCTCTCGTAATTAAATAGTTATAAGTATTTGTGTTCATGCAAGCACACCCCATACTACTTGAATAAGTATTAGGGCAACAATCAGGACTAAATGGCATATTATCGAATAATGATAATTGTCCTTCTGGTAGAGGAAGTGATTGATTAGGACGATTAATAATCTCTTGTGCAGCCTTAGGAATAGGTTTACCAGGAACAATAACTAAACTAGGTAAACCCCATTTGCTAGTATTTACAGGAATATTTTGTGTCAATGAATAATTGGATGATTGCCCATAATTAGTGTTTGCGCCAGTAAACCCTTCCTTTTTCTTACTTCCACCACTACTAGTGGTGGTAGTAGTAGTATCAGTATTTATCATTTCTGGAGTACCAGAAGGCATTTCTACGTCGGTAGGAGTTGCCATAGTAGTCGATGCAGGTGTAGTTCCTGATGGGGATGCAGTTATAACTGGCGATGGAGTAGATGAATTAGATGTTGTTGATGTTGAAGATGAATCATAAGTACTAGGCATAGGTTGAGTTAAATTATCACTAGTATTTTCATAACCCTCTTTATTATTCATTCTACAACATCCGCAAACAGTATGCCCTACTAAAATTAAATAAACAATACCAATTAGAATTAATACTTCCAAATTCAATTTAAATCCAAAAATAGAAATATCCATTATTATACATATTTCATAGATAATAATTTTCCTCTATATTTTTCTAAAAATAAGTCAATACAAGAATTATAATCATAAAATTGAATTCCATTTATACTAAACACTTTTTTATCTGTAAGTAAATGATATAACTTATTATCCATTTCATTTAATTTTTTAATTTTCTTAGACTTATTATTTATATCTAAATCTAAAGTAGAAGTAAAAGATACATTTTTGTCGCATATATTTAAATTAACACCACCATCAATATATTTATTTTTGCCTAAATTATAAATAGATTGTTCTATTAAATTTTGTCCATCCAATTCTACGATGCCATACACTTTCTCTCCATTTTCAAGAATATCTCCTATAGAAACGTGCTTAATTTTTTTACAATCACCATTTTTCAATTTTACTTGTGTATTTTTATTGAACCCACCATCTAAATATTTATGAATATCCGAATTTGTAGTTTCAGTACTATTACAATTTATATTTCCATTGTATTTTTGTTTGACACTTTCGATTTTGACATATTTAATTTTTTTCAAATCCTCATCATATATTTCATCCCAATCAGTGAAAATAATACCAGCCAGTGAAATCACTTTTTTCTCTGTGTTTATACAGTAGAGATAAGGTTCGGTATAATCCTCTATTTTTTTACTAAGCGGATGCTCATCAACTCGGATCCATTTATCGTTGTAATTTACTATATGTGAATCAGAAACAATGACACCATTTAAGTCATACATAACCGAGTTATTCGTTTCAACTATAAATTTGGCAGTAATGAGACCGTTTTCGAGAGTTTTCTCTCCAACCTGTAAATCTACAATTGATTTAGTACTACCATCATGCATTCCAAATTGAGTATTTTTATCAAAACATTTTACGGTTGGAATTGTTAAACCAGTATTAACACCCAAAACATCCGTCATGAACGTGAGTAGTATTGCTAATGGTATTGAAATTGCTACGAAAATAGCTGTGCTTGTTATTGCGGTTCCCCATGTAAATGGAAAAATCCAAAATATCGCAATCATTACTGCAAGAGCAATCAATATATTAACGATGAAATTAACTATAACTCCAAGCAGTGATTGTAGGGAGAGAAATGCACCGAAAGTAGTAAACAGTCCTGCCGTCATTGTTCCTTGAACTTTTGCAATAAAATCTTTGAAACTAATTATTATTTGTTGCAACGGAACTATAATATTTAATAACCTACCCATAATTTCTTCACTAACATTAGCAAAATATGTTCTGACTTTGTTTGTCATAGCTCGAATATCATTAATTGCTTCTTCTGTAGTGTTTACAATGCCTGTAAGTGCGCTTGTAGCAAATGTTATTGGTTCTAATGCAAAACCCGAAATATTTTGTAATATAGTTTGAGCACAATAGTTGAAGTTTTGAGAGGTGTAGTCCTCATAACTCATGTCAGGAGGCTTGTTTATGAAACCTGCTATTGGTATGATATATGGTTTGCATCTTTGGTTTGGCCAATCTTGTTGTATTTGTTGAACATTTGCAAGTGCAATACATGCGCCTATAGTAAGTCCTACTATAATTGTAATTATGATAAACACAATTAATGACAACCCATATTGGTCAAAATAAGTGAGATTATCGTATATTTTCTTCAAATGATCTAGTCCTGTAGTAGCTGTATTTTTATTATCATCTTTTGTTGTATTTTTATTATTATCCATATAATTTATATATAGTATATATGGATAATATTCATTTATAATAAATTTATACAAATTCAGACAAACTACAAAGAAAGTACAAATTATAAATTATTTCAAGTTATTGTCCCATAAAAGTCTACATAATATATGATCTTCCCAATCCCAAAAAATTTCTTCACCTATTTTAATTTTATGATCTGAAGTAATTAAACAACAAAACCAGTCCGTATCGACAGTTGATATTTCAGCATAGGGATAAGTTTCTACTTTAACAAACTGTTTATTCTCTTTATTATACACTAAATGTGAACCTGTTACATAAATGTCGTTGTTATATTTTTTGTCTATTTCATCATCAAGCCCCTCTCTGCTTTTAATTACATACAAAGGTACTTTATCTTTTTTATTGTCTATTTTCATTGTACTCTCCACTATACTTCCATTTTCTAAAACATCTCCTAAATTTAAATCTTTCATTGCAACAATATCATCATTTTTGAGCTTAACTTTCGTATCAGGATGAAAACATTTGCCAAGTGCACGAACCATTTGACCAGGTGGACCGTTCCAACTACTATTCATCGTCATAATACTTCCATCAATAATATACATAAGAGTAGTCATAGTACCTATTGTTTTTCCCATTAAATCTTTTAGTCCAATAATTATTTTTTGAAACTCGATAATCAAATTTAAAAATACACCAAAAACGGATTGTATGATAGAAGAAAATAAAGTTCTTATTTTATTAAACATTGATCTAACAGAATTGATCTCGGTCGTAAAACTTGATACGACACTTGTTAATGAACTTGTTATAAATGTGACAGGTTCAAGTAAATAACCCATAAAATTAGATTGAATATTTTGAATACAATAAGCAAAGTCCGACTCAAGGTTATTAGATAATGGCATATAAAGAGGATTACATCTATATTGTGGCCAATTTGCTTTTATATTTTGCACTGAATTCAAGTAAAATGTTCCTGCTATATAAGCAGCAAATGCTAAATTTATATATATAAAATACATCCAGTTTTTTCCTGACGGCATTATTTTTTTAACTTATATTATTATTATATAATTATTCAAAGAATTGTTTGAATAATTGTATAATTGTATTTATTTTTTTGAATACCTACTTCTGTATTTTCTTTTTTTAACTGATTTTGACTTTGACCGCTTCCTGACATTAGTTCCTTTTTTTTTGTTCATTCTTCGTCTTTTTTTTGTTTTTCCACCACTATAACACCCCCATTGGTATTGGTTTGTATTTGGATTAATGTAAACCCCGCCAGTTTGAGTAGTTGTACTAGAACTAGGAGTGGCAGTGGCAGTAGAAGTAGGCATTACTGTAGCATATTTATCATAAACAGCATTTGCTGCGCCTTGAGTGCCATTAATAGCGTTTAGTTTTATAATACTATTTGGATCCTGATTAAGTGCATTTTGAGAAGTATATTGCAGATTATATTGAGGTACTGTTATAGGAGTACTTGATGAAGTTGTTGTCGCAGCAACAGCACCACCACGTATACCATTTTTGGTATATTTACGATATTTTAATTTACCTCCTATTTTATTCAACGCAACCAATTTTTGTGTAGTCAAATTACCTTGTTCGATTGCTGATGCTCTTGGAGTTCCAGCCAACATTCCTTTTGTAGTAGGATAGATCATACCTGGAATTGCTGCGCTAGATGCACTGGTGTTTGAATTTGTTGTATTGGTTGTATTGGTTGTATTGGTTGTATTGGTTGTATTTGTTGTAGACATATATATAATAAAATATTTTATTAGTTTAATTTAAAAATAAATACTCTTAATTATATTATAATATGGATATAATGGATGAAAAACAAAGGCTTCATTTGCAAAAAATGATTGCCGCAAACAATGTAGAAGATCAAACAGGATCAATACGTGAACTAAAACATAGCGATGTTTTGAGGAATGAGGTCAATAATATGATATTATTGAAAGCTAAATATCGTAATGACCCAGAAAAAATTCATTTAGAATGTATGAATGAATGTAATTTTTTATTTACTTACTATACTGATATTTATAACAAAATTAGAAAGGACGAAATGGATATTTCTATCTTGAACAAATTTTTGGATGTTTTGAAAAAAATAGAAATAGGTGAATTAGATCAACATGAAGGGTCTTTTCAAGTGGGTACACTTTTAAAGAAAATATACGTCGATAGTGCACTCAAAAAAGCAGAAAAATTGGACGCGCAAAATAAATCAGATAAAAAAGAAGAACCAATTAAACCAAGTATTCAAATTAGTTGGAAACAATTCAAACGTATGAATAACTAAGTTCAAGTCGAATAAATATGCTGTTAATAAAAATCATTGTATTTTCTCTCGTAATGTTTTGCATAAGTCCCGCACATTTTTTCATTATTTCTGCAAACTGTTGCTAAATAAAAATTGATCAATGCAACTTCTTCATTTTTTTTATCTTTATCCATGTGGCTAGAGTTATTACTTTGTATAGTGTTTCCATTTGTAGTGTTTGTATTTTTAATAAACTGGCACTTTTTAGGATTGTATTTTGGAAATTTTGAGCACCTACTGAATTCATTTTTTTCATTTTCTATATAATGTTTGCAGTTTAGACAAGATTTTATTTTATTACTGTAATATGGACCATCATCAAAAGACGCAATTGCTCTTTCAATTATATGAACGTATGAAAAACATTTTGTGAAAAGGGGAAAAAGAAAAAATAAATAATAATATTTTGTGTGCATATATTATTATTATTCATAACAATTGTTTAAATATTTTTAGAATATAATTTGAAAAGAGTTAAAAAATATTTATTATGTAATATAAATGTCTAAAAAATATTCGACAAGTACTACACTAGTTATTGTTGAGTCGCCTGCAAAATGTAAAAAAATAGAAGGTTATTTGGGTCCTGGTTATAAATGCATAGCTAGTTTTGGTCATTTGAGAGAACTTCCTTCTCTCTCCAACATAAATATACAAGATAATTTCAAACCAACATTTCAGATTATCAACAATTCTTTAAAGAAGAAACAAATAGATATACTACGTAAGGAAATTAAAAATGCAGATGATGTGATATTAGCAACGGATGATGATCGTGAAGGCGAGGGAATAGCATTTCATTTACTAGATTTGTTCCATCTTCCGCAAAATACAAAACGCATTGTATTCAATGAAGTGACAGAAAAAGCATTGCAAAATGCTGTAAAAAATCCGCGAACTATTGACATGAATATGGTGCAAGCACAACAGTCACGACAAATATTGGATTTACTAGTCGGGTTTAAAATTACACCCATTCTTTGGAAATTTATATCGCAAAATTCCGAGAAATCTCTCTCTGCTGGTAGATGCCAAACACCTGCATTACGATTAGTTTACGACAATCAAAAAGAAATCGACGGCGCAGAAAACAAGAACGTATACAATACTATCGGATACTTTACAAATATGAACTTACCTTTTGAATTAAATCATCAATTTGAGAGCCCAGATGAAATGGTGGAATTTTTGGATAAAACGGCAGATTTTAATCATATTTATAATTGCTCAGAACCAACAAAAGTATACAAACAACCTCCTGATCCTTTTACAACGAGTAGATTACAGCAAACGGCTAGTAACGAATGCCATTTCTCTCCAAAGGAAACAATGAAATTATGTCAATCCTTGTATGAAAGCGGATACATAACTTATATGAGAACAGATAGTAAAAAATATAGTCCTGATTTTATAGAGACAACAAAAAACTATATACTTAGAAATTATGAAGCGGCCTATATTAATGAAAAAATCGACGCTCTTTGTGGGAGAGCCATTATGGGTAAAAAGAATGTGAAAAATGATGACAAAAAGAAAACAAAGAGCAACCAAAAAAATGATCTTTCTCAGGAAGCACACGAAGCAATAAGACCGACTAATATTTCTCTCAAAGACTTGCCAGAAAAAGTAAATCCAAGAGAAAAGAGGATGTACAAACTTATTTGGGAGAATACTTTGGAAAGTTGTATGGCGTCTGCGAGTTACAATGCGGTTAAAGGGCAAATCCAATGTGTTGGCGATTATATATTTAGTCACGTATCAGAGCTTATTCTTTTCCCTGGTTGGAAAATAGTGAAAAATAAATTTTCACGAGACAATAAAGAGTATCAATATTTACAAACCATTAAACAAAATTATAGCATTAAGTACAATAAAATAACTAGTAAGGTAACGATTAAAAATGTGAAAATGCATTTTACAGAAGCGCGTTTAATCCAACTTTTAGAAGAAAAAGGGATTGGTCGGCCTTCTACGTTTGCCATGTTAGTGGACAAAATTCAAGATAGAGGATATGTTAAAAAAGATGACGTGAAAGGTAAGAGTGTTTCAGTAAAAGATTTCGAATTGGAAAATGACGAAATATCTGAGTTAGAAACAATGCGTGAATTCGGTAATGAGAAAAACAAATTGATTTTACAGCCACTTGGAAAAATAGTGATGGAATTTTTGGATAAACACTTTATAGACTTGTTAAACTATGATTTCACGAGAGAAATGGAAGACGATTTGGATAAAATATCAAAAGGAGATATTATTTGGCATGATCTTTGTAAGAAATGCAATGATAAATTGGATGGTATGATAGAAGAAGTGAAAAAATGTGAAAAAGGAAAATTTGAAATTAGATTAGACGAAAAACATGTTTATACTTTGGCGAAATATGGACCTGTTATAAAATGTGTCGAGAAAGTAGACGGTAAAAAAACGACTAGTTACAAGTCTATTCGAAAGGATATTGAATTGGATATGAACAAATTAGAAAGTGGTGGTTATAAATTAGAAGATATAATAGAGAATAGTGAAACAAAGAAACAAGCAACGTCAGCAAGTCAAGTTGTATTGGGAATGTATGATGATAAAGAGGTAATAGTAAAAAAGGGTAAATTTGGCCTCTATGTAACATGTGGTGAAATATCAAAAACATTGAAAAAGATGGGTAATAGACCAATGAATAATATACAACTAGAAGAAGTTATTCCATTGTTAGAAGAGGGTAGTAATATGGTACGGGAAATTTCTGCGGATATGAGTATTCGAAAAAGTAAAAGAGGTGATTATGTCTTTTTTAAGACGTCAAAAATGAAAAAACCAAAGTTTATATCATTAAAAGGGTTCGAAGAAGATTATAAAACATGCGATGTCGATGTTTTAAAATCATGGATCCAATCAACCTTTGGGAAAGGTTGAGCCAAATCCACCTTTAGAAAAGGTGGAGCCAAATTAACCTTACAACTTCTCAAAAAAATACTACAAATTTTTGGCTCAACACCACTTTTCAAAAAAGTGCTACAAAACTTTGGCTCCACCTTTTCTAAAGGTGGAAAAGGTGGATTTTAAAGGTTGACTAAATTGACAGCACGGTTAATCATAGGTAATAGTGTTGTAAATTCCAATGTAAATGAATATTCAAAAACACCAAAATTTACCAACTCACCATTATGATATCGAAACCTGAATTTTAATCGCCTTATTCTCTCTACAGGTGGATCGAAAAATTTATATGCATCACTAGGACCATCATAATATTGTGAAAGCGGGGTCGACACAACAGGTATTTTTGCAAATGCTGAATTGACAATACCATTTGTTTCATTTGTTGTCAATGTAAATTTGCTAATATTGTAAGGTTGTGTTTCATCAATACAATTGTATCTAGCAATTTCCATGTAAATATGAGACGGACCAAAAATATTGACTTTATAAGGACATTCAATAAATTGAACAACAGCTCCTTTCAAGAATTCTGTAGTATCAAACTTATATGCAGGGATCAACCAGTAACCACTGTCACCAATTCCCGAACTACTAATAGTAATATCTCCATAATAAAAACGAATATAATTATTACAAATCTTATAAGTAGTAGAATATTTTGCGCAATCATGATCTACATTAGGAGGAGGTTTCGACGTAACATCGCATCTGGTAAGACCTAAATTAGCTGGTAATCCCCAGTTAGCAAAATCTGCAACCTGACTTGACTTACAAATTAAATACTGGTTTCCTTCAGCATTCAGTAAAAATATTTTGTTGTTTAAAAGTGTAAAAGAATCTGCTCGGTTTCCAAACCAAATTTTTTGTGATACATTATTGTATACAAAAACAAACCGTGTGTATCCTCCTTTAGAAATAAATGTTTCCAACTCTGATAATAGTTTATTATTTATCATATAAATTTCAATTACTTTAGTTACAGCTTCATTAAATTTATTCTGTAATTCAATCGCCAACTGAGATGGGTTATAAAATCCTTCTTCAATAACAATCGTAATTTCACCATTGTTTGTTTTATTATTTTCTATTAAAGCTTCATAAATATAATAGTCAATTGAAGTTTTATCAGATGGATAATTTAATGGATAATCGTATGGATCTGCAATTTTAAAAATCATTGTAACATTTGAGTTTAAAACTGAAAAACAATCATAATTGGACGGTAATGCCCAGTTCACTAATTTTATTGTTGCAATATTAATAATATCTTCCGGTAACTCAATTTCAAATTCTGCTGAATTTGGGTAAGCTAAAGCATCCCGGTCTTCAGAATGGATCGAGACATACTTTTTGTATTGCAAATAATTCTGTGAATTTTGTTGAAGTGGGTGATTTTGATTAGTATTTGAATAGGTAGTGTAAAATTTATTATTACTCATCTATTATTTATATCTTATAGTAATACTATATTATTTGTTTTAATATTTAATTTTAAAATAAAATATACTATTATTAGAATGTTAAGTATAAATGTCAACTACGGAAATAAAATACTAAATCAAACTAGTTTTGTTAAAAATTTTAACACTAATTCAATAAATAGTTATTACAATAAAAAAACAAACAGTACAAGTTCTTATGTTAAAACATTTATTCCAAATAAAATTAATGGTAGCTTCATAAAAACATTTAATAACTATCACTGAATTTATACCAGTGAAGATTTGAAACCGCACCCTACGGGGTGCTATGGCTCAAACTGTAACTGATAACTTGAACGGTGTAAACCAATATAAAAGTATAACAAATTATATATTATTATAATGGAAAATAATAACACAGTATATTTCAAAACGGATGATAACCGAATTATAAATGAAAACTGTATAAGATGGGTAAAAAAAATGAGCGATTGTTTAGAAGTTTGTATCAAAATATCAGGGTGTAATTTATATGATAATGGAGATACACACAAAATATGTAAATTAAATAATCCAGATAGTTATAATAAACTTAATAAACATTTTGAATAGAAACATCCAGTTGCAATTCTTTATCTGGTTATTATTGATTTTCTAATTTCTTTCAAATTTCTAAAATTGTTTTAATGATAATATATAATAACTATTCAATATATATTATATATTATGATGAAAAATTGGTATTCAAGTGTTTATAAAGCTTTTTTATTAGGAAGCATAGTATCATTTATCATTTACTTCATAACTTCTGGAAATACATCTTTAGGCGCAATGATAAGTGGTTTCAGTATTTTAATTTTAACTATTATGCTGATTTTATACATTATTTTATATAATGTTTTACAAGCAACACAAAATGCATCATTTTTTCAATCTTTATTAGCTATGATTTTTGCATGTGGGCCATTTTTACTAATGATGTTTGTAATTGGGTTTGTACTATATTTAGTAATAAAATTTAAAAGTAAAATACTTTCTGGTCATGTGTCAAGTGGATATGCTACATTTAGTAATATAATTATTGTGCTGTTATTACTTCAAATTTATTTAGTTTATAATGGTATTAATACCGAAAAATTTGAAACAACAAAAAGATTATCAAAAGTAACAAATAGTATTTTATACTTGTATGGTGTAATTACTGCAATATCTTCAATAACTTTATTCACAATTCTGAATAATTTTTCAGCAGATGGTTGATCGCCACGGGGGTGTATCTGTGAATAACTACCCATTTATTTTTATAAATTTATAAGTCAATCCATAACTTGTTTGAGTTTCCCAAACCCCCGATATTTTTAATATAAAATTATGAACAGATTTTCCCGAAATTTCTTGAAATATTTTAATAAATCCATTTTTAAATTGTTCATGAATTTTAAATTCTGGATGTTTATTATAAAGTGTGTTTTTAAATTTATTTAATATGCTTTCCTCTATTAACTTAATCTCTTCTATTAAATCTTTATGATTATTAACATTAAAAATACATTTGAACTTATTGTAATATTTATCACATACAACATCATTTAATTTTATAAGTAAATATATACCGTTTAAAGTAATATTATCTGTAGAATACAAAATTCTAATAAAATTTCCATCGTTCATTATGTTGTTTTTAATTGAATCACAAAAAAATACATGATTGTCATTATATTGGTTTAAATTTTTAACTAGAAACATATTTATATTAATATATTATTTATATTTGACTAATATATTATATCGATTTTTGTTTTTAAGTAATAATATCAACATGGTTGATTTTGTAAAATAAGTTTTATAAGCAAATAAAGAATATTATAGATATATAATTAATTACAATGAAATTTTATGAAAGTCATTTTGAAGAATATACATTAGAAAGTAAACGAGTAAATCTTCACCCGAAATTAGAAAAGTTGTATATAAAATTTCCAAAAGAACTAAGTAAACTTAAAAATATAATATTCTATGGTCCAAGTGGTACTGGTAAATATACACAAATGTTAAAATCAATCAAAAAATACAGTCCGTCTGAATTAAAGTATGAAAAAAAAATAAGTGTTTCTTACAACAAAACACAATATTTTTTCAAAATAAGTGATATTCATTGTGAAATTGATATGTCGTTATTAGGATGTAATTCAAAAATGTTATGGCACGAAATTTATTTACAAATAATTGATATGATATTTGCAAAACACGAGAAGTCGGGTATTATAGTGTGTAAAAACTTTCATGATATTCACAGTGAATTGCTTGATAATTTTTATAGTTATATGCAGAAAAATAATGCAAATAGTATTGACTTAAAATTTATTATATTAACAGAGGAGTTAAGTTTCATGCCTGATAATGTATTAAATTGCTGTCAAATTATAAATATAGATAGACCTTCTAAAAGTAATTATATAAAATGTATAAAAAAATTACCAAATAAATTAAAGTTAGAGAACATAACAAATATTAAAACCATAAAAAATTTAGATACTTTCAATGAAGAACTCATGATAAATTATAAAATTATATGCAATAAAATAATTCATAATCTGTTGAAGTTGGAAGAAATAAATTTTTTAAAATTCCGCGATATTCTATATGATATGTTTATTTATAATTTAGACATATCAGATTGTATATGGTATATTATAACAACTTTAATAACTGATAAAAAAATTCGTAAAGAACATATATCGATAATTTTAATAAAGACATTTTGTTTTTTTCAATACTACAACAATAACTATCGACCTATTTATCATATGGAAAATTATTTTTTTAACATAGCAAAAATTATTTACGAATTATAAATAATACTAAATCCATATCTATATCCACTGCATCTCATTTGAAGTATCTATAATTTACTCTACGTAAAAAGGTGTAGTAAGGATATTGTGGTTGTACAATCGGATAATTTCCTTGTGTCAAAACGCCAAATCCTGTAAACGAACTTGGAACGCCTCTTCTATAAAATATAGCACTAGTTCGACCTTTACCACTTGAATAAGAAGGCATTATATATGTATAGTTATAATAAAATTAATTTAAATATCGATTTAAAATTATAAATACTAAAATATTCAAATGGACTATTATAAAGCATTAGAGATTTTAGAAATTGATGTAGCTAAAACAAGTGTAAGTGATATAACAATTAAGAAATTAAAAAAAAAATATCATAAACTTGCATTAAAACATCATCCAGATAAAAATGAAAACACAATAGAATCGAATGAAAAATTTAGACAAATTCAAGAAGCATACTCGTATCTAAAAACCGAATTTCATTTAGAGGATGACTATGATAATAACGCGGATGAAGTAAATAGTAGTAGTGATAGTAACAGTGATAGTAGTAGTAATAGTAATAGTAATAATAATTTTTCATTTATTTTACAACTTTTTATGAAGACCGTTTTAGAAGGAAAATATAACAGCATAGTTTCTAAAATAATACAAGATATAGTATCTGGTTGCACTAAAGTAACAATTAAACTCTTTGAAGACTTGGACAAAGATACGTGTATGAACATATACATGTTTCTCTCTAATAATCGATTTACACTTCATTTAAACGATACAATTTTGGAAACAATGAGAGAAATAGTCCAGCAAAAATTTGATAATGTTTTGATTTATAAATTAAATCCTGGTTTATACGACCTTCTAAATAACAATATTTATAAATTGAATATACAAGATCATGTTTGTTATGTTCCTTTATGGAATGCAGAATCTTATTTTGATATTTCAGGATGTGAAGTCATTGTATTATGTGAACCAGAATTGTTTGATAATATTGTAATTGACGAGTATAATAATATTCATGTCACGTGTGAAATATCGATTGTGAATGAATTATATGATCTAATAACAAATAATGCTGATTATACTTTGCAAATTGCAAATAAGTATTTTAATATTCCTATCCAAAAATTATACATGAAAAAAGAGCAAAAATATACAATAAAAAATGAAGGATTAAGTAAAATTATTGATGATTTTAATAACTCAGAAAAAGCCAATATTATTGTTACTGTTAGATTGGTTTGAGGATTTTACTATCTTGAAACCAGTAAAAAATAAATAAAAAAAGATTGTTTTTATTTATTAAAATTTATTTAGTTAAGTTACATAAAATTACTTACTGTTTACATATGTTTATGCGTCAGATTTCTTCTTGACAACTCGCTTCTTTACAACCTTTGGCTCTTCAACTACTGGTGCAGGAGGAACTGGTACTGGAACTGGTGCAGGAGCAGGAGCTGGTGGAGCTGCAGGAGCTTCTTCCTCTTCATCAGCTTCTTCCTCTTCATCAGGCTCTTCATCATCACTGTCTTCGACACAAGTAGTTGCAATAGGCTCATCATCTTCATCCTTAACAGTTTGGTTCTTGATCTTTTCCTTATCTTGAGGCTTCAACTTGATAAAACATTGTCCTTGTAATTGTGCTCTTGGCTTTTGTACTACAGCTTGTACTAATTTCCAACTAGCACTGAACTTGCCATTTACAAACCAAATACCAGCAAATTGGATTAAACAAGCAATATTTGATCCTTTCTTTAAATAATCTAGTGGTGTAACTGCTGGATTTTCTAAACTAGGATATAATTTATTTGTATCCTCGTCATAGATTTCGGTCTTCCATGCTCCTTCCCATTGCGGTAATTTTAATTTTATTGTTGGTTGTTTATTATAATCATATTCACCAGTAGCCCTATTTTTAGGATATTTTAATAATGGTGTGAATAATTCTTCAATAATTTCAGCACTTTTATGTACCTTACCAAACCATTCCTTTGAATAAATCAATGCATCAGCCTTAATTTTGTCTTCAAACGCCTTCATATTTTTAAGAAATGCATCTGTGTCAGCACTCTTATACTCTTCACCTGGAAATTGAAGGGATAATTCAAATCTTCCATTACCAACCTCTTCGCCCTCTTTCTTGAAATCACTTGCACCCCATGTAAGCATAAGAGGTGTAGATAATGTCAATGTTGTTTTTGTTGTTTTGTTTAAAATATTTACTGACTTACCACCCTGAGCACTTGCTTTAGGGGCAGTATACATAATATTTTCAGCATTAAATTGAGTTCCGTCTACGATTCTTTCAGCCATTGTTTTGTTTGTATGATTTATAATATGAGTTTATCTTTAAATCAATTTTTTTTTTAATTATAAATGGTCAGAAAAATAATTCAAAAATATTCGTTTTGTACCATACACCGTAAGAAAGTTAATTTATATTTATTTAAAACAATTCAAAAAGATAATCTATAGTTATATATATATATATTATTTTTTAAAATGACTTCAATAGATAAGTTTATGGAAAATTTGGTTATGAAAAGTGAAAAACAAATGCGCTTCAATAAAAAACTAAAAAAGATTGATAATGAACAATTAGCTATTTTAACAATTAATAATTATAATGAGTTGACTGAGAACAATTACAATATACAACAACTAAAAACAATTGCTAAGTTTTATAAGTTAAAATTAAGTGGTAATAAAAAAGAATTGATGAACCGCATTTTTGTATTTCTTTATTTATCACATTATATTGTAAAAATTCAAAAAATATTTAGAGGTCGTTTGCAAAGAAAGTTCAGTTTGTTCTTTGGTCCTGCACTACACAGGAGAGAAATATGCACGAATAACACTGACTTCGTAACAATGGAGGATCTGAAAGATTTGCATTATGGTCAGTTTTATAGCTTTAAAGATGTTGATGGTAGAATATATGGATTTGACATATCATCTATTTATAATTTAATTTATAAAAGTAATGATAGTATAAATAATAATAAAATAGGCGGTATTAATCCATACAATAGAAATAAAATTCCAAGTTTCGTAATGATTGATTTAAAGATGATTGTTAGAACAAGCAAATTATTAAAAATAAAAATTAATTTAGAGTTCGAGACAAATATTGGTGTTGTAACGAATAAAAAAACAATCGAATTAAAAGCTTTGTCGTTGTTTCAAAATATAGATGAGTTAGGAAATTATAGTTCACCCGAATGGTTTTTATCATTAAACAGAAATCAGCTAATAAAATTTTTGAGAGAATTAAGTGATATATGGAATTACAGGGCACAATTATCACAAGAAATTAAGCAAAAAATATGTCCACCAGTAGGAGATCCATTTAGAGGGTTAAATATGTCATATATTACGAATGAACATGACTTGTTGAATGTCAAAAAATTTATTTTAGACATTTTAGAAAAATTTGTGAATGATGGAATTGATAGAGATAGTAAAACATTGGGAGCATACTATGTTTTAGCAGCTTTAACTTTAGTAAATGATACTGCAGCGTCGTCACTACCATGGTTGTTCCAATCTGTTGCGTATTTTTAATTTTTAAGAACCAGATATTATTTTACTTATATTATGCTCACAATATATATTATTTGTCTTAAATCACTTAAAAACTACTTGTTTATCTATAGTATAATAAGATGGTTAGACAAACTAAATCTAAGACTGCTGAGACTGAACAAGTCACACCTGTTACTACTGCTCCAACCGAAGAGGTTGTTTCTACTGAAAGTGCTCCTAAGGTAAAGAAGACCAAGGCACCAAAGGTTGCTAAGGACGTTGAGGCTGCTCCTGTTGTCGCAGAACAATCTGCTCCTGTTGAAGAGACTGTTGTTTCTGACGTTGAAGCTGCTCTAGCTGATCAATCACTTGAGTTTGCTGCCAAGCTACAGCAACTAAGCGTAGTTATTTCATCTTTAAAGACTGAATACCGTGCTCTAGAGAAGAAGTGGTCACGTGAACTTAAGGTTGCACAAAAGCAAAACTCAAAGCGCAAGAGAAAGGCTGGAAACCGTGCTCCATCTGGTTTTGTAAAGCCAACACGTATTTCAGATGAACTTGCCAAGTTTTTAGACAAGCCATCAGGAACTGAAATGGCCAGAACCGATGTAACACGCGATGTAAACAAGTACATCCGTGCTCACAACCTTCAAGATAAGGAGAATGGCCGCAAGATCCACCCTGATACTAAACTAGCTACTCTTTTAAAGCTAAAGAAGACTGATGAACTTACTTATTTCAATCTTCAAAAGTACATGAGCCACCATTTTGCTAAGGCAAACAAGGACCCAGTTGCAGCTGCAGTTGCAGCTGTCTAAAATGAAATAAAATAAAAAAAATAAATAAATAATGCATACCAAACCATAAAAAATAAAATAAAACTAACCTAAAAACATTCTATAATTTTATAAAAAAATATAAAATTATCATTATTTATCATCTTTTACAAGTGTAAAAGGAACTGCTTCTAGAACATCAATACCAGGTACTTCATTCGTAGGACAACCATTAATAATTTTTTGAAAATTATAACCATGAATAACTAAAAATGTACCATCACTAATCCAAGGACATTTGTTTCCACAAAAATCTTTTTTGAAGTCAAAAGTAACCGTTGTATTTTGAACATTTTCTGTATATGGTGTTTCTTCTGGAGCAATTAATGAACATAATTTATTAGTTGAGCTACAACAAGGTAAATTTTCACCAGGAGTATTTTGAGTAACGCCTAATTGCCATTCGTTTGATGTTACTAACCATGCAATAATTGGTCCAGGACTTCCGTTGTCATTAGCATGAATATGTATCGCACTTACACCCTTTAAATTATTAAATTTTACCTTTACACGAATACTATCATTATTATTATTTACAATATATGTTGCCTTTGCGTATTTTGACGACGCAGTAAATTTTTGACGAGTTTCATGGTGCTTTACTGTTTTACTTTTTTGTTCCGTTGTCGAAGCAGCGTGGTTTTTACAAGAACAGTCTTCTTTTTTTACCATGTATAATATTTATAAATATTATAAATATTCAAAATTCTAAATATAATATTATTATATTTATATTAATGAATTATAAAAATAATATAACATCCGAAATAAATAAAAACTATGAAAAAGCATTACTACTATGTAATAACAGTAATTTAGAAGAGACAAAAAAAATAAACTTAATGAAATATCTAATTAACAGATATAATCATAAAATTAAAGAAGTTAATGATCCACATAATAAGTTTCTAACAAATAATATTACTATAAACAAAAGCAACAATAAATCAGCATTGTTAATTGGTAGTAACTATTACGGTTCAAAGTATCAATTAAATGGCTGTATAAACGATGTAAATTCAATAAAAAATTTTTTAATAAGTAAAGACTTTACTAATATAATTTTATTAACTGATGATAATTCAAATGCACAAACCTCCACAAAATCGAATATAATTGATGGATTAATTAAAATTTTAATTAACTCACAATCGGGAGATACAATAGTATTAATGTACAGTGGTCATGGGTCGTATTGTTTAGATGAAAATAATGATGAACTACGAGGCTACGATCAAATGATTGTTTCATGTGATTTAAAGTCGATAAAAGATGATGAATTAAATTCAATTATTGCAAAATATTTAAAAAAAGATGTCACGCTGTTTTGTTTATTTGATAGTTGTTATAGCGGTTCTGTTCTCGATTTAAAATATCAATACTTAGACAGCTTAAATGAAAATAAACTAACAGTTAATGATAAAGAAAAGGAAACAAGAGGAACTGTAATTATGATAAGTGGGTGTGATGATGAACAAACTAGTTCGGATTCTTATATTGATAGTAAGTATAGTGGGGCAATGACGGCTGCATTTTTATATTGTTGTAATAATATACCACAAAAATATTTAACATGGAAAAAAATATTATTGGGAATGCGTAAATATTTAAAAAAAAATGGGTACACTCAAATACCACAGTTAAGTTCAGGAAAACTAATTGACATAAATTCTACTTTATGTTTCTAAACATTCTTCGTGCCATATTTTTTAAAAATATATAAAATACTTAATATTATTCTTCTAGAGATTTTTTCATTTTCTTTGCAAAGCTGCTCGCTTTGTTTATGATATTTTTCATAGTTATATACATTACTTATTAAGTCCAATTGATATAAATATTTATTTTTATAGTTTTCTAAAAAATTATCATCAAAGTGTAACGAATAATATTCATTTGTTTTTGTAGCAAAGTAACTCAACAAGTCTAATATTTCAAAAATATAATTATTGCGTATATTTTTTATTACTTTCTCGTTTGTAGTTAAAATGTTGTTATTTTTATAACTCGCAGCAATGTATTCTTGTATATTCGGTTCTTCTGGAAATGCTATATTGAAATACTTACTATGAGTACCAAAGTACAAATATTTTTGTAACTTATCTAGAGGTATTTTATTTAACATTTCTCTCAAAGGAGAAGCAGTGTTTTCATGGGAACAGTAATTAAAATGTGGAAAACCTTTAAATACCAAAGAAAGTTGTGTTTTATTATTGTAGTCATAAATAAATTTTGAAAACAACTCTTTATAATGCGACAAATTGAATTTTACATTAATATTTATATAACTATACAAGAGTTTTACTATATCTTGAGGCATATATTTTTCTATTTTTGATAAAATTTTTGTTTCGTTTTTACAAAGTTGTTTTGCATATTTTTTTATTAGTTTTTTTTTATGTTGTTTATTTTTTTTACGTTGAGAAACTGTAAGACGTTTATGAAACATTGTTACGATTATGTGGGTTCAGTATATTAATATTTATTACGAAATACGTTTAAATGTTTCATTTTTTTTTAGAAACTGTTTCAAAATCATCAACACTATCATCGTCTGAAGTGTATTCTATTAATGCGTCTATTAAATTTTGCTTATTTATATGTTTTTGGTACATTAATACTGTATCAATATTTATGTATTCATCAATTTCACATAACTGATACTTTGTGTTTAAAATATAACGTGAAATAAATGTAACATCTAATTTCTGTGTTTTTAAAATATCAATTAATCTCACACTATAAATATATTTTTTTAAAGTTTCGCGGCTATATTCTTTATTATAAAGGTCTAACATAAACTATATAAATTATACTTATTATATTTTATATAGTTTATTACTATTATTATTATTATTATTTTTCACTAATACCACTACTTAAAGTGATACACCATAATTCTGTGCAAAGTGATGGAATAGTAAGATAATTATATGGTAAATAACCGTAACCATTATCACCCCATGTATCACCCCAGCTGTTACGAAATAACCATTGTTTTTTTAAATCGTTGTATCCGCAAACTAAGATAGCATGTCCACCTATTAAATTACTACTTGCAGTAGGCATAGGTACTATTCCGGTTTTTTCTACAGCATCACCCTCAAATTCTGAAAATATTTTAATTCCTATAGCAAACGGATATCCTTCATTCAGATATTCTTTCATTGACTTTAAGTTTTGTGGTACGTTATAACACTTTACTACTTTATGTTCTAATGCACTGACGTAACATTCTTTTGGTGGTTCAATTGCAAACTTTTTAATTATATAAGGCCAAGAAGAGTCAGAACACAAACCATTTCTTTCTAAAGACCTTACTCCATCAATAAGATAAGCACCCGAATCATATGGAACATTATTTTGGCGTTTTCTTGCATTATAATATAAAAATAAACGTGATCCATAAAATTGTGTTAAATATTGATATGAACCACAAAATGTTTGTGCAACGCAGCTACCTAAGTCACCTTGGTCGTATACGGGCGGCATTCTAGGACGTAAGTCTACAACTTGTGGCAACGACTTAACGGTTTTTATTTTAATTGAACCAAAGTTTATTTTTTTTGGATCAATTCGTTTAATAATTAAATTAAAAATACGCTTAGGTTTCTTTGTTTCTTTTTTCATTTATATTATGTAAATATAAATATAAATATAAAAATCTACTTTTGAAAAATCTACTTTTGAAAAAAGTAGAGCAAAATCTAGTTTTCAAAAAATCTACTTTTAAAAAAAGTAGAGCAAAATCTAGTTTTCAAAAAATCTACTTTTGAAAAATCTACTTTTAAAAAAAGTAGAGCAAAATCTAGTTTCAAAAATCTAGTTTCAAAAATCTACTTTTAAAAAATCTACTTTTAAAAAAAATAGAGCAAAAGAGTTTGGCTCCACCTTTTCCAAAAAGTTGTTTTGGCTCAACCTTTCTCAAAGGTTGAAAAATTTATACCAGAGGTCTAGAAATAGTTAAAATAGCGTTATTAAAATTTAAAAAGTATTGTGTTGGGGTCACTCCTGGTTGTGGTGTTTTATTAGTGACACCCACATTGGTAAATGTAAATATTTTTTTTGCTACAATGTCTTCAATTATAACAGACTGTACTATTTCGTATGCTAACTTGACACGTGCAACGAGACTTTCACTATAATTTGTTGCATTTAAAGGTTGCTTTAGCGTTTGTTCAATAAGTCCTGACTTTATTACTGAATAATTATTGTTTGATTTATCATCTGTAAATTGTTGTAGTGCTGTATAAGGGCCTTGTAAAAATGTCAATTTTGTATCTGCTTGAAAATTAATATTATAAAACGCATCTCCAGTTTTTTTACTTTCACTATAGTTTGTTATATTTCTTTTAATGTTTACGTTAAGCGAGACGTCGTTACTAGTAGGACCTGTAACGTTGTTTGATGTTAAAAATGTAGGTTCTGAGGCATAATTTATATAATAACTAGTATTATATTTGCTAAACTTTCCATAATCTACGGACATTTTATAAAATATACTAATATTATATTTTTTCCTAAAAAAATAATGTTTCAAAAAATTAAAATTCCAAAACTAATTCACCTTCCAAACTAAAGTTTCTCTGAAATTTATACAAGTCTAGTGGTTTAAAATAAACTCTATTTAAAACTCTATCATTTTTTGTAATCATTTTTTCGACTACATCACTTTTATTGTTAATAATTGGACTAACACATTTTGCCGCATCAAAATCAAAAACATAGCTAAATTGCGTAACTTTATCTTTTGGAAAATAAGAAGGTAATCCGAAAATAATGTTTTCATTGTAAATCAACTGTTTTTTTAGTGTTTTTAAAATATCCATATCATATGGTTTAGACGTCTTTATTTTATTTAAATAGTCACGTATGTTGATAACATAGTTGTAATGCAAAATACCCATATCCATAGTAGGTCGAACTGTCCAATTCAAAAGTGGAAAACTTAACGCATCTGAATTTTTGATATTTTCTTCATACAACTTCAATATTTTAGTAAAAAAATTGTTCCCAAATCTAATTGTGTCTGGTAATAGTAAAAAATATTTAAATTTACTTTTTAACAAATCAATATTTTCGTAAATATATATAGCGCTTGTTAAATGGAGGCCTGTATATGTTACTTTTACGATTTTTATTTCATTTCGATAAACCACGTCGTCTTTGTCTTCTTGCCCAGATACAATTAATACATTTTCTCTAGGGAATATTTTTTCACTATCAAGTTTGTTAATCTGATTAATTAATCCATTAACATTTTTAAAATACCCTTTGCATGTATTAATTACTAAACATAATTCTGACATTTATTTTTATATAATACAATATAATAAAAAGATAAATAATAAAAAGATAAAATAGTTAGTTAACCCAGTTCACATATAGTCATCCTCAAATTATTCAATAAGTTATTTAACAACTGTTTTTTTGATTTACTTTTAGTTTTATTACTATTTTTCATGTAGTCTAAAAATAATTCACTATTATGAATATTTTCAATCATAGTATGTGTTTTGTATTTTTGCTCTATAAATTTACAAAATTTGTTTTGATTAATGATTGTTTTTTTAAATGCAATTAGAGCTAAGTTGTTTTTTTCGCACCATAATAAAAAATCAGAATAATCATTAAGTAAAACGGTTTTGATCACATAATAAGATAATACATTCGTTTTTTCTTTGTACAATGCTTTTCTAAGAGTTTCACTGTGTAAACTTTTTGAATACAAGTCTTCATATTTCAATCCCATAAAATCTAAAATTTTAACCAGTTGAAAAAAATTATAGTTTCTCTCAAAGTTAATAAAAAATTCCGCGTTTGAGAGAAATTCTTTTTCATTGTCCTTCTTTTTTAACATATAAAAACTACAAAATAAACAATTAATAATTTCAGCCCAAAACTCAGTGTATGCTTCATACAAGTTGACATAAGAATTCACTTTAAAAATAGTTAATAAATAATTATGACAGTCGTTATTATTCATATCTGAAAAATCCAAACCAAAATTATGAAAGGTTTCGTGTATGAAAACTTTGAACCATTCTTCGCGTCTAAAGATTACAATTTCGGAGTTTTTTGGACATGTGGTTGTAAATGCTGTATTTACATGTTTTTCATCCAAAATATGTATATTTGATTCAGGCAATTGTTTTTCTAAACTAGTAAAATAAAAATAAATAATAATAGAATTTGCACACTGTTTCGATGAATACAAATTTAAAATATACAGCCACATAACAATAGAATTAATGTATGTATTGTATTGTTTAATTTTGAGTTCAATATTAGCATCTTCAACAACAAAAATTACTTTACACTCTCGGTTAAAGAGAGAAAATGTATATGTCAACTCTGATAGACTTAACTCATCAATGTGATCCCTTATTACCTGTGGAAAACTATTATAATTAAAATTCTGCGGTTTTGTGACGTCTAATGAAGTATGTATCTTTTTAATATCATAGTTATAAATGCTATTTTTAATAGAATTCATGTATTTATATGCATTCAGTATATCATAGTATAATTTTTTTAAAATGTGATTAGTAGCATTATTATGTTTTATATGTTGAATATATTTATTTTTGGTAAAAAACGATAAAAACTTCTTGCTCTGATATGTCAACTTCATTGTTATATTTATATTTATATTATATTTATAGTATATTTATACTATTTTTATATTATACTACAATATAGTGTTATTTTTTACTTGGTTATATCACAAATCATTTCTTTTTATTTTATCGCGTATTAAAATTAAATCATCTTGAACGATTGGCGGAGATCCTTTGCTGTAATGTGTTAATTTTGCATCTTTTGTAGCCAATAATAATTTTTTTAAATCTTCGTTTTGTGTAAATTTTGCATATTTTGCATTGTATAGTTCTTGTTTTCTTCTTTTACCAAAAAAATCCGGATCGATTGTAACTTCAAAAGGTCTCATTAATTCCCCTTTATATTTACCATTTTTACTTCCAGCTGCTTTTGCCATTTCAGTATTTTTTGATAATTCTGTTCCTGAATCCAATGAAAAACTCAAGTAAAATTCTGGGTGTGTTTTTTTGAATTTACTTGCTTGGTAGTAATGCTCTACACTTGACCATTTATGATTATCAAGTACAAAAGGTTCTATCCAAAAGTCATCGAATTTTCGCCTCCATTGAGGCATAGATGCTAAATTTGTAAATTCTTTTAATTTATCACCAGGTATGGTTTCGCCTGCGCCTTTTCCAGGCAATGGTTTGTCATTTGATTTATTATAAAAGACAAATACAATATTATCATCATACATACCTCGCAACTTAGTTTCAGATAGTTCTTCATAATCATATTGTCCCTCTTTTATAACCGTTTTTTGTATTGTCGATTTAAATCTTTGAAAGTCGGGGATTAGTGAAAATGGGCCAGCATTCTTTTCAAGACATTTATCAGCTATTAATTTTTTAATATCATATGGTATTTCTTGGAACTTAAATATTGACTTTTTTTTATATCCGACTAATTTGTAATGAGATCCCGTATAGTCTAGAATTATATAAAACTCGGGGAAAAAAATACCTTTGTTTTCTAAATATTCATCATTTAATTGTCCGCATTGTAAAACGTTTTTTATGTCTTCTGTTTTGTATGCCTCGCTCGACATAATTATAAATTTAATATTCAATATCCGTTCTAAAGTTGAAATTGCCCAGGTTTCTGCCCAAAAATCACAACTCTTTATCTTCTTTTTGAACTTATCCAGCGTATCTATTCCTTTCATGAATTTGTATTCGTTCAATATTTGAGCAGTAACACGTTTATCTTCAATCATTTTATCATGTAGTTGTTTTACTTTTTTTGCTTCTTCCGAAACAAATTTTTTCTCGTTTCTATCTAAAGTATTGGTGAATTTTTCTCTCAGTTTAGTATATTCGATAGACATCTCTTTTATCTTATTTGTTTCTTCTACTAAAGATTGATTATACATATCATATTGTTCTTTGTAGTTCATAAAAATTTTATCAGTTGCTTCGTCCGATAATTTTTTTCTTATTTTATTTACAGATGTTTGCTGTGCAATGCTAGAAAAAGCATCTCTTATTGTTGCGAATAAACAATCACCACCACCTTCATTATCAGTGATTGAGTAATATTTATTTTCCATAAAACTTTGTATCCAGTTTTCTGAATCAGCTTCCTTGAATTTTTCTCGAATATCCTTTGCTTTTTTTTGACTTTCTTCTGATAAAAGCGGTGGTAAAGGTATACCTTTAGTCAAAATGAAAATATCTTCTCTCTCTTTTGGTATTTCATATGCTTCAAACTTTAATTCTTTTTCTTCTACACCATCTTCAACAATCTCATTTTCTTCACTTTCAATGATTTCTCCTTCTTCTTTATCTATTCCTTCCCGTCTTATTAAAGGAACATCGGGAACCATACGTAAACTTTCCAACATGTCTTTTGTGGCAAACTTATAAACCAAAGGTTCACTTAGTTTTTCAACATCCAAATTATTAAAATCATCCAAATAATTAATATAATTGCTTGCTTCAATTTCATACAATCCTATTTGGACTACCTTGTTGTTGTTTTTAACCAAATAAATAGGAAAATACATAATATTTTTGTCTTCAAACGTATTTTTCGCATTTCCTACAGCAATAATAACGTCTACATCTTTGATTTCAATTTGATATAAACTGGCTTCTTTTTTTATATCCCCAGGATCTACAGTTTTTAACTCAGGATAACTAACATCGTCATTTATTTTAGATAAAACCATTCTCTTATAAATAGTAAATAAAATTTAATATTTATATTTATTTTTACCACAATACAAATTTTTTCATGAATTTATCATTTTTTAATTCACTCATAAAATACCATAGTTGTTTTCTTTTATAAACAATGCAAGTATTATCAATATTTTCTTCAAAGTCCAATAAAAAATAGATGACTTCCAGTTTTTTCATCTTGTTTATTTTAACTTCTTTCAATAAACCATAATATTCACATATTAATAATAATTGTTTAATATTATAATTCAAATTATAATCAATTAACTTTACCATAGTTTCTGATTCTGAAATATTGTTATATAAGTTTGATCTCATATCAAATGGTGTATTTTCTATTTCTTTTAATATTTTTTCTAGTTCGTTATTATTGTCATCATCATCATCGTTATTGTTGACACTGTAATTATTTTCAAGATCGTAGTTAAAATCTTCATCAATATTTATTAATATGTTTTCATCAGACATTCTTATAATATAAATGTAATATAATTATATTTTTATATAAATTCATTTTTATATCCTTTATAATTTACATATCAATTAAATCCATAAATTTAAATATAGATTTATTTGTCATACTCAAATAATTCTTCGACTTACTATGTGCAAATTTATCAATTAGTTCATTGATATTGTTTCCATCTATTAAATCGTAATGAATACTTCCATCAAATAACTCTTTTTTATATAAGATAATTATATTTTCTGTGATTTCGTCTACTTCATTTTTTTTATTGTTTTCATTTATAAAATTATAAATTTTGAACATTAAAATTCTTACAATATTAACAATTTTGTCTTTGGTAATTATATTGTTATTCATCAAATTTATGAAAAATGCAGCCAAAGCTTTTCTTTTCTCATTATCTTTATTAATGTTGCAGAACTTATTGTAGTCTACACTTGGTTCAACGTATTCAATAGTTTCAAATAAGTCCATAAAGTTATTAAAATTCACTTCAAAAATTTCTTTCATCATATTGTATTTATTGATTAAGTCAGAGTACAAATCAGCATATATTTTTGAGTAAAATCGATTAGTTGACGCAATTTCAAATATAATTGTACCTAATTTTAACATTTCATCATTTCCAATTCCTTCACCGATCATAGTTTCAATTGTATCAACAATTTTATTTCTGATATCAATATAATTTTTATCTGTCAACTTATTTAAATGAGACCGTAGTAAATCGATTTGTGCTTCAAAACCCACTTTTTGTTCTATTTTTGTTGTTTGAAAAGTTCTTAAAGTTTCCCAATCACTATCGTTTACTATTTCCATATTCTTGTTGCCTCGTTTTCTTTTATTAAAGTCTCGTTCGCTATTTCCATAAACACCGAAGGATTTATTTTTGTCGTTTATCTTACTATTTTGGTCATCTGATTCGTCTCCTCCATTCTGCATATCACCAGTTTTCAAAGGGTTCACTCTTTTTTGAAAAATAGGCGTTTTCACATAATTTGGTGACCCTACTTCCAAAGCCAATTCAGAAATCATTTTCAACGTATCTTCAGGAAAATCGAACTTAAATCCATTAAATGCAACAGTATTAAAATTCTCCAATGTATATTTCATTCTTTTATTAGTCATATTAATGATACTATAATAACATTTTTTACATTTATATCAATTTTTTTAAATAATTATAATATTTTTAAATTTACTTAAATATAAAAAATAATATATAATACATAATGTCTGTTGAAAATGAGAGTGAACTTACGGATAAAATTAGTAACAAAGAAGAAGAAATATTAGATTCTTCGTATGAAATAAATAGTTGGGACGATTTAGATAGTGACCCAAATATATTGAGAGGAATTTATAGCTCTGGATTTGAGAGGCCTAGTCCAATTCAAAAAAGAGCGATTAAACCTATTATTTTGGGTAAAGATATTATTGCTCAGGCTCAATCCGGAACAGGAAAAACTGCTGCATTTGGTATTGGTGCACTATCTATTATAAATGTTCTCGATAATTTTACACAAGTTTTGATACTATCACCTACTAAAGAATTAGCCAAACAAACATCGAGTGTTATAAAACAATTAGGAAGTATGATGAACGGACTTAAAGTACAAACAATGTATGGTGGTTCACCTTATGAGGAGTTAAATAATTTTAGTGATAAAAATACACCTCACATTGTGTGTGGGTGTCCAGGTAGAGTATACGATTTAATGAGACGAGAAAAAATCGTATCAAAAAAAATAAAGTTGGTTATTTTGGATGAAGCAGATGAGATGCTTTCAAGTGGTTTTAAAGAACAAGTCTACAATATTTTTCAACACTTTAACAATGACATACAAGTTGCTTTATTCAGTGCAACTCTTCCAAATAATATTTTTCCAATCATAAATAAAATTATGCGTAATCCTGTAAAAATTTGTGTAAAAGCTGAACAACTAACCCTAGAAGGTATATCTCAATTTTATGTAGCAGTAGAAGATGACAGACAAAAATATGAAACACTAAAACATATTTATAAATATGTTTCTGTATCCCAATGTATTATTTATTGTAATAGTATTAAAAGAGTGGCTGACTTATATGATGCAATGAAGGAAGACGACTTTCCTGTATGCTGTATTCATAGTAATATGGATAAAGTAGAACGAGAAAACTCGTTCAAAGAGTTTAAAAATGGAAAATCGCGTGTTTTGATTTCTTCAAACGTAACTGCAAGAGGTATTGACATACAGCAAGTAAGCATTGTAATTAACTTTGACGTACCTAAAGATATACACACTTATTTACATAGAATAGGAAGAAGTGGAAGATGGGGTAGAAAAGGTGTAGGTATTAATTTTATAACACGAAGAGATATAGGTAAGATAAAGGAAATTGAAGGATACTATGCTTGTGAAATAAAAGAAATGCCTGTTGATTTGGACTTTTTACAAGCATTTTAAACTGCTGAATGTGGGAAAGATGTAATATATTGTGTAAAATTTTTTGTATAAGGCAAAATAAAATTATTTCGAATAGTTTCTGTATAATAATTAATAATATCCAAAAAAGAAATTAATATTATATAAATTCCAGCGGAGTAACATACTTTTCTATCTAATTCTGTAAATTCTATTTTATGTTTTCTATAACTATTAAATCTATAAATTAAAAAAAGAGCTAATAATACTTTTACTACAAAATTAAATTTAATTAAGATATATGGTTTATTTTGAAAAATTCCAATTAAAAATAATACTACAGTAAATTTAGTAATAAAACTAAAATACGTCAAAAATTTCAATTCAAAATTATAAAAATTTTTATTATCTACTAAAATGTCACTCATGAATATATTGTAATTATTATATAGTTTATTTAGATATTAAATTTTATAGATGCGTACAATAAATTTATTATATTTCTAATAAAAATATAATAAATTGAATGACTGTAAGTCAAGTTGAACAAACAAATGAACATTTTAAACTACCTATTCATTACAATAAAAATAAGGTCGCAATCAAAGAAAACATAGTTACAGATTTAGAATTAGTAAACACAATTGACGCATCAAATAATGCTATTTATAATTATTATTTTAATACACTTGACGATACAAAAAAAACATTGACAAAACAAATAGTAAGTCAAGCATCAAAATATTATACCAATGATATTGAATTTTTAAAGGATAACCAAAATTTATTAAAAACCTTTAAGTCGGTTTCTGATAAAACATGTGAAAAAAAATATGAAAAAATGATTGAATTATGGAATGAAATCAAAGGCGACACTGGTTTCAAAGAGAGATACTACTATATTGATTGGCCAATGTGGGAATTTTTAAATAAGTCCCAACATTTTCTCCAGATTATGAGCATTTACAATATGACGTCTCCTGTAATCTCTTTATTTGTCCCCATTATCATTCTTATTATTCCATTTTTAATTATTCGTTTGAAAGGATTAAAATTAACCATGAACGAATACATTGAAGTATTGAAAATTGTTATATCACAACATTCTGTCGGCAAGTTATTCACACAGTTCGATAGTGTTTCATTTCAAGAAAAAATTTATTTACTTGTGTCAGCAGGGTTTTACATGTTTTCTATTTATCAAAATATATTAGTATGTTACAGATTTCATGAAAATATGAAAAAAATACACAACTACTTTAATGAAATCAAAATATACTTAGATGAAACACTATCATCTATGAATAACTACAGTTCATACAGTAAAGATCTCAAAACTCATAATGACTTCAATGAAACATTACAAAATAATATTAAAACATTAAATGAATTGAAATCACGATTGGATATGGTAAGTGAATTTACATACAGTTTCCACAAAATTTCAGAAATTGGTCATATTTTAAAAACTTTCTATGAAATATATGATAATAAAGTTTATGAGAGTGCTATTATCTATTCGTTTGGGTTCAATGGATATATTGACTGTATAACAGGTTTACAAGAAAATATTGCACAAGGTAAGGTTAGTTACACCAAATTTACAACAAAGAAAAATAAAAATAATATAAGAAAAAATTATTACGCTTGTTTGAAAGATAAAACCCATGTTAAAAATGATATTAAATTAAACAAAAATTTGATTATATCTGGACCAAACGCATCAGGTAAAACAACGGTTATTAAATCTGTACTAATCAACATTATATTTTCTCAACAATTTGGTTGTGGATTTTATGAAACATCGACATTGAAACCTTATGATAATCTACATTGTTACTTGAATATACCAGATACATCAGGGCGCGATAGTCTTTTTCAAGCAGAAGCGCGAAGATGCAAAGAGATTATAGATATTATAGACAAAGATTTATCACATAAGGAAACCCATTTTTGTGCGTTTGATGAATTGTATTCCGGAACTAATCCAGAAGAAGCTACTATTAGTGCTATTGCATTTATGAAATACATTACAAAAAATAAAAATGTGAATTCAATACTAACTACACATTTTATGGAAGTATGTAAAAAATTAGACACCAGTAAAATGATTACAAATTATTACATGGAAACAAATAAGTCAAATAAAAAAAATACATTAGAATATTTGTATAAAATGAAAAAAGGAATATCAACCGTAAAAGGCGGATTGAATGTTCTCTATGCAATGAATTATCCAGATGAAATTATTAAAAGTACACTTAATAAAAAAATATTGTTGTAATTTATAAGAGTAGTTTAAATATGACGGTGTCGACAGAAATGCTATTGTTCTCCACGTATAATTTTGCATTATACTTGTTATTAATAAATTTAGTGTTTTCACTTGTATTTGCATTTATTCATCCAGAATTTAGTGTAGTTTTCGCAGTTGAAGTGTTAATATCATTTGTTGCTGCTGTAGTATACTATTTAATTATCAATATTAGCAAATCAGCACAGGATTTAAAGTCGATTGACTGGAAAAAAGTAACAACTTTAAGGTACATTGATTGGTCTATTACAACTCCTCTTTTGCTGTTTTCATTTAGTTTATTTTTGAGTAACGGCGAAAAAGTAAAAGATTTAGGAATTTTCATCGTGAAATTGATTTTTTTCGATTTAATCATGATTTTGGCGGGTTATTTAGGAACAATTCATGTTTTAACCAGGGTTTGGAGTCAAGTTATAGGATTTTCAGCTTACTTTATAATTTTTTATTTAATTTATCAAAAATTTTTCAGAGGAACAACAATAGCTAACCATTCGTCATTTAAAAAAATAATGTTTGTTGCCATAGTTATTTTATGGTTTATTTATGGTGTAGTCTACAATGCTTCAACATATAACCGAAATATTATAACAAATGTTTTAGATGGTATTGCGAAAGGTATTTTTGGTTTATCACTAGGTAGTTATTTAATTTTACGTGAAAATAATAAATAAGTTATCATATAATAATATAATGCTTTTAGTATTAGTATTATTATATATTTTAATAACAACTACTATAATAACATCTAGTTTTATCAAATATAAAAGAGGAACAAACAAAAATATTTTAAATGATGTGAGGGAACATATCAATCTAGAATTACCTTTAAGAGAGAAAAATATTATCAAAAAAATAAATGGGTTTTATGGTCTTATCGGTCCGAATATTCCAATAGATAGTAATATTAACTCTTTATTTGAATTATTTACAGGGAACGGTGTAATACAAGGTGTATTTTTTAATAAAGGTAATTTAACTTTTGTAAAACATTTAATTAAAACAGAAAAAATATTATACGAAGAAAAAAATGGAAAAATACCTACAAATTTTATTTTAACCATGTTTTTTTTACTTTTAAATAAAATAAAGTTATTTCCGAATGTCATGGGAATGGCGAATACGGCTATTTTAAACGTTAAAAATAAAAACTATGCTTTGTTTGAACGCGATCATCCGTATTCAATAGATATAAATTTGAAAAGCAGTACTATTAAAACAATAGAAAAAAGATATATAGAAAGAGTTGAACATTTTTCAGGACATTCAAAAACAACAAGCAACGGAAATATAGAAACAATTGATTATAAAGTTTGCAAAAAAAATGTAAACTATTACTTATTAAATAAAGACTTTTCTGTAATTGAAGACATTGAATTTAAATTTAACTATATTCCAATTATTCACGATTTTTATTCAGATCAAAACTATCTTACTATGATTGATTCGCCTTTAACGCATAAACTAGAAAATATTTTCAGAAAAAAACTTCCGATTAACTTGAATTGTAATAAAGATACTTTCATTTACGTGTATAATAAAAAAACCACTGTTTGTGAAAAATATATTTGTGAAAAGGGGTTTTATGTTTTTCATTACGCATATATAAAACACAAACAAGACACAATAGAAATATATGCATCGCAATATGATGAGTTCGATTTCACAAGTGTCAATATAAAAGGAAATTACCGTATGATTAATATAAATAAAAAAACAAAGAAGGTTTCTATTCAAAAAAATCCAGAAATAGAAAAATATAATTTAGACTTTCCAATACTTTTCAAAGATAAAGTGATTTCTAGGAATTATGACAACAGAAGGATTAATGGATTTGTCATAACAAAAGACTTAAAAATAGAAAAATCGTTGATGTATGAAAAGAAACATATATGTGGCGAACATTCTGTCATATATATAGAGAAAATACCTTATTTAATTTTTTTTAATATAGAATTTTCCGAAGAACCCAAAAACTATAATAATTTTTTATCATTAGTCAATTTGAATAACTATGATATTATTGACATTAAATTAGAGTACAAATTAAACTTAGGGTTTCATTCAGTTTTTATAGAAAATTCGTTAGGGAATTGATTTAATAATATAATCTTTTTGTAATAATGTCATTTTTATCTGATATTTTAAATCCAACTTCATTCATTTTCTTAGCAATAACTATGCTAATAATTGCCTTATTAATCATTTATTTTGAAGGTAAAATGAGAGAACAAAATCATAAAATTTCATCCATGTTAAGCCTAGTTTCTTCTTTAGCAGAAGAAGTGAATGTTATAAAATTTCATTTAAATCACATGAATATAATCAATAATGCAGGCAACAATATGGGAAATAATATTAATATGAATGATCTACAAAGTCAAATCCCTTCTTTTTCTCAAACTCAAAATGGTGGTGTAAATATTTCATTAAGTTCATCTAATTTAGAAAATAACTTGATACCTGTTTCTGACGATGAAGACGAAGAAGACGAAGAAGATGACGAAGACGACGACGACGACGAAGACGAAGACGATGACGATGACGAAGATGATGAAGATGAAGATGAAGACGACGAAGATGATGACGAAGATGATGACGAAGATAAAATTAAAATTTTAAATTTAGACATTGATGATAAAAGTTTATTTACATATTTAGATGATTCTGAAATAAATCAAAGTAACGTGAATGATGATGAAGCAACTGTTTATTATGATAATGTAAACGACGATGATACTGACGAGGATGACGATGACAATGACGATGATCTAGAAGATATGGACATAAATCAGTTAACAGAGGAAGAAAATTCGGTAGAAAATTTAAATACAGATGAATTAGCCGATTTAGATTTTGACACCAATTTGAAGTCCATTAATATTAGTACTTTAGAAGAAGATAAAAATATAGAGATTATAGATTACAAAAAACTATCTTTAAATAAATTAAAGACTATTGTTTTAGATAAAGGTCTCGCAACAGATGTGTCAAAAATGAAAAAGAATGACTTATTAAAATTACTTGCTGAAAATGAGAAATTTTTATTAAATTAAATAGTATAATAAATAATGTTATAATAATATAATAATATAACAATAATATAATCATGTCTTGGGCAGTATGTTATTCAGGTTCAAATAATACTCATTTTAATTTTCCTCCAATAATGGCCGATGGTCGCAATTATGCATCGTGGCAACCAGATGCAGTTATTAACAGACGTATTCAAATACAAGAAAATATTCATTCAAACTGGAGCTACCGTCGATACTTACAACAAAATGGTTTACAAATCATGAAATACAATTCGATGGAAGCTTGTTATGATTTAGGATTAGACCCACACGTTCAAACTAATACTACCCCGTCGAGTAATGTTCCTTATGTCTTCAAAAATGTTTATGATACAAACACACCTGGTTATGGATATAGTAATAGTGATTTAAAAAATCCATATTTATCAAGAGAACAGTTAAACTCTAGATTAGTAGCACCTGTTATAAATCCAGTTAATTTTCAAAGATAAATCTGCAAATGTGTAAACATATTATAAAACATATAATAATATATAAAGAATTATCAATTCTTTATTTATATATATAAACTATATGCGTGTTCTTTCTATAGATGTTGGTATTAAAAACCTGGCGTTTTGTCTTTTTGAAAAAAACACTGAGGTGTCTCATTTTAATATTGTGAAATGGGATATTGTAAATTTGTCTCAAGAAGATGAAATACTTAAGTGTGTTTTCATTGATAAAAAAGGTATATGTGATAAGCCAGCCAAATATTTAATCAACAAAAATGATAGTATTACTACTACATGTTTTTGTTTGAAACATTCTAAAAAACAAGATTACCAAATACCAACATCTGAATTAAAACCCAGTTTTATTAATAAACAAAAAATTCAAAAACTTATCGAGCTGGCCGATAAATATGAGATCCAATATGAAAAACCAATAAAAAAGAACGACTTATTATTTAAAATCACTGAATACATAACAAATAAGTGTTTTAAAGAAATAACTTCTACTAATGCGTCACAAGTAGACTTGATTACAATTGGTAAAAATATAAAATGCAAGTTGAATAAAATTTTTCCAATGGATGAAAACATTGATTATATTTTAATAGAAAATCAAATAAGTCCTATAGCAAATCGCATGAAAACAATACAAGGTATGATTGCCCAATATTTTATAATGAATAATAACGCAGAAAACATTGAATTTGTTTCATCCATTCATAAGCTTAAACTTGCTACGGGATCAGGAGAGAACAAAGAACCAGTTACATCTGATTATAAGTCCAGGAAAAATTTGGGTATAAATAAATGTTTAGAATTTTTAACCAACGATCATCGTTTCAATGATAAACTAGATTTTTTTAATACACATAAAAAAAAGGATGATTTATCCGATGCATTTTTACAGGGTTTATGGTTTATAAATAACAAAATATAAATGTTTTCAGTGTTTTATGATTTGGGTCTTTTTATGAGTTGGGTCTTGTTTTATTGTTTAGTTGTGTATTTATTATGTAAATACACAATACTGTTTAATAGGCGAATAGTATATTTTTCATATTTTTTGAAATGTAAATCGTATTCTTTGTATTTTTTAAAGTCTGTATTATATAGATTTTCACCTTCAACCATAATTTCACAAAATGCAAATTTAACCAATTTTGTTATTTCCCATGCACATGTATGGGAATGTAAATTATTAGGTCCTTCATAACGGTCAACCAAAGTTTTATATAAAGAGTTCTTCACTTTATAACTATTAAATAAAGTATTATTAAATATTTTTTGATAGTATCTAGATGGTGTTCCGCATTTTATAAACTTAATTAAAATTTTTTTGGGTACATTTTCTAATAACTCGTAAATAGGAAAATCTTCATATTTGGCTGAATTTAGACTATCTAGATTTCCAACATATTTTTTGAATAAATTAGTTATTTTTGTTAGATGATTTTGTTTTTTTTGTTTTTCATCAACAAATTCTAAACATAATTTCACTATATCTTCAGGGAGTTTATTCAAAATTCTTAGCGCACGTCTCTCTTGTTTGCGGGCTGTTTTTTCAACTTTCTTTTCTGTTTTAATATTTTCAATAAGTTCACGTTGTTGGGTTGTAAACCAATGTTCTTTCTTTTGATCATTAGTATTTGCATTCATTTTACTGACTTTGGACTTTGACTATTTCACTGTTTTTGAATTACTTTCCTATTTTTCAGAAATTTAGTCTCAATTTTATTTTGAAAACACAAATAAATATATTACAATTCGTACTACTTAAAATTAAATGTTCTTATTTAATGAATAATGAACGATATAATTGAAATTTCCGAGTTGAATTTTAATGATGATAATTTTAAACCAAGTAAAGGTGGTAGTTTTGGTGGTGGATTAGAACTATTAATGAATGATAAAATAAAAGACACAAACAATATGTCAAGTGACATAGATTTAGACGACTTGAATAATTTAGAAAACGAATTGAATGAATTAACACAAGACGGTCCGACCCAGAGTTTTAAATCAAAATCGGATGTGTTCGGCATGGGAAGCGGCGGTAGTAGCAATTTTGATGACAATAATGAAATGAATACAAATAGTGTCAGGTTCAATGATGAACCTAGTATAGGGTTAGGTGCTTCTGCTGCCGAAACATTAGATGATACAAAAACATGGGATGGTTATGGAAAGTTTAATAATGTGCCTTTGAACCCAGATAAGCATGTGCATTCTGGTCCACAACTATCTAAGGAAGAAATTTTGAGAGAAAAATTCAAATATTTGAGAAAGTTAGAAGCTTTAGAGAAAAAAGGTGTTGAGCTTTCAAAAAAATACAATATGGAATCATCTTTGACTGAAATGATGGGCGAATATGAAACGATTATGGAGGAAAAGAGCAAGCAAAATTCAGTAAAATTTCAGGGAAACATGTTAATGGCAGCTATTAACGGGATCGAATTTTTAAATAACCGTTTCGACCCTTTTGATGTCAAACTGGATGGCTGGAGTGAACAAGTCAATGAAAACATCAATGACTACGATGAGATATTTGCTGAGTTGTATGAAAAATACAAATCCAAAGCATCCATGGCTCCAGAATTAAAATTATTATTTCAATTAGGTGGCAGTGCAATGATGGTACATTTGACAAACACCATGTTCAAGAGTGCAATGCCTGGAATGGATGATATATTGCGTCAAAATCCTGATTTAATGCGTCAATTCCAAAATGCTGCAGTAAATTCCATGGCACAAACAAGTCCAAACTTTTCAGGATTTATGTCGGGAGTTATGAACCCTGAAATGTCAATGCCAATGGGAGGGGGAAATGGTCCTCCTCCACCTATGGCAACACAAGGACCAAATGCTATGCCTCCACCTATGGGTCGTCCAGGCAACAACAATTTTGCTCAAAGACCAGATTTGAATTTAGGGCGTAGTAATTTTGTCGATGACGGTATTAATATCCGAGAAAATTTTGCACGTGATAATGCAGCCAGAAGTAGTGCATTGGATTTCCAAGAGAAATCAAAGCGACCATCAGCTAGACCTGAAATGAAGGGACCAAGTGACTTGTCGGATATTCTTTCTGGATTAAAAACAAAGACCATCAATATTCAAGATCCTGTGCAACAAAATTCGCAAAATCAACAAGGCATGAGTGGAAACAATACTAATGGAAACAGTACAATTAGTATTGAAGATTTAAAAGAATTGCAGGGACAAAGCGATATTAATATGCCAAAGAAAAGTCGCAGACGTCAAAAGTCGGCGAGTAATACAGTAAGTTTGGATATTTAACTCCTATAACCCTTTATATTGTGACAAGACACACAGATTAACCAGCAGTTGGGATTTTGGTACAATAACCCTAAATTAGTCCGTCTCTTTCCAAAATCTCTATTATATCACCTCACCTAGTATGGTGTTGATGGACCACAAGAGTCACTAATGTGAACAACACACGAACCACATGTTTTGCGATAACCGTTTGACCGACGGTCGGAACCCTCGAGAGAAAGGTTGCGGGTTTTATTATCATTATTATTATTATCGAATGCAGATGGACTTATAGGCACAAAATATCTAAAATTTAGGTTTTTTATAAATTTTTTTAATCCTTTTGTTGAGTTAATTGGATCTAACGTTTTTGTAACTTTATCTATAATGTCACCAATACTTCTTCCCAATACTTCTTTAAAATTTGCGTTATAATACGATGATGATTCATTATTGTTTAACATTTTCGAATTTTTTGTTAGATAATCGATTTGTATTTTTCGTAAGGTAGTTACTAACTTTTTACACACAATTCTATTAATAACAAATCTAGCTGCTTTTGATACTGCCATTTGTTTTCCATCTTTATTAATATAACTAAAATCTATACTTTTAATAACATAACCAAATTCTTTACTTAAGTTAAAAACCACTGGAGCGTTATCAAATTTATCTACAGTCAATAAGCCTTCAATTTTATATTCAGGATATGTTGTTTTAGTACTCTTGTGTATTGTCATTCTAGCTTTAACAATTTTTTTTGGATTATCCAAATAGTTAATAAGATGAATAATAAAATCATCCCTTAGAATATCCTTAACTTGAGCTAGAGGTTGTTCATTAATAGCTCTAAAAATACCTACTGCAGTCTCTTCGTATTTTTTTGCCGCAGTTTCAAATTTTTCTATTACATCTGCACTAGGACCATTGATGATATCAGATCCATTTCTACAAGAAGAACAATCTTTTCCTTTGTCCATATTATGTATATTATAAATATTTTAATTTTGCGTAACTTCTTTTTCTTTTTTAACGCATTTTTCCACAATTAGTCCGTCTCTTTCCAAAATCTCTATTAACTCGCTATTTTTTTTGTTAAATTCTTCAATGGAAACCAAATATTTTTTGCTTTCTTCTTTCATTTCTTCAACAGAAAATACTTGTTTGTACTGTTTAAAATTGTCAAAATCTTTTTGTAAAAGTTTATTCACCTTTTCCAATACAGTATCCGTATAATATTCTATATAATCTAAATGTTCATTAGAATTAATTTTTTTATTTTCTTCCAATTCAAAACGATGCTTTATTTTTTCTACACCAAGTTTCAATAAAATACTACATAAATCTTCATTTAAATTTTCTTGACATCCTATATAAGTAATATCCAATTCGTTATTTATATCTATCAAATGTTCATATTGAGTAATGTGTGAATGACTATAAGCAAATCTACAATATTTATATAATTCTTCTTTACTTTTATCTAAATATTCTTCAAATTCTAAAAGTTCTATATCTTGTTTCTTTTTATCTTTCAAACATTTATTAATAAATTTCCATGCTGAAACAATTTTATCATATGGATTTCTTACAATAGTAAATTTTTTGTATGTTTTCCATTTTTCTTCTGTCATATCCATTGCAAAATTATATAATTTGGAAGAACTATTATAACGTAAAATACCCTGTTCATTAGTGGTCCAAGGGTCTCCATAGGATTTTCCCTTTCTCTTACATACATAGCAATCACATTTTTTTTCACATTCTTCCTCCTTTTTCTCATTTTCATAATCTTCCTCCAGTAGTTGCGGAATTTCTTCATCTTCTTCCTTTTCCTCATCTTCATCATCTTCTTCCAGTAATTGCGGTATTTCTTCAAATAAATAATTAAAATTTTTATGCTTTTCATGAGGCAATCGAATATTTTCAAAATCATAATATTTGCTTAGTATAGTAGTTGTAAAAGAACCACCACATTTCGGAAGATGAATAAAAATCGCTTTTAAATCATGATTAATAGAACACATTTTTATATATTAAAGTTAAAAAAAATTTTTTTAAATTTAAACGTTATTCTTTTCAATACCAACTACTTTGGCTATTTTCTTTATGATTTTGGTGTCTTTTTCGTAATCGTCATCGCCTTTTCCTCCCATAGCTTCATAGACTATCTTGTTATATTGGCTATTTTTCTTGGAGTCATATTCTTCACAATCAGGATATTTCTCTCTGAATGCTTTAAACATACAAATATTTTTGTGAGCAATCGTTCTTATTGCTTTTCGTAATCGTTTATTTGCTTCATCTTCTTTCTCCCAAATATTATCTTCTTTCACATACATAACCTCCCTCTTTTGGTCAGTACAATGAACTGGCCGTTTTTCAACCTCTAAGGCTTGCAAATTTTTAATGATTATATTGGAAATTCCTTCAATATAACCTACTTTACCTACATTTTCAAGGTCTGAAACCTGTAATTTCACGGTTTCTACAAAATCACTAATATTCATAGCATCTTTGCAGGTTTCATTTAAAAACACTTGTAAATTAAATGTTTTGTTATTTGAATTTGTATTGTTGATATTATTGTTAATAGTATTATTTGTTGTTCCATTTTCTAGAACTTTCATCATCATATTTTTCAAATCAGAATTTTCCTTGATAAGCATCATGATAAGTTCTTTATCTGAAGGTTCTTTCTCCAAATGTTCATTGTCGATTGGACAACATTTTTGTTTATGTTTCCATAAGCCAGAAGATGTTTTAAATTCTTTGTTGCATTTTTCGCATACGAATAGTTTAGTATTTTGATCCTTTTGCTCCTTTTGCTCCTTTTGCTCTTTTTTTATTTCCATTTTATTCCATTTCATTTCCTCCAAGTGTTTAGATGTCGACAAATGTCTATCCCAGTTAAATTTTTTAAAGCATTTATAGTCACAAATATTGCAATAGTATTCGCATGTGCTCGTTTTTGCTCCATTATCATTTCCTAAAAGTTCCATTTATTTCCATGGAGAAAAAAATTCCCAAAATTTCGCGATTTGATTTCAAAAATTATGCAAACAAATTCGAAATTATTTTTTTGGTAAGCAGACGCTAAAATGACATTTCAGTCACAAATGTTGCATTTTGGCAAAGTATATCGCCCCTTTTCAAAAATGGACAAAAAAAATGTCCAAAATCGAAAACCCAAAATACTTTTGGATCCACTTTTTCGTTAATTTATTTTAATTTATTGTAAAATAATTCTTCATAAATACTGAATACATCCGTAGCAATTAAGTCGTCATTTTTGTAAAATAAAGGAGTATTTTTTTCATCGTTTTCATCAAAGAAATAATAACTTCCATCGATATATAATATTTTTTTACGTTGATTTTTTACGTCTCTTAATAATTGTTTGCAATCGTCGCAGTCAAACCATATAAGAGTATACACTGTCTCATAATTTTCTAGTATTTTATTATTTTTTAGAATGATTTGTTCTTCTCGAATATGATTATCGAAGTCAGTATCAGAACCGTAATTAAAGTTGTATTTTTTTTTTCGGTTGTCGTTCCCGTAGTCATCATTATCATCAAAACATGCACTTGTTAAACTTAGTTTTGTTTTTGTTTTTGAAAATGAGATTGTTCGCGTGTTTGTTTTTACTGAAAAGCGATGCAACTTCGCAAATCCTTCAGTAAACGTTTTGCACGAAATAATAATAGCAATAAATAATAGTTTTGTAAACATTCTGTCTAATCCTTTAATATACTTCATTTGATTGCTAATTTGGTTTCAATTTTTTTTTAAATACTATCATACAGAATATATAGAGCATTGTAATATTTCACATAGGAAACCTTCCCATATGAAATATTTATTATCTTTTCTTTTTTTTGTTATCCTCTGTTGTCTTTGGTTTGAGTATTTTTATAATACGCATCATAAACGTCATTATAATTGTACTTGTTACTTGTAAAATTTTTGTAGTTTTTGTTAAAATAAACGGGGTATGTGTAACGCGGATTTTCCAAACTTTTTCTACTCATATCACTATCATAACTATAGGTACCAAATTGGACAAAATGTTCTTTGGTGTTAGTTGAAACATATCGAAGTATCATAATACAAATAAAAAATAGTACAATACATATAATTAATTTTTTTATATAATTCATGATATTGAATGTATTTATATATAAATGATTATATTTTTTTTCCAACGAGTGTTTCTTTTGCTAGTTTTTGATATCCTTCTCCTCCACATCCTTGAAACAGTGAATTTTTAGACGGAGGCGCATAATATTCTTCTAAACATTTTTCGTAATAAACTTCTAATATTTTGCCTAAATTACGTAATTCTTTTGAACTTCTGAATTGTGACGCAACTTCCGCCATATGCATTGGATGTGATTCAGTATTTTGTTTAATTGCTTTTTTTATTTGTGTTTCTGTAATTGGGTGATTTGGATATGTTTTTATATGACCACCTACGTAATAATGACCACCATAGGTTTTTGCAAATTTTAAATATTCATAAATTACGGATACGTCTATTGTATCCTCTTTGCGATTTTCTTTCACACATTCTTCATTAAATTCTTCAAACGATTGTTTATTAACTCTAACAAATGTTTCTAGATCGTTTAATGAAGGTTCCTTACCAATAAATTCTTCGTAATTCAATGCCATTTTGTAATAATTACCATTTAGTTTATTATTAAAAAAGTATTTCAATTTTATTTTTTTCCACTTTTTCCACCTTTAGAAAAGGTGGAGCCAAAACATCAATCCTTTCTTTTTTCCCACCTTTAGAAGTTTTGCGCAACTTTTTCTAAAAGTTGCTTTCAAAATCCATTTTCAATGTTAATACTTCTTTATATTTTTCATTGATCAATGTGTTTAATTCGTCCGCTTTTAATAGTTTATCTCTCTTCAATATCTCAGACGTTTCATAAATCAAATCTTTGCAAGTTGTTACTATCATATGAGAACAATCGTGTGCGTTTTTAATGAGTTCTATAACATCGTTATCAATCATCTCTTTGTATTTTTCACTATTACTTGGATAAATAATATTTGTTCCCATTCCATAATACACTACCATTTTTTCAGCTAATTTCAAGGCTTCCTCGAAATCATTCAGCGCGCCTGTAGTAACGGATACATTATAAAAAACCTCTTCGGCAACTCTTCCCGATAAAAGGATCATCAAATGTTCAAACAGTGCTTCTCTCACGTAGATGTTACTTGACGAGCTTTCGAAGACTGTATACCCTGGACTTTTAGGAGATGACAAGTTAATCACCACTTTTGACATTTTAGAATGATGTTTCGAGAGAAAACCTACAACGGCGTGACCCATTTCATGAATAGCAATGTGATCAATAATGTCTGATGTAAATTGATGCTCATTTGGCTGCCATCCAGCCATCATTTTATTCATAATAAAATCAAAATCGGTAAAAGTGAATTGTGTTGTATTCACACGTAACGCATTTAACATGGCCTCATTCAATAAATTTTCAATTTGCGCACCAGACAATCCATCCGTTATTTCCACTAAGTTGGGTACGTCAATTGTTGCATCATGTGGCTTCCCTTTTATATGAATATTAATAATCGCCTCTCTTGTTTTTTTATCAGGTAAACCAATGTAAATTTTCTTATCAACTCGTCCAGGGCGCATCAAAGCATTATCCAATAAATCTACTCTATTAGTAGCTGCAACTACAAATACGCCTGTCGTGTTTTTAAATCCATCTAGTTCCACTAAAAGTGCATTTAAGGTATTATCGCGCTCATTAGAAGAACTTTCTCCATCACTTGATCTTTTTCTTCCTACTGCATCAATTTCATCGATGAAAATAATGCAAGGAATATTTTCACGTGCTAAACGAAATAGCTCTTTAATTCTTGTTGGACCAACACCAACATATTTTTCTTGAAAGTCGGATCCTGAAACAGGTATAAAACTACATTTTGCTTCACCCGCAAGTGCTTTTGCAATGAGCGTTTTTCCAGTGCCTGGAGGCCCTTCTAAGATCAAACCTTTAGGAATTCTCACATTGTATTGTTTATATTTTTGATAATTTTTTAAAATATCTACACACTGACGTAGCTCGTCTTTCACATTTTCATAACCTCCAACATCACCAAAGTTCATATCAGGATTTTTTAGCACCTCAAAATTTTTTGTTTTGGTATAACTGCCACTAGGTAAACCCTGTCCTCTACCATTATTAGTACCTGAACTTTGACCATCGTCATCATCTCCATCTCCATTTGCACGACGGTTTAAATCCGCAAACTGTTCCTCCATCGGATTGAATGGAATGCCTAGACCAGCGAGAAAATTAGGATGAGTATTTGGATTAATAATAATTCTTAGACGAGGTTGTTCTACAGTTCTGTTAAAATTATCTGCATTTTCCCCTAAAATCGCCAAATTTTGAGTTGTTGAGTTTCTAGAATTCAAATCTTTCAATAATCTTTCAGCTTCATTAGGAATATGGTTTCTATTATTTAATTGTATTTTTTTTAGTAGTTGTTCTGTGTATCTTTGAGAGAAGTGATAGTTTTTTCTCTCCGAATTGAGGGTTAAAAAATCTCCTCTTTTTATATAACCTTTATGTGGTATAAATCCATTTAGTAGATTTATATTTGTTATAGAAAACAAAAAAAATAATAAATAATAGTTTACTATCATATATATTTAAAACAATTAAATATTTAAATCTATTAAACATATTTTAATAAATTTTATTAAACAACAATTATAAAGTATTATTTTTGTCTAATAAAATGTATAAAATATAATAAAAATATAATATTTTCATTATTAAGTGACACTTTATTCATGAGTTATTTTTTTTCTCTTTGAAAAGTTTCTTTTTTACTTTTAATTTCATAAAGTTTATTATTAAATTCTTGATTTTGAATAATAGAGTGATATACATTACAATTTATATTATCACACTCATTCGAATTATTAATTTTATACATTTCATCATTTTCTGATTTACCAACACAATAATGTAAATGTTCTATAATTACATTTGGAAGATAATGTAAATTTTGAATTTGTTGTCCAGTATATTTCCAAAGATCATCACAATATAAATGTGTCAATGATGGATGTGCCATATATTTGAATTCTTCAATAAATAAAGAATCCATTATAATTTCAGTTGGAATTCGCTCATGCTGTATCAAGTCGTCTCCATATACCATAGCATACGGAGCATTTTTACATAAAACATCATACATAATTGAATTCCAATTTTGTGTTTGTGGATAATGGTCATCCCCCCAAAACCCTAAATATTCATAATCTTTATATATTTTATTAGCAATTTCATTTAAAGGAAAAACTGCTCCCTTAGTACCGTTTGGATTAAGGTTTACAATATGATAAATAAACCCTGGCAATCGTTCATATGATGCTTCATTATCAGTATCTAATACAATTATACAATCAGTAGTTACAATGGGATCTAACATAGTAAACCATTGTTCATGTAATTTTTTAATTTTATGATTTCTTTCTCTAGTAGGAATAATAATAGCAATTGACTTCATAATATATATATATATATATTATATAATTATTTAATTATATATAGTTATACGGTTTTTAATTTATTATGTTATTATTATTTGAAATATTCAACAGTGTAAAATAATTAAATATTTAAATCTATTAAACATATTTTAATAAATTTTATTTACAATTATAAATTAAAAGCAATGAATATTAAAAAATTAGGAAATTGTGGTCCGACATCTTGTCCTAAAATCGGAATTAAAATTCATGAAAGCAGCAGTACTAGTAGCAATAATAATCCATTTGCAAACCAACCTAATACAAGTCAGTCAAAACAAACATTCAATCAAACACACAAACAATCAGTCAAAACAAATGATTTATGCAATACAAACAATTTTGATTTGAACATTGACAATTATTCATTGAAAGATATTTTCCGTTTATTTAGCATTCAGAGTGAAATATTGAATGAAGATGTTATGAAACAAGCAAAAAAGTTTGTACTTAAAACACATCCTGATATGTCAAAATTGGATCCAAAATATTTTTTGTTTTATTCTTCAGCTTATAAAAAACTATATGGTGTATTTGAATTTCAAAATAAATCCAGCAAAAAAAAAATAGATCAAACAGACTATAGTGACGAAGGAAATAATAAAATATTAGATAATATTTTCAATAAAAACGAGGCCTTAAAAGACCCTAAGAATTTCAATCAATGGTTTAATGAAAAATTTGACCAATATAAAGTGGAGGATGAAGGAGATGGTAGAAAAGGTTATGGAGATTGGTTGAAATCGGATGAAGGTGTCATTGACACCTCAAACGTATCAAAAGCGGACATGGCAAATGAATTTGAGCGACATAAGAAACAAATACAATCTATGACCGTTTATAATGGTGTCAACGACGCATTTTCGTCGACTTTTGGAACAAGTATAATATCTAAACAAAATAATTACACTTCAGGAGGTTTATTTGATGATGGGTTAGGTTATACTGATTTAAGACAAGCATATGAAGAATCTGTTATTCCTGTTACAGAAGATGATTACAACAACGTACCAAAGTATAGAAATGTAAATGATTATAAAAATGCGAGGGATAATTTGAACACGGCACCTATCGCAAAAGAAGAGGCTATGAAAAAATTATTCGAACAACAAAGGAAAGAAGAGGATGAAAGTGTCGCAATGGCTTTTCAATTAGCAAAACAAAATGAATTAGCACAAAAACAAAATAACTCTTTTTGGGGAGAGTTAAAACAAATAACTGGGTGGTAAAAAAAATATGTCTATAATACATATACATATCATGAAGTCTAGAAATAAAACACTGAAAAAAAGAGGAACCACTTTTCCATCGCGCATTTACTTGTATTCAACACCTCGTACTGCACAAAAAATGGCATACAAGTATTTAGGGAAAACTGCGAAATTGTATCCTGCAAGTAATCCACAAAAAAAATATAGTATTTACGACCCAAAAAATAATAAATGGATCAACTTTGGTCAAATGGGATATGAAGACTATACAAAACATCACGATAAAAATCGTCGGAAAAACTATTTGACGCGTACAAAATTTATGCGGGGTGACTGGAAATCAAATCGTTATTCTGCAAATAATTTAAGTAGAAATGTATTATGGTAAAATAGGCATTTTAAATGAGAAAAAGGTGTAAATGATAAAGATATTTAAAGATATTCTATATATAAAATTTATATATAGAACAGAGTTGTCATTGATGTATCGTCACGCGTTCAATGCTGTAAAAAAAATAATTCCCAAAATTTCAGAAACCGAAATTATCGCGCTTAAATCTGGTGGTGTTTCCATTGATAGGGAAATTTTCACTGGGAAAATAGATTACAAAAATTTATACAAAAGTATACAAAAAACGTATCAACCGCAAATGCTACGTGAAACAAATGAATTATTACGTAAAATAGGTCCCGACAACATTTATCCAAATGATAATATTCACGATATAATGGACGAACTAGGAAAGTCAGGACTTTTAAGTATGATTATAGACAAGAAATACGGTGGAAATCGTTTGACAATTGCAGATCAATCCAAAATTCTCACAAGAATGGCATCCTATAATCCATCCCTTGCGGTTACAACTATGGTTCCAAATTCACTTGGTCCTGGTGAACTGATCCAACATTATGGAACACCGAAACAAAAAGAGTATTTTTTACCCAGATTAGCAAATGGTGAATTTATTCCTTGTTTTGGTTTAACTGGACCGAATAATGGAAGTGATGCGGTTGGTGAAATAGACAAGGGAATTGTTCAAAATGTTGATGGGAAAATAAAAATAAGAGTATCACTTAATAAAAGATACATTACATTAGCACCTGTTTCTAATCTAATTGGTATTGCTTTTAACTTAGAAGATCCTGACTGTTTACTTCAGTCAAAAAAAAGCGGTATAACAGTAGCTTTAGTTGAAAGTTCCCAAGATGGTTTAATTCAAGATACGTATCATAATCCGAACAACGCTGGATTTCCAAATGGAACAATTAAAGGGACAATTTTAATCGATCCAGATCAAGTCATTGGAGGAAGCGATAAAATTGGTGAAGGGTGGAAAATGTTAATGGAATGCCTTGCAGTTGGTCGCGGTGTAAGTTTACCCGCAACCACAAATGGGTCATCTAAATTTATTACACATTCCATTATGAATTATATTAATGTACGAAAACAATTTAATATGAAAATTGGTGACATGGAATCAGTAAGAGAGAAATTTATTGACATGTATTTGAATACATGGATCATACATAGTTCGGTTAATTTTACAAATCATATTTTGGATTCTGGGTCTACCCCTTCTGTCATTACTGCAATTATGAAACAACAAACAACCGAACGAGCACGTAATATTCTTAATCATGGTATGGATATTTACTCTGGAAGTGGTATTTGTGTAGGTGAAAACAATTTCTTCACCAAATTTTATAATTCTTCACCGGTAGGAATTACAGTTGAAGGGTCAAATACACTAACACGAGGTCTTATCATTTTTGGACAAGGATTAAATAAAAGTCATCCATATATTTTCCCTATTTTTCAAAGCATTCAAGACGACAACCTAGACGATTTCAAAGATAATTTCAATAAAACACTTGCAAACGTCGTATCAAACTATCTAAAAGTTCTTACTTCAATGCGTTTATTTTCAAATTACGATAAACAGACCGCACAACAACGATTGGATGAAGCAACATTAAAGTTCAGTTTATTGTCCAACTTTGTAGCAATTATGGGTGGAAAAATTAAATCAAAACAAATGATTTCTGGTAATATGTCGGATATTTTATCAAATGTGTATTTATCTTATAGTTTGTTATGGTATTATAATCAGTACCATTATGGTAATCAAGAAATTAAATTTTTACGGGATGAGTGTATTCATTATTTAATGAATGAACTAGACTATAAAATGAATTTGGTTATAGCAAATTATCCAATACCTTCACTTCGCCCATTTTTGTATCCGCTTACAAACAAAATTTTCTATCCAGATTTAGAAAATAAAAATAAATTATATAAAATAATTTTAGAAAATGAACAATTGCATAATATTTTTCAAAATGATATTTTTTATGAAGGAACTGTATTGGAAAAGATGGAAAAATTGCGTAAAATGAAGCCAAATAGTGAAGAATACAACCAATTATATCAAGATATTATTCAAGTAGGTGAATTTAAAATATAAAACATTTCTTTGCTACATATTTTAGACATTTTCTTATTTACGACGTTTATAATATTTCCTTCTAAGCGTTTTTTTAGACCCTCTCCTGCGCCCCTTAGTGCTTTTTTTTCGGTTCACTATGTTCATGCGTTTTGATCGGACTGTTCTTGCACGTTTTTTACCACCAAAATTTTTTTGTAATCTGAGATTAGCTAATTCTGCATCTGTATATTCATTTGCATCAAAGTTCATATCATTCGCTGGCATTGCAACTGGGATATTATATGGTTGAGCCATTAATCTATTGTTAGTAACACTTCGCGTTTCATAACGCGGTTCAAAAGTATTCACACTAGTAGAGCTTGCTGCTTCTTGCGTGGGAAGACAAATCCTTTCAAAATCAATTTCATTTTTATCAAAATACTGTTGCAACTGTTGCGCAAGTATTATATTAGCACAAATACTATTTATATTTTTATGAAAATTAGGATTATTGGGATTATTATGCAAATAATATCTAATTAATTTTACTAAAATATTAATTGCATATTCATTATCTATATTTTTCGTGAGCATTAAATCTAATGCAGTATGCGTAATACTTTCATTCATAATTTCTGGTAAAGAAGCAGGAAAATTTAAAAGTTCGTAGGCTGGTAGATACATATTTTTATTAATGCAAATCATTAATGCTGTCATTCTTTGAGCATCCATAAGTCCTAGATTAAACAGTTCATGATATTTTCGTACTATGAATATAGAAACATTTGTCAAACCATTATTGCAAGATAATATTAAAATATTGTTTCTTTGACTATTTGAAAAATAAAAAATACTATGGCCCTTTTCATTTCTAAAATTAGCATAATGTTTGATATACACAAGAATAGTTTTTTCGTTTCTTTCACCAACAAGTTGAAACATGTGTAAAACTATTTTATTCATTTCTTCATTGGAGATAGTTTGTATGCTGTCTGCCATTTTTAATTGATTTTATATAAAATGATATTATAAAATATATTTTCATATTTTATAATAATTATAAATAGTATAAAATAAATTAAGATTATTCACAATGTGTTTTTCTAAAAATGCGAGTGCCTTTTCATTTGTTGTAGGGGTAGTAGGATCTCTTTTATGCGTTTCTTTAGGAACTACTACTGATAAAATTTTTGGTTACATTTTACTTTATGTCTCTTCAATGCAAGCAATAGAATATTTATTATGGTCACATCAAAAATGTGATACTTATAATAGGATTGTTTCGATTATTGGTATGTTATTAAATAATTTTCAACCATTAGTGCTAGGTTTTATAATTGTAGCTTTAAATCCAAAAATAAGGCATGTTTTCTTTTTTTATTTATCAATGTTTATTTATTTATGTGTAGTAATACCATATTCTTTAATTTTTTTGACTAATAAAAAAATTCAATGCACTATAAAAAATAAAAAAACAAATCATTTAGAATGGAATTGGAATAGTATGAGTTATTACAAGTTAGTGTATTTAATGTTTATTATTTCATCTTGCGTTATGTGTATTCTAGGATTTCCAACAATAATGGGTGGCTGGTTATTTGCCTTTTTTATAGTTTTTTCATATACAACTACTGCTTTATTTTATTCAAACAGTGTAGGTGCTTTATGGTGTTATTACATTGTGTTCGTACCGATAGTATATTATATTTTGCGTAAGATATACATAAATTTTTCATAACTTTTATGTTAGTATAATATATATAATGTCTGGTAACAACTGTAAAACTTGTCCAAAAATATCTGGACTTAAAATTGTGAATGGACTTCCAGCAAGTCCAAGTGAAAAAGCAGAGTTTAATTATTTTTGTAGTATTGCGTCAAAAAATACTACTATTCCATTTTGTGGAGCTGTGTATTTGAAAGATAATTATGTTCTTACAGCGGCACATTGTTTATATCGTATTAAGAACCTTCCAAACACAATAAAAATTCAGTTCAATAAAAAAAATTTAGCAGATAATGGCTTGGTATTTGGCGTAACAGAAATAAATATACATCCAAATTATAATGCAAAAACCAGCAATTTTGATTTTGCTATATTGACTTTAGACAATAATCCAAGTAATTTTGGCATTAAAAACAATTTAATACTTGGTAAAGAAGAATTTTACAAAAAAGGTATACCATACACTATATTAGGTTATGGAGCCACTAGTTTTCAAGGCCAATCTTCTCCAGTTTTGCAAATAGCAACTATCAATTTCGTTGACGTAAGCGAAACTAAATATACCAAAAATGATATCAAACCTAGTATGTTTTTAGCGGGTGGTTTGAACTCATCTGGTAAAATTATTGATACTTGTCAAGGTGATTCAGGCGGTCCATTATTTTGTAAAATAAACAACCAAACATTCATACTAGGAATAACCAGTTGGGGCGTTGGTTGCGGTTTGCCTGGTTATCCAGGTGTGTATGCAAAAGTATCGGTAGCTACTCCATGGATACAGTCTATTATCTCAAAAACATAACAAACAATCACAAAAAGATAAATTCAGTAATCAGGCAATAAATGGTAGTTATAATGCATTATTTTTCCTTGTAAAACATGGATATAATATTCAAAATCTGTTTTGTATAAAACCAATTGCCATTTTGCTTTTACACCTTTTTCATTTGCTAACTCATCAATATGTAATAAATAGTCTTCATAATGTAATTTCATCAAACCCATTTTGTTTGAAATTGTTTTAAAGTCTTTGTCTTGAATCATCAAAGAACAATAAACTGGGTTTTTACTTATTGGTGACTTTCCAATACAACAACCGTTGTCATTGATAATGACTTTATCGTATTCAAAGCCGTAAACTATAGCAATATGATCCGATTTGGTCGTCTCCATGCAAAATATATTATACTATAATTATAAAATATAATATATTTAATAAAATTGATATTTTAAAATGTGTAATTTTTAAACAATTAAAACGCAGTATAATGAACAACCCTAAAACCTTTATATTTATTGACGGTAGTTATTACTGTTTTTACAAATACTATTCCATTATGAATTGGTGGAAACTTGCGCATCCAGAAGAAAAATTAGATAGTCCTATTGAAAACCAAGTATTTGTAGAAAAATTCAAAAAAACATTTGTGGAAACAATACAACAAATTCCTAAAAAATTAAATCTTCATAAACTTGAACACCCTCCAACTATTATAGTGGGAAAAGATTGCAAGAGAAAAGACATATGGCGCAATGAATTGTACGACAAGTACAAGGCAACTCGTGATAATAGCCCTGAAAGTGGTTTTATGGGTGGACCATTTTTCAAAATGGCATATGAAGAAGAGCTTTTCCAAAAGGCAGGAGCACATCAAATTTTGTATCATCCACATTTAGAAGCCGATGACTGTATAGCACTTTCTGTAAAACAAACACTTAACGACTACCCAAATTGCAATATTTATATTATTACAAGCGACAATGATTATTTGCAACTTATCAAAGAAAATGTTCACATATACACACTTGCTTTTAAAAATTTAAAAAAAATAGATGTAAGACTAAAAATAATTATGGGTGACGTCAGCGATAATATTCCATCTGTGTTTCCAAAGTGTGGAATTAAAACCGCTACAAAATGTATCGAAGATCCCGAATTTTTCAAGAAAAAAATGGCAAACAATCCCGACTATTATAAACAATATGAATTGAATGAGATGCTTATTTCTTTTGACAAAATACCGCAAAATTTGGCAAAGGAATACCACGAAATAAATCAAGTTATTCTGAATTTATAGGCAAATCATCCATAACAAAATAAGCTTCTCCTTCTCTGGTCCATTTCACTACCAGCGTAATTATTTCTACTCCTGATTTTATGGCTTCATAGAAAGCTTCTCTATACTGAGGGTCAATGATAGAAGGTTGGAAACTTGCAACATCTGTTCGTTGCATTACAAAACACATAAGACAACGAGTTTTCGATACTTTTTTAATTAACGTAAGCTCGCGTATATGTTTTAATGCTCTTGGACTTACGGGATCGCTAGTTTTTTTACGATATCCATCTGGAAAATAAGCAATTTTTGAATTAAAATCGCGATTGTCGTAGTTCTTTTTTTTACGCTCAACGGCGGTTACGTCTTCAAAATCAGCAAGCGGAACATTTTTGACTTCCATAATAAACGGCACACCAGTTTCATCAATACCACTAAAATCAAATCGTGAATCTACTTGGTCTTTTACATATATTGCTGTTTCTCTCTTGAAACACCGAATATTTTGTAATTTGGAGAGATAATTTTCTCGTAATGCTTTTTCCACCAAATCTTCCGCCAATTTTGGATGTATACCTATAATAGTTTCCTGATTTCTCTCTTTGTCTATGAAAACAGATAAATAAACTCTATATTCACAATGTGGTTTTTCTGTTTGTTTTTTATTTGTTGTTTTTATTTTTGACATTAAAATACTAGCTCCTGTATCAGCTAAACCACAACAACCAAGTGAAGCAGTATGACCAAGTATTTCTACTGTTTCACTAGTTAAAATATCCGCTACATAAGGGGATTTAATTATTTTAGAAGGACGTTTTACAATGGTGCCTTCTATTAAGTCATTAATGTTCATCAATAAATTTGTCATAGCATTTATATAAGTTTTTTACAAATAAGTTTTTGTAAATATACAAATCAATTTTATTTTAATTTATGAGTAAGTTATAATATATTATTATTATAAATATAGTAATATGATGAATAATAATAAAAATAATGGGCCTATACCGAATGAATTAAAAATAATAATTAATACTAGTATTCCTGGGTACCAAAACATTCGATACAAACCTTCTATGACAATTCCAAGTGATAAAGTAGACGATGCAGTACAATTTAATCCGCTTGTTAAACTGAAACCTAGTATAATCAAATCTTTACCAAAAGAAATTCAGGTAAAAGAATTTTTTAACAAAGGTTTATTTCAGTCACTCATGAATTCACATGGATTAGTAAGAGCAAAAACTTTACTTGAAGCGACAAATGAAGGCTATGTTGATAATAATATTCAAGTAACTTTAGATACGATTTTTCCAACAAATGGTGTATTATATATTAATAAGCAACCTTATGCAATTGCGGATGTACAATGGACCAAAGGAGATTGGAAAATTGATAAGAAAATACAACATTTACCTGACTTGGATAGTAATAGAATTACAGATCCATATTTATACAATGCTGTAGTAAAAGATGAAATAATTAGCGGTGAAAAAGAATTAGAAATATTACCCAAAGATATACTTTATGGACCAAATTATACGGGACCGATTAATGTAGCCAAAGGGGTTGAAAATGTAGGACCGCCACCGACACCGCCAGCACCACCAACATCTACTGCACTTGTCACAACAAATAAACCATATAGACCTATTTTACCACCAAAACCACCGAAACCACCGAAACCATTACTAATTACGAATGGCGATACTAATAATTTGCCGCCAAATAAACCACCAAAAATATTTAAAATTGAATATGGTCCCCTTACACCTATGAATGCACCTACCTTAATGTATTCTAGACGCAGCAGTATGCAATTAAAAACATACTTTCAACAAAAAAACTATTACGATATGGTAAATATATTATTTCAAAATATGAATGAACAAGAAAAAAATTTGGTAGTAAAAATATTCAAACAAACTACTGCGGTTGATGCAAAATACAATGCCAACAATATAAGTAAAGCAGCATACGATGAATCTATTTCACCTGGACTTAAAGTAAACTCCAATATAGGTGGTGGAGATTGTTTTTTTATTGCAGTAGCTGATGCAATAAACTACTATAATGCTAATTGCAAGACAATGGAAGACAGAATTATTTACAATAATTATGGTAATAAAATTCCATATACACAAATGAGTTTGAGAGAAATTGTTGCATATCAATTAACACATTTAAATAAATCCGAATACGGACGTTTATATGGATACTTAAATGCAAACCTTGATTTTTTAAATAATGAGTTTCAAAATGAATATCAAAATTTCATTGAGAATGTGAGCCCGCAAATGCCCGAAAATGTATTTTTTGATATTATTAATAATATTTATCTTGGAAATGATAATTTTTTAGTTGCAAAACCAACTTCAATGACACAACAAACTCTCCAAGAACCGTTTACAATTATAGATAGGTCAAATTACGTGGACTATATTAAAGGTTCTGATTATTGGGCAGATTTTTTTGCCATTGATTCAATATGCGAAATATTGAATTTGAATATAATTAACATAGAAAAACAAAATAATAATTTATTAGGCATACCGTACATAAGTAACAATAATAATAGCTGGACGCGTTATATGTTTTTGTATCACGAAAATAAACATTATGAAGTAATTTCTTTTGACTATACATTCAGAAAAATAGTAACTGAACCAAAATTTTCAGAAAAAAAAATCTATGTAAAAAAAGTTATTTTTAACAAAGAAGGAAATATATTTCCGCCTTTTTACATTATATTTTTAGTTTTTGCTAGTTATTATGTTAATATATTGGATGAAAATGCTAGAACGTCATTTCAACTGTTTCCTAATAATATGTTGGCTTTATTGTATAATATTTTTCGAAAAATATTAACTAGTCCAAATGATAAACAAAATAGTAAATTTTTAACCTTGGTTAAACAGTATTTCAATCCGTCTATTTTAAGAAAATTTGGAGTTTCAACCAACCCATTCGCAATCAAAAATGAAGGTTCTAATCCCGATGACGATGATGATGACGACTATAATGGTGGTGCTCCACAACAGTATAATAATTCATTGTACAATTTTCCTACACAAAGATACAATCAATACCAAAATAAAAATCCTTATCAAAATCCTTATCAAAATCCATATCAAAATCCTTATCAAAATCCTTATCAAAATCCTTATCAAAATCCTTATCGACAACCATTTGTATCCAGTTATGTAAAAAATAATCCAACCAATCCAAATAACATAAACACACAAGAAATTAACAAAACAAACATTAGTTATTACATTACAATTGACATGGAACTACAAAGAGGAACTACATTAAGTAGTAAAGATTTAAGTAATTCAAAATGCAGGCAACGATGGAATGCAGTAAGAAAAAGCTATGCAAATATGCGAGGTTTACCTTACACAATACTTCCTGATTACAATAACTTGCCATCGTCGTCTTCATCGACACCAAAAAATACAACACAAAAATTCAGACAACAACAATTTAAAAATAATAACAACAATAAAACTAGACGTTATTATTAAACGTTAAACAATAAAATTTATAGATATAGATTTATAAATTTTACAGTGCACAAACTATTTATTTTCAAAATTTTCATTTTTGAATAATATTTTTTCATAATGTAAGTTCGCTTTTTCCATTATAGTTTTTTTGTCAATTTTACCATCAATATTATTGTCAGTCTTTACAAATAACTTATCTTTTCTTTTTTTATAATATGATATATTTGCAGGAAATTTTATATTAACTTTAACTGGTAGTTTATAATTTTTTATGTTTCTCATAGTTTTTACAAAGTTGCTTACAAGCTCATCATAAGTTATTAGTAAATAGTTTTTTACCAATTTAGGCATTTCTTCAACTAAAAATTTATTTTTAACATGTCTTAATTCAAATATATTTTTGTATCTATTTTTTGTTTCTATATGCCTATCATTCAGCATTTCTTTGTTATCTTTATCAACCGAGTACCATTCATTATTTAAAAATGAATTAACATCGTCAGTATTTTCTTTTGGTAAATGATGTTTTCCTTTATACAGTGAATTAACCCAGTCATGTAAATTTCTCACTATTCCTATAAATAATACATCATCACTATTTTTTAAGTCATTAAAACCAAAAAAATGTTTCCATCCATACTTCCATACAAGTGTAACATCAAAATTTTCAGTCAACAACTCTTCTAAATAATTCGTACCACTACATCTCTCTCCGTAAATAGTTACTTTATTAATCATGCAACTATATATTATATATATATATATGTTGTATAAATATATATATTTATTATATTTAACTAAAATTATTTATCGTAGTTGTATTTATTAAAGTCAAATTTAGTAAATGCTTCTTTTTGTTGCTTTCGCTGTTTCTCTCGTTTCGCCTTTTCTAAAAGTGCCATAGCACTGGCAATTTCTGTTTCAGAAACATCTCCGTTGTTATCTGTATCAATTAACTTATGTAAAACTCTATATTTATGTGGAACTACACATAGATTACTTTCTTCATTGAATAAATATTCTGACAATATTGTAAAAACTGCTGTCAATCCTAAAGATATATAAATATCACGCGTACCCATCCATGCCATAGCAAATACCAATATTTGTTTACTCAGTGAGAATTTCATATATTCTTCTGTTGATTTACTAAACTGAATAGAAATGAATTTTGAGCCAACGTTTAATAAAATCATTATAACACCTGCGAAAAATTTACTATTGTTCAAATACATTACATGATGATTTATATAATGTACTCCATTGGATAAAGGTGTAAATATATTAGTATTTTGGGTTGGTGGAGCCCCTCCTTCAATCATATATTTAATATATATATTAAAATTAACAAATATTATTTTAAGGTCATGGACCTTGAAGATTAGTATAAATATAAATATTTTGAGTATAAATAGAATAATCATATCACTCCTAAAGGTGTACTATTTTACATAAAACCAACTTTTTTCAAAATAAGATGCAAATTATTTTTTGAACTATTATAATAATTTTCAACGACTAAACGTGCATTTCTAATGTGAGGGCGATACATTTGACGAAACCCTGATGTAAACCCCTCATTTTGTTTTTGTATTTTTACACCTTTTCGCATTAAAGATGCGCAAAGATGACTACTTTTCTCACTCAAATAAACGCCCATAATGGGCGTATTGAATGAGAAATGGTGTAAAAAGTAATTCATAAAAATAACTATAAAAATAATAAATATTACTACTGTTGCTAATTTAGACAAATATTTGCTGTTCGAGAATTTCATTGTTTAGTTTTAATGTATTTTATATAATATAACTTTAGAATTATTTATAGAACAGTCTTTTATCTTTAGTAAACACTAAATCCTTCACCATAGTAACTACCGTGAACATTTCCTTCATAAGGAGATACGTCAACTGAACTATTGAAAGAAGGTTTGACTTGTATTGAATTTGATTGTTTACCTCTTTTAATATTATTTTCTGTTGACTGCAAATCAAAGCCTTCCATAGCCTCGGATTTTTTTTTAGTATTGCTCGAAGGAGCAATAACATTTATTTTGGTTGGTTGATAATTATCACTTACATTTTCACCAGGAGTACTTGTTGTTGGTTGAGAAGTAGTAGTAGTTCCATTTGGTTCAGGCATGCTTGTTGTTGGTTGAGAAGTAGTAGTAGTTCCATTTGCTCCAGGCATGCTACTTGCAGTCATATTATTATCAAATCCTTCAAAATTGATCAACCTTTTACTGCTGAACATGATAATAATGATAAATACACAAACTATTCCTAAAATTTTATTTAAATAACTTGCAAATAACAAGATAAGAATAAGTATACTTCTTCCTAAATAAGTTTCCGTAAAGAAGAAAAATAATTTAGTTTCACTTAAAATAATTACCAGTAATAATGCGACAATAATGCTAATACTATTTTTACTTAAAGTATTCATAGTTATTTATATTATTCTCATATAATATATTTTTGTATTATTGAATTAATTTCAGTGTGTCTAACAAATTATTATCTTAATTTTTATTAAGAAGAATGTCTTTAGCAATGTATGCAGCTCCATTTGATGATATGAATAATAATGATAATAATGATAATTTTATAAATAAAAAAAGACAAACACATCACCATAATAAAACACAAAAAATATATCCAAAAGAAATGTTTACAAATTCTAATAATTCTAATAACTTTAACAAAGATAAAGTTAATTCAGTTTTAGAACAAATTCATAATAACACAGACGAATCGAATGAAAACATATCAAATTTTGATCCACCGCCTAAACCTGAATCGTCTGGCATGACAAGAACTTTAGCAAATGAAGCTATGCAAGGCATGACTAATGAAAATAATATGAATATGTATAAGGTATTAGGAAAATCACCGCAACCCAATTATGATGACGAAAATAACCTTGATTTGAACAACTACCGCACAAATTATGGTGACAGTAAAAGTGCTGAGGATTATTATAAAAATATGTTGCCTAATGTCCATGGTGTACCGCAAAGGAACCCATTGAACAAACAGTACTATAATCAAAGTTATTATGAACCAATGGGTAATGGTAATGGTAGTGGTAGTGGTAGTGGAAATATCCAACAGGACCTTCTTTTGCAAAAATTAAATTATATGATTAATCTGTTAGAGGAAAAACAAGATGAGAGAACAAGTAATGTCACTGAGGAAGTTATTTTATATTCATTTTTAGGAATATTCATTATTTTTGTTGTGGATTCTTTTGCAAGGGTTGGTAAGTACGTTCGCTAAGATCCACCTTTAGAAAAGGTGGAGCCAAAACTTCAATCATTTTTTGGTTTAACCTTTCTCAAAGGTTAATTTGCACGACTTTTCTAAAAAATTGCGCAAAAATATGGAGTTTGCAATAATATATTTTTTATTAAAATTCTAATAGCTTAAAATATATATGAAAGAATTATTTAGAACTTTCTTTTTTCAACTAGCATGTATTATTATATTCGCGTGTTTGTATTGGATTTATAGAGACGAATTTAAGTTGAATTTTGTAAGTCCAAAAAGGCCTAATCTAGAAATATTAGACTGCTTTTATACAAGTGTTACAATTCAATGTGGAGTCGGTTATTCTATTTTAAACCCTCGTACTAGCGTTGCTGTATTAATTTTAACGATACAACAATTAATTATGATTTTTACTAATATTGTAATGTTCTATATCTTTTTTAAGTGATTATTTAATTGTGAAAGTAAAAATTAAAGAATTACAGTTTCTAAATGAGGAAATATTTTATAATATAAAAAACTATTTATATTATAAAAATGCAATTTGTTTATGTATTGATTTGTGGCGCTGAATGGGAAGATACTGTTATATTATATTATATATTATAATCTTGATTATAATATAATGGAGTTAGAAAAAATTAAAGAAAAACTAGATATAAAACAATACGATTTTTTCTACAGTTTTAGACAGCAATTAGAATTACCGTTATATTTTATTGGAAGTATTTGTAGAACTGATTTTATTAAAGGGAAGAGTGATTTAGATATTGAAGTGTTTTGTGAAAATATTCATTCTATCAAATTTAAAGTAGATTATTTATTGGATTACTACTACAAAAATAAAGAAGCAAAATATATTGTTTTTAAAATTAATGATACTCCTATTTCTGGATATAAATATTATTTTAAAAATATAGATATTTCTTTTGATTTAACTCTTTATAAAAAAGAATGCAAAGAATTGTTATTACATCAAAGAAATATTGACAATAACATTCCATTTGCTTTAGTTGTTTTTTTGATTACAATTAAATATTTATATTATTATTTAAATATTATTACGAATAGTCAATATACTTTTATAAAAAAAAGAATATGGTTTTTTCATAATAGTGAAAAGACTATATCACAAACTTATGATAAAGAAGGGTACTTAGACTATATTCATTCAGAAAATAATGATAAAAGATTTTTGGTATAATATGTAATGATGTTTTTACAATTAAAAATTATATACACTTCTTTGCTTTTATAATTAACATTAATATTTACACGAGAAATTTTGCACAACTTTTTCTCAAAGGTTGTTTTGCATAACTTTTTCTCAAAGGTTGTTTAGGTTGAAAAGTTCCCCATTTTTATAATAAGTGTAAGTAGGTATGTATCCCCCTGCATCAGTTTTACTAAAAATTTCAACTCTGTTTTTGGGGTATTTTATTGATTCTTCTATGGCTTGTTCCTTTGATAAAAATATAACTGCGTCTTCCCATTCACCTCCGTAAAGTAATACGTAAACAAAATTCATTTATTTATTATAATATAAATAGTTTTTTATATTATAATTTATTTTTAAATCTATTTTTTTTCATAATATTTTCCATCTCTTCCACAGTAATCATCAGAGTTTCTCAGTATAGAACAATACAAATATTCTACATAGTTATCTTCATTTCTATTCACCAAAAAATTATCATTCCCTCTCACATGAGGAAATAATGAACATTTAGCAAATTGACTACTAGCTAAAAATGGTTTTTTACAAAACTTACAGTCAACACAAAATTTTGGTGTATGTTGTTGATTTTGCGCACTCTGGTTTGCTGAAATTGTCGATAAAATGGAGTAAATAAAGATTAAAATATACTTCATTCTGTTATTGTAGTTGTAGTTTTACATTTAAATTATTTTATTCAACCTTTGGGAAAGGTTGAGCCAAATACAAGAACCTTTGAGAAAAGTTGCTTTTTGAAAAGTAGAATTATATTTTAATTGGAGGATAAATAGTATCGATTTCGTTTTTAACCATATTAATATCAGTTTCAGGTCTTATTATTACAACAAATCGTAGTGTTTCTTTATTTTTAACATTTACATAACAAGGATAGAATGTTCTCCTAGCTTTTTTTCCCTTATTTGTAGTGCCACCATATGCGTTGTGAACTTTTGATATAACATCTTCTAATGAAATAACTGATGTTATTCTATTTAATGAAGTTTCTTTAAAACCTTCTGAGTTGTTTTCAGATGCTATGTATCGATAACCAAGAATTTCACATACATTTTTTACAGTCATTTCATTATCGTATACGCGAAACTTGTTTTCATCTACTTTTACTTCAGCGGTCTCCGAATTAATTCCATTAACAATTTTGGGGTTTACCTTTGTTTCTTTAGATTTTACTTTACCTTTACCATTTGAAGAAATACGGTGTGACTTATACTCTGACACGCTAAAATCACAATCATTATTAAACCATTCTACATATTTTTCAATTGCTCCTTTATCACAATAATGTAAAGGACGCAAGTTAATATCTAACTGATCTCCTGAATATTCATGATTATCACAAAATCTAGCTGTAGCTCCTTGTCCTGTAACTGAAACATCTCGTTTTTTTGGAATTGGTTCATAAGTTGCTCCAACGTGTTGACCAGAAATTCTTTTTGATGCTCTCCAAAACCCTTTAATAAATATAATTGTATGTTTTGTAGGAGGATTTTTCATTAAAGTATCTATTTTATCAATTCTTTCATCCGAATTATGATTTAAGTAACTCCAATCTAATTCATCACACACACTTTCTAAAATATTTATTTTAACCGGATCTAATAATCGAAACGGAAAATATTTTTTTGTAGTATTTTTATATCTTTCATCTAAAAACTGTAACAATTCGTAATAATCTTCAATATTTTTTAAACTAGGTGCATCGATGATGCGGTTTTCTTTTAACATTACTTCAAATCCCTTATATGACGGTCCTGGTTGAATTTTTACGATAGCACATTTTTGCCCCCATTTTTTATAGTCATGTAGTACAGCATCAGGTGTAGCGGATATGTCAAGCATTTTTATATTTCGCATTTCCAAAACATTTACATCTAAAATACCGACTTCTTTTAATATTTTTGCTATAGTCATTTTACTTCCTGACGCTATGTGACATTCATCTGGTATAATCAGTCCATCTTTCATGGATCTTAATTTATCTTTTTGTTTAATTAGATTTTGTCTATGAAATATATTATCTCTAAACGCGGGTAATACACTTTCTTTAAACTGTGTTTCCCAATCGTTGTCCGACATACCTGTACAATTAATAATATTTTCAGTATATATTATTTCTTCATCATTTTCATTAGTTGCCATATTGATCATAACCGCTTGAGCTGTTCCAGTCTTTCCTGTTCCAGGTTGAGCTATTAAACAAACAGCAACTGCGCCATTTTTATATGCTTCTATACATTTATCGGCGGCTTCTTGTTGATTTGGATAAATAAATTTTTTTTCTTCTAATTCTAAGTATTCCTCTCTATCTCGTATACTCTTTAAAATATTCTCTCTTTGTTGTCTTTTTTTAATTTTTTCTAATCTTTTTTCATTTTCGTTTTTATTCATTTTTATAACCTTTCTACCTTTGTTTATTACAACCTTTTTTGGGGTTTTTACGTGTATAATAAATTCTTCTGAATCGGACATTTTAGTATTATTATTTATTATAATTATTTTATATACTTAATTTTTAATTCAATTTTTTTTAATTATGAAAAAAATTGACTTAATATAATAAGTGAAAGTAATATAATACAATTATTTATTCAAAATGTATAAACTAAAACACTGGATTGATATTAAAACTATTTATTGGGAACGATTAGCACTAAATCCCAATCCAAATGCTATACCTTTATTAGAAAAAAATCCAGATAAAATTAATTGGAATGCCTTATCAGTAAACCCAAATGCTATTCTTTTATTAGAAGAAAATCCAGATAAAATTGATTGGCGTTATTTATCATCAAATCCAAACGCAATACATTTATTAGAAAAAAATATAGATAAAATTCATTTGTATGGGTTTCAATTATCAGGAAACCCAAATGCTATTCCTTTATTAGAAGCAAATCTAGATAAATTTCGGTGGAGAGGTTATTATAATGAAAGATTGTCAGCAAACCCAAATGCTATTCCATTATTAGAAAAAAATCCAGACAAAATTAGTTGGGAAGGATTATCATGGAATCCAAATGCTATTCATTTTTTAGAAAAAAAAATAGAGGAAGAACAGGATGAAGGTGAAGATGAAGATGAAGATGAAGATGAAGATGAAGATGAAGATGAAGATGAAGATGAAGATGAAGATGAATCTAAAATTAGTTGGGAAGGATTATCAGGAAATCCAAATGCTATATCTTTATTAGAAAAAAACCAAGAAAAAATTGATTGGCGTGAATTATCAGGAAATCCAAATGCAATACATTTATTAGAAAAAAACCAAGAAAAAATTGATTGGCGTGAATTATCAGGAAACCCAAACGCAATACATATATTAGAAAAAAACCAAGATAAAATTGACTGGCGTGAGTTATCAGGAAACCCAAACGCAATACATTTATTAGAAGCCAATCAAGATAAAATTGATTGGCGTGAATTATCAGGAAACCCAAATGCTATTCATTTATTAAAAGAAAATCTAAATAAAATTCATCGGGATAAATTATCAGAAAATCCATCTATCTTTGACTATGATTATGACGCATTAAAAGAACGATGTTTTATTTATAGCGAGGAATTGATGCAAATTGCAATGCATCCTTCAAGAATTCAAAAATTATTAGATATGGGAATAAGTATTGACGAATTAGATAATTGTATTTAATTTATTATAAAAAATATCATTTATACATAGTTATTTTTTTGCTCTATAAAATGGGCGTTTTAAATGAGAAAATGTGTAAAAAGGTTAAACTAAAAAAGGTTGAAATTTGGCTCAACCTTTTCTAAAGGTGGATTTTTAAAAGTTGCTAAAACAACTTAAATACATTATGATAATGAATATTAAATAAAAAAATGGCAACAAAATATATAATAGTTCATAATAAACACGAAGGCTGTTATGATTTTCAATATTATGAAGACTGTTCTACAAAAACCCGACTAACATCGATTACCATCAATCCTCCAAAAGTATTCTTATTTACTGATAAGGAACAAGCACATGAATTTTTCAGTGAATATATGAATGACGTTGATGTCTTAGATATTCGATGTAAAAAGGAAAATGATGAGATACAGCACATTGACTACTGTACATGCGGATGCATTGAAATGGATGATGACGGTAATCCAATTTTATTTTATAATAAAAAAAACCAAATTTTCTTTTTGGAAATCGGCGCACAAGTATTTACACCGCCAGCCGACTTAAAAATTGATATGAGCAACTTTAATTTAACAAACAAACTAATTCGCAAAACAAAAACACTCGGTAAGGAACAAAAACAACGATACATTGAACTAGGTAAGATGTGTGAACAGTTAAAGGATGATGATCTATAAATTCACCTTTTTCCACCTTTAGAAAAGGTGGAGCCAAATTTCAACCTTCAAAAAGTTGCGTAAAAATGTTTGGCTCCACCTTTTCTAAAGGTGGATTTATAAAAAATGAATATAAAACAATCAAACGATTAAACTATATGAAGCCAATTTGTTATAAAAATCTTGTAGAAAACAATATTTATTACATTGACCATAATAACATAAAATATATCGGGATGTTTAATAAGTTATATTGTTATAAGTATTTTTCGATTGCTTTATTTAATAATGTTATGAAAGTAAATTCATTAGATAAAACGAGCACTCAATCTGCATTTGTTATTGGTAGTTATTATAATAAAGTTGATTTTTATGTTCCTGAATTAGAACAGTTACTACTAGAACAAACATTACGACAAAAAGTAAATGATGATTTATTAGCAAATATAATGTCAAAAACGCTGTTGTAATAATTATAATTTATTGAAACAGGATGACTTATAAAACCCAAATACAATTTAAAGAAATGTTACTGATTACATGTATAACAAAACTATCAATATGTTATTTTTACTATGGTGTTGTTTGATGTTATCAACTACAGTAACATTTTCAATTTCAAAATACAACTTCGATACAAACAAAGCACGATTTTACACAAATGTCGGTAAAGCATTGGACACTCTAAGAAGTGAATTGCCATCAGTGTTTTCATCTCCTAACATAGACTTTTCTGTTTTAGCAGATCATATAACCGTTATACATGAAAATAAAAATAAAATAACTATGACAAAAAAAATATATGCAGCAACAATTCAATCACTTCAAGTGGCATGTGTGTTTTTCTCCATTTATCCATGTGTCAATGTAAAAAAATTTGACTATGACGAAGAAATGAATATGATCCAATGTTTGGTGGATATTTCTTTGCCTGATACTAGTGAGACTAAAAATAGAATTCTATGGGAAGGTATTTTTTATTTTGTTCTAGACGATACTGGACTAATTCAAAGTCACATTTTGGATAGAAAAATTCCGACTTCAAAAATACTACCTAGAAACAACTCAAGCGAATTACATTGGTTGAAATTAGGCTCCACCTTACCACTTTTCAAAAAAGTGGTGCAAATTAACCTTTGAGAAAGGTTAAACCAAAACAACTTTTCAAAAAAGTTGTGCAAAACGGTTTGGCTCCACCTTTTCTAAAGGTGGAAAAGGTGGATTTAGTTCAAAATCAGCACGTTATCAGGTTTAAAACTGTAGTAAGCAAAATTATAAAAAAAGTAGGCTGTTGGGCTTACTATCACTGGGGCCGTTTTCATACGCAAATTTTCAATTATTAAGTTATTATGCGAAATATTTTCGATGACGGCAAACCCAAAATAATTTTTCTCGGCAGTTTTCCAAAAACTTATTTTAAATCCTTGTACAAACGCATCGGTTGTAATAGTGCTATCATGGATCGACGCAAAACACGACAAAATTTCCAGACCCTTTTCATAAAATACGCACGATTTTCTATAAAAATACGCTGACTTGATCTCGTTTCCTTCCATCAAAACATATACAAAAATATTCTTGGTATTGATAAGTTCAATAATATTTGCATGCTCCACATTGATTATAATCTCAAACTGATCTTTATTCGATTGTATAAAATCGAACAAAAAATGGTAGTTCTGTTCATTCACTTCCAATATTTTATATGCAGCATATAGCTCGCGAGGTTTAGGCCATTTTTTCATAGAAAACCCGTAAGTAGAATATACACACAACGGAACTATTCCAGTAAGTTCACCTTCTCTCTTAAACAAATTCACAACAATGTTTTTATTAATGTGTCGTTGATTGTAATGATGCGTTTGTATAATTTGTGGAGCAATTCCTTTTTTTCTCTCACACTTGTCAACACACAAATAATCCACGTAATATGCATCAAATACGCTGTCTTTTTCGCCCTTGTTGATAAAAATGTGAATAGGTCTTGAAGTCGTGACGCCGACTATTCGGTCCTCATTCGTGATAGTTCCTTTTTTTAAGTCGCTAATAAGCTCGCGTTCTTTATAAAAAGTGAAAAAAGATTTTGTGTTGTGACAATTAAAATAAGGAACAACGTTTTCTTTTTTAGGAGCATAGATGTTGTCTTTATTTTGCAAATAGTTTGCATTAATAAAATGGATAAAACGTTGTAATTTAAAGTCAGGTAGCTCAGTATAAACAATAGTTTCTATATTTTTAAAATTTGTATATTTATTCTCTCTTGGTAGTTCATGTTGTATTATTCCTGGAGGCGCAAACATATACCACAAATTGTATACATGAAACACAGGTTGATAATACCAAAATCTATATTTAGTTCTTACATAAGCATAAAGTAGTATAACTATTACAATAATTATTATAAATATATATGCAACCAATGGATACATATTTATTGTAAGTTTAATTTTTTTAAGATTACATCGTATCTAATGTTTCACATATAAAAATACTATCATTATTGTTTTTACTATCACTTGCGTTGAAATGTTGAAAGTCTTGCTTTGATTTTTCATAGATTTCTAGAGCTTGATGTCTATTTAGAAATCCTTTGATGTGAACTTTTTTATTTTCTAAATCTTTGTAATGAGAGAAGAAATATTCGATTTTTTTCAATGTATGTGCTGATATTTGTTCCAATTCATTCAATTCTTTATAACCAGGTGCAATTTTATTCACTGGACATGCAATTATTTTAGGATCATCGCCATCGTCGTCACTTGTGCTTAAACAACCTAAAATCTTGCACTTTATATAGCATCCTGGAATTAATTCATCTTCCATCAGTACAATAACGTCTAAAGGATCTCCATCTCCACTAATAGTATTAGGAACAAATCCATAGTTGAAAAAATATTTAAAAGGTGTGTGTAAAATTCGGTCACAACGTAATGCCTTAGATCTCGTATCATACTCGTATTTTATATGAGAATTTTTCGAAATCTCGATAAAGACATCAATTTCCTTTGACATTATCTTGTATATTTTAATAATAATATTTTTTTTGAAATATTATTGTTATTCCATTATTTCCCTAAATTATTTTATTTGCATTTTAGCCAGGCTTCAAAAAGACGTATACGTATTGGTATTCGTAAGCTACTTTCATCAAATCAATTTTGGCCTGTATTACAAAACCTGCGTCTTGAGCCATATTTATTATATCACTTGTATTGTTCATATACAATATGTGCTCTTGTTTTCGCACCTTTCCATTATTAAATTTGAATTTTTCATCAAATATAGCAACATCCGATGTTTCATTCAATTTGAATTCCGAATTATAAATAAATTCGTTAAAGTTAATCTTGGTTTTCATTATTCTGTCTTTTGCGTATTTTTGAGGTGAAACAATATAGAGCGGATTACCTGGGGGTAAAATAGGGTCAAACTTGTATCTGTCTACTAAATGTACAAATAAATATCCGCCAGGTTTCAACCAATCCATAGCATTATTGAAAAATTGATTTTTATCTTCAATATAATAAATGGTAAAATAGAGGCATAGTATATGGGTAAACATATTATTTTGAAATGCATCTCTATTCAAGACGTCTGCTAATTGGAAATTTAAATTTGGATAATTTGCTTTGGCCTTTTTAATCATAGAAGGCGAAATATCAATTCCAATTATTTCTAAATTATTATTTTGAGCCATTTTTGCTACATGGTGACCTGTACCACATCCTACATCTAAAACAACTGTTTTCGTGTTGGGTGTGTTTTGATTAATAATCATTCCGACTTCATAGTCATTTTTGAGTTCATTGAAAACAAGAAAGTCATAAATATCGGCATAAAAATCATCGTAAATTTCGGGTCCTTTTTTAAACAGGAATTCTTGTTCTTGTTGGAATCCTTCTACTTTATTTGGATTTTTATTGTTTACATACTTGAAAAATACTACGATTATCAGTAATAATGATATAAATATTAATATTTTTCCAAAACATGATAATTTTCCATATAAATTTGTAATGGATTTCATTGGATTTTTCATTTTCATCTATATGTATTGTTGTTATTTTTTTTGTATAAATTTTATTATATATATTATGTCTACCACTGATACAGAAATCAATGATATTCGCCAACCCAAAGATTTCAAAGGAATTACATTTTCACAGTTTAAAAAAACTGATGTTAAAAAAGAATTGCTAAATAGTTTAATAAAATCAAAAATAGAACCTGCTTGCTATTGGAGCGCTGAATTGATTTGTGCAGGACATTATAGTGATTTATGGGAAACAATACTCTTTTTTTACAGTAAATTTATTCATTTAGGAAATCCTAAAATTTCCATTTATTTAGAACTAAGAATTGATAATTTTAAACAAATTGTCAATAATGGATATGCAGGTAATGAATTGAGACTAAGAAACAGTGATAAAATTCGTAAATTATTTTGTGAAATCATGTGTGTTTTATGTGATGCTAAACGAAAACATAGTTTTGATGATATTAAAATCAAAAAAGAAGACTTTGATATGACACAAATGACAGATCGTTGTAAGGCTCCAACTGTTTATTATGGTAATGAATATTTTATGAAGGAAGACCCAAAAGAATTATTTATTGCAGTAAATGAATTAGCTTACAACTTGTCCGATGAAAGCAAAAATGTGATCCAATCATGTTACTGGATAGAATGGATTAATGAGTTTGAGAATATTTGCAAAAATAAGAAAGAGAAGTTGAAGTGTGAACGTAGAAGTAACATACCTGTTGATAATAAACATCAAATGGATGTCATATGGATAGTATGGGACATTTTTTTGCACAAGTCGATGGAAAAACCTGTGATTATACAGAAGACTATCAAGGCTCTTTTATCGTTGTTTACACTTAAATACAGCAGTAGTTGTAACAGAAAAAGAAAATACATTATTTATTTTGCCGTGTCACTTTTGTGTGAAAATGTTACACTAACAGAAGAAATAATGCGAGAACAACAAAAAGAGGTTGTTGCAGCTATTATGAAAAAAATAGACACGATTTACGGTCAAATAAAAACAAACGAAGAAAGTCCTGGGACAGACTATTTATTCAAAGATGTCAAGGCGTCTAATTTAGAAAAAACGATTGAAAAATTAGAGGCGATGGATAATTTTGGAGACAAATTTATACCTAGACTTTAATAGTAGTATTTTTAAATATTTGTATAATGTATATTACATACAGTTAGTATAATGATAAAAAAAATGAATATGACAAGGAGAAATAAAAAAACTAGTTCAACACGTAAAAATTATGGCAATCGTGAAAACGGAAGAAATCATAGTATCTATGAAAACTTTGAGAGAGAAATCACGATGAAATTTTTTGAAATGATACTATTAATTAAGCTATATCACTGGAAAACCCATAGTTATGCAACTCATAAAGCAACAGATGAATTGTATACCAAACTAAATGAGAACATGGATAAATTTATGGAAGTTCTTTTAGGTAAAACTGGTATGAGAATTGATTTGATCAGACAAAAAACATTGCCTCTTTATGACTTAAGTAATGTAAGTCAGCTTATACAAAAAGTAAAGGAATTTAAAAGTTATTTAGTTAATTTACATAATCATAGAGCAATGAGATTGATGGCAAATATGGATTTAATGACAATTCGGGATGAAATTCTTGCCGATATGAACCAATTCTTGTACTTGCTTTCTTTCAAATAAAATATAAATAAAAGAATTTAAAGGATACAACAATTATTAAGGTAGTACCTCTACTATGAAATACATTACAACTATTATTAGCAAGTTTATTAAAAAAGAACTACCCAAGCCATTAGGTAGGTGGAATATTGATTATTGTAGTAAAAAAACGGATCAAAAAGTTGATTTATCAAATGAAGACCATTGTGGGCCTTGTGGACAATATGTTGTAGACAAAAAATCAAGTGAAAAAAAGATTGAACCAATAATAGAGAAAAATCTGTAATTCAAAAGTGCGAATGTATAATAAAAAAATAATATATATATTTTTATTATAATGGACAACAAAGCAAATTCTAATTCTATAATGCAATCAATTAATGAAACACTAAGTGGTAACTCTGGATCTAACTCCAGTGCCTTGGAAACGAACGTATCTAATCCGAGCGAAGGTGGGTTGTTTAGTTCACTCGGTTCTATATCAGCAACTACGTGGATTATTATTATTTTAATATTGGCATTTTTAGGTTTTAATATATTTGTATATTTAGCAAAAGGTACGCAAGATATTACCAGTTTTTTTACTCCGATTATTACGAATATAGCAGGTGCTTTTGGAATGGTTACAAGTCAAGTAATTGATACGACAGCTACAGGTGCAAAAGGTGTTGTAAATACTAGTGCAGAAGTTATTGATACTGGCTTGACCGATGTGCAAAATGCTCTTCCTGAAGGAAGGAAGTCGATGACAACTGCAGGCGGGACATCATTGCAGAATTCTATACCACAAGCCGATGTTATGCAAAACAATACAATGAATAAGGCGTTGAACAGTTCCAATGTAAAGAACAACATTGGTCAAAGTCAAGACTATGAAGCGGATGATTCTACAAGTAGTATTCAGAAAAGTCAATCAAAGGGAGGATATTGTTATATTGGCGAAGAACGGGGATACAGGTCGTGCATGCAAGTAGATTCAGGCGATACGTGTATGTCAGGGGAAATATTCCCGACAAATGAAATCTGCGTTAATCCTAGTTTGAGGGTATAAACTAAAAATTAAATTTAGTAAGAAATAAATTATTTTTTTTGTATTTTATAATTTATTTATTATTATTATAAAACATGCCACCTTCCCCCGCCGCTTCAGTCTCTACCGTACAAGCTCCTTTACTAGCAGTACCTAGTGCTCCAACATATTATTTAGGTTCTGTAAAAGTTAAAAGTAGTACAGACAATCCTGTATTTAGTACAAGTAACTTGCAGATTACTACAAATTCTACAATCAGTGGTTATGCTTTGAATATTAATTCTAGTGGAAGCACCGCTTATTTAACTATTGATGGGCAAGGTGTTTTGAATACCGTTGGGTCAATTACTACAACATCGAGTATAAATTCTAGTTCAATAAATACAAATAGCATCAGTGTTTATAGAAATGGTAGTTTAACTGGTGTTCCTACTTTAACAATTTCAGACACAGGAGATTTAACTATTAAAAGTAATTTTAGCGTGGCTGCTGAAAGTGGAGCTGTTATATCAGGAACAATTAGCTCAAAGGATATAACTGTTACTGGTCAAATTAGCTCAACGGGTACAATTAGTGTTAGTTCAGGTAAAGTTATATTAAGTAATGATGGTAGTATCAGTTCGACTACATTACACGTTGGTACAAATGGTGAAAGATTAGCAGTTACAGATGCATCTGTATCAACATCTAAAAATTTAATCGTTGGTTCAAGCGCAATATTTAATGTAAATTCAGCCACTGGTGCTTTGACTACATCTGGTGATTTGAAAACAACTAATGGTACAGTATATGCACAAAATTTGAATGTCAGTAATGGCAAAGCTACGATAAATTCTAATGGAGAAGCTGCAATGACAAAAATTACAGCTACTTCTGGTTCTTTTGGTTCATCTGGTAATTTGGTAATAAATGCCGATGGATCTATTTCTGCAGCCACAGGTAAAACTTTGATAAATGTGGATGGTTCCGCATCTTTTGCTAGTACCAACGCTAAAATAGGAAATGATGGTCATTTTGAAACAAATTTTTCTAGCCATATTCTTCCAACAGAGTTACGCAGTAGTAAAGCTACAACTGGTGGTTTTACAACTACAGCAACCAGTAAATACCTTGCAAATCAAAACTATGTAGATGATGGGTTATGGTATATACAAAAACAAATTAACTTAATTACCAATGATGATAGTAGTGTAGTAGATAGTTTTAATAATGTATTTAGTTTAGTAAAAAAACTAACAGGTGATGGTGCCATACAAACTTTAGATGGCATTATAGATACAACAGATGAAATTAAAGTTTCTATATCTGATGTTATTGCAAACAGTGAAAATGCTATTGTAATGGATTGTAAAAGCACTGTATGGGCCGATGCTTGTGCTCCTCTTCCAATTCCTGCGTCTGTTTCAAGTCAATATTTTTTTGATGGATGGTTTTTTGAAAATATGATTAATACTGTCGATACAAATACTACAAATAAAATGAATTTGTATGTTCCAGCAAATGGTATGACTATGACTATTGCCGATGTGCTAAGTATATGTATGACTATATTTGCAGTTAGTAATAAAGCATTGCCATTTATTAGTCTTTATACTCAACCTAAAGGTACAAATGATCTTTTTTCATCTTTTGCACATGCTCGCATTAATTATTATTTTGAACCTAGTACACCACTTTCAACGACTAGCAATATATCATATTGTTTATACACTGGTCTTGAAGTTCCAACAAATGAATACAATGTTACAAATTTAAAATGTACTTCTACTAGTACAGCAAATGCAACAAATAAAAATAACGGGACATACGGAACTGTAAAAACCGATGGAACATATGATACGACTATTGTTCAGCCAACTGATAAAATATCTTGTTTTGCAATTTCTACTGGGTCACTTTACACAAAAAATCACGTAAAATTTATTTTAAGTCAATTTAAAATAAGACAAAAAACCGGAACTACAAAGTTTTTATTTAACAATTCAGCAGTCGCAACAAATTATTTATTTAATACTAATTTTAGAATTAACAGTGACATGACAGGTATATCGACAAGTCAGTACCCCACAGAGTTAGGTGGTCTGTCCACTTATTATGATAAATATACTGCAACATATGTAACACCAAATCAACCATAAACTATGTAATATTTGCATAGATACTTAATATGTTATTTCTATCGTACATATATGTTAAAGTAACTGCGCTATTTTGCGCAATTTCTAATGCATTTGTTCCATCAGGTGCATACATCATACTATAAATATTCGCAGTAGATAAAATTGTTAATATACTATTATTATTACTACTATTAGTTTTATTAAATATTGTTACTGATTGATTATTTTCTCTTAGTAGATTGTCAGGTAAAACTACCGAGTTAGTGCTATTGTTTGTATTTTCAATCACATAATAATCACTTTGAGTATTAAAAATTGAACTACCACCATTAATATTTGTATTGATAGTGGTGTTTCCGCTTCCGATATTTCCACTAGCAATATCGGTGATTTGATTGCTTAAATCTGTAACACTATCGCTATATGTTTTATTGTCCGCACTTAAGGAGACCTTTGCAACAACTTCATTGTTATAGACAACAACATTGGACGGCGGTGAAGTATTGCCAGATAATATAGATGTGATGTATATATTATAAGGCCCGCTGTTTAACCCTGTCAAGGTTGTTGTATAATTCGTGGAATTTGCAATTGTTTTATACAAAGTGTTATTAACAAAAATCGCAAAACTAGAAACTGGATAACAAGTATTATTGCTAATAGTCCATGATAATTCGACGCTATTGGCAGTAGAAGACACAATTTCCAATGTCGGAGCATTCGGATGAATAGCACTTTGAAATAATTTATAATTAATAGGCCATTTATCAGTACTATTATTCATTGTAAGTCGTTGTCGTGGGTACCATGTTTGTAGTCTAGAATCCCAATACAAATACTGAATAGGGCCAGGAACATCCGAATCACTCGTAGGATAATAATTCTGCTGAAATGTTTTCTGGATAATTTCTCCCGTACAAGGATTTTCAACCGCGTTACACACCAGAATACCACCATCTTTGAAAGTAAAATTAGGACAATTAAATGGGTCAGATAAAGCACCAACAGGAACATAAGGACCCGCTGGATTAGCAGGACTTCCAGGAGTGATGTCATTTTCAGGGTATTCAACAAAACCAACTCTTTTCAAACTCGCGGTATTTGGATTACTATAAGTGACAGATTGTGTTGCCCATGTTTTGGTTCTATTCGTCCACATACCTTTTGCAATCTGAGAATAACGTTGATTTTTTGTCAACTGAGAACTATTTTTCTTATATTGTAAAACATTTCCCTTGTTTATTTGAGCTACTTTATAATAAACAAAAGGGTCATAGATATTATCACTGTTTTCAAAATTTACGGAAGAGTCATAGTTGCATCGATTTTCAACTCTAGACCATGCTCTAGGTGGAATTGGTAAATAATTGCTTGTGTAGGACATTGTATAAAAGTTCAATGTTGTTATAATAATAATTTATTAAAAAAATCAGCAATAAATTATTATGGATTATTATGGATTATACATATTATTTGAACCGTAAAAGAACCATCGAAGCGACAAATAATTTGGATCTTTCATACTGACTTGAGAACTGTCAGACATTTTTGTATTCGGACCTCTGTTCACAATGTCTTGAATTGCGCGTGTTCCTAGAGCATAATTGTAATACCATAAATTTGAAATGTAACCATCAAACCCGCCATTCATAGCCACATAAACATCTCCATAATTTTGTTTAGGAACGCTCGATAACTCTAAACTTCTAGTAATTGTTCCATTTATATAAACATCCAATGTCCTGTTTTGACATCGTACAATAATATTCAACCATTTATTAAGTGGTATATCAGGTATAGTTATTTCTTCATTAATCACATCAAAAGTATTCATTATGATAACCAAGTTATTCGTGTCAGGTGCTAAATATAAGCCAGGAGCATTATTAGGGAAATTCAATCCATTTTCTGCTAAATTACTATTACCTTTGTAAAAAATATGTTTGTATTGTCCTTGTAAATACTGCAAGTTGTTGATAAAAATCCAAACAGACCACGTGAACTCAATTCCATCATTTTGATTAACAGATCTTGTAATAGTCACGGCATTGTTGAAACTCGGGTCTTGGTTAAAAATAATGGCGTTTTGAGCATTTACCATACCATTGATTAAATGAGGTGATTTACTTGGAGACATAAAGTAACTTACAATGGAAGTTCCGAATTTTAATAAAATGATAAAACCGAAAATAACAATTAATAAAAATGCGAATTTTGCTACTAAACTATTTGAATCTAAAAAACTACTATTTGATGAATTTCCTTTATTGGTTGAAAATGAATTATAGTTTGAATTCTCACTCATGTATTATAATTAAATAAGAAAAAAATATTATATAGTAACACTACTTTGTGTTGTACCATTTTCAACTAAAGAAATTTGTACTTGATATCCTTGAAAGAAATTAGAAAACATATTTCCACCATAACCTTGTGTGTAGATATTGTAGGCTTGTTGTGGATTTAATGAGTTAGGAAAATATTGAAATTTAGATGTCCAACCACTAAAACCACCAGCAGGTGTCACATAAACATTTGAACTGTTGTTGACATTCGCAACACCTGGTAATAAACATGTTTTTACTAATTTTCCATCAATATAAACATCAAGTGATCTGCCGTAAACACTGATAGTTAAATTTACCCATCTCTGAACAGGAATATTTGCTACATTGCACGTATGAACAACAGTATTTCCTCCTGGTGTGGTAGGAGCTTGATTAATTCCTGGGTAGCAACCTAATGAAATGTCCAAATTATTTTCGACAGCACCCAATACAACAGCAGGACATGGGTCTAAACCATTTACGCCTTGAATTGAACTATTTGATGAAGAAGCCATTTGTGATCCACTACTGCTACTGCTACTGCTACTACCACTATTTGCAGTACTAGGTGCACCCATTCTACCAAAAATCACTTTTGGTTCACCATATCTGTAGTTAAAATCATTAACATAAAACCAAATAGAATAAGCAAAATTACTAGATGGAATATTTGAACCACTCGTTGCTAAAGAATTTGCTTGTATGGTAGCAGAGTTCTGTCCATTTTGTAAACTAGATAATTTATATGGGTTTCTGAAAACATGAATAAAAAACATGACTATTAGAACAATTACTAAAATAGTTATTATAATACCTAAAACGCCCATTTGTATTTGTATAATATAGAGTTAGAAATTTTCTATTATTCAAGTGGAATAATTGTTTTATTGGATCTATTATTTACAGGAGGTGTTTTGTTTTTAACATTATTGTAAATATAATAAATTTTTGTTATTGTTAATGGGTTTTTATAATAAACAACATTACAAATTCCGCCATTTACGCCACCATCACTTCCAATCGTCAATGCATCTAATTTCATATATGGAATAACTTCAATAGAGGATTTTACCAATTCACCATTTAAGAATACATCTAAAGTTCCACCATTGTAGTTAATGATAATATTGTTCCATTTTTGCAATAACATATTGTTATTTGTATAAATAATTCTGTTTCCATTATCATCAAACTGTAATAACCTATTTTTAGTTTTTTCAAGTAACTTTATTTGATCCATGGTGATCATTAAAGTATTTGTACTACCTTTATACAGGACATTTGGCTTTCCGCCAAAATTTAATACAGATGTGTATTCGTTATGACTAGATGAACTATTTGGGCCGAATGAATCTAAAAATACCCAAAATGAAATTGCATATTGATAATCAAAATTATCATTTCCGTTGAGTTGTTCATAATTTGCCAATGGATACAACGTGTTGGTATAAACCGGATTTTCAACCAACTGTTTACCGCCTTGCAAATTAACTGCTTGTTCTATATTGGGTAAATATATATATAATAGGATGAGTATAATCGTAATGAATAAAATTATTACATTACCAGTAGTGTTTGAATTGTATTCAGAAACGCCAGTTTTCATAATGAAATCGAAAATGCCAGAAAACAAACATGGAATATAAAATATCAAATTTACTATCAAGTCGAAAAACCCGCCTTTGGCTTTATTTGCACTATTTGATGGAAGTTTTACAAAAATTATTTTATATATCAAAATCAAAACAAATACAATAAGAAAAATACTTAATATGAAACTGATAATACCAGATTTACTTGATAAGTGTTGAAGACTATAAACAAGATATGCAATTATAATACCTGAAATTGTGAGACCAAATAAGCTGAGAAGTGTTTTTTTTATAAAAGATAATTTACTATCTGACGTAGATTTTGTAGTAGGTGATCCGGAAAACATATTGAGTATCAACATTGTTGACCAAAAAATACATACAAGAAGTGTCAACGAAATTATAATTGCAGACATACTTTTGTTTGTAAAAAAACCACCTGGGTAGGTAAGCATAACAATAGTCATAACCACTAAGAATAATACAAATAAAATAGTACCATATTTTGATAATGAAGACACATTTTCCAACAAGTTGTTTGTATCTTTTGAATACTTAAATATGTCATATGTTTCGGGCAATGTTATTAATGTAACTAGGTAAATAAAACTAAAAACAGCAATAAGAATAGTCAACAAGAGTGAAAACCCAAAGTTATTAGAAATATAGTTTCCTGGATTGGTTGAATAATATAAAATACTGAGTGTAATAAAACAAAAAAACATGATAATAATTTTAATTCTCTCGTAGTTCAAATCGAAATCAACTATATAGTTACTTTGAAAAGCTATAAAAAATAAAACAAATGCGATTATTAGCGTAATAGGAACTATAAAATTTGCATGACTGTTTAAAATATTACTTGGTAGTAGTCGGAATAGTAAAATTAAAAATATCGTATACAAAATAACAAATGTAACATTGCTTATCTGAGTGAATAATTTTGAAAATTCTTTGTAACTTGGTAAAAATATAAAACATAAAACAATAATAACAAAAACAAAAGGCAATATAACAAACACATTTGCAACTGCAGCGTTATTTATTTCTGATTTGCTAAAAGTGGCTCCACTGTAAATAAGTAATACAGCAAAAATCATGATAATCAAAAATATTATTACAATAATAATTGGTACAAAATTGGTTACTTTTATTGTTCCACCACTATTTGTTGTTGTTTTTTCATTCATAATATAGTTTACTTATATTATAAAGATACAATATTTTTTAATGATAATTCATCTAATTCATGAAATAATGAAAATTCTCACATATTTTCACTAGCTGTTTTCTTTCCATGACAGTTTCTACATAATGCTATTAAATTTTGCACATCATTTCCACCGCCATATTCTAGTCTAATTTTATGATCAATTTCAAATGTATGATCTAATTGTGAGTCACAATGACCACACTTCCATTCTTGATTTGCAGCCACATATTTTTTCTTTGTTTCACTGACAGAACGTTTATTACCTGTTTTCCCAGATTGCATGATCCGTTGTTGCCTAAAATCGCCGTTTCCTTGTCTTGTATCAACATTATAAAATGAACTCATAAAACTATTTCCACCTTCGCCACCTCCATTCCCACCTTCATTGGAGGTAAAATCAAAAATAGGAGTGAACATTTCTAGTGAAGACTTATCAATAGGCATGTATTTGACTACATTATTGGCATATTGTAACATATTTTTTCCTTGATGAGGGCTCTTCTTAAATAATAAATAAACACCTAATCCTAAAATGCAATAAAATATCATTGTGTAATATTTTTTATAAGACATTAACATTTTTGTATATTTTCCGTCGTGATAAGCATTATAAATTAAAAATGCAGTTATTAATAATATCCATAATTCAATTCGCATATTATTAATATAATAATAAATTAATTTTATGTTTTATATTTTTTCTGTTTTAATTAGTAATGGTTCCCTGTTGCGTATTACTTTACATAATCCGCAATTATTACATATGTATATTATTACAGAAGTTGTGTCTATGACATCTGCAGCGTCACCAAACATCATTTGACCTAAACCTGAACGAATTTTTGATTTTCCAAAGGCGCCAGTTTTTTCTGTATAATCATTACTTCCGCAAATTTCACAATCTACTTTTTTGTTATGAAATGTAAGTTTAACATTTCCACTTGTACCGTATAATTTTCCACCTCTGTTTTTTCTGGTATTTGTTTGTTTATTTTTTCTATATTTGTGAGTTGTCATATATATATATATATATATATACATAATAATAAATAATAATAATTTTATTTGTTATTATTTATATAGTAAATTATAAAGTTTAACTACTTTAACCTGCATTTAGAGCTTGTTGTTGAGGAGAGTTACTAAGTGGAAACATAAGGAAACCACCTGAGTTCATAGAGTTCATAGTCATGTTCATGCCTTTTTTTGCAACTCTCAGAACACCAAACATCATTAGTAAAATTAAAACATAAGGCAGTAATACTAAGAACCATGATAGTCCAGTAAAACCCTTCTTACATAACCAACTAAGGATAAAGGTGTAAATAACAGCAAAAATAAGTTTCATTAAAATTGCCATGAAATGGAAACCACTAAAAAGTCCCAATAAAATGCTTAAAATTGCCAACGCAAAATATAATTTTGCTGGAGTACAAAGTTTTTCAAAGTCTTTCGAAGAAAACATAATTATATTATATACAGATATAATTTTTATAATTAAAAAATTAAATTTTTATAAAATCATTTATTTCTTTTAATTCATGTTCTAAATCTTTTATTTCAATGGGTTTTATTCGTGGTTCATATAAATATTTTAAAAATATAGTTCTTATTTTTTTAAATATTACATGTTGTTCTTTTGTTAAATCATGATAATTTTCAAAAAAAAGTTCATAAAATGGAAAATAAGAAATTATAAATCCCCAGATATCTACTATTTTTATAAAAACATTATCTAAATAAAATCGTAAATTCAATGAACCATCTGATTTAAATTTTGTAAAATGCACTAAAATTTCAACTAAATAGTTTATTATGTAAGGAAATGTGTAAGTTTTTTCAACATACTTTTTCATTTGTTCATTTTTATTTGGACTAGTAGTAGTAGCATTAGCATTAGCACTAGAACTAACAGTATAGTTATTAGTCGTTTCTGTAGTTGCTCTCTTTGAAATATCAATGTTACCGACGTCTAAATCATAGTAAAAAATCGTATACATAATTTTATTAATATATTTTAAATGTCCTAAACCCCTTTCTTTGAACCATTCAGTCAAATATTGTTTTATAAACTGTGAAAGCGATGATCTACTAGTTTCGCGGTGATTTTTTTCCAAAAAAGTTGTATATTTTTCTACAAATAGGTCTGTAAATAAAAGTACTGAAAATGGAACGTTAAATTGTAATGGTCTGTTTTTCCAATTATGAGGAAATTTATTATTTTTAAAAGGAATGTATTCTGTCGCCAAGCTCCAGTCAATTAAACGTACTGTCATAGAGTTCTTCTCGACATCATCAATTAAAATATTCGAGCCTTTAATATCACTATGATATATATTTTGCTCGTTCATTTCAATTATTCCATATTTTAATAACTGAATCATATGATTATTCACTTCTTTAAGTCGATTATAATTTTTATTGTTTGTAAAAAATTGTTCTAATGTTATTCCACCATAAGGCATATTCAGTACAAGTAATTTATCCAATGTTTTATTAATATTCTTTTTTGTAATATTTTTTTTTTTCAGTGCACTACATTTATTAAAATTACTTAAATCAGTTTTTGTCAAGTTGTCTGGTATACATATACTATAGTTGTCAACTAAAAAATAGTCTTTATAATTGGGAATTTTATTCAATTTTTCTTTGACATCTATCAAAGTATCATATTCTTCTTTTGCGTTTTTCAGGGTCATGAGTTTGGATACTTTGTTTTTTTCTCTCTTTTTGCTATTTTTACACTTCAAAGCTGGTGAAAACACACATCCAAATCCACCTGATGCCAGTATTTTTCCACCTGTCTTGTTATTATTTTGCATTGATTAATTTATTGTATTTATGTAGTATATATATACAGTCATATAATAATTTTATTTATCATATAAATAATATATTAAACCACAAAGTAATAAAAGAAGCACTATAAATATTATTTTTTGTTTTATTTTGTAGTACTGAAGCAGTTTTTCATTGGTTGATTTATACTGTTCATAATATTTACTATAAAATTCATTTAAAGTAATAACAGGTTTTTCCAATTTTTCATTTACTTTATTATGAATAAACCAAAACCATTTAATGAATGATTCTCTACTATCTAAATATGGCTGAACCGGATATTCATTTAATAATTTACTAAAATAAGTTGCTATTTCTTCTACAGGAATAAACATGGGTATATTTTGAACAAATTCATAGTATTTTTTTTTTGTCACACTATTAGGATAGTTCGGGTAGTTGAGTGTTATTGTATGAAAAAAAAACCAATACTTAGGACCCCAAACGTTTGGATTAAGATTTGCCATTTGAATAAAACAATATAAAAACAAACTTCTTTAAACATATAGGTATATATTAATTATAATGAATAAAAATTCGAATGTTTGTAATAACTGCGGCAAAGTTGGTCATCAGTTTAATCAATGTAAGTTGCCTATTATTAGCTACGGTGTAATTGCATTTAGTTATTTTAATAATGTATTAAAATTTTTGATGATTAGGCGAAAAGATAGTTTCGGTTTTATTGATTTTATTAGGGGAAAGTACAATGAAAATAACATTTATCAAGTACAAAATATTATTGATGAAATGTCTAATCAAGAAAAAGAAAAATTAATAAGTAATAATTTTGATAGTTTATTAAAAGGAATGTGGGGCGATACGCAAATAACTCATAACAATCATCATAAAAATGAGGTGCATGTTTCTTGCAAAAAATTTGACTTGTTAAAGAACGGTCTAGGTAATGGTGATAATATTGTTACATTAAATGATATGATTAATAAAAGTACCACAAGTTGGGATGAAACAGAGTGGGAGTTTCCAAAAGGTAGAAAAAATTTTAAAGAGAAGGATTTAGAATGTGCAGTGAGAGAATTTGAAGAAGAAACTGGTATTAAATCGGATGACATAAATATTGTCGAAAATGTATTACCATTTGAGGAAACATTTATAGGAACAAATCAGAAAGCATATAAACATAAATATTTTTTGGCATATATAGACAACATTGATGTTGAGTTGACTAAATTTCAAAAAAGTGAAGTGAGCTGTTTGGAGTGGAAAACATTTGAAGAATGTATCAATTCAATACGTCCTTATAATTTAGAGAAAAAAAAATTAATAGCAAATATTAATAAAGTATTAGAAGAATATAGATTATATTCATAATATATAAGTAATATATGTCTCAAAATAAAAAACATAAATTAATAGTTGAAGAAGAATCGATTAATGACACAAGTACAACTAGTATGCCAGATGTTCAAGGTGTTTCAACTGAAAAAGAGAGAAATGTTTGCAATGTTGATTTAGAAGGCGAATTTAAAAGTAGTTGCGGTGAAAATAAGTTGACAAAAGTTTGTAATAAATTCATACTTAAAAAAGAAGCCCTTGAGAGAAAATGTTTGCAAGAAATGCCTGGTGGAGAAAATGATTATCTTTATCCTAATTTAAACGATATTAATTTTAATATTAAAATAGCGGAGAAGAAAGAATTCAATGATACAAAATATGACGGAACAATATATAAAAACATAAAGGAATATGCTGATATAATTTCTAAGGCCGAATTTGAACTTTCTCCTCACCAGGCTTTTGTTAAAAATTTTTTATCGTCACAAACTCCATATAATAGTTTATTATTATACCACGGATTAGGTACGGGAAAAACCTGTAGTGCTATTGGTGTTTGTGAGGAGATGCGTGACTATATGAAACAAATGGGTATAACAAAAAGAATAATTATTGTGGCATCTGAAAATGTCCAAGATAATTTTAAATTGCAATTGTTTGACGAGAGAAAATTGAAACTAGTAGACGGTGTTTGGAATATAAAAGGCTGTGTTGGAAATAAGTTATTAAAAGAAATCAACCCAATGAACATGAAAGGTATACCAAAAGAAAAAATAGTCGGTCAAATTAAAAATTTAATAAATAATTATTATGTATTTTTGGGTTATGGTCAATTTGCAAATTATATAATTAAAACTATACATTATGAAGAGGAAGTCAAGTTACAAGAAAGGTTAAATAATAATGAAAAGTCGAAAAATAAAATACAACTATTGGGAGACGTTAAAATAACATTGAACAAGAGGATAATTCAAAAACTTAAGAAAGAGTTTGATAATCGTTTGATTGTAATTGATGAGGTTCATAATATAAGAAAAACAGAAGAAAATGAAAATAAAAAAGTGGCAATGAATTTGGAACTATTAGTTAAAGCCGCAGAAAATATGCGGTTACTGCTTCTATCGGCTACTCCAATGTATAACAGTTACAAAGAAATAACATGGTTGTTGAATTTGATGAACATGAATGATCGACGAGGCATTATAGATCCGAGAGATGTGTTTGAGAAAAATGGTAATTTTAAAGAAAATGGGGAAGAGCTTTTAATCAGAAAAGCCACGGGTTACGTTTCTTTTGTACGAGGCGAAAATCCTTATACATTTCCATATCGCGTCTATCCAAATGAATTTGCAAAAAAAAATACGTTTCCTTATATACCATATCCTTCTTATCAAATGAACATGAAAAAAATTAAGGATGCGGATAAAAATCGTATTTTAGGGATTTATTTGAATAAACTTGAAGATTGTGGTGGTTGTGGTCGTTGTCAATATTGTGCTTACAAATATATCATTAATAATTTGAGAAACAAGACGATGACACTTACAACAAAAAAGGGAGATGTAAGAGAAATGCCAAATTTTGAAAATATGGAGTCATTTGGATATACCTTGTTACAGACACCACTAGAGGCACTTATTATTGCTTACCCTCCACCTTTGGGAAATGTTCCACCTTTAGAAAAGGTGGAGCCAAAAATTCCGCGATTACCTTTAGAAAATGCGGAAAATGCGGAAAATACGGAAAATACAGAAAATGTGGAAAATGTGAAAAAGCCTGAAGATTTGGCTCCACCTTTTCTAAAGGTGGATTTGACAGGTAAAAAAGGTCTAGAGCGAATGATGGATTTTGTTGATCAAAAATCTCCACCCCTTAAGGGTGACTTTGAATACAAAAAATCAACGTTGGATCGATATGGCAAAATATTTTCATACAACGAGATAGGTAAGTGTAGTTCAAAAATTAAATGTATTTTAGACAAGATATCATCAAAAAATTTAGACTCAACAGTCAAAGTCGCAGACGGAGTTATTCTGATTTATTCACAATATATTGATGGTGGGTTAATACCTATGGCACTTGCATTAGAGGAACTAGGGTTTACGCGATATGGCGAAAATGTGAAACCTCTTTTTAAAACCAGACCATCCGAAGTGGTCGACGTAAGAACCATGAAACCACCAACAGATAAAAAAAATTTTCTACCTGCGCGGTACGCATTTATTACTGGCGACCCAAGAATATCGCCCAACAACGACTTTGAGGTAAAAGGATTAACTAATGAAGACAATAAAGATGGAAACAAAGTAAAAGTTATTTTGATTTCAAAAGCGGGATCAGAGGGCATTGACTTTAAATTTATACGTCAAATTCATATATTAGAACCATGGTATAACATGAACCGTATAGAACAAATTATTGGTCGCGGTGTGCGTAATTCTAGTCATAAAGATTTGCCTTTTGAGAAAAGAAATGTGATGATCTTTATGTATGGGACAATCTTAGGTAACAATGAAGAAGAAGCTGCGGATTTGTATGTTTATCGTGTTGCAGAAATGAAAGCTACACAAATTGGTAAAGTAACTAGATTATTAAAGGAAACTGCGGTTGATTGCATAATAAATCACGACCAAACCAATTTTACGCAAGAAATGATGTCTGCAAATATAGAAGATGATATAACTCAAGAGTTATCAACTGGATTAGTTATTCATGACTTCAAAATAGGTGATTTGCCTTTCTCTCCTGCATGTGACTATATGGCTACTTGTGACTATACTTGTAGACCTAACAAAGAAATCAATGAAGATAACTTGAACAACGATAGTTACAATGATACATTTATTAAACTCAATTCAGAGAAAATAATTCAAAAAATTCGTCTTTTGATGAAGGAAAGTTTTTTTTATAAAAAAGAAACATTGATGAATTTGATACAAATACCAAAAAAATATCCATACGTGCAAATATATGCAGCTTTAACAATGCTGATTGAAGATAATAATGAATTTATAGTAGATAAATATGGTAGAAATGGACGATTAGTCAATATTGGTGATTATTATTTATTTCAACCTATTGAGCTATTAGATAAAAATATATCTATATATGACAGAAGTACTCCAATCGACTTTAAACATAATGCAGTCAACTTTGAAATCAAGAAAGAATTAGCACTACCTTTAAAAAAAACTAAGATAAACAAATTGATAATCGAAGATGATAAACAAGATGATGATGTCAACAGTAATGGAAAGAAAATATTGGAAGAGTTAAACAAGAATTATATTTTGGCATTGGAATTTTCAAAAAGTGGAACTAAGGTTCCAAGAGGTGATGATAATTGGTATAAACATAGTGGTGTTGTCATGAGAAAATTAGCAAAAGAATATCCAGATAGTCGTGAGATGTTGATTGATTTTTTAGTTGCACATATGATTGAACTTTTGTTGTTTCCTGAAAAGTTGGATTTAATGAATTATATTTACTCTCTGACCGAATTAAATAAATCTAGCTTAACCTTTATGATTAAAGAGTATTTTGAGAGAAAAGGTGTCACAACCAAGCATTTTAATGCGATTATAATGTATAACCTGAATAAAATTAAAATAATGATTTTAAAGAACAATAAATGGATTGAAGCGGAACCCGAAGATCAGAAAGAAATTGCTGAAACTAGAGAAGTGATGGATATATTGAATTTGAAAGTTAATGATTATAATCAAATCATTGGATTTATTGGATATGAAAAAAGTAACAATTATTTAGTTTTTAAAACAAAAGACATGTTGGCAAAAAGAGATACTGGGGCAAGATGCGACGAAGCTGGTAAAAACAAAACATTGGATATTTTAAATAAAATTGTAGGCGAAGAAAAATACACAAAAGAAACAACTAAAATATTAAAAGATGAAGATAAAAATGTGGTTCAAGAAGCTATAGGTCATGTAGAACTATGCGTTTTGCAAGAATTTTTACTACGATATTTTGACAAAGTTAGGAGAGATGGTAAAAAGTGGTTTTTTACACCTGAAATGGCTATTTATCACAAGTTATACACAATTCATGTAAAAAATTAAATAAAGTTAAATAAAATTAAATAAAATTGAAAAATAATTAAAAGATTATAATTATACTATATATAACTATAATGGAAATGAATAGTATGACGATGAATAAAAAACTTCAACCAAAATATAAAAAAAAAGAAATAATATTATCATCAATTTATTCACGATCAATTATTACTAGAAGTATTACATTACCTATTACAGTCATTGGAAAGAATTTAAATCAGGTCATTGAAGAATATATTTCTTTCAACTATGAAGGTAAATGCGTTGTAGAAGGATTTATAAAACCAAATTCAACCAAACTCATCACATATTCTAGCGGAACAATAAAACGCGGAAACCACGTATCTTTTGACGTTGTTTTCGAGTGTCAGTTATGCTTTCCAGTAGAAGGAACAATCATTTCTTGTCTTGCCAAAACAAATACGAAAGCTGGTATTACTGCAGAAAGTGTAGATGAAAAACCAACACCTATTATCGTTTTTATAGCACGCGATCACCATTACTCAAGTTCTTATTTTAATGAAATAAAAGAAGGTGATAAAATAAATATAAAAGTAATAGGTCAACGATTTGAGCTGAATGATAAATATATATCGATTATAGGAGAATTGATCAAGCAACATAAACCAAAATTAGTAATTGAGGACTGACCATGACCTTAACCTTGACACTGATTGTTACTGTGACATTATTCATCATAATATTGAATTATATATTCATTTATGAAAGATGCGCGTTCACTTGGTGTCAACAATGATAATAAAAATTTGGTTTTTTTGTGTGTATTCACGTTTATATTAAAATAAAAATTCTTTTTTATAAAATCCATTTTTTTATCTAAAGAAAAATTTTTGAAAGTAAAGTTTCGATTAAGAATATTTATGAATGAATGATTTATTGTAACATATAATATGTTGCAACTACCATTATAAAAGAATGTTAAGTCAACCAAAAGACAAATTTCATTCATATCCAAATAATAATAATCAATAATCATTTGAAAGTCAAATTTAAAATTGCGAATATCATTAAGAACTTGATTATTTATTTTTTTATAAGTATAAGGAATTATATGATTAATAAATACATCAACCGGTATTTTTTTCCACAACTGTAGTTCTTTTTCACATTGATGTTCCATATTATTAATAAATAATAATAAAAAATATATTAAATATAAAAATTTATATTGAATATATTAAAACGTATATTGAAGATGAGCTATACTGAAGTAACCATGACTACAAATGACGTAAATAATTTTTCTGTTAGTGAATTAAATTATATTCGCGACTCTATTGAAAATATGAATAAATTTCATCAAGTTGAAGTATTAAGAATTTTAAATAACTATAAAGACGTAACATTAAATGAAAATAAATATGGTGTCCACATAAATTTATCAGATTTGGATAAAGATGTGTTAGAAGCGATGAAAGCATACATAAACTATGTGAGTAATCAAGAAAGTACATTGAGTGAGTATGAGAAACAAAAGGAAACGTTCAAAAATATATATTTTACAAAAGATAATAAAGATAATGATGCATAGAATAGTAACAATAATTAATAGTATAAATGGCTTTTATTAAAGAAGATGATATATATCAAGACTTTGTTAAACATGTTCAAGATTATATGTTTAATAATACGAATATTTGTAAATGTTTAGAGCATAAAATTTACGATCAGTTTAACAATAGAAAATCGAAACAACAAAATGAAAAATCAGAAACTGTTATTAATAGTCAGTCATTGTTTATTCCAACAGATAATGACACTTTATTTTGGTGTTTGTATATTATAAAAAACGGTCTTACAAATTATTCCCAGTTGTCTAATAGAAATCTAATTGTTGAAAAAAAATTCAAAATCGATTATGTAGAACGATTGAGGAAAGAAAAACAATTAGTTAAGCAATACAAATTTGATAGTATGACTAATATTGAAAATAGACTGGTAAATGAAACCCGAATTGATATTAATACTTTTTTAACATTATGTGTTATTGGTTCTTTGAACATATGTTTTATTAAAAATAAAACTTACTACGAGTTGAATATGAATGATTCGAATAAAATATACATAATAAAATATTTTTCAGATAAAGATAAATATGGATTTGAAGAAACAAATAAAGACAGTCTAGATGATTTTAGAAATAAATATTACAAAGTTGATAATATTGCTAAGCCAATAAAATCACTATCTGCATACAAGACACAAGAATTGGTTGATATTTGTAATAAATTAGAAATTGAAACATTAAATGATAGTAAAACAAAAACAAAGAGTAAACAAGATTTGTATGAATCGATAATTAAATATTTTTAAAAAAATTGAACAATAATTTAAAAATAACTCTAATTATATATTATAACAAAAATGAATGATTTTGGAAGTGATGAATTAAATAAAATTTACAATGGATTGGATTTGAAAACAAAAAAAGAAATTGATGATCTAAAAAATTTAAATATAGATGAGAGCAAAAAAATGAAAATAATCAGCATGGTTTTAAAAGATATTGCAGATGAAGATCTTAAGGAGGTTTATAATGATTTACCACAAAAAGAAAAAGATAAACTAGATGTGTTAAAAATAAGAGATAGGGTATCTTTCTTAAAGCAAATTGCAAAATCAAAAGTAGTTTCAAAAGAAAAACAACCTGTGCCTCTGCCCCAAACGCCTGATTTTAGTCCTCCTAGAACTCCTGATTTTCCTCCTCCTAAGTCTGAAGAAAGAGAAGCACCCGAGGAATTATTAAAAGAAGACATTGACGCGGATAATGAGTTTGATAATGCCGTTGTGGAAAAAGTCGAGTTGACTGACTTGAAACAATCTCAAAAGAATTTACAAAAAGATTTTGCGAATTTGATAAAATTATATTATCAGGCAAATCCATATAGTGTTACAAATAAAAATCATGAACTGGAAGTGCGTTTTGGTACTAGAGGTATAAAACCATTGAATAAAAATGATTATGATAGTGTAATTAAAAAACTTAAGTCATTGGGTTTTACAAGTTTAAATGAAGTAGGTTCGTCTAGTTTAAAAATTCAATCCGAATATTTAGATAAAAACACTGGAATGTTTAAAATGTCTAATACAAGGGTTTCCATTAATGATTTAGTTGCAATACAAAAATATTGTAAAACCAATGATTTAAAAAATATATATCAAACTCATGGTAATGCTATATCTTTTATGAATAAAAATAATCTATACATTGATAATAAAAAAGTGTTTCCTGTAAATTTTGATGATTTTAATTTCAGAGTTTCTTATCAAGTAGAGGAAAATATAAATATGTCATCTAAAAATTTTATTCTTCAAAATTGGGAGAAGAGTAAAAAAATATTTCGTTATTTAAATCGTGTAACGTTTACACATCCAGATTATCCAGTTAATGTGGATATTAGTATTACAAAAACTGGAGACTATAATAAAAAAAGTTATACAGTTGAAGAGTCGAAAGTGTTTGATGGTCCTGAAAAAATAGAAATAGAGTTAGAAATTGACAATAATAAAATAGGTCCTTACACTCAGTTTGACACATATGAAAAAATTTTAGATGCATTGAAAAAGGTAATCAAGTTCATTTTGAGTGGTGTTCAACATACAAATTTTCCAGTTGCTTATTCAGAACAAAAAGAAGTAATGGAGGAATACATGAAAATTTTACATAAAGAAAATTATAATCCCGGAAAAAGAATATACCCTAGTGATTTTATTGGTCCGTCTTCTTTTACATTACAGATGTCTAATATTGCTGAAGTGGATGTAAATTCAAATGTACCTAATATAAGAAAAAATTTTGTTGTTACTGATAAAGCAGATGGAGAACGTAATTTAATGTTTATTAGTAGTAAAGGTAAAATATATTTGATCAATACAAACATGCAGGTAATTTTTACAGGCGCAAAAACAGTTGAAAAAGATATTTTCAATACTTTATTAGATGGCGAGTTAATTGCAAATGATAAATTTGGAAAATTCATTAACTTGTATGCTGGATTTGATATTTATTATTTGAATAAAGTGGATATTAGAATGTTGCCGTTTGTCATTAAAGAAGAAAATATGGATGCAGGGGATAATGGCAAAAATACCAAAAGTAAAAATATCAATGTTAATATCAATAACAAAACAAACGCCGATTTATATCAATCAAGATATATGTTATTAAAATACGTTATTAATACAATGAAACCAATGTCAATTTTGGATGTGAATATAAACGTAGAAACTAGTAAAAATACTTCAGAACTGAAAAAGATTTTATCTCCATTGACGATTAAAAGTAAAAAATTTTATCCTGAAAGTATTTCGAAAGGAAATATATTTGATGCATGTAATTATATTTTAACTAAAATAAAAGAAAATCGATTTGAATACAATACAGATGGTCTTATATTAACACATGCTTACTATGGAGTTGGATCGAATAAAGAATATGAAACAGGGCCGTTGACTAAAATTACGTGGGAATATTCTTTTAAATGGAAACCCGCTGAAGATAATACAATTGACTTCTTTGTTGTAACAGTGAAACAATCTGGAGGTGAAGATGTTGTTAAAACAATATATGAAGAGGGTATTAATTCAAAGTTAAGTAGTCAACTGAGTGAGTATAAAAGTATTCAATTGAGTTGTACTTATAGTGAAAAAAGACACGGTGTAATTTATTTAAATCCTTGTCAGGATATTATTGATGATAAGTTGCCTGAATTTAAAGACGTAAATTATGAGGATAAATATGTTAATGATGCAAAACCAATGCAATTTTATCCAACAGAGCCATTTGATCCAGAAGCAGGGATTTGTAACATAATGTTGAAATTAGATGATAATGGTGTAAAGCAAATGTTTACAGAAGAAAATGAGGTTTTTGGTGATAATATGATTGTTGAATTTAGTTATGATTTAACTAGAGAAAAACAATGGAGATGGATCCCAAAAAGAGTTCGTTATGATAAAACTAGTGAATTCTTACAGGGTATGAAAAACTTTGGTAATGCTTATCATGTAGCAAACAGCAACTGGAAATCGATAAACAATCCAATTACAGAAGATATGATTTCCACGGGTCAAGATATTCCTGACATAACGGTCGACGAAGATATTTATTATAATAAACCAGCGGGAAAAACGTATACAGAATCAATGAAAAACTTTCACAATTTGTATGTCAAAAAACTATTAATAAAGTCTGTTTCAAAACAAGGTGATACTTTGATAGATTACGCATGTGGAAAAGCAGGTGATCTTCCAAAATGGATAAGTGCACGTCTATCTTTTGTATTTGGTATTGATAAATCAAAAAATAACATAGAAGATAGATTAGATGGAGCTTGTGTCCGATATTTAAACTCCAAAAAAACGAATAAACACATACCGTATGCATTATTTGTTAATGGCGATAGTTCTTTCAATATTAAATCTGGAAGTGCAATGTTAAGCGACAAAGCTATTCAAGTTACAAAAGCAATATTTGGAAATGGTCCAAAAGAACCAGAGATCATCGGAAAAGGTGTTGCAAAACAATATGGTAAAGGTGAAGATGGGTTTAATGTTTCATCATGTCAATTTGCTGTACATTACTTTTTGGAAAATCCAAATACATTACAAGGTTTCATGAAAAATATATCGGAATGTACTAAGTTAAATGGTTATTTTATTGGCGCTTGTTATGATGGTAAAGAAGTATTTAACTTATTGCGTAAAAAAAATATGGGCGATTCAGTACAAATAGTAGAAAAAGGAAAAAAAGTATGGGAAATTATAAAAGGATATAGTTCGCCAACTTTTGAAGACAATTCCAGTTGTATTGGATATAGAATTGATGTTTATCAAGATTCAATTAATCAACTAATTTCAGAATATTTAGTTAATTTTGACTATTTAGACAACGTTTTCGATAATTACGGATTTAAACTAATCGATAGAGAAGAAGCAGAAGAGAAAGGACTACCCGAAGGTAGTGGATTATTTAGTGAGTTATATATGAATATGTTAGAAGAAATCAAAAGAAATAAAAATAAGGCAAAAGATTACGGTGAAGCTATGAATATGACTGAATATGAAAAGAAAATTTCATTTTTAAACAGATATTTTGTTTACAAAAAAGTAAGAAATGTAAATACAGATAAAGTCCAAATGGAGTTTGCTGATTATAACTATTCTGAAATAGAGAATAATAATAAAGAAACTCAGGAAGCTGTTGCGGTTTCAAAGGAATTTGAAAAATCAGAAACGAAAAAAACGAAGGTGCGAAAGTTACAAAAGAAACTTGTTCTCAATCCAGCAACAGAAGCGATCGATGAGTACTATGAAAATACAATCAAAGTAACCGAAAAATTAGAGAAGCCCATCCCGAAAAAAGGTGTAAAAAAGAATGCACCTACTTTAGGTAATAAAAAAAAATTACTAATAATAGAAGATGAAAATGAGTAAATCACTTAAACATTAAATTATAATGATATATAATAAAATCTATGAATAATTATTATATATTACCAAAAATAAATAACAAAATACAATTTAAAATACATTATGACTATAATATCATAAGAGAACTATATATTTCTCAAACTTTAATAAATTACTATTGTGAGTTAAAAAATGAAATTATTTTATTAAATTCAAATAATACTATTGAAAATTTTAATGAAATTATTAACCCATACGAGTATATTTTTTCTACTGTACCAGGCTCTAACTATTCAGTTAGTAAATTGAAACCCAAAAGTATGATGTTTTATGATTTATTTGAGATTTTTCAAAACACAAATATATTAGAAACATATAATTATGAAATTATGAATTCATTGGTAGTTGGTACAAACTACGAAGACTCATTAGAATGTTTAGAAATGTTACGAGAAAATTATATTAATGATAAATTTTTTTGTTTCCATGATTACACATCAAAATTATATAATTTTATAGAAAATAACACTTTTAACTTTGTAATTTACGAAGTTAAAAATTATATTAATATGAATCATTATGTTATTTTGTTACTAGAATTTATTGTAATAATTATCAATAATTTACAAGATAATAGTAATGTAATAATTAAAATAAATAATCTTTTTTATAAACCCGTCATTGAAATACTCTATGTTTTATCATCTTTGTTTGAAAAAACAATTATTGTTAAACCAAACACGTCAAATATTATTAATTTTGATAAGTACATTGTTTTACAAAAATTTAAATCAAATCAAAATAGTTGTGAAATTAAAACAAACTATATGACAACACTAAATAATTTCATTAAATTTTATAATGAAAATAATTCTAATGAAAAATATGAGTTGAATATTCATTCAGTCACAAACTGTGGTTTACCTTACTATTTTTTAAATAAAATCGATGATATAAATATAATTATTGGTCAACAACAGTTAGAAACATTTAATCAAATTATTAATTTATTAAAAAATAGTAACAAAGATGACAAAATAGAAGCATTAAAAAAAAATAATATTCAAAAATCTGTAAATTGGTGTGAAAAATATAAAATACCATGTAATAAATTTTCAGATAAAATCAATATATTTTTACCACTGTTAATAGAAAATCCATCTACATGTTAAAGAAGCACGTTACTGTTTGGTGATTGTCTATAGTGATTTGTTAAACGTGAAAATGGAGACTTATAATAAGGATAGTTATAATAATAAGAATAACGATACGGACTTGCTTGTGAAGCAGGAGTAAAGTATGTTGGTTCTTTTACATAACGACATGCTTTTTTGTTTTGAAATGTAGTAGGATAAAAGTTAAGTGGAGGACTTTCACATTGGGGAGCTGGTTTATTTTTGTACAAGTAAGGTACATTTCTGAGTACAAGGTCAGATACATTCGATCTATTGATATATTTACCAGCTGGATTTTTATAATACGATGCAGCACTTTTTTCGATAGTTGTAACGTTTAATTTTAATATGCGCGTACTTGAAGAAACTGCGCCTTGAGTGGCATATTGCGCGTTACTTGGTTTATAAACAACTAATTTACATCCAATAGGATTACTAGGTCCTGCAAAAGGAACCCCGATATAAGGGTTATTTATATAAGCAATAAAAATAGCGACTGCGGTATCTTTTGTTGGTTGCGGCAAACTTTGTAAATATCCATATAAACTTAAAAATGTATAAGAATTTTTATTTATAAAATCGTTATATTGTTCTTGTGTAATTATATTTCTAGTTTTTAATATTTCAAGAAAAATATTTATTAAAGTTATTTCAGAAGCAGTTTCTATTTCTGCATTTGGTTGACAATTTGCGAAATACGTATTTGTTACAGATAAAGGATCGCCTGGTTTTGCGGCTTTTAATAATGCAGCGGTTCTTGCTGGATTTGGTGAATTTTCAATTTCAATCGCATTCAAAGCATTATATGTTTGAAAGTTAAATGATCTTTGTTTGAATGTCTTACATCTATTTTGTAAATATTGTGCGTGTGTGGTATAATAATTTACAGGTAAGTTCGTGTTTGCATAAATTACACGTTGTAATGCAAATTTTTCTTGATTACAACATAAAATACTATTCTGTGTATTTGCTTCGGGATTTTCTGTCAAATAATTTTTATTTGGATAGTACGTATCTACGATACCAACGCCCTCACACGTAGCACAGTCTTTGTTAATTTGTAATGTTTGACTAGTTTCATCTATAGGGTTTTGTTTTACTAAATAACTTCCAGGTTTGTCCTGCAATTCATTTAATAAACCACTTCCACCAAATCCACCCCCGAGAGAAGTACCCATGCTCGATTTAACGTTACGATTTAAATTAAATTGTATTAATCCTAACTCAACTTCTGATAAATATCTTTTATTTTTATAAATAACTTCACCTTCTTTTGTTTTATCAAGAGTAATAATGTCAACATTTGGAACTGTTCTTCCTTTTCTGTACTGTTTTAGAGGTCTAGCTGCTCCAAATGGGGAAGGAAATATATTTCCTGGATCTAAATTTGTTAAAGGTCGTATATGACCTGGTGCAATACCTGTAGGATTGCTATTAACATTACTGCCTTTCCATGTCTTGTAACCTCCTTGGTTTCTCAAGTTCCCTGGTCTTCCCATTCCAACTGGATAAAAAGATGTTCCTAATGAATTAAAAGCGGTACTTAAACTATTATAATATTGTGCCATGTATTTATATTATATATTATAAAAGAAAATAAAAACTGCTAATAATATAATAATATCTATATATAACAATAATGTTGCTATACGTATTAATTATATTTTTTATAATATTGATTTTTTATCAAATATTTTTAGCACATATAACTTCAAAAATGAATTTTATAGAAGGTATGGAGAGCCAAACCTATCAACCATATGATTTGAACAATCCAAATAATACTTTAATATTGGCACAACAAAATGCAGGTAATATACAAGTGTTAAAAAAACAAATGGATGGTGTATTGCACTTGAATAGAGAAGTACAAGATTTAAGTGGAAACTTGAATTCTTTATCAACGCAAGTGACGAACATGATAGAAGAACAACAGCAATATGTTCAGACTAATTTACCAAGTACACCACCGCAAATTACAGGCGCTGATACCACGACAAGTACAACAACGACTACATAAAGAGTGTAAACAACATAAAAAGTTGTCATAAAAATATATAATGAAATTTTTACATTATATATTTTTTTTATCTAGTGTTTGTAAAGTTGAACTTTATTTTATTCAAAATCAGAACAAACCAATATGTGCAAATTGTAAATTTTTTATTGCAAACAAAAATGAATGTAGCAATTTTGGAAATGTTGATATAATAACTGGTAAATATAATTATGAAAAGGCAACCAGTGTAAGAAATGATGAGGATAAATGCGGCGAATATGGGATTTTATTTAAACAAAATTATTTTAAATTTATAACAATTCCTTATTATTTTGTATTAAAAAATAGTGGTTTTTTTTTAATCGTGGCTTATGCTATTTCGCCTTTTATTATATCTAATTTTTTATGGTATATATTACATTTATAAAACTCCTGATTTATTTTTTTTTTTCAAAATATTTACCTTTTTCCCCACACATATGATCATATTTTCTCAATACAGAACAGTATTTGTAGTCTTTACTACTGTTTTTTTTATTTCCATTCACCAAAAAATTATCATTATCTTCCTCTTCCGGAAACAACGAACACTTACCAAATTCACTACCAATAAGAAAATTTCGGTTTCTATAAAATTTACAATCAATACATAATTTTGGCGCAATTTGATTTGCCAAAAATGTTGGTAAAATAATAGAGCAGAAAATAATAAAAATATAGTTCATTTTATTTAATTGTAATTTAATATTTAATTTGTTTTAACGATATTATTGTTTCTAAATGATGTTTACATGTGAAAGGTGGGAAATGTATTCAACCTTTTCAAAAGGTTGTTAAAGTGATTAGGTTATTTTGCTCCACTTTTTTTAAAAGTGATTAGGTTATTTTGCTCCACTTTTTTTAAAAGTGGATAAATTTAAATATTTATATAAATTAATATCGTATTTTATATAAATGTCAACTACAACAAGTTCTACCACAAGTTCTACTAATATATTTCAAGAAGTATTAACTGATGCACAAGGAGTACAAAATAAATTACTTGGCCCCACTTATCCATATTACCAGAATATTTTAAATCCTACTCAACTCGGTATGTCAAATGATGGTACTTTATCAGCTTTAGGAAATGATATTGATGGTTTAATAGATTACGTTACTGTTTTAGTAGAAGGTACTAGTAAAGCATCCGCTACTGGGCAGCCTTTAGGTAATAAGTTTTTTTTACAAACTGGTGCAAAATGTTTAGATACAGCATCAAATCAGCAAGTTGATCGATACATTTATGTGGATAATGTGCCAAATGGAAGTATTCCATTCGTTTCAAGCGGCCTAGGTGTTAATTTTACAGATTTTCGTGGTTTGATACCTGGGGCTATGAGTGATATGGAAGTTTTAAATCCATATGCGATAATGCAATCCTTTTTAGCAGGTTCAGTACCACCATGTCAACAATTAACAATGCAAACTATTGATAATAATAATAATAGTTCTACTGAAACTCAGTATGTTACTTTGGTAGATATTCAAAATATGAATGCTTGCAATTTTCAAAATGGAACCAATCCAATTACTAATCAAACATGTCAACAGGCATTTCAAACAATAAACGAAAAAAAACGTGATAATAACCAACTAAAGTTGCCACAAGATACAATAGGACAATTGTATTTTTTAGGCTTATCTGCACTAGCTATTTATATTTTGTATGGAATAATGCAAAAAAACAAAGGCAGATAGATATTGTATCAAATTATTTAATGGCGTCTGGTTCTAGTTCTTCGTTTTTTTCTTCTACCTCCAACCAAATTGTGTGCCCTAGCAGTTTCTAAATCATGAACAGGAGCTGCAGTAGCTGCAATGTTAGTTAATGAATGACTTGCTTTGTATCCACCTCTCATTCTTCTCGATCCTCTTCTTCTTCTTCGTGTTCTTCTTCTACCACCTACTTTAGCAGCTGTAGCTGCTAAATTACTTGATGAAATATTATCCATGTAGCCCCCTCTCATTCTTCTTGTTCCTCTTCTTCGTTTACTTCCACCGTATGACATGGATGAACTAGATGATGGATCGTATGATGACATGGATGAACTAGATGATGGATCGTATGATGACATGGATGAACTAGATGATGGATTGTATGATGGCATAGTTGTTGTTGAAGGTTGATAAGAACTGACTGTTTTTTTGGTATTATTCATCATACTAGACGCGCCATTCGTTACTGAGTTCCCAAAATTAGTAAAACTTTGTTGTAAGCCTTCGAAAAAACCTCCTCCTCTTAAACGACGTTTGTTATGTCTTTTTGGCATTATTTATATTATATTAATATATATAAATAATATTATTAATTTTTTTTATACAATAAATTATTGTTGAGATTTATCGACAAATTTTTTATAAGCATAAAAACCTGCTAAACCACCTAGTATTTCAACGATAATATAAGGTAATAGTTTTGCTTTTTCTAATTTACCCGATGCATATAATCCAATTGCAACAGCAGGATTAAAAGCTCCACCTGATATTTTACCACCCAAAAAAACACCTGTTGCTAAAGCAGCACCAATTGCTAAAAAGTTGTTAGTAGCAAGCACAATAAAAACTAAAAACATTGTACCCAAAAATTCTACTAAATATGGTCCCATTTATACAAATTATATGTTATAAAATAATAATATATAATTTAATTATACTATGGTGTTATATATAGAGACGAAGAAGCCGATTTCTGTATGTACCTGCTGCGATATAATTTTTCGCCTTAACATACTCTTTAACATAATATATTGATGGATATAGTTTGTTTGTAGCAGCTAAAAAATTGTAAATTCTTGAAGCAGATCCTGCGCCTGCACGTGGTCCACCTAAAATAATTGCATCGCCTGTTCTACCATATGAACCAAGACCTGACATTGGTTGTAAATATGGTGTATTAATTTGTGCTGGTATGTAATTGTAATATACGGATCCCATTTTATTATAAATTATGTAAATATTATTTTTATTTCTAAATTAAATAATTTAATTATAACTTTATTAATTACTTAATAATTTTGTCTTGGAAGAGAACCCCATGCGCAAACTGCCCCATTTTTTAAACTATAATTATAAATAGAACCTTTTTTTGCAGGAGCCGTACACCCTCCTGAACGAACGCGACGTATTGTTGTTCTTACACCACTAGGGTAATAGTTTTTAGTTGATATAGGCGCCTCTAAAGGTAGACCAACTTTGAAACCTGATTTACCAACTGCGTTTCTTTTTAATATATTGACATACATAGAAGAAGGTATAGGTTGAATATAGTTGGTATGTGTCGATACAGCAAATCTTCTACCAGTTGATGAAGAAAATTTCATACTAGGAGGCGATGGGTTTAATAAACCAGTGTTTTGTAATGATGCATCTAAAACACCTTGTTGTATATATTTATCCAAACCTTTTCTTATGTTTGGACTATCAATATCGCCTCTTTTTGTCGAAACTCTTAAATATTCTTGTCTAGGATTAGAAATCATGTCTGCGTATACTGGTTCTTGTTGAGGATAGAAAAAGGGAGGCGTAGGTCTTTTTCCTGTTAAAGTACCATAACTATGATAGGGTAGTATATTTGGATATTGACTTGTACTTAATGGGCCCACTATAGGTGCATTTACGTACCCATTATAAGATACAGACCCTATGGATGTGGTAACACTATATGGAGTTGTCATTTATATACACTTATATATTATAATAATTATAGACAATTATTATTATACTTTTATATAATTAGGATTTCCACAATATGCACAATTTTGATAATTTATTTTATGGTGTGCTCTCGGATCTTGTAGTTTGTTTTGTTCAATTGAAACAGTATTTCGCTTTCTACATCGTCTACATTGAAATATTTCTGTTAAATAACTGATTGACCATCTATTGAACTCAGTTTTTTGATTTGCATCTTGTCTATTGCTCATACTATTTATTTATAAAATAAAAACATATTTTAGTATCTTCTGGATGCCCTCCATGCACTTTGACTGCCGCTAGAATCATTTCCTGCAAAGGTTGAATCATTGTAATTTCTAACCATTGCACGTTGTTTTAAATAAGTAGTATAATCTGAACTGTCATATACAAATTTAACATTACAAGCAGCTGCAGGAACTCCTGGAGCTACTTGATTTGCAGTGTAAAGAGCACTCGGTGTACATGATTTAGATATGGAACCAAAACTTTGTCTTAGCCCTCTTAAACCTGGTCTACTTTGAAATGTTTGACAAGGACCTCCACAAGAATAATTATCTCGACTTAACAAGTCTCCAGCATTATTTACAGCACGAAATGGTGTAATTATTTGTTTTCTGTTTGCAGCGCGTAGTTCAGCTTTGTATGCTGTATTCCACGCATTTCTAAGTGTATAACGCAAGTTTTCAAAGACATTACTTCCGAAACTTCCTTTCTCTGTTGTTTGGACCTGTTGAGGCATATAACCTTGAAAACCGCCTCCTAAAGCTTTTCCTTTAACATTTCCACTTAAAGCGTAAAATTTAGGAAAACTTCCACTGATACTATTTGTATAACCTATACTTGTAGACATTATATAATTATATATATTAGAATATTTTAATAATGTATAAAAATTACTAAATTTAATTATAATAATATTTTTTTATAATATTATTATAACAGATATGTTTAATTTTTTGCTATTACTTAGTGCAATTATTTTTGTCGCAATCGATTTCATATATATTAATTTAATTAAAAATTATTTCAAAAACCAGATTGAAAAAGTACAAAATTCTCCAATGAAAGTAAATCTTTTTGCAGCAATGTTATGTTATATATTTTTAATATTTGCATTAAATTATTTTATTATTCAACCTAAAAGAAGCGTTAATGATGCATTTTTTCTAGGTATTTTAATTTATGGTGTTTATGAAACTACCAATTATGCGTTATTTACAAAATGGTCGTTTCTAACTGTGGTAATTGACACATTATGGGGTGGAATTTTATTTGCACTCACCGCTTTTATCATATCTAAAATAAGAAAATTAACTGGAAAAATGTAGTTTAATCCAGATACAGCAAATAAGGTATGAAAAATAATGTAGAAACAAGAGTTATAATATTCATATTATAATCTAAAGTAGAAAAATAAGAAGATAATAGACATGCAGTAATTATCATAATAGAATTGATCCCAATATTTTTATAGGTAAGTTCACTTTTATATTTTTTGAAAAAATCTATTATATAACTGTATCCTTTTGGCATATAGGTAAACGCTAAATAAAAGGATATATCATAAATAATCATTATTATAACTGCTAGTAATGTAAAACAAAATATATTCCATTTATATAAAGTATTTGTATAAATATATCTCGATGCTATTATAATACACATTAAAGTCGTTACATTCTCAATGATAGAACTTAAATGAAACGCTTTGTACCATTTTTCCAAATAGTATGATCTTACATACTTGTGCAAAATTAAAAACATGAATAGTAAGACGGTATTTAGTGATGCATTTAATATTGGTAAGTAATCATTTACATTATTAAAATTTGAAATGTCTTTAAAAATAGTCATAGTCATATATATATGTGTAGTTTAATCTATAAAATAACTTTATAAATTAAATCAATTTTTGTAAAAATTAGAGTAAATTCAATTGATAAACATCTTGTTTCATAACAATTGTATTGTTTTTCAACATTTCAGAAAAGATAATTAACTTGTCATAGTAAGTGTTCAATAAAATTTTTGCTTCTTTATACGCTTCATTGACTAGTTGTAATGTTTCTTTATCCATAACATATTTTGTGTATGGTGAATACTTTTCACCTGCTCCTAAACTTCTACCTAAAAATGGGTTTGTATCATCGCCTATGTTGTCATTGAAAAATACTTCTAATTTATCACCCATGCCAAAATTACCAATCATTCTTCGTGCCAATCTGTTTGCTTGATTTAAGTCTTCGTTTGCTCCTAATGATACATGATCGTCTCCATAAAAAAGGCTCTCAGCTGCTTTCCCTCCCAAAGTAACAATTAAACGTTTTTTCAACAAGTCTTTTGTATACAAGCCATCTTTAAACTCGGGTTTCTCAGTAAAAATTGTATACCCTCCTGCTCCATTGTAAGTTGGTTGAATAGATGCTTTTTGAAAATCAAAGTAGTTATTGAATAATAAAGATAATATTGCGTGCCCACTTTCATGAATTGCCACCCTAGTATTTGTTATCTCTGGTACTTTTACATTTTTTCTTATTAAACCAATTATTGACTTTTCAAATGACTCGAATATATATTTTTCTTGAACAACTGTTTCATTGTTTCTAGCCGATAAAATAGCAGCTTCGTTGATTAAATTTTTCAACTGTGCGCCTGAAAATCCTTGGGTAAGTTCTGCTATAGCGTCTACATCAAAAGGTTTATCTGTTTTTTTCTCATTGATGTAATATTCCAAGATCTTCACTCTTGATGCCTTATCTGGAACTGGAATTCTAATAATTCTATCAAACCGTCCAGGTCGTAATAATGCTTGATCGAGCACATCTCTTCTGTTTGTAGCTGCCATAACTACAATGTCGTCATTGTTGTTGAAACCATCCATTTCATATAACAACTGGTTCAAAGTTTGCTCACGTTCGTCGTTTGCCATATTTATTCCAGCTCCACGTTGTCTACCAACCGCATCAATTTCATCAATAAATATAATAGACGGCTTATTTGTACGAGCATTATTAAATAATTCTCTAACACGTGAAGCTCCCATACCGACAAATAATTCGACGAACTCCGAACCAGACATAGAGATAAAAGTTGAATTCGTTTCAGTTGCAATCGCTTTCGCCAATAATGTTTTACCAGTACCTGGAGGTCCTTCGAGAAGTATTCCTTTAGGCATTTCAGCACCAATTTCTTTATATAACGCTTTGTTCTCAATATAAGAAATAACTTCTTTGCATTCTTCAATAACTTCTGGACTTCCTGCCCAACTAGAAAGCGAAACGTTCGGTTTAACAAAAGCGGGTTCTTCCTTTTGAAAAGAGGGAAAATTAAAGGGTGTCATAGGTCCTCCACCATTGGGTCCGCCTGGACTCATTCGATTTCCTGGCATTCTACCTCCTTGAAAAGAGTTGAACCTAGCCAATGATGCTAAAAATGTTAGTAAAAAAAATATTGGTAATGCAGTTGATGCGAGTGATAAAAACTCACTGGCCAAGTTTTGAACATTTACTATATTCTGAGGTATGAAACTTACAAAATGCAATGGAACGTGTAAATCACTAGATTTTTCAACTAAATTAGGTATGACTATCGGGTTTACATCAGTTAAATGATAATGGTTGTATACAATATCATTTGCTGGTAAATTGTCTACGCTTACCATCTGATTGTATTTATTATCTATGTAAATTTTTGATATTTTATTGTTTAACAAGTCTTGTATTACATCATTGTAATTCTCTTTTGGAAAATAAAATTTATATTTTTGTAAAAGATCCAAATCTTGTAAATATTCTTTGTCGTTTACTATCATATTTATTTTACTTTGATATTTTCTATTTATTGTCTTTTTATTCAATGCAAATTGAAAACTATTTGCACTATTTACAAGCAGCATAACTGAGAGAACCTTAAATAACATTTTTCGTATTATTTATATATTAGTTATTACATATGATAGTTTTAAATTAATATTTTGTATAATAATATAAAATTACAGTTCTATTATACTGTAGAATAGCTTGATAAATGTATAATTTTTTTAAAATATGTATAACGGTTGTTTTTATATTAGAAAATTCTCACGGATTTTTATATACAAAAAGATTTATTCAAGATAAAATACAGCGAAGAGATAAATTAGATCTTATGGCTAAAAATAAAATTGTACAAAGTAAATTACAAGAAAATCGTTTCGGAGAATTCCCTAGGCTGGATCCACCAAATGATAAAGGACAACTAACTTGGTATCCTATTGGGTTTTCTGACAATTTCAGTAAAAAGCCGACTAAGGTTACAATTCGCGATAAAAATTACGTTGTTTGGAAAGACCAATCCGAGTATTATGGTATGAGAGATGTTTGTAGTCACCAAGGTTCATCGTTTATGTTAGGAAAAGTATGTAAAAATACAATTTCTTGCCCATATCATGGATATATTTTTGACGGTTCCAATGGCGAATTGGTTCAAATACCTAAGTTGCCACATATTGAATCTGAGTCGCACAACATTGACTGTTTTAAAGTTGTTGAAAAAGGCGATATGGTTTATCTCAACTCAGTTCCTATTCGAAGCGAAGAAATGAAAATGCAGGTCGATGAGAGTTGCATATTTGTAGAACCTGAATTTTATGATAAAAGTCAACGGGTAGTCTGTTTAACCGAGCATTTTGAACATCATGCAAAATTTGTCAGTGTCAATAGTTTGGATATTTGTCATATAGGGTTTGTTCATACATTTGGAAATAAAAATAGCCCCAATCCTTTGCATAATTCAAAAATACAGAAGATTGACGATCAAGACTTCCATTATAAAATAGTTTATGAGTATACTGCTGGAGAGAACTCATTGGTGAGCAAGGTCTATAATTTTGATAATATTACCGTTGAAAATGAATACGTTTTACCTCATACAACTGTCGCGCGTGTTAAATTTGGAAGTATGAGCTCTACTATTATTACACATGCATTGCCAATTTCGAAATTTGAAACAAAGTTATTTGTAAAAGCATATCGAAGTTATTGGAGTTATTATCATGAAAAAAATACAGTTTACATACTCCATCCATTTGAAAGTGTTATAAATTACATTGGAGACAAAGTAACATATAATACAATGTTTAATACATTGAAGCAAGACAAGGCCATCGTGGACAATATAGATAAATCCAGTTATGAAGGAATGCATGGAAAATTTAGTATTGTATATGATATGTTTTCAAATCACTATAAAAATAATTATAATAAATTTTACGAATAATATTATTTTATTAAGTATATATATATATATATATATATATATATATATATATAAAAAAAAAAAAAAAAAAAAAAAAAAAAAAAAAAAAAAAA
>Ga0164295_10000051_pt1 | contig 106512 bp, 136 predicted proteins | sample GEODES006metaG_FD_111798 | JGI IMG/M metagenome (GOLD analysis project Ga0164295, IMG submission 111798) | Oligotrophic lake water microbial communities from Sparkling Lake, Wisconsin, USA - GEODES006 metaG | ecosystem: Environmental > Aquatic > Freshwater > Lake | place: USA: Sparkling Lake...
GAGTATGTGTCATTTTTAAGAAAGACGTTAACATCAGAACATATGTTAACAGTACAACGTTTTTTTGCTCCTACTATAACAGAAGCTGAAATTAGCGATGATGAACTTGCAAATGTAATAGCACAAGCGGCGCAAGAATTAGGCGATAAAGTACCGGACGCTGAATATTTAACCGACCCTGACAAACTCGATGTCAGTGCTTTAGATAAGGGTGATGTAAAAAACGGTATACAGACAGAATCCAATGGCCGCCATGGACAATTACTTACTGAAGGCTTTTTAATGACGGTATTAGCTTTACCTGCAATAGCTAAACTGCTAGCAGAAGTAATTGAGTGGGCTAAACGTAAATTTGGGAAATATGATGAAAGCGATCAACAAGCCTTAATATTTTTAGATCTTATATATAAACAAGCTAAAAAAACAAATCAAATTCCATCAAAAACTGAAATATTAGCTTTAGCTAAAAAAGAAGGATTTTTAGGATTGAGTAGTTCTATAGCTACTGCATATGCATTACGTGAAGATCCGGACGCTGCGATGCAAAAAGATATAGAAACGGCGTTTCAGAAGATTGCACAAGCAGTAGGTGATGCGAACGATAAGACTCGAGAAAAGGGACAAGAACCTCATGGCGCAAGTTTTACGCCGGAAGGTAAAGAAGCACAGCCTGTTGATAAACACATGTTACATATATTACATGATTTAACATTTTCATCAAAAGGCGCAAAATGGGTAGCTAATGCAGGACATGACCTGCATAAGGCTTTTTTGATTCCAATTCGTGCGGTTCTTGCGCCATTATTGGCAGCAAAATATGGAATCTTTAAAAGAGATTCATGGAAAAAAGCATGGAAGAATTCGAATGAGGCTGCAAATGTTATATATATTGGAATTATGTTAATAGTAATGACAACCGACGCTATTCAGTATTTTGCTAGCAATGCAGCACTAACACAAATGATAGGTCAGATATTTGGATCTGTAGACGACTTACTGACTACGGCAAAAACTACTATTAAAGCAGGCGACTTAACTATTTCTGCTATAGAAGAATTTATTTTAGCATCTGGAATAACAAAGGGATAATGCTATATGAGCATAATGAAAAGAATACCAAATATATGGTTTTATACGTTAGTAGGCAGTACTGTCTTTCTAACACTATTAGTAATAGTTTTGTCATTTAGAAAACCAGAAATTCCAATTGATGTTCAACAGTATAAATTACAACATCAAATTGATAGTTTAAATACAGTAATAGATGATAACGCTAATACACGTGTAAAGCTTAATTTACAAATCGATTCACTAAACAATTCAATTGCTCGTATAGAAACAAGCGTTGCTAGAAAACAAAAAGAAATACAACAATTACGGGAGAAATATGAAGAAACAATTGATCATGTTAATAGCTTTTCTAATGATGACATTAACAGCTATTTCGCAAAAAGATATTCTGAATGATAGTTTAATTTGTCTGCCACCAGGCACGATGAAAGAAATTATTAAAGACCTAGAATCAGGCGACTTAGCCAGACGAGAACTTGCACTTGTTTATAGTATCAATATAGATTTAAGTAATACAATTGCCTTAAAAAATTCTATTATACTAAATCATCAGAAAAAAGAAACTACGTATATAACGGATATTAATTCATATAAACTAGTCATTGATGCTAAAAATACACAAATTGAATTAGCAAAAGCTAAAGCTAAAAAGTATCGTAGACAGCGCAATGGAGTACTTATAGGTGGATCTGCACTTTTAATTGCAATTCCTACATTAATTCTTGTTTATACGTTATAAATTTTATATATTAAAGAGTTATGTCAAAATCACTTAAAGAAATAATAGCAGACGAGTATAAAAAATGTGCAGCTGACCCTGTACATTTCATGCGTAAGTATTGCATAATTCAACACCCTACGAAAGGAAAGATGTATTTTAATTTATATCCTTTCCAAGAAGATACATTACGTGACTTACGTGATAATCGATATAACATTATTCTTAAGTCACGCCAATTGGGTATATCAACTTTAACAGCTGGTTATGCTCTTTGGGCTATGTTATTTAAAAATGACTATAACGTTCTAGTTATTGCTACTACCCAAGACGTTGCTAAAAACTTGGTAACAAAGGTAAGGGTAATGCATGATAATCTTCCGGCTTGGCTGAAAGGTAAATCAATGGAAGATAATAAATTGTCATTGCGTTTTAAGAATGGGTCACAAATTAAAGCTGTTTCTAGTACAGGCACTTCCGGCCGTTCTGAAGCATTATCACTATTGGTAATTGATGAAGCTGCATTTATTAAAGGCATTGATGAAATATGGACATCCGCACAGCAAACATTAGCAACGGGTGGTGGTGCTATTATATTATCTACACCTAATGGTACTGGTAATTTATTCCATAAACTATGGGTAGATGCAGAGGCTGGTGGTCAATTTAATCCTATTAAACTACACTGGTCACGTCATCCAGATCGTGATGAGACATGGCGTGAAGAACAGACTCGATTGCTAGGCGATAAAGAGGCAGCGCAGGAATGTGATTGCGACTTTATATCATCCGGCCATACAGTAGTTGACGGTCCTATTATACAATGGTATGAACAAACATACGTTACGGATCCTTTAGAAAAGAGAGGGTTTGATAGTAATTATTGGATATGGGAGTATGCCGACTTTAATAAAAGTTATGCAGTAGTAGCTGACGTCGCTCGCGGCGATGGGGCCGATAACTCTGCATTTCATGTTATTGAAATAGAATCAATGACACAGGTAGCAGAATACCGCGGTAAGATAAGTACTACCGATTACGGGAACATGTTAATAACAGTTGCCACAGAATATAATAATGCTTTATTAGTAATAGAAAATGCAAATATAGGATGGGCAGTACTACAAGTTGCAATCGACCGTAACTATGAAAACTTGTATTATTCATATCGCCAAGATGCGTATATCGATGAAGAAGTTCACTTATCAAAGGGATATGACTTAAAATCTAAATCAGATAAAGTTCCTGGATTTTCAACTACTTCAAAGACAAGACCTTTAATGATATCTAAATTAGAAACGTATTTTAGAGAAAAAGGCCCTATTGTTAAAAGTAAAAGACTAACAGATGAACTATATGTATTCATCTGGAATGGTAGTAGAGCAGAAGCTCAAAGAGGTTACAATGATGACTTGGTAATGTCATTTGCAATTGCATTATGGGTACGTGACACGGCATTGCGTTTACGTCAACAAGGACTCGATCTGTCTAGAAAATCATTAGGCTATTTTGGAAAATCAAAAGGTGTGTATACATCAACTGGAAATTCTAGTAATGGCTCATGGGACTGGAACGGTGAAAAAGATGGCCTTACTTGGCTAATCTGATATTTATAAAAAAGAGATAAAATATGGCAGACACTTCATTATCGAGTCGGTTAAGACGGTTATTCTCAACTAACGTTATTGTTAGAAGAATAGGCAAAAATCAACTCAAAGCTATTGATACTAATAGATTACAATCATCAGGTGCATTATCAAGTAATAGATATATTGACCGATTTGCTGGATTGCAACGTGGCCAATCATATGGTACTTATAATCAATCATATACATTCCATACTTCTAAATTAGAATTATTTTCTGATTATGAATCAATGGATATGGATCCAATATTGGCATCGGCGTTAGACATTTACGCAGATGAGTCGACTGTAAAGGATGCAGATGGGGATACTATAACCATTTCTACACCTAATAATGAAGTCTATAAAGTGTTACGTAATTTATTTTACGACATACTTAATATAGATTATAACTTATGGCCATGGATTAGAAACGCCTGTAAGTACGGAGATTTCTTTTTGTATCTAGATATTGAAGAGGAATTAGGTATTATTAATGTAATACCATTATCAGCATATGAGGTTCGTCGTGAAGAAGGGTATGATCCAAATAATCCATATGCATATCGATTCTTATTTGAAGGTACTCATACAATGTATTCTATGGGCAGAGGGGCATCTGACCGTGAGCCAATGGAAAATTATCAAGTAGCACACTTTAGATTATTATCAGATACTAACTTCCTTCCATATGGTAAGTCAATGTTAGAACCTGCACGTAAGGTATGGAAACAATTAATGTTAATGGAAGATGCAATGTTAATTCATCGTATCATGCGTGCACCGGAACGTAGAATTTTTAAAATAGACGTAGGTAATTTACCGCCAGGAGAAGTTGATTCTCATATCGATGCTATCATTCAAAAGATGAAAAAAATTCCATATATGAATGAGCAAACCGGGGAATATAATCTTAAATTTAATATGCAAAACATGTTAGAAGATTATTTCCTACCAGTACGTGGGGGAGAATCTGGAACTGCCATTGAATCATTACCTGGATTGAGCAATGACGGTCAAATTGATGACATTGAATACTTGAGAAATAAAATGCATGCCGCATTAAAGATTCCAAAAGCGTTCTTAGGATATGATGAAGGTGTTGAAGGTAAAGCGACGTTAGCAGCAGAAGATGTACGTTTTGCCAGAACAATAGAACGTATACAAAAGATATTTGTATCTGAGTTAACTAAGATTGCAATTATACATTTATATGCTCAAGGATTTGAAGGTGAAGATTTAATTAACTTTACTATATCATTAACAAATCCTTCATTGATATATGAAAAACAAAAGCTAGAAACTTTAGCTACTAAAGTTGAATTGGCAGGAAATCTTAAAGAATCTAAAATGTTTTCAGAAAAATGGATTTATGAAAACATCTTTAATTTAACTCAACAGGAATGGCAGACCGAACAAGATCAAGTAATTGAAGATCTTAAACAAGACTTCCGTAAAGAACAGATTTCTAGTGAAGGTAATGACCCTGTTAAAACCAATATGAGTTTTGGTACACCTCATGATATTGCTTCAATGCATGTATCGACAAAGTTTGACGGATTGGCTCCGGGAATGGAACAAGAACATGTAGCCGGCCCAGGACGTCCTAAAGACGCCAGTACATGGGGTAAACATTCTAGTCCGCATGGTAGAGATCCATTAGGAGCTAAAGAAATGACTAAGTCTTTAAGTATAGATAAGTCGCCATTGCAACATAATTTTAAAAATGGATCGCCGTTAAGTACTGAACATGTTGAATCAAAAGCTATTATAGATTCAATGAAATCTAAGTTTAAGTCGGCTAAGGTATTGAAACAATCTTTAAATGAAGAAATTAAAGATATTGATGCAGGTACTATGTTGGATGAACGCCAATTATTAGATCAATAGTTTGTTGATTGATATATATTTATTAAAAATATACGTACATAACAGGACGCATTTAATGAAACGAATTAAACATTCAAAAGTAAAAAATACCGGTTTGATTTTCGAGCTTTTGGTAAGACAAGTAGCATCGGATACAATGAACAACCGAGATTCAAAGGCATTACGTATTTTAAAGAGAAGCTTTAAACCAAACTCTCTTTTATCTCAGGAGTTGAAATTATATCGCTCACTCCATGAAGAGAAATTCGTTAATGTAAAGGCGGAGACTTTTGTAACGGCAGTGACTACTGCAAGAAAAACTATCAATGAATCTTTATTGAAAAAAGAAAAGTATAACTTAATTAAAGAAATACGTTCGGCTTTTAATATTGAAGATTTTTTCAAATCGCGTGTTAGCAATTATAAATTGCATGCAGCTATATATAAATTATTTGAGCATGCTGAAGCCGATGATCCTAAAGAATATGTTGAAAATAAATTTGCTATTCTAGAACATATATCAGCAGTAGCTAAAAAATCAGTAGATACTAAATCAGCGTTAATTGCTGAGCAAAAGGATTTACGTATTTTAGCTTCTAAAATAATGATTGAAAAGTTTAATGAAAAATATTCATCGTTATCAAGCTCACAAAAGAACATGTTGCGTGAGTATATTAATAATGTAACTAATTCAACAGAACTTAAGAAATATATACTTAAAGAAACTAAGTCATTATCAGAACAACTTACTAAGTTAAAGACAATTGTACCTAGCAAAGTTATACGTATTAAATTGACGGAAGTTGCTAATCTACTTAATCAGATTAATAAGAAACATACCATAGAAGATAAAGATGTATTGACTATGTTAAAGTATTATGAACTAGTAGATGAACTAAATAAAGTAAAAGGATAATATGCCAATTCAAGGACCATATGAATATACAAATGCACAAGTAAGTCAATTTGAAAGACTAGGGCATCCCGGTAAGTATACTTCAGTTCAAACATTTACCAGCGGAGAAACATTTTTTACTGGATCTAATTACGGTTATGGCTCGATCATGGTTGTAACAGCCGGAACTGCTACTGCTAGTCTATCTAACGGCGGACGGGTAAATTTGGGAGATTTAACTGTAAAACAATTATATGATTTTTCAATATTATCTATTAGTGGTAGTGCATTAACGCCATCATCGGTATACGTATTTAAACGTCAAGGAGTATAATGAAATTTCTTGAAGAAATGGAAAAAAAATTCCGTCAATTAAATGAAAGCGTTGATCGAGTATCTGATAAAGAAGCTGGAAAAGACTTCAAAGATTTAGAGGATAAAGATTTAGACAATGATGGCGACGCTGATAAGTCTGATAAATATTTGCATAAGCGTCTAGGTAAAGTTGCTAAAATGGATGAAAATGCTTTAGGCGTTGATGAACCATATTATGTTGAGATAGCAGTTCGTGATGCTCGTAAGGCAGTGGAAGCTATACAAAACGATACTTTATTAAGAAAGGCGTTACGTAATAAATCACTTGTACCATACGGCACTAACGTGTTTGCAACCGACGATCAAGAGGTAATTCAAACATTATCTGATATTCTATCGGATAACAGTATTGAATTAACTAGTCATCAAGGATTAGATGAAATGTCAAGTACAGCAGGAGTACCTGGATATCAAACTCCAATGGCATTTGGAAAGGTAGATAAAAATACATTGAGTCAAGGCGGAATGACTCCAGTTAAAAAGACTAATAAGATATTCAAACCTATTTGGAATGAAAGTAAATCTACGTATAAAAAGATGATGTCTGAAATGTACGGAGTAAAGTCCATTGTAAATGAAGCTTCAAATCCTGCATTAGATAAAGCTGTTGATAAATTTGTTAATGCTTTAGCTACAAAGAATGGATATAGACGTCCAGACGCTATAATGGCTATATTTGAAGCTCTTAAACGACTAAATTATATCCACCCGAGTGTTAATTATAAAGCACCGTCAGGATATAGTATTGAAGAAGCAGTTTCATACAGAGACTATAAAAAAGATCCTACATCAACTCCAGCGCAAAAAGTAAACAATGGAATTGCTGAGGTTAATAAGATGTTAGGTGAAATGGAAAAGATTGTACAAAATAATCTAAGATTAAAAACTGAAATGGGTGTTGACTCATCTCATTTTTGGAAAAATACAAGTGTAAGATTTTCTAAAATAAATGAACGAATAGTTAGACTATCGAATAGATTAAAGGAATTGTCACAATGATTTTAAACCGTACATGGCAACAATTTTATAAAGCTGCTGAAAATAAAACTTTGACAATGGAACAGGCAAAACGTAAATATTCTGATGAACGTAAACGTTTCGACCGACATCAACAATTTCTTAATTCAGGATTATATATACAAGGATTAAAATAATGTCTAAGCAATTATTAGTAGATTACGGCGTATTTGAAGTATCAGCTCAATCCATTAATGAATCGTTAGCAAATAATAACGGTAAATTAATTGTTACTGGAGTTCTTCAAAGAGCTGATGCACGTAACCAAAATGGACGTGTATATCCAATGGAAATATTAATGCGTGAAGCTAAGAAGTATGAAAATACATTTATTGCTGAACGTAGGGCTTTGGGAGAATTAGATCACCCAGATTCATCTGTTGTTAACTTAAATAACGTTTCTCATAACATTGTATCAATGGGATGGAAAGGACCGGACTTAATGGGTACAGTAGAAGTATTACCTACGCCATCTGGAAATATTCTTAAGTCATTATTCCAAGCCGGAATTAAATTAGGAATTAGTTCACGTGGATTAGGCTCTGTTAAAGAGGTTATGCGTGAAGGAAGTGAGGCAATGGAAGTTCAACCAGACTTTGAATTAATTGCATTTGACTTTGTAAGTAATCCATCGACCCATGGAGCGTTCCTTTCACCTGTAAATGAATCAATAAACAAATCGGCAAGTAATCGTTACAATACTATTGAACGACTTATTTCTGATATAATCATGGAGTTCTAATTATGGCAAAGAAAAATAACGGTTTAGTAGATTTAGCTCATAGTTCAGTATATGGACCAAACAATCCAGGTCAATTGGGCACTGGTACTATATTAGGTACTAATATATCTCCACTAGCAAATGCACAGTTAGGTAATCCAAAAAATGGTAAGAAATTTTTCAATAGCTTATTTGATTCATCACATGCTAGTATGTATGGGCCATTTAATTCGATCGGTAAAAAAGGCACAGGATTCGCTCCTGACTTGTTCGGAAACATACCTAGTGAAATTACTATTTAATAGGAAATAAAATGACAGATTTAAAACAACGATATGCTCAATTGTTTGGCGGTAAGTCCAAGTCAAATGATAAACAATTGACTGAAGGCTTTATTGGTCTTAGCCCTAACATGGGTAGACGGCCGGTTAGAGAAGAAGAAGTGCCTGAAGTAGCACCTGAGGATATGAGTGCAGAAGAGCCGGAGGAAGTAGATACTACAGAGTTTGAAACATTAACTGATATGGCTAAAGAACTACGAAATGCTTTATCAGACGCACAGACTAAATTAGAAGAATTGTCAGCAACTGATCCAAGTCTACAACAACGATATGTGCAGTTTAGTCGTTATTCAACTGCAGTATTAAAAAACTTAACTGGTATTACTAGAATACTTAAAGGATTAAAATAATGAAAAAGTTTGAACAGCAATTATTGAAAAACATTCTTAAAGAAAATGTTGGCGGAGATGAGGATAAAAAAGTTTCATCCGAACAAAAGAAAGATTTTTTGCGTGCAGTATCAGAGTATCACAAACTAGGCGAAATGATTTATCGTGCACAAGGCTTAAAAGAAGTGGCTGATACGTTGAAAAATATTGTAGGCACTGCTGAAAATTTGACTATTGAAGAATCAGAACATTGGTTTGATAATGTTACAGTGTCACGCCATATGAAACAAATGAATGAAGCCTTTAAGGTATTTGAAAAGACCGCCACAGAGATGTCAGGTATGCAACAACGTTTAGAAGCTGCATATGAAGATATGGGTTCAGTTCTTAGCAAGTATTATAAAGTTAATGAAGCTTTAAGATAAATTTGATTTGTTGAGAAATAGTTTATATATTAAACAAAAATAAATAGTTATGAGTAAAAAACAAAAACATTTCGAAAGCATTATTCCAGGGTCAATGACAGGAGTTAAAGTTACTAAGTTGCCTTTTGATAATAAACCAGATCTTTCATTCGCTTTACGTAAGTGGAAAAAAATGCTTAAGGATTCTGATATATTAACTGAGTTGAAAAACCGTACGGAATATACAAAGCCTTCAAAACTTAAAGCAGCACATAGAGAACGTAGTGCTTATCTGCAAAAAAAGTATACGGAAAATAACCCGTAAAGAACTGCTTTAAAAAAAAGTTTAAGTAAAAGATGTCTATAATGGCATCTTTTCTACTATCTACCATATTTATATTTGTCTTGATACTATATCTCAATATATAGTCACTCTAAATTATTTTATATTTCTATTAAGATTCCAATAATCTTATTTCCAAATTAAATACGAGGAAAAACAATGAATAAATTGTTAAAAGAAGCAATTGCTGATGCCAAAGCTGTACGCGAAACTGCATTAGCAAACGCAAAAATTGCATTAGAAGAAGCTTTTACACCAAGACTTCAATCTATGTTATCTGCTCGTTTAGCTGAAGAAGCTGAAGAAGAAGATATGTACGAAGAAGAAGAAATGGAAACACCAGAGCCAGAAATGACTGAAGAGGGTGCTGAAGAGTATTATGATACCGCTCCAGCCGAAACTCAACAAGATGCTGAGCTTGAAGAAGAGGATGATCTAGATTTAGAAGAAATCATTCGTGAACTTGAAGGATCTGATGACGAAGAAATGGAAGAAGATTTAGATTCTTCCGATATCGGCGCCGGAGATAACAAAGTTGACAAATATTCAACTAGTACAGAAGATCCTGGAAAAGGCCATGATGGCATTTCAATTGAAGAAATTATCGAAGCTTTACGCGAAGCTGAAGGTGATGAGGACATTGAAGAAGAGCCTGTAACTGAAGGTGAAGATGAAGAAGAAGATGTTGTTAAAGAGGGTGAAGGTGAAGATGAGGAAGAATCTGCGAAAGTAGAAGAAGCTTATCGTGTTATCAAATTCTTGAAAAACAAGATCAACGAAGTTAATCTTCTTAATGCAAAGTTATTATTTTCGAACAAGTTGTTTAGAAACTTTGAATTAAATGAATCTCAAAAGATGAAAGTTATTGAAAACTTTGACCGCGCATCAAACTTGCGTGAAGTGAAGTTAGTATTTAGCACAATCTGCGAATCATTGACAGTTTCTAAAAACAACAAAAAACAAAACATCAAAGAAAGCTATGCTTCTAAACCAGTACGTAGCACTGCTCCAAAGAAAGAAATTCTTTCTGAAAGCACTGCATTAGCGGCTCGTTGGAAAAAATTAGCTAATCTTTAATTAACAAAGAGGAAAAAAAATGAATTTAAATTCTTTATTGCCTCATAATGCAAATGCCAATCAAAACGCTGTATCTATCGCACTTGAAAAGAAGTGGGAAAGAACCGGTCTTTTAGAAGGTTTAGCAAATGAGGTTGAACGTAAGGGCATGGCTGTTCTTTTAGAGAACCAAGCTAAGCAACTTGTAACTGAAGCTAACCAAACTGGTACTGACTCTAATGCAGAGCAGTGGGCAGGTGTAGCTTTACCGCTTGTACGTCGTATTTTTGCTGAAATTGCAGCAAAAGATTTCGTTAGTGTACAGCCAATGAATTTACCATCAGGTCTTGTATTCTTCTTGGATTTCAAATATGGAACCAAGCAAGGATCAACTGGAACCCCAGCTTTCGGTAATGACTTCTTGACTGGTCAAGGTCGTGCTTCACAAATGGATTCTGTATTCGGTGTAACTGATACAGATCGTGGTACTACCGGCGCTGCAACAGAAGGTCTTTATGGTGCAGGTCGTTTTGGATATTCTACAAATGATTATTCATCATCTGTTGCTGCTTTAAGCACTACTGCTGCTGTAACCGGTTATCGTACTGGTTCTATAGCTGTAGGTACTGGTGTGTTTACTTCTGGAATTAGCGCAATGACCCAAGCAGCGTTTGACTACTTTACTAACTATAACGCAGAATTTTCTGCTTCAGTTGTAGCTAATGGATTATCAGGATTCCAAATCCTTTCTGTACCGACAGGATCTATCTCTGGATTTGATTCAAAAGGTATTCGTGCTTTTAACGTAAGTGGATCTAACTTAACTGGATTCTATCCTGAGTTTACTAAAATTTCTCAAGATAAAGGCCACGTTGATTTCTTGATTGACCCTGCACTTGATGCTACTCCAGCTAATGCGTTCCAAAACCCAATTGTTATTTTCCATAAGCAGCCTACTGATACAACTCGTGGTGATTTTGAAGATCCAACTGCGACGCAAGGTTTTGCTGGAGCGGGAATTGCTAACGGTGGTGGTGTTGGCGCTGGTTCATTAGACATTCCAGAAATTAACTTGGAACTTCGTTCTGAAGCAATCGTTGCTAAGACACGTAAGTTAAAGGCAATTTGGTCTCCTGAATTCGCTCAAGACTTAAACGCTTACCATTCAATTGACGCTGAAGCTGAATTGACTAGTATGTTGTCTGAGTATGTTTCTCAAGAGATTGATTTAGAAATCTTAGACATGTTGATTCAAAATGCTCAATCAGTTGATTATTGGTCAGCAAAAGTTGGTTTTACTTTTGATAGTGCAACTAATACATTTGCTTTAGATAGTACTAGTGCTTCTGCATTGGCATACAACCAAGGAACTTGGTTCCAAACTTTAGGAACTAAAATCCAAAAGATTTCAAACAAAATTCATCAGTTGACAATGCGTGGTGGAGCGAACTTCTTAGTATGTTCTCCAACCGTAGCAACTATTTTAGAGTCTATCCCAGGATATGCTGCTGATACTGACGGTAACAAAATGAACTTTGCTATGGGTGTACAAAAAGTTGGTGCGATCAACAATCGTTTCCAAGTTTATAAAAACCCATATATGACTGAGAACGCTATCCTATTGGGATACCGTGGAAGTCAGTTCCTTGAGACTGGTGCGGTATATGCTCCATATATCCCGTTGATGATGACACCACTTGTTTATGATCCAACGAACTTTACACCAAGAAAAGGTGTGATGACACGTTATGCTAAGAAAATGGTTCGTCCAGAATTCTATGGTAAGATCTATGTAGGTGGTTTGAATACCCTATAATTGTTAATTAATAATTAATAATTGTTTATTATGTAAAGAGGCGGCTTCGGTCGCCTTTTTACTTTTCAACGGATATTTATACAAAAGGAGAAAGGTTATGGATCCAGTTAAATTGTCAAACTATGAAAAGCGTAAGCCAAAGAATCCTATTAAATTTGCTATTGAATTAAATGAAGAGCAAAAGTTAGCGAAGTCATTGATTTACGATAATCCAGTAGTATTGTTGAAAGGGCAAGCCGGTTCCGGTAAAACATTAGCAGCTTGCCAATGTGCCTTAGACATGTTCTTTAAACGTGAAATAGAAAAGATTGTAATTACAAGACCTACGGTAGCCAAAGAAGATATTGGATTCCTACCAGGCGATCTAAAAGAAAAAATGGATCCATGGTTAGCTCCTGTATATTCCAATCTATATCTTTTATATAACAGAGAGAAAGTAGATAAGATGGTAGCAAATGGGGAAATTGAAATTGTTCCGTTTGCATTCATGCGAGGTAGAACATTTCCTAATACCTATGTTATTGTAGACGAATGTCAAAATATTACACATAGTCAAACTGAAATGATGTTGGGTCGTTTAGGCCGTGGTGGTAAAATGGTATTTTGTGGTGATATGAGTCAAACCGATTTAAAGAATAGGAAAGATTCTGGTATTAGCTTTTTTACACGATTGGAAGAAAATGTAAAAGGTGTAAAAATTCATATTCTTAAGACCAATCATCGCCATGAAATTGTTGAACCTATACTCAATGTATACAGTGAATATAGAGACTAAGTGTACGGTATTGAATTAGATATCATGTAACACTTGTAGGTAGCAATAAACGAAGTGATTGCTATATAAAAATATTAGAATCTTAACATAGTTACATACATATTTATTTATAAAAACGTAAAACAATGGCAGCAGGAAAATATTCATTTACAATTGATCAGGGAAGTACTTTAAACTTAGAAGTACAGTATAAAGACTCAACAGGAACGCCTGTAAATCTTTCCGGCTATTCAGCAAAGATGCAAATTAAATCTGGATATGCAGATAATAGTCCAACAACATACATTACATTGTCAAGTTCATTAGCTCCAGATAGTACCGGATTAAATTTAAGTGGTAGTAATGGTACTACGCCATTGGCTTCAGGTTCTATAGGAATTTACATTTCGGCTACATCGTCATCAGCATTTACGTTTACGGATGCCATTTACGATTTAGAATTACGTACCGGCGCTACAGTTAATAGAATATTAGAAGGCCAAGTTAAACTACGTAAAGAAGTGACTCGATAATGCCTACAAATATTAATACATCTAATAATACTGTTGTCATACAGCCAACTAATTATACAGTAACTGTAACTAATAACAATGTCGGAAGTACTACCAATGTAACTAATCCGTATACCACTGTTATTAATGTAGCAAGTCTTGGGCCTCAAGGAATTCCAGGAGTTCAAGGAGTACCAGGTGATTCTGTATTCTCTAACTTAGGTGGAGGTGTCTTTGCTACTACTTCCAGTATACAAGTAACAGGTTCATTTACAGTATCAGGTTCTAGTACATTTACGAATATAGGCCCTGCAGTATTTTCTGGTAGTACAGCTATTTCTGGGACATTAACTGTTAATGGATATGATATAGTTACCGTAAACCAAACTAGTTCATTAACAGCACTAAGTGCGAGTCATGCCGCTACAGCATCATACCTTAATACCTTAAATCAAAACTTAACGTTTAACGGTAATTTGACTTTAAATGGTACGGCGTCGATAGCATACTTAAATGTTCAGTATGAGTCCGCATCTATTATCTATTCATCCGGTTCAAATCAATTAGGTGACGCTGCTAACGACACCCAGACTTTGTATGGTAGTGTAATTATACCTACTGGTAGTTTAACTGTAAGTGGCTCTATAATTGCTAGTGGCTCAGATGCAACAATCAATAGTGTAAGAGTAGGTCGTGGTAGTGGCAATATTATAACAAATACGGCTCTTGGAGCAGACGCATTATCTTCTAATACTGTGGGTAGTGAAAATACAGCAATAGGAAGATTTACAATGTTTTCCAACACAACGGGTACATCAAATACAGCCGTTGGTGTTCGCGCTATTCAAAGTAATATAGGGGGAAGTAGCAATGTAGGATTAGGCTATCAAGCGGGAAGGTTTATTACCGATGGAACAACTGCGTTAACAGCATCAAATAATAGTGTCTTTTTAGGTGCTAATACTAAAGCACTTGCAAATTCTCAAACAAATCAAATTGTAATAGGTTACGATGCTATTGGCTTGGGTTCAAATAGCGTTGTTTTGGGTAATAGCAGTATTACACTTACAGCGCTAAGGGGTAATGTCTTAATCAACACAACAACAGACGCAGGGTTTGGGTTGGATGTAAGTGGTAGTGGAAGATTTACTAACAATTTAACAGTAACAGGCTCAACAACTATAACTGGGGAAGCAAATGTATCTTTTCTAAGTTTAGGAGGTAACACTGCTCTAAATAACTCCAGCACTACAATGATCTTAGGTGCATCGGGAGCATGGGCAGGAGTTAGAATTCCTAAAAACCTAGAAGTAACAGGATCTGCAATTATTAGTAGTTCTGCTAATACTCAATTGCAGGTAGGTAGTAATTTCTTATTTGTAAGTAGTAGTGGTAATGTTGGGATTGGAACAATTGCACCTGCTTATAAATTAGATGTAAGTGGATCCGCTAAAATTAATGATGGTATTTTCGGATTAGGTACAACAGGAAATATATTACCTTTATTTTCCCCAGCAGGAACAGGAACAGTTGTAGTAGGAGGAACATCACCAAATATTCCTGCATTAAGATTTCAAGGTTCTCCTCTAAACTTTTTTATTGGAAGCACACAGGTCGCTCAATTTTTTGCAACTACTGGAAACCTAACACTTCAAAACGGCGGAACATTTACAGATGCAGGATTCAGATTAGATGTAAGTGGTAGTGCAAGAGTAATTGGCCAAACAAGAATAGCAGGAGCAGTAAACGCATCTAGTGGATTTGTTCAAGGAACATTTTTCAATCAGACACTTGTAGCAACTGCAGATAATGATACGTTATATGGAATAGATATTAATCCAACATATACAACTGGATCATTTACTGGAGTTACGCGTGTTCCTTTACGTATTAGAAACGCAGCAAATACAGACAACGCATTTTATATAGATTCAGCTGGTAATGCTTCATTTGCTGCATCTTTGAGTGTTGGAACAATTTATGGTCAAACCAATATTAATCTTTCAAGTGGTAATGGTAATTTGCTTTTGCAAACTAATTTTACTGGGAATACTGGATTGACAATGTTCAATTCTACTCGTAACGTAGTTATACAAAACGGAGGTACATTCACAGACAACGGATATCGTCTACAAGTTAACGCAACTGGTTCTGATTCTGGTTCTTTGTTTGTAGGTGGTACAACTATAGCAACAGGTTCTATAGCCAGAACAATGTTAATTAGCTCTTCATTAAGTGCTTCTGCGAACAATGATGTGTTAGTTGGATTAGATATTAACCCTTCATTTAATACCGGTGCATTTACTGGAGTATCTAGTATTGGATTAAGAATTGCAGGAAGCATAATACCTACAATAAATACAGGTTTTAATATCGGCACAAATGGTAATGCTTTTGGAAGAATTTTCTCTTCCAGATTTAGCGGAACTTCTATTGCTGACTTATCAATTTCAAGCACAGGGACAACTACAAATATAAATTTTCAACTAAATGATTCAACAGGTAATGTAGTTGGTAGATTTTTTAATACAACAGGTAACTTCTCACTTCAAAATGGAGGAACATATACAGACGCAGGTTTTAGATTAGATGTCAGTGGTAGCTTTAGAACTAAAGATGGAAATATACATGCATCTTCATCAGCCCCTGCACCTACCGGATTATCTACACCTGGCCCCCAAATAATGTCTTATGGTAGTATTTGGAATAGTGCATTTGGAGCAAGAACAATGGCTGGTGGTATGCAGATACTATCGGATACGTCCAATATAAATCCACCAATTTCTAAATTAGCATTCTTGGTAGGTTCGGATAATGCTACTCCAACAGAGAGAATGTACGTAACCTCTTTAGGAAAATTTGGTATAAATGGAGGAGCATCATTTACACCACCATCTTCAAGTAATGAGTATAATGTCACTTTAGCAACAACTGCACCTGCTACTCCATCTACCCCAGTAAGTAGTAGCAAATATGTACTAAAAGGTGCATCTCATAACTCAGCCCAAGGTAGTGCACCATCAATTGGCTATACCCAGATGCTAAATGTTACTAACAACACTAACCCTACAGTTGAAAAACTATCATTTTTTGTAGGATCAGCTGATACTGTTAATAGTGGTGATACAAGTGGAAATGCAGTCGAAAGATTTTCTTTAAGAACAGATGGCATAGCAACCCTTAGTGGTTCATTAAATATTACTGGTTCTAACAACCAAATACTACTTAGAGTAGATTCGCCTGCCTCGTCAAGCATATTATTTGTTAGTGGAAGTGGTAATGTTGGTATAGGAACAACTACACCTGCTTTTCCTTTAGATGTAAGTGGTAGTGCAAGAATTACAAATGGACTTACAGTAACAGGCTCGGTAGCATTTGCTTCATCACTCACGGTTACGGGTAATTGTGCAATGGGTCAGTCTTTAGCGGTTGGTACATTTTCGCCTGCTGTTGCATCTGCTCAATTAGAAATCGTTTCAACAACTCGTGGTTTCCTTCCACCACGCACAAGTGCAACCTCATTAATCTCATCACCTGCTCAAGGTCTAATAACATACGTTACTGGATCTAATGATGGATTATATTATTATAACAGTGGCTCTCAACCAGGATGGCATGAAGTATTAACTAACACCGGGCCGCAAACTATAACCGGTAGCTTATCCATATCAGGTTCATCATCTGCCGCTTTATTGAGAGTAGATTCGCCTACAGTATCAGGTAGTTTATTTGTAAGTGGTAGTGGTAATGTCGGTATTGGAACAACTATACCACAAGACAGATTCTCAGTGTCTGGAGAACTAGGCTCTACTACTTCTGAAATGTCAGTAATAAACACTTCCGGTGGTAAAGTTACACTACGAGCTGGTATATTGGGAGTTGTAAATAGTGGGTTTACGCTACTAACTGCTGATGCTAATGGTTCGAATGAGAATACAAGACTAGTGGTATTCGGGTCTACAGGAAATGTCTCAATTGGATCAACCACAGACTCAGGCCGTTTAGCTGTTAGAGGATCAGGTGCAACATCAGCTACAACAACACTTTTAGTACAAAACAGTACACCAACTAACCTATTATCTGTTTTAGACAATGGTCAAGTAGCATTTACTTCACCTACCATAACACTTGCAACATCCCAATCCGCATTCATCATATCACCTATTATATCTGCTAGTAATACTATCGGCGGCCAATATTATGGTGTAAACATTGCACCGACATTCTATCAAACAACAGCATCCCAAACCGAAACAGCATTCCGAGTAGCAGCAACGTTCTCCCAATCATCTGCAGCTGCAACGGCCGGAACAAATATAATAGCCGACTTTGGATCAACAAGTGCCGGTAGCCAATTGACAGTAACAGATGTTACATCAGGAAGCATTTACATGGTAAATGATGTATCTGGTATTCCAATTATAGAGGCTACAAGTAACTGGGATGTTAATATGTATGACTTCCCAAATAAAGTATTTGAGAAGACTGGTACGCAAGTAAACATTTACGGTACCATGAGAGTGAGTGGTAGCTTTATACTACCATTATCTCAATCCGTTGCTCCTCAAACAGGAAGTGCATATTGGAGTGGATCATTATTATTTATATACAATGGAACTCGTTATATGAGTGCAAGTTTCGCTTAATTATGGCTATATACAAAAATACACCTCCAATAGTTACTAATGGATTGATAATGTACTTTGATGCTGCTAACACTAAATCATATACATCAGGAAGCACTACAGTTAGAAACTTAAACCCCGGTTATACCAACATAACATCTTCTATCTTACAAAACCAAAATAGTTCATTCTCACTACCACCACAATATACAACAGAAGGTGGCGGAAGTTTCTTATTTAGTGGTACTGGAAGTGCTATACTAGTAGCTAGTAACCCAGAAGCAATAGGCTTCTGGCCAAAGCCGCAACTTACACTAGAAACATGGTTTAAGACTCCTAGTACTGGATCAGGGCAACGTTCGGGAGCTGGCATATTTGGGTTCACATATCACATTAGATGTCGTATAACTACAACTGGTAATATTCTCACTAGCTATAATAATAGCTTATCATCATCAATATCAGCACAAACATCTGGAGAAAATTACTATGACAATAAATGGCACCATGTTGTTTCGCAGACCAGTGGTAATACCACCTACTTGTATGTAGATGGGAGATTAAGAGGCCAAACAACAGATGCTAACCCATGGACAGGAACTTCACAATATCCTACAGATCGATTAAATATCGGAAGAGATAATAATGATGTTTTTTACTTTTTTTCGGGCAGCATAGGCCCAGTGAGAGTTTATGATAGAGTACTCTCAGCCCAAGAAGTACTCCAAAACTACAACGCAACAAAAGGGAGGTTTGGCTTATGATATACGGAACACCTACCATAGTAACAAACGGATTAGTATTAAATTTAGATGCTTTAAATTCTAAATCTATACCTGTAGATCCTACAGTAAACCTAGCTTTATGGAGCCAAAATTTTTCCCAATCCATATGGAATAAAAGTACTTATGATACAATTACAACTGGCTCCACAGCACCTGACGGAACTCCTACAGCAACATTAATAGATGAGACAAATGCTTACCTAAACCCATCAACTATATCGCAACCTAATATTATAGCAACCTCTCCTACAATTACATATTCAATATATACAAAAAAAGGAACAGCTACTTTTCGGTCTTTTTTATTAAGAAACAACACAACTTCAACTAATTTTACAGGTCTTAGTTTTCAATATAGTATAAGTAGTTCTGCTACAGGATGGACAGTGCAAGATGTTGGGAACGATTGGTTTCGTTTATCATACACTCAAACTACGGAGATTACCCCAGGTGACATAATACAAATATATGCTGGAAGAACGGGTGCTGCTACTTCTGGTTCTACAGCAACGTGGTATGTTTGGGGTGCTCAAGTGGAAGCAACTTCATATGCTACTCCATACATTATAAGTACATCTACAAATGGAAGAAGAAATACATGGTCTGATTTATCTGGGAACAACAATACAGCAACTCTAGCAAGTTCTAGTATCTCAGGAAGTATTCCTACTTTCCCATCAGCTAATAATCGTGTTTTACAATTTAATGGAACAAGTAGTTATGCTAGAGTTGATAGCAATATATTACAAGATTCAGGAGGCACAATTAATATGTGGGTGTACCCTATAGGTACATCTGCCGGGTATATACTTGCAGCCTTTGGAACTAACTCAGATAGATTTTATATATATCGTTTTGATGGTGCATTTAGTTTTACCCGTGGTAACCCAGGAGTATCCCATGGTAAAGGATCATCTCCTTCAGGAGTTTGGTATAATGTTGCATTAACTTGGGATAGCTCTAGTTTTAGTAGTTATGTTAATGGAACATATAATACATCATCTATATATGCTGCATCCGGATCCACATCATTATTTACAATAGGAGCTTATACATCTCCATTAGGTAGTCAAGGATTTAATGGAAATATAGGATTTACTCAAATATACAACAGAGCACTCTCTCAACAAGAAATCACACAAAACTACAACGCACTCAAATCACGATTCGGATTATCATAATATGGCTGTAAACACAAGAAATAGTATTGTTACTAATGGATTAGTATTGTGGGTAGACCCTGCTAATTCAAGATACCCTACATCTCGCAATTTATTTAATTACACTACTGATTTAACAAATGGTTATTGGTCTAAACTTAGATGCCAAATAACAGCTAGCGCAGGTACTGCTCCTGATGGTACAAATACTGCGTTTGCAATGACTATAACTGATTCTAGTTCATTAGTTAGACTAACTGCAGATAGTTTTACTTCTTCAATAGCTGGTGGCCCATATACTTTGTCTGTGTATGTCAATAAAGGAAATTGCACAGCAGGATTATTTCAACCTGGAGTTTATGACAGTGCGCAATCTGTCTCCGGAGTAGCTCCTGAATATGCTATACAAAGCAATTTTGCCCCTACAGGCTCTACAGGAGGAGTTGCTGCTACTACATTATCTCAAACTGTCACTAATGTTGGAAGTGGTTGGTATAGAGTAGCTACTAGTGTAATGCTTTCTTCCTCTATACATTCTTTTAGTGTATTTTTTGATATAGCAAATGGTTTAGGAGGAAATAAAGTCAACGGAGAAAGGATTCTTTTATGGAAACCACAATTTGAAGCAGGAGCAGCAGCTACACCACCAAACGACATCCCTACCACAATCAGATATGCTCCTGACTTATCAGCTAATGGAAATACAGGCTCATTTTCAACTAACAGACCAACATGGACTCCTGACAATGCTGGTACTATATCTTTTTTAGGATCATATAGTGGAGCTCCAACATTAACATACCAAGCTTCTCCTACACTCAACATAAGTGGAAGTAGCATGAGTGGAGAAGTATGGGTTAAATTTACATCATTAGATTACACCACAAACTCAGGAAGTTTAATGTATATATTTTTTAAAGGAGCTCCAGATACTGCTCCTGGTACACCTAATCGAGGGATTTGGTTTTCATATGATAATAGAAGTAATGGTAGTAGTTTTACTTATACTTGCTTTGGAAACACTGCTGGTGGTTTTGGCGGAGGGGGAAATAATTTTGGTGAAAGTCAGTATCGCCAAGTTTTCCAGACTAGAAGTTGGAATCATATTGTATTTACAATAAACAACAGCACCGGATCTTTTTACATAAACGGAGTTCAAAAAGGAGACAGTAAAAATTTTTCAAACTTAAATTTATACCATACTGGGTCTTCCACTACAGGCACTGTTAACTTTAATGCAGCACCACCTTCTCCTAGACCATTTGAAATAGGCACCTTAAGATTATATAACAGAGCTTTGTCAGCGCAAGAAATTACTCAAAACTACAACGCTACAAAAACTAGATTTGGATTAGCATAATATATTTATAACAAAAGGAATAACATGGCAGTTAAAGTAACAGGATTTTTTCAGAATCCACAAACAGGTTTAATTTATGATTCTCCATTACTAACTCTAGTACCGCATTTAACATATGCCGGACAGATAGCAATGGACGTTCATATTGGAGGTAACGGCGCAGTCGGTTATCAAAGTATTGATAAGAACACTTTAACGTATAACGCCTCTATTACGGATGCATATAGTCAATTAATTGATGCATTAGATACATATGTAATTGCTAATCTAGAAAATGCAAATGCCATTAATAGTGCCAGTACATTTGAGAAATATACTCCACCTGCGCCAGTAGATCTAGTTACTCCGTAACAACCGATGTTATAATCATCCGTACGGATATTTATAAGAAAGGTATGACACATGGCAGTTAATATTCCTATATGGCCTGGTAGTTCATCATTCTTTCCTGGTAGCACTCCCTTCGGAATTTATGATAACGACTATGATTTTCAAATTGAAGCAGATCAAATTGCTAAATGGTGTGCACAACGCTTAGGATATCCTCTTAGCGAGATAGAACTACAGGATATACACCTATATACATGTTTCGAAGAAGCTATAAACGAATATGGAGCACAGCTAAATGCTTATAATATTCGTGATAACATGTTAAATCTTTACGGTGCAAGTACTGGTAGCAATTTAACTGGTCAAACTGTATCACCTAATATGGGTGGTATAATTAAGTTGGCAGAAGAGTATGGAGTTGAAGCCGGCACTAATGGAAATGTTACTTGGTATACTGGTAGTATCACAATGACAGACAATAAACAAATATACGATCTTACGGATCCGACAATTGTTACATTGGAATCAGGAACACCTGGTATAGATGCCATAGAAATTAAACGTGTATATCATGATCCGCCGCCAGCATTAACTAGATTCTTTGACCCATTCATCGGATCAGGTGTAGGTACTCAACAAATGTTAGACGCCTTTGGATTCGGAAACTATTCGCCGGGTGTATCATTTATGATGATGCCTATCTATGCCGACTTGTTACGTTTACAGGCAATTGAATTCAATGACCTTGTACGTAGATCTGCTTATTCGTTTGAATTGCATAACAATAGAATACGGGTATTTCCAATACCAGGCGGAGCATTTACTAAGATATGGTTTGAATACATTAAAAAATCAGACCGTAGCAATCCTTTAAAGGATATAGCCGGACAAGGTACTGGTAATATTTCAGACTTTTCTAACGTACCATATCAATCAGTAATATACAGTAATGTTAATAGTGTCGGGAGACAGTGGATTCGTAGATATGCATTGGCATTAGCAAAAGAATTGTTAGGTTGGGTACGTAGCAAGTATTCTTCAATTCCAATTCCCAATTCTGAAATTACTTTAAATGGAGCTGATTTGATATCATCTGCTCAAACAGAGAAAGATGCATTGATACAAGAAATAAAAGATACTTTAGAAAGTATGTCTAGACAATCGCAATTGGAACGCAAGCAAGCGGAAGCAACTGCATTGCAATCGCAATTGAACTTTGTACCACTTAAAATTTATGTAGGATAATATAATGGCTTTATTCGGCAGTGCTAGAGATATGAGTCTATTTCGTTCGCTTAACCGTGAATTGATTAATAGATATATTGATACTGAAGTAGTATTATATAAATTAGCACTACCTAATACTGATATTAATATATACGGCGAAAGCGACCGTAAAACATATTACCAACCGGTTCGTATGAATTGCCTAATTGCACGTGAAGCAACCGCAGCTTCAGATGATGGTTTTGGTATTGACACTACACGTAGTGCACTATTCTCATTCTTTAAACCAGATCTTATCGATAAAAATATTGCTATAGAAATTGGAGATATTATTTATTGGGATATGGAATACTATGAAGTTGATAATGAAGCTATGAGTCAAGAACACGTAGCCGGCAGAAATGAAGCAACTGATATAGGAGTTTCAGAACGTGGGTCATTTGGTATGGATATATCAGTTATAATTGAAGCTCATATAACTAAAATTAATGGCTTGAACATAGTACAAACCAGATCTGGCACTTCCGTAGTTAGTTCTAAACCTAGGAACTTGTAATGGCTAAACCAACATTAAAGAGAACATATAGTACATTTACGGATAACATTAAACCAAATCGCGCAGATGATATTCGTAGAGATAATGACACTATCAAAACACCTAAATGCACTATTTATGATGTGGACTATGCAATTATATCATACTTACGAGATATAATACAACCACAAATAGTAGAACATGATGCTATAATAGATGTACCAATAAAGTACGCTAGCGGAGAAAAATGGTCAGCTGTTCGCGCTCGAGGATATATGATAGACCAGTCCGGTAAATTAATGACACCGGTAATTGCCTTAAGGCGTAACAGTATTATTGAACGTGATACCTTGAAAAAGTTAGATGTCAACTGGAATCCGACTAGTACCAATGAATACTCACGTAATACATTAGTATTTCAAAGTAAGTATACACGTAAAAATCAGTATGATAGATTTTCAGTGACTCAAAACACTAGACCATCACGTGAATTATATATATCATCAGTGCCGGAATATGTAGAGGTATCATATGAACTGTCATTATGGACTCAATACAATGAGCAAATGAATAGCCTTATCGAACAAATAATGCCAACGGGCGGATATGCTTGGGGTACTACATGGAAGTTCGTAACACAGATTCAAGATTATACATTCGAACAAAGTAACGGGCCAGGTGAAGAACGTATTGTTAGAGCAATACTACCATTAACAGTTAAAGCTTCTTTACTAATGCCGTTTGAATTGCAAAGATCTACAATGTTAAAACAATTTTCAGTTAAACGTGTTGTATTTAGTGGCGAGACAGATAGTTTCAATGTTAATATCACTGATCCACCGCCTAATGGATATTGATACATATTTATATAAAACTTTATAATTGGATTAAACTATGCCACTTACGCTGAGATTAGTAAAAGGGTCAGAACTAACATATGCCGAACTAGACGGTAACTTTACATTTATTACCGGTAGTTTTCTGCCCCTATCAGTAACATCATCAATGGCAGTTGCAACTGCAAGTAATATTACTCCTGCAATTGCTAATAACGCTGATAACAGAATTATTACCAGTGACGGAGATGGAACTTTTACTGCAGAGCCAAATTTTACCTTTAATGGTACTAATGCATTATTATCTGGGTCATTAACAGTAACTGGGTCATTGACAGTATCTGGTTCGGGTACATTAACAAATATAGGTCCTGCTAGATTTAGAAGTAATATTGCAAATAGCACGACAGTTACTGCTGTAGAAATTACCGGTAGCTCACGAATGTCAGGTAGCCTGGTAGTAACAGGATCTCTTCAAGCTGGAGTAGGAAATGCCCCGTCAATTGATACTACAACGGGTACATTAAGTAGAGGAGGTGTTACTGCAGTTGATTGGACGATTAAACAATTAAAAGACTCGTCTACTATAACAAGCGTAGATTGGGAAAGTAGAACATTAAATGACTCGTCAACAGTAACAAGTGTAGATTGGGAAAGTCGTGCATTTAATGATACAAATGGAGTACCGAGTATAGATTGGGAAGCCCGCAGCCTATTCGATTCTAATGAAATTAGAATCTTCAATTGGGACACTAAAAGATTTAGATATTCTAATGGAAATTCCCTACTAACTTTTGAAACTCCTGGTACTGCAGTGATGTTTGTATCTCAAAGCTTTTATGTATCGGCATCAGGACTCGCCAATGCAACAGCTAGTTTATCAATGCAAACAGAACCTAATGTATCTGACTGGTATACTATTGCATTACGGTCACGGAATGTAGCTGCAAGCTCATCAATTGAATTAAACAAATATATTACTATAACACATGGCGCAGGCGGTGCAACTGAATTTAAAGGCGATATAGTAAATTTCACACCGACATCACAGTTCCGTATTTTTGATTCCGGTAATACAGCTGTTCTCATTGATCCGGCTACTTCATTAGTATCTACATTAACTGTAGCGGGTATTACAAGACTTACAAATAATGTGCACGTCACCGGGTCACTTTCAATATCAGGCTCAGGTGCATCAGTAATTGTATTACCTAAAGTAGCACAAAGTTTAAACTTTGTAGATGATACGGCAGCAGCTGCTGCAGGTGTACCTATAGGTGGACTATACAGAAACGGAAGTTTCATAATGATAAGAGTATCTTAATAACAAGGAAATAAAATGCCAACACTATCGGGTTCGTTAAATGTCACAGGGTCAGTTAATGTCACAGGGTCATTTACTTTAAATGGTAATATCATAACGTCAGGGTCAATTACATCAAATGGATCTACAGTAGTTACAGCTGTATCTACCGGATCATTTGCAGTAACAGGATCTAATACTTTCAACGGAAATCAAATTATTACTGGGTCATTAACTGTTACTGGTAGTACGATTATTACCGGTTCATTAACTGTTAGTGGATCGGGTACGTTAACCAATATTGGGCCGTTTGTACAAACTGGCGCGACACAAATGACAGGGCCACTTAATCAATCTGGTAGCTTAAAAATAGGATATTCGGGTTCAAATTATAGTACATTCCAAGTTAGTAAAAATATATTTAATTATGATGATGTGTTTATGACATCAGGTACGGACGGTCAAAGTCATAGTGATTTTATATATATACAAACTCAACCAACTGCTACATCTAATTTAATTGGTATATCGACTCAAGGTAAGATAGATATATATGCCGATAAAGCAGCGTTTAGATCAAATGCAGCAGGCGGCTCTAGAGTCGAAATAACAGGGTCATTAAATGTTGCAGGCGGAGTTACTGCTTCACTTCAAGGTACTGCATCTTATGCAGCAGTAAACCTGCAGCAAGTAACAAACTTAGGGTCGACTACGACAAACAACATTAATGTCAATAGTGTAAGTGTATGGGATAGTGCTCAAAGCGAATATATTAACATAGGTACGACTGACGGCGGTCTACGCGTATCCGGCAGTGACATTTCGCTAACTGCCCAAGCAGATAACATAACCTTCGGGCAAATTGGCCTTCGTTTAGTTACAATAGGAGCATCGTTTGTAACTGGAAGTAAACAATATGAGTTACCAAACCAATCTGGAACAGTAGCATTAACAACAGGCTCTATATTCGGCACAGCTTCATATGCAGATCGTTCCGGTGTAGCTAATAAATTAAAGACTGCAAATATAGCCGGTGGTGGCACATTTTATCCTCTTATAGGTAGTAATTACACTGGCGATGTAGATGTATATGCTATATCATCCCCAAATTACAAATATGATCTAGGTATCAATCAATTAGTAGTTTCATCGATATCTGCATCGTTTACCGGATCATTACGTGGTACAGGATCGTATGCATTACAAGCTTTATCAGCTTCATATGCCCCAGGTAGTTCTGCATTTCCATATACAGGTAACGCATTAATAAGCGGAAGTTTAGCTGTAAGTGGTAGTTTAACATTACCTACCATACCAGATGTTAGTACAGGATATATAAACATGCTTTCATATGGTGGTATTCGAATTAGAGATAATGATTTCTATGAAATGAAACTTACTGTCGACAATCCATCAGGTAACTCTTCAGCAGTATCACCAGGATTTATGGTAATGAGTGGAGTAGGTGGGTATGGAATTAACACAACAGTAGCCAGTAGTACATTAGGAGAAACTGAAAGTACTATAAACTTTTCTGGCCCAGCTAATTCTAGAATACAATCATCTCAACAGTTAATACTATCGGGGTCATCTTCAAAATTAATATTGTCAGGGTCAACTGCAAATATAACCGGCTCGTTCAATGTAAAAGGCAACACTACAATATCCGGGTCTACTACAATTGATACTATATTGACATTAACGCCGAGGACAACTACACCAACCGGTATAGCATCAGGCTCAATTATAGTATCTGGATCAGCTACCGGTATTAAACCATATTTTTGGAATGGTGCTACCTGGACAGCCATGTTCTAATTAAAGATTATCATATTTATATTAAATTAAAAAAAAGGAATAGTTATGTCAGAAACAACAAAGTTTTCACCAGAAGAATTGGATCAATTATCTAACCTGCGTAAATCATATGAAGCTAAGATATTAGAGTTTGGTCAATTGGAATTAGAAGTATTTTTAACAGAACAACATGTTGAACAGTTAAAAGAAGCTAAGGTAACACTACGCCAAGATTACACAAATCTTCAAACGCAAGAACGTACATTACTTCAAGAATTAAATACAAAGTACGGGTCAGGCACTGTAGACGTAGCAACCGGAGAATTCATTCCGAATCCTGCACAATAATATAGTGTTTGGCAAGTTGCTTTGATATTTATATGAAACGTGTTAACAATAAATTAGGAGCAAACTAATGGCCGAAAAAATTATATCTCCCGGAGTATTTACGAATGAAGTAGATCAGTCGTTTTTACCTGCGGGAGTTGCTGCAATTGGCGCTGCAATCATAGGACCTACTGCAAAAGGACCAGCAGGTATTCCTACCACTGTTACAAGCTATTCAGAGTTTGTACAAAAGTTTGGTGGAGTACTTACTAGTGGTTCTGGAGCATCAGAAGGAAGTTACAAGTATTTAACTAACTATGCCGCGCAAGAATATTTAAAATATGCAGATACATTAACAGTAGTACGTGTGTTAGCTGGAGCATATGGCCCGGCATCATCATTTGTTACTCAATCAATTGGTGCTGGATATTCATTTAAATTAACTACTTTAGCTGATGGCGCTGTATTAAACAGTGGTCAAGCAGTAGCATCGACTACATTAGGACGTGGTACTAGTTCAGATGAAGGAGCTAATAATATCTTATTAAGCGGAAGTGCTACCAATATTCGTTGGGAAGTGTCTACCGTTAATACTGCGAAAGGTACATTTACATTGACAGTTCGTCGTGGTGATGATACATCTCGTAGAAAAACAATCTTAGAGCAATTTAATAATTTGACTCTAGATCCTAATTCACCTGGCTTTATTACTAGAGTAATAGGTGACCAAGTATATACAGTACGTGATAGTGGCGGAACAGATCCGTTCCTTCAATTATCTGGTTCATTCCCTAATAAATCTAGTTACATTCGTGTTGAGGCTGTAAAGTCTACATTGAATTATTTAGATTCAAACGGTAATATTCGTGTAGGAGCTGCATCTGCATCTCTCCCGGCTGCTGTATCAGGAACATTTGCTCAAGGAAGTGATGGTACTGTTCAACATCCACAAGCATTCTTTGAAACTATTAGCAATACTAATACGCAAGGATATAACTTAGCTACAGGTAATACTGGATTAAATGCTTATATTGATGCAATTCGTTTGTTAAAGAACCAAGATGAATATGATATTAACTTATTAGTGTTACCTGGATTGGTTGATAACTATCCTAATCATGCTGTAGTAATTTCAGAAGCATTAGGAATGGCAGAAGATCGTGGTGATTGCTTCTTAGTATATGATCCAGTAGAATATGGAGCTGCACTTTCAACTGCTGCAACTGCTGCCGGAACGCGTGATAGTAACTATGCTGCTGTTTATTGGCCATGGGTTAAAATTCCAGATGCAGATCTAGGAAAGAATGTATGGGTTCCTGCTTCAACCTTGATCCCAGGTGTATATGCATTCAATGACCGAGTAGCTGCTCCGTGGTTTGCACCAGCAGGTTTAAATCGTGGTGGTATTGATATTGCAATTCAAACCGAACGTAAATTGACTCTAGCTAATAGAGATAGTTTATATGATGCATCTGTTAATCCAATTGCAACTTTCCCTAATAGCGGTGTTGTTGTATTTGGTCAAAAGACTTTGCAAAAGAAATCATCTGCTTTGGATCGTGTAAATGTACGTCGTTTATTGATTGCTGCTAAGAAGTTTATTGCTTCAAGCACCAAGTACCTAGTATTTGAAAATAATACGGCTGCTACTAGAAACAGATTCTTGAGCATTGTTAATCCTTATTTTGATAACATTCAACAACGTCAAGGTTTGTATGCATTCAAAGTAGTAATGGATGAGACAACTAATACTCCTGATGTAATTGATAGAAATGAAATGAGAGGTCAAATATTCCTTCAACCTGCTAAAACGGCTGAATTTATTATTGTTGATTTCAATGTTCTACCAACAGGTGCAAGTTTCCCTGAATAGAATTTAGAGAAACAGAATATTTATAAGAAATAATAGGATAAGAAAATGGCAGAATTATTAGATCCAAGCGAAATATTTTATACCGCGTATGAGCCGAAAATGGCGAACCGCTTCATTATGTACATTGAAGGAATTCCTGCATACCTTATTAAGGCAGCAAGTCGTCCAAGTATTGACCAAGGTGAGGTGATTCTAGATCATATCAACGTAGAACGCAAATTAAAAGGTAAAAGCCGTTGGCAAGATGTTACCGTAACATTATATGATCCAGTTGTTCCATCAGGAGCGCAGGCAGTAATGGAATGGGTACGTTTGCATCACGAGTCTGTAACCGGACGTGATGGTTATAGTGACTTTTATAAAAAGAACATTACTTTTAATACTTTAGGACCAGTAGGTGATAAGGTTGAAGAATGGACTTTGATAGGAGCATTTATATCATCTGCAACGTTTGGTGACATGGATTGGGCGACTGAAGATCCAGTTAACATTGAGCTTACGCTGAAGTACGACTATGCCATCTTACAATTTTAATGGCAATCATATTTGGAAGTTAGAATTAAAATCCTTATATTTATTAGAAATAATAAGTATAAGGATTTTTTTATGACCGAATTTACATGTACAGATTGCAATCGCAATTTCAATAGTTACAAGAGTTTGCAGAACCATAATTCTAGGACACATAAAATAAAAGGGATACAGACCTTTATTAGCGTCTATCATAGCGGCATTCATCCAAAATGTAAATGTGGATGTGATCAAGAACTAAATTATCAGAACGGTAAATTCGGTGAATATATTCGAGGACATGTAGCCAGAACAAATGGAGGCTTTTATACAGCAGCAGGTATCAATAAGTCAAATGAAACTCGCAAACAACAATATAAAAACGGCACACGTAAACAATGGAATGCAGGAAAACAAATGACGGATGAATGGTTAGCTACCTATAAAATAGGATGGAAGAAACGCGGTGTAGAATGGAAGCAGTCAATTCGCGAAGCAAAAGCCAAGCAACTCGGATATGAATCCTGGCAGCATTGGTATGATACTCTACCAGAACGTAAGCGTTATTACTATGATGTATGGAGATTAACAGAAGCTGTTGCACACCTCATTCCAGGATATGATCCAGAACTACGAGGCATTGCCGGCGCTGAAGGGGCATATCAAATTGATCATGTTATTCCAATATCTAAAGGATATTCAGAAAGCATGCCTCCGGACATTATAGCTTCACCGGAAAATTTAAGATTTATTCCGTGGCAAGAGAATTTGCAGAAAGGAAATCGCTGACCCATATATTTATATAAAATGAAAAAGATCGTTGATCCTATAGCACATTACGGTAACAAAATTAATGAAGCAGTATCACTTGCTGCTATAATAGGTACTGGTGTAGCCGCTGTATTATACGGTAAAAAACTTTATGATGCAGTAAAGGCACTTCGTAAACAATTTCAAGATGATCCTGAAATAGAAGCTGCTACTGAAGATTTACTAAGTCAGGCGGAACGAGTTAAAGATACAGCTGAACGTAGAGCTAAGGAAAATCAGAAACGTCATACGAAAAAATAAATCATATATTTATATTAAATTAAGTTATAAAGGAAAACATGCCAACAGTTAACGACGAGTACAAAGGCGGACCATTGTCCGATTCTCAATTAAAAGCAATTGCAACAGCAAATTATCAAACTCAAGCACCTGCCACTAATACTAGTGCATATACAGGGCCTACAGAGATTGTAGAATTGCCAAGTAAAGGATTATTATATCCAGAAGGTCATCCTTTAGCAGAAGGTAAGATTGAAATGAAATACATGACTGCTAAAGAAGAAGATATTCTTACTAATCAAAGTTATATCAAGCAAGGAGTAGTACTAGATAAATTATTTCAAGCGCTTATTATAACTCCATTTGATTACAATGATTTATTGCTAGGCGATAAAAATGCTGTAATGGTAGCGGCTCGTGTATTAGGATACGGTGCTAGTTATGAAACAGAAGTAGTATCACCTGCAGGTAACAAGCAAAAAGTTGAAATCAACTTAACTCAATTATCTGATAAGGAAATTGATTGGACTTTAATACAACGTGGAAAGAATGAGTTTGATTTTGAACTTCCGGTAACTAAACGTAAAATAACCTTCAAGTTATTAACTCAAAACGAACTTAAAAAAATTGACGCTGAGATTTCTGGATTAGCTAAGGTTAAAAAAGAAGCTGCATTAACTACCCGATTGAAATATTTGATTACGTCAATTGATGGTAATACAGATAACGGTACTATTCGTAAATTTGTTGATACCGAATTATTAGCAATTGATAGTCGTGCAATTCGTAATTACATGTCTAGCATTACTCCCGATGTAGACTTAAGCATAGATTTGGTTGATGAGGCGACTGGAGAATCCTTTCGCGGTTCATTTACCTTCGGATTGGACCTTTTTTGGCCTGACGCCAAAGTATAAGGTAATGCTTCAAGAACAAATATTTGATCTAGTATTTTTCGGCAAAGGCGGTTTTACTTATTCAGATGTTTGTAACATGCCAGTATTTATACGGCATTTCTATATAAGAAGATTACAAAAGCATTTTGATGATGAAAAGAAAGCTCATGATAAAGCCATGAGAGAATCTAAATCAAAGTCAAAAAGTAAACGATAATGTAAAAGGCTCCGCCCGGAGCTTTTTTACTAGCTTGATATTTATTATAAAGAGTAATACTATGCCAACTAACAAATTTGAAAAAAAAGCTTTAAACCAAATTGATTTAAATGAGGGTTTAATTAGCACAATTGCTAAATTTTTTATGGGCTCTGATTTCCATAAATCTATGCGTGAAGTAGAAAGAATGAAACAAGAGGATCCGTCATTAAAAGCTGGATTAGCAAGTTTTTATCAAAACTATAAACTATTAATGAAACAATTAGATACAATCTGTAAAGAGCATCCAAATTTAAAGAATTGTAAAGATAGATAATGGCTCAGTATACTAAAGAACAAATAAAGTTACTGCAGGAAGCTGAATCGCTTTTTAAACTGGCTGAAATAAGCCTGGATAGGCAAGCTGACATTCAAAACGATATTCTGTTAGGTACAATAAAAAATAACGACGCTTTATTAAATAGTTTAGCTTATCTTGAAAAAATAGAAAAAGAAGAACAGGTAATAAAAAAGGTAGAGGAAGCACGTACAAAAGCTTTAGATGATTATGCAGGAATTTTACAAGACATGAGAAAGCCTATGTCTAAGTTAAAAACTTTGACGGCTGAAAGCTTGCAATTAGATAAAGATAAAATTAAACGTGCAGTAGAATTAGGTCAAGTAACACAAGACAATGCAGAAATTCTACTGGGCCAGCTAGATACTTTAGATAAAATTGCTAATAATCCTATAGCAAAACAAGGATTTATGGCAGCTGCCGATACTCTGGATGGCATGCAATCCGGTATAGATGGGTTCATGAAAAAAATACCAGGTGGCGAATTTATGTCAAAAGCATTAGGCATAGATAAAATTGGAGAAAAACTACAAAATAGTTTACTTACTGGAGCCACCGGTGGCGCCGTTGCAGCTAGCTTAATAATATTTGCTGCATTAGCAGCGGTATTAACAGCTATTACTGCTGAAGCTAAGGAGTTTTCAAAAGCAACGGGAGTTACTTTCGGTCAGGCACGTGGAATAGCAGATGAGTCTAAACGGGCTGCTGATTCCATGGGATTAATGTTAGCTACTGCAAAAGATGTAATGGCTGTACAACAAGAGAACATTAAAGCGTTTGGCGTAGTCGGAATGTTAAGTGCTGATACAGCTGCTAATATAGCAGAAATGGGTAATGCATTTGGATATGGAGCACAGCAGGCTGGATTAGTTAATAATGAATTTATGGCAATGGGCGTTAGCCAGCAGCAAGCAGTGGAAGTACAACGGTCATTAGCAGCAGAAGCTTTAAAAGCTGGCGTGAGTGTCGATGCGGTAATGAAAGATATTTCTACAAATGCAAAAGACGTAACTAAATATTTTGGCGGCAATGTAGTAGCTTTAAAAAATGCTGCTATAGAAGCTGCAAAGCTAGGAGTAAGTTTAGCACAAATGGGTAAAGTGGCAGATGGCCTATTAAATATAGAAACTAGTCTATCTAATCAATTTGAATATCAAGCTATTACTGGAAAAGAAATTAATTTAGATACTGCTAGACAATTAGCGTTACAAGGTGATATTGCGGGAGCGACAAAAGAAGTTGTTAAACAATTTGGAAGTTTAGCAGAACTGCAATCTCAGGGGCCGTTAGCTATGGAAGCAGCAGCTAAAGCTGCGGGTATGTCAGTTGAGGAGTTAACTAAGTCGTTGGCAATTCAAGAACGCTTAGGCGAACTGACTAAAGAAGAGCAGGCAGCTATGACTAACTTAGGATTATCGGCCGCTGAAATAAAAGATCTAAGTGATGAGGAGTTACAAAGCCGTCTAGCTCAGCAACAATCATTGGATTCAGCTAATAAGTCATTTGATGATATGAAAAATAAATTAATGGTGTCATTAGCTCCAGCTGCAGAAGCCTTAGGAAAAGTATTTGCAGCGTTAGCTCCTGCGTTAGAATTATTATCACCTATAATGACATTTTTAGGTGGATTGGCAAATGGATTGTTATGGCCGTTTCAACTTATTGCAAATATAATAGAGTATATTCGTGGATTAATAACTAGTTTAACAGACCAATTTTCTTTTTTAAGTCCTATAATAACATTTATTAGTGATACTATATATTATATGGGTGCTATTATAGGTACAATGTTAATACCAAGCTTGGTAAAAGCAATAAGTAAAACAATTACACTAGGAATGACACAACTTAGATCAGCCATACCTGCCATATTTCAAGCCATGGCATTTTTAGGGCCAGTTGGATTGGGACTTGCGGGAGCGGCGGTAGCAGGCATGATGGCATTAATTAGTGGCGTAGGTGACTTAGCAATGCCGGCCGGAGGAGGTCCAATCGTAACTAATCCTAGAGAAGGTACAATATTCCAAGGTACAAAGAATGATGAAGTTGCCATGGGGCCAGGAGTAATAGGAGCGGCCCAAAGAACTCAGCCTGTTGTAATGGCTGCTCAACAGCAACAAGCATCATCTGCAGGCACAGCTGCTGCAATGGGCGAACAAAATAGAATTCTATCACAAATAGCAGAAGGGCAGAAAACTCCGGCTCCAATACAAATTGGTACCAATGTTATTCGTGAAATTAATACAAGTGTGCAAGTGGATAAATCATTTAATAAGTTAGGGAGTTATAACAAATAATGGCGTTAATGAACCTTAAATCAGATTTATCTTGGTACGGTAATAAGCCAGGATTTGCTAAAAAAGCAGAAGACATAGCATCCCGCAAAACAGATTACGTATATAATGACAACTTAACTGTGCGTACAAATGTAACTGGGTACGATAATAACGGATTTGTTTCGCAGTTTACTCCAAGATTCTCAGCAGATGCATTTGTAATAGATGATACTTCTCATAGTTTTCGTGGAACATCGTCTCGTAAAACACAGCAAGGCGGTGGAAGTAAATTTCCTATAGGACCGAAAGGTCAGATACACGATTTTGATATTCCTAGACTAGGATTCCATATAGACAACCGTTACGGTAATACTTATAACGCCAAGTCATTGTCTGGCTTAGCGGCTACGTATACTAAAAATTCTCCAATAGACGATGTATATAATATTGTAAAAGTAAGAGATGTATCATATGATCCATTTGGATATGCATCTCCGCCTTATATACTAAGAGGTATACAACGTGATGACAATCGTTATCCGCAAAGGTGGGGTACCGGAAATCAAATAGCCGACACAGTAAGTTTAGCGTTAGGTGTTCCGAGAGGAGGAGCTTTAGCATTTGGCGAACGTGCTGCTAACGATGTCGCTCGATTGGCAAAGATGCTGATACGTCCTATGGGATTAGGCTGGATATCAAAACAAGCATTGCTTCACCTAATGAATCCTAATACGGAAGGCGTGACTGGTTATATTCAACCTCTTAATAATCATAAAGTAAGTAGCCCGTTAAATACATTATTAGCTGCAGGAGTATCCGGGTTAGGTTTACATCCACGAAAGTACGGATTATTGCCGATCGGTAATGCCAATAGATATGAAGACATTATTATAAATCGTAACATTCTTTCATTGGGCGATAGATGGAATAGATTAAATCGTCTTTTAAAAGAACAAAATTTTGATTATTCTATAGGTAGCCCTGGATACTTGTTATCTACGATATCTGGACCAACTGGGCCGAATAGTATAGGCGGCATTGGCTTTACTAATTTTTCAAAGTCGCGGCCGACAATACCAACCACACCCGAACGTTTATTGGCAATGCCTGGTAAGGATGGTAAAGGTATTACTAATTATAATCGTACACCTGGCGGATTAGCTCCATTACAATCTATAAATTCATTGACTCCAGCAACAGTTGTTAGAGATAGTATCAGTCGTTACGGGAGTTTACCTTTCGCGAAAGGCGAAGAAGAAACACTAGGTCAGATACGTCCTTTAGTATATGCATATACATATGGTCAATTAAGCCAATATGGCGTATCATATTTACGTGAATTGCATCGTAATACAGGCACAGATGCTGCTAAAACAATAATATACAGTGCCGGAACACGTCCTGAGGTAAGTAATGCATGGCAGATTAGAATACCAATAAATGTTAATATACGTTCAAGTGACGCCCCGGTATCAACCTATTCTACTTTTACATTAGAGAAATTATTAGCACAAAGTCAATACTTTCGTAGTTATTTGAATCCATATAATTCTAAAAACGCCGGCGTTGGATATAAGCAACCCGATGGTAAAAGTTTTTTAGAAGCTAAATATCCGGATGGTAGTACTACGTTACCATTAAAAAATAATGCCGATGAAACTAACCGTACTGATGGAGTTGATTCTGATGGGATTACACTATTAACCGGCATTCGTAAATATAAAGCCATGGCACGTCCAATGATATCTCGTATTAGTGGAAATCGTACTCCGGGTCAAACTGATTCGGTTATCGACTTCACTACCGGAGCGGCTTGGACAGCTGCCGATTCGCCAATGAATAAAATTGGAAAAATTGGCGGCGCCGATAGCCCTAGATCAAAAACATGGGATACGTTAGATGCTTCAGATGACACTATTAATATTTCAATTGGCGGGCAAATATTTCCAGCATACCTAACAGATCTATCAACTAAAGCAGATCAAGGACTATTGACATTTAAGCCAGCAGGATCCCCAGTTGCCGTTCTAGCAGGATCAAATGACTTCACTACAGGTGTTGGTATATCGTTTATAGTAGCGGCACGTAGTAGAGCAGAGTTTGATACATTATGGGCAAGTTTAAAATTGCTTCAAGGTAAAGTAAAACCAACTGCATCCGGTGGAGTATGGTCGCCGACAAAATGTCCATTGAAAGTTGGAAATTTTGTTAACATAACAAATAGTTATTTAACAAGTATAGGTCTTGGATTTGATAATGAATATCCATGGGAACTAGATGCCGGCAGTCAAAACCCAATATACATCACTGTTGATTGCCAATTGTCAGTTATCAATGGAACAGGGGTATACGGATAATTATAGTATATGATAGATAGATATAAATACACAAAACAAGAAATGAAACGATATAACACGGCTGTTATATCCGATTTCGATTATCAAGAATCTGACTACTACATTTTTAGTAGAGAAGGTGATCGATTAGATGCATTAGCATTTCAATTCTATCAGGATCCATCTTTGTGGTGGATAATTGCTAACGCCAATAATTTAGGCAAAGGTGGATTTGCTATTCCACCTGGATTACAAGTACGTATACCATTTCCAGTACTAGATGATGTGGAGGATAAGTTAGAGCAAAGTGAGACAGATAGATAAATTAATAAGGTTATAGTATGGCATCACAAAATTTCTTTTATCGAGCTCCAACAGTAGGTTCCGCGGTCGCTTCCATGGGTGTAATTTCCAGTGGATTACCTATTACAAAAATTAACAACTATACATTCAAATTAATCATTAATGGGGCGACTGCATGTGAATCCGGCGGTCACGGAGCATTTCAACTCAGCGAGTTTAAGTCTAGTAAAACTGGTTACCTAATCGGAGCATCTGTTACTATTGAAGGAACAGCTGGATCACTAGTACGTGTAGAAGCTAAATGGAAAATACACCGTGATCAGTTAGATGCGGTAGACGCAGCTTTTTTGCAAATAGGGGCAAAAGGTAAAGTGACTTATAGACGTACCGGCTTCGGCGCATCTAGTGCATCTCATGATATACGTGTGTATGACTGTTCATTTACTATTAATAAAGATAATACTGTAGACGTAACTGCTAAATGTATAGGCGCTAGCCAAGGTGCATTGTATTTAAATTTATACGAGGGATTTGCTGCAACATACGGAAATCTACAATTTCGTCCTGATTATGCTGAAGATGGCATGTCACCGCAAATAGCCAATGTACAAAATTTAGCAGACTTAATAGACCATACGGCACAAGATAGAACAGGTACGATGACAAATTCATCATTTAATCCTCAGGAAAGTTGTTGGCCCCATGAACTCTTTATTCGACATAACACTAACGAAGGCAATAAAATGTTTAAGAGTGATTATGCATTTGATCAAGATATGGGGTTCGGAACGGGTGGAGCACGTGGTATATACGTTACACTGGGATGGATAATAGATAAATTGAACGGGTCTTTAAAGAGTACAAAAATACAATTTATTGCTACAGCTGATCTTCGGTATGAAACTATAGGCGAATATATTCCGAGTGCTAATCCTATAGAATGTATTTTTAATTATGCTGGAAGTTCTGACGCGATTGCATATCATAGAACTACACTGCCAGGCAAAGATTCTTATGTATATGATGGGTGGAATGCAATCGGAGGCCATGGTGGTAGTTTTGATATAACCGATAATCTAAGAGATATATTGATCAATCGTAATGTTATTGCCGGAATTCTCAAAGAAAACACTGCAATAAAAACATCGCCTTCTCTACTAAAAATGTTTCCATTAAAAGAATATTACATGACAGTTGAAACATTTTTTAAGAAACTATTAGGTATTATAAATGCTAATAGCGGAGGAGCATTAGATTTAGATATATCAATTGAACCTGGGAGCGCATATATAGCTGTAAATGAAGTTGACTTAGTTATATTCAATAACCGTGCTCCAGCAACACAACCAGCGCCATTTGAATTTAAAAAAGGAATGGTTGCTATACGAGAAGTTTCTATTACCAGTAAAGTGCCGTCCGCTACAGCAGCAGCCGCATTTTCTTTTGATAAAGGTTCAGCGGCATCTGTAGCTGATGCTAGTGATAATGCTGGCGCTGCAGCCGCGGCTGGTAGCCCACAGGGGGCTTCTTCGGAAGCTCCTTCTCGCGATGAATTGAAGTTGGCAATGCAAGCAGCAGCTTTTGCATATTTTTCAGCTGAGACTTGCGACGGCCTTCGCGGTGTAATACGCCGTGCTGTTAACGGCGAAAGTACAATAAATACTTTGAAAAAAGCTTCAGTTCCGTGGCCGTTAGAATTAAAACTGACAATTGTAGGAGTAGCTGGATGGAGATTTGGCGATACAATTACATATAACGATTTGCCTGCACGTTATAGAGCCCCTGGAGGCGGTATTACAGTAGGCTTCACTACAATACGTGTAGTACATCAATTTGGTGATGAGTGGGTAACTGATTTAACAACCCAATGTAGATTTGTAGCATAAAAGTATAAAGTTAATTAAATGTCAAATTATAGGCCCATATATAAACAACTAGTACCTAAGTTTACTAGAGGCGATGAGTATGTCTTGCAAGATACACTAGAAGATTATACGGGCTTTTATAATGTCAGCGAAAACGGCCGAGTATATTCAGAACCTGAGTTAACTAATGGAGTTTCAAAACTTTTAATTGTTAAACCAACCCCGTTAAAAACTAATAATGATACGTCTACATATTATAAACGTACTTTGTTTAATTTTTCAAAACGAAAGTACCCAGAGCCGTATATACCAATTGTTACTGCACAAACTATATCAACTGGAATCTTAGACAGATTTATTGCGCAGAAACGCAATGAACCTGAAATTATTATTGAAATAGATCTAGAACAGTACAAACCAACTCCTATAGGGTCACTAGCGTTTAATCCTGGTATTGATACCAATGTATGGTACATGGATATTATACAATGGACAATTAAAGGGGTGTATAAAGATATAGTAGCAGCAAATAGAAAAGTATTGAATGCAAAAGAAAAAGACATTCCCGGAATATCTAAATACTTTACAGACTTAGCAGAATTCATACAAGTACCGATAACCGGTGAAGATCGTATTTATACGGATGGCGCTCCTATACCTTCTATGTTACCTACATCGTATAAGCTATACACTGCACCAGACGTACCGTTAGGTCAACAATGTGGTAATTGTATTTTCAAATCTCAGCAAGGCTGTCAGAAATGGAATGCACAAGTACGTGCCAATTACTGGTGCCAGGCCTGGAAGCATGGTATAAGATAAAAAAAGATTTGACTCTTTAAGAAAATGATCATATATTTAGAGTATGATCGTAGAGTCTATAGAAGTTTTCAATCATGTACGAGATATGATTCGGGGAGAAGATTCTTTCTGGATACCCGTGTATTCCGATACCTATCGACACTATCAAAACAATCGTATAAGTTTTATTTACGTATATTGTATAGAGTCTGATCTAGACTATATCATTCCCTTCGAACATACGGATTGTGTATGCCTTCAAACCGAACTAATACAAGAACTAGTAAGTGATGCTAGTATCTTTGTATTAGCAAAAAAGCGACTACAAAATACATATAGTAAACCGTGTTATGATGCCGATCTGTTTGCATGGTGGCATACCGGTAAGATGTTACCGTTAGATGACGTGAATACAACGGCACATGATACTTGGAATACATGGTGGTATAATGAAACCAATGTAAATGATTGGCTTCCAGTAACAAAGCACATTGAACGATGTACTGCTATGCGTGTAAAGTTTATGGAAGTGTACAATGTATATAAACTAACGGAAGACTTTAAAGTATATGATACAGATGCCATGGCAGCGTTCGGCTCAATTGAACGTACTGGAATACATGTAGATTATGATGCTTTTACGGAACATTTCAAAACTAACGGTATTATCAATAATACAGCATATACAGAGTATAATCTATATACGAGTACTGGTAGACCTAGTAACAAGTTCAATGGAATCAATTACGCGGCCCTTAATAAAGAAGATGGCAGTAGATCTGTATTTACTAGTAGGCATTCAAAGGGAATGCTAGTTGAATTTGACTTTGATGCCTATCACGTACGGCTGATTGCAGATCTAATAGGATATACATTTCCGGAAGGATCTGTACATACTTACTTAGGTAGACAATACTTTGATACTGATACTCTAACAGATGAACAGTATGAACAAAGCAAACAAATAACATTCCGATTACTGTACGGCGGAATAGACGATGAATTTGCTCAGATACCGTTCTTTGGAAAGACCCGAGACTATATAAAAGACTTATGGACTAAATTTCGTAAGCAGGGAGTCATACATACTCCTAGATTCAATCGGCCAATGCATAAAAGACATCTGCCGGAGATGAATGCTAACAAGTTATTTAACTATCTACTACAAGCCACTGAAACAGAACATAACATTCAAGTATTAAAAGAGTTACAGAGTATTAAGGGATATGCATCACAATTGGTTTTGTATACTTACGACTCCGTACTATTTGATTTTGATATGGATGATGGCAAGAAGTTTCTTTTAGAAATGCAATCCGCCATGAGTAGCAATGGAAAGTTTCCGGTAAAGATAAAGGCAGGTGTTAACTATCATGTTATGCAAGACATGACTAATAGAGTTAGCTAGATATTTATTTATATATCAATATTTATAACAAAAGATATCACTATGACAGAATTACCAAAATCAACGGTTAGTAACGTTGTATCTTCACAAGAAGGAGTTTTAGTTCCAAAGACATTAACTCCGGAAATTGTAGATCTATTAAATTCAGCTTTAGCAGAAGAGTATACAGCACACTATTTTTATAGAGGCGCTTCCAATTGGGCAGCAGGTGTAGGTTATACAAAGGCAGCTGAATATTATGCAAATGAAGCTAATGCCGAACTAGAACATGCTGCTAAATTGCAAAAGTATATAGTAGATTGGAATGCAACTCCAATACTACCGGCAGTTAGATTCAATGGACAATTTGCTCATTTAGTTGACACTGTTAACAAGACTTATGCCATTGAATATGCTTTAGGTGATAAGTATATGGGTTGGGCTGCTCAAGTGTTTGGCCAACATTTAATGACATTTAACTTTTTGCAAGAGTTTGTAGATGTTCAAACCGCATCTATTGCAGAAGCATCTGATCTATTAAATGCGGCACAATTGATAGACGTTTCAAACAAATTAGATTTATTACACTATGAAGAAAGATACTTCGGATAATATTATTGACTTGAATGCTTTGTTCGATGAATCAAAGCCGTTACAAGAATCAAAACAAGTGCAGACTATCGCAGAAGCAAAAGCTCAGCCACTACTTCAAATTGAAGCAGATAAGATGGATGAGGTATTAGCAGAATGGTTTTATCGTTTACCAAAAGGGTATGCTGAAGAACCATATTCGGATGCCGACCTACAAGTACTTGAACAATGTATCTATGAATTACGAAACGGCGGATTTAAGACAGTTATAACTGAAGCTAAGCCTACTGAAACAAAGACTGCAAAGTTTACGGAGTCAGATAAAGCCGCGGCTATTGAATATATGACTGATGTAATTTCAAAGTCTGGAATATCTGGAACAGCTGTAGAACAGATGACAGCATTGTTAAATAAAATGACAGCGAAAGAAGTTCAGCCTATAGCAGAAAAATTTCAAACATTATCAGTTGATAAATTTTTTAGCGGTGGTTGGAAGACATTTGAAGCATTTTGGCCTCTTAAAGGTGATAAAGTAGGTACGGGCCGTGGAGAATTAATGGCAGTGATGGCTATTAAAGGATCGTCTTCCGGAGGCACAGGTGCAAAAGACTTACAATTGTCAGACGGTAAACAATGGGAAGTAAAAGAAGATCCATACTCAATACGAATGGCCAAATCTGGGTTTGCTGGATTATTTGAATATGTAGATGAAATGCGTACATTTTATAAGTACCTCATTGCATTAAAAGTAGACGACCGCTCTAAAGACAAAACGTTAGAAAAAAATTTAAAAGCAGCTTTTAACGAAGATTCAATGGCAACTGAAATGTTTACGTTATTAACGAAAAATTTTCGCGGTGATGGATTTAAAGCTACAAAGTTAGATAAAGATAATCCAGATTATGTTGATACTGATACATTTTTTGAAAGAGTAAAAATAGCAGCAGAACTTCCAGCGTCTGTAATACAATTACATTATGATGCGTTTATCACACTTAAACGTCTAAGAAAACAATTAGTACAAAATCCACATTTAATTAAAACTGCTAAACTAACAGTTAAGACTCAAGATTCAGAAAGTGATTATTATATATCTAAAGATGATGCTGAAAAATTAAAAACAGCTGATGTTGATAGTAAGGTTAGTATACAAAAAGGAAAATTGGCTACCGACACAGCCCGTGTATTCATGTTTAATTTATTAAAAATATTTGACCATCCATATACGCAATCTCCTAGTAAATTAGTTAAAGGGTTTACAACTCAAAAAGCAGAATACTTTGGAGAAGTAGAAGGCGTTTTATATTATTTTAAAGGCGATCATGAACCACATAAAGGGTTGATTGAAAATTTTGTAGTATTCGGTATTTCTCAAGGGCAGGGTAAATTATCATTACGTGACAAGTATGCTAATAAAGGTTATACTTGGATTGATAATCAGTAAGGAGATTAGTGAAGCCGCAATTACTATGCACATTTGCACATAAGAAAGATTTAAACATTATTGTAGACCATATCACAAGTAGTTATACAATTCTAGAAAGACGCTTGTTTGTATTTACAGATTCGGAAATACCTGCAGATGCGTATATCACTTATAACATTGCCAATGATACGAGACATCAAACGGCAAATACAATAATGATTCACAGAAAGAAAGAAACAAATACATTGTATACGGTTAATGCTTTAAATGCCATCATTCGTGCATGTAATAACGGATTACTGGATAAGACCTTTATCATTAATTGGGACACTTACCGTGATTCACTTTTATTGACTCAAGACCAAGATGTACGCCATGTACATTTACGTCTATATAAACGTATTGATTTGTAATATGTGTAATATTTATTTTAAAAAAATTAAAAGGAAAATATGAAAAAGAATTTATTAGCTGAAAACTATAAGCGTTTATTTAAAGCGCGCCCTAGCAGTAATGACGCTTCTTTAATTAACGAAGCTAAAATGCCTAAGTCGGGTCAAAAATTAAGCGATTATGACTTATCTGATAACGGATATTTAGGTGACGTTGAAGAAGACTGGTTCGAGTTATTTACTGATGAAGGAGATGTTACTCCCGGCTCTAAAAAGAAATTTGTAACAATGGCTAACGAGTTTTTAAAAGACAATGGTTTAAAATGGCAAGTTTCTGGAGTTGTTGGACAAGATGATGAAGGTACAATTACTTGGATCATAAAATAAAAGCTACATGCTATTCAAAATATTAGAGCCGGTTTATCCGGCTTTTTTATTGGCTATGGATATATTTATATTAAAATAACAAATACTAAATGATAACATTTTCAACATATCTCTTTGACTTAGGAGAAAATGTACTTATATTTAATGATAATTAATTAATAATCAACATAAAAAAGGAGTAAAAAATGGCAATTGACTTAAATGCAATCCGTAACAAACTTAACCAGTTACAAACACAGACCACTCGTCAGAACAATCTGTGGAAACCTGAACCAGGTAAACAACAAGTTCGAATCGTACCGTATCAACATGATAAAGCAAATCCATTCCAGGAGATGTATTTTCACTATGACCTAGGAACAAAGAATTACTTGTCGCCTATTACACATGGTCGACCTGACCCTGTAGTTGAGTTTGCAGAAAAATTGAAGGCATCTGGCAATTCTGATGAATGGAAGTTAGGCAAGAAACTTGAACCAAAAATGCGTTGCTATGTACCAATTATTGTACGTGGTAAAGAAAGTGAAGGTGTTAAGTTTTGGGGCTTTGGTAAAACAGTGTATACTGAAATCTTAGGATTTATTGCAGATCCAGACTACGGAGATCTAACCGATCCGTCAAGTGGTCGTGATATTGTAGTAGAGTTCACTCCGTCAGAAGGCGGTGGATATCCGAAGACAGTGATTCGTGTTAAACCAAATACAACACCATTATCTGATGATAAGAATGTTATTGAGAAAGTTGCAAAACAGCAACCGAATCTAAATGAGATCTTTAAAGAACCTACCTATGACGAGCTTAAGCAAGTTTTAGAAGCATGGTTAGATCCTGAGAACCAAGAAGGTCAGGACAATTCGACTACCGCAAATGCACCTAGCAGTGAATCAAATAGCGTTAGTAATGTAAATAAAGTCGATGATGTTAGCGCAGCATTCGATGAGTTATTTTAATAAATAAAGAAGTTATTATGGCCGTATCTAAAAGCGAATTGGCAGATGAATTAGCTGGCGAATTAGCTAGTAATCTAAATAAGAAGTTTAAGAATACAGGGTACAAAACCGCATACTTTTTAGAGGGGGACTTAGACTCCCCTTCTAATGTATCCGGTTGGGTAGGTACTGGTTCAAGTATGTTAGATTTGGCTATCTCAAATAGACCGCATGGAGGTTTTCCAATTGGTCGTATTACAGAGATAACTGGATTAGAAGCTTCCGGTAAGTCTTTATTGGCTACTCATGCATTAGCAGATTGCCAGAGACAAGGTGGTTTAGGAGTATACATTGACACGGAAAGTGCTGTAAGTAGTGAATTTCTAGAAGCAATTGGAGTTGATCTTACTAAGATGTTATATGTTCCGTTAGAGACAATGGAAGATATATTTGAAGCTATTGAGTCTGTTGTAGAGTCGGTACGCAAATCTAATAAAGATAGATTGGTTACAATTGTAGTCGATTCAGTAATGGGCGCTTCAACTAAGATTGAAATGGCAGCTGAATTTGATAAAGATGGTTGGGCTACTTCAAAAGCAATTATCCTATCAAAAGGTATGCGTAAAATCACTAACATGATTGCGCGTGAAAAGATTTGTTTAATCTTTACCAATCAACTACGAGCTCGCCTAGGAGTTAGTTTTGGTGATCCATGGACTACTTCCGGCGGAAAAGCTATTCCATTCCACGCTTCAGTTCGTCTTCGTCTTAAGTCTGTAGGACAGATTAAAGCAAAAGATGCAAAGGGAGTTGAGCAAATTATCGGTATTAAAACTAGAGCTCAAGTAATTAAAAATCGTATGGGGCCGCCTCTTAAGTCAATTGACTATGATATATACTTTGAATCAGGTGTCGATAATTACGGTGGATGGTTAGAAGTAATGAAAGAGTATAAACTTGTAACTCAAGCAGGTGCATGGTATACTTATACAAGACAAGATGGTACAACGGTTAAGTTCCTATCAAAAGACTTTGAAAAGAATTTAGAAGCTGATGCGACATTAAAAGAGGAAATTTACAATATAATCTGCAATGCATATATCTTTAAGTATCAGTCACATGACATTGGTATTGATGATATTATAATTGAATCAGATTTCATAAATGAAGAATCGTGAAGAATCGTTATTTTGAATTACTGCGTCAGGTTGAACAAGAACGGACGACAGAACAAGTTACAAGCAGAGACAGTCATATTTTAATTATAGACGGTCTCAATACATTTATCAGAGTATTCTCAGCAGTACCTGCATTAAATGATGACGGTGATCATATCGGAGGAGTGACGGGCTTTTTAAGGTCCGTCGCCTCTGTTATCCGTCAAGTTAAACCCACACGTTGTGTAGTAGTATTTGATGGTAAGGGCGGAAGCGTTCGTCGTAGAAGCATCTATTCTAATTACAAAGCTAATCGAGCAGTTAAAACTAAATTTAACAGGCACGAAGAGTTTGAATCGTTAGAAGATGAATCAGCTTCAATGAAAAGACAATTTGCTCGTATTATAGAGTACATGCATTGTTTGCCTGTAACTATGATGGCTATTGATAACATTGAAGCGGATGATGCAATTGCATACATTGCCAATGAAATTTATACTAAAGAAAACGAACGTGTAACAATCGTATCAACCGATAGAGACTTTTTACAGTTAGTGAATCATCGTATTTCAGTTTGGAGTCCAGTAAAGAAACGATTGTATACTCCAGCACTGATGCGTGAAGAATTTGGGTTCTCTGAAAAGAATTATTTATTATATAGAACGTTTATAGGTGACAAGTCAGATAATATTCCCGGGCTAGATGGCGTAGGTTTAAAAAGCTTACTTAAATACTTTCCGGTATTTACTGAAGACCGTGAAATCACTATAGAAGAAATGGTATCGTATGCTCAAGGAGCTGAAAAGAAATATAAGGTACATGAACAAGTAGCCAATAATAAAGAACAGTTAGATCTTAACCATCAGCTGATGCAATTAAAGGATGTTGATATTCCGGGTAACACTAAGTTACTAATTGCAGATATGATGCATCGAAAAGTAGATAGGCTTAATACCTATGAACTTAAGAAAATGTTTATGGCTGATAAGATGTATACAGTTATAAAAGACGTCGATAGCTGGTTAAACGGCTCATTCAATACATTAAATGCTTACACTTCTCTTTGATTATAAAGAATAAGTACTTATATTGATAACATGACAGATAGATTAAGTAGTTACGGGTATGCCTTCCAGATAAAAATTATCACAGCATTAATGACAGATAGAATATTTCTGCAACAGATATCTGATATACTAGTACCATCATATTTTGAAAGTGATGCTAATAATTGGATAGTAACAACGATATTAGAATACCAGAAAGATTATAATGCATCTCCTACATTAGAAGTAATGAAGGTTAAACTTCATGAAGTAGATCAGGATGTATTAAAAACTCAAGTAGTACAACACCTTAAGGAAGCTTGGAAATTTGCTGATTCAGATGATTTACAATTTATTAAACAGCAGACCATTGACTTTTGTAAGAATCAAGAAATTAAGAAAGCTATCTTATCTTCAGTTGATTTATTGAATACCGGTAGGTATGACGAAATTAAATCTAAGATTGATAATGCGCTTAAAGCTGGAGCCGATAAACATATTGGGCATGATTATCTAGTTGATATAGATGCTCGTTATGCAGATACGATTCGTGATACAAAAGAAACTCCATGGGAAGTTATTAATGATATGACATCGGGCGGATTAGGCAAAGGTGAGTTAGGTGTGTTTGTAGCAGCGGCAGGTATTGGTAAGTCGTGGGGACTTATTAATATAGGAGCTCATGCCGTTAAAAAAGGAATGACTGTTATTCATTATACATTAGAGTTGAATTCCGAATACGTTGGTTTACGATATGACTCTGTAATGACAGGTATTCCAAATCAGAACCTAAGACATTATCAAGATCAAGTTAAAGAAGAATTGGCAAAACTAAAAGGAGAACTTATTATTAAGTATTATCCTACTAAGTCAACTTCAGTAATTGGATTACGAGGCCATATTGAAAAATGTATAATGCAAGGTAAAAAACCTGACATTGTAATTGTCGATTATGCAGATTTGTTAAGAGGGCATGGAACAGAGAAACGACATGAGCTTGAAGGTATCTATGAAGACCTTCGTGGATTAGCGGGTGAATATGAAATACCAGTATGGACAGCATCTCAAGCAAATAGATCGGCATTAGAAGAAGATGTCATTGGAGCAGAGAAGATTGCCGAATCATATGGTAAGGTAATGGTAGCTGACTTTGTGATATCATTATCTCGTAAGGTGCAAGATAAATTAGCTGGTACAGGAAGATGGCATGTCATTAAGAATCGTTTCGGACCGGATGGTATTACATTACCTAGTAACATGAATACTAGTACTGGTCAGATTAATATATATACAGATACGTCTATATTAGGGAAGGATGCTAAAAAGCAAATGGAAAATGGAAATGAATTAGCTAGACGTATGCTAACTCAAAAATATAAAGAAATTAACAATAACGACTTTGAGTAAAAACTTTATAATAAATTAATCAAAAGCAGTAATGTATGCACATTGACTGTATATTTATTAGAAAAATACGTTGTTTTAACACAAAAAGTTATAACGTATATTTACTCATATAAAATATTTAGGAATTTAACTATGGACATTTCAAACCGGATTTTGTCGGACATTACCGTACACATGAAGTACGCAAAGTACCGACCTGAAAAACAAAGACGCGAGACATGGAGCGAACTTGTAACAAGAAATATGAATATGCATATCAAGAAGTATCCAACCTTAGGTGGAGAAATTGTTGAGGCATATAAATTTGTATTCGATAAAAAAGTATTGCCTTCAATGCGTAGTTTGCAATTTGGTGGTAAGCCAATCGAGATTAGTCCAAATCGTATTTATAACTGTGCCTATCTTCCTATTGATGATTGGAGAGCTTTCGGCGAAGTAATGTTTTTATTGTTAGGTGGTACTGGAGTTGGATATTCTGTGCAACGTCATCATGTAGATGCATTACCGGAAATTCGTAAGCCTAGTATCGATCGTGATCGTAGATTCCTTATTGCAGATAGTATTGAAGGTTGGGCAGATGCAGTTAAGGCATTAATAAAATCTTACTTTTATGGCGGGTCTAAACTTAAATTTGATTTTTCTGATATTAGACCTAAGGGTGCTAGATTAGTTACATCGGGCGGTAAAGCACCAGGACCTCAGCCATTACGTGAGTGTTTAGTAAAAATAGAAGGAATATTAAATGAAAAACAAGATGGTGATAAATTATCAGCTTTGGAAGTCCATGATATTGTTTGCCACGTTGCGGATGCAGTGTTGGCCGGCGGTATTCGCAGAGCAGCTCTTATTAGTCTTTTTAGTGCTGATGATGAAGAAATGATTTCATGTAAGTCAGGCGCATGGTGGGAATTGCATCCGCAAAGAGGTCGTGCTAATAATTCAGCAGTATTGATGCGCCATAAGATTACAAAAGAATTCTTTTTAGATCTTTGGAAGCGAGTTGAATTATCTGGAGCAGGAGAACCTGGTATCTATTTAAGTAACGATAAAGATTGGGGAACTAATCCATGTTGTGAGATTGCCTTACGCCCATTTCAATTCTGTAACTTATGTGAAGTAAATGTATCAGATGTTGAAAGCCAAGAAGATTTAAATGCAAGAATGAAAGCAGCTGCGTTCATCGGAACGCTTCAAGCAGGTTATACCGACTTTCATTATCTTCGTCCAATTTGGAAGCGTACAACTGAAAAGGATGCGTTGATCGGAGTATCAATGACAGGTATTGGTTCTGGTACTGTATTAGATTATAACATGAAAGAAGCTGCTAAAGTAGTTAAAGAAGAAAATGATCGAGTAGCAATTGCAATTGGAATCAATAAGGCGGCTCGTACAACAACAGTTAAGCCTGCAGGAACAACATCATTGACATTAGGAACTAGTTCCGGTATTCATGCATGGCACAACGATTATTATGTTCGTAGAATTAGAGTTGGTAAGAATGAAGCAATTTACTCTTACCTATCAGTATACCACCCAGAACTAATTGAAGATGAGTATTTCCGTCCGCATGATACCGCAGTGATATCAATTCCACAAAAGGCACCGGCTACTGCAATTCTAAGAACAGAATCTCCATTCCAATTGTTAGATCGTATAAAGCGTGTAACTCAGGAATGGGTTCGTCCAGGACATAGAAATGGAAGTAATACACATAACATTTCAGCTACGGTATCATTACGTGATCATGAATGGTCTCCGGCAGGTCAATGGATGTGGGAGAATCGTGAGTTCTATAATGGATTATCTGTATTGCCTTATAACGGCGGAACATATAAACAAGCTCCATTTGAAGATATTACAAAAGAGCGTTTTGAAGAATTGATGACTTCACTTAATGAAATTGATTTATCTCGTATTGTTGAGTTAGATGATGATACTGATTTGAAAGGTGAAGTTGCATGCGCTGGCGGAGCTTGTGAAGTAACTATTGGCTAATATTTATTATAAATAAAAGGCTTTTAAATGAAACTTACAACACTAGTGAAATCAATTCTAGCTGAAGATGCTGTTGACGATAAATTAGCAGACCTATCAGATAAATTTGAAAATGGATCTATAGAAGATTATGTAGCTACTTTACAAAAGTATGCAACAGATCCTAAAATAGCCGCTGTATTGCAGGCCGGGCAGACTGATAGTAAAGGAAAGGCCGATGAACGCTTTTCAGTTGCCGGTGCTAGTCCAAAGGTAAAAGATCTAAAACCCACTCAAAATGAAATAGGCGCAGTAGATAGTTTATTGAATATCTTAACTGATAAGTTCGGTTCATTAGGAGGATTTTTAAACGGCAGTGCTTCATTTCCCGATCCTATTATTATTTACAATGGCGAGTATATTATCGATGGACATCATAGATGGTCACAAGTATATGCTGCAAACCCAGACGCTACTATACCAGCATTAAATATTACCGGTAGGTTAGATCCAGAACAGATACTTAAAGTAGTTCATACTGCAATTGCAGCTGATGCCGGACAAACAAAGACAATACAGGCTGATAGAAGTGGTGGTAACTTACTTACATATACAGACCAAGATGTATATGATTACGTTGAAAAGAATTTAAATGATAAGGCACGTAAGGTTTGGTCAAAGTATGGATTTGCTTCTGATGATGAAATTGCCCAACATATTGCGACGAATGTACGTACAATGATTGCAAGATCAAAACCAGAGTCATGGGCGCCTACAAGAGATTCAATGCCTCAACCAGGCGTTAGTGGAGCAGAGGAATGGGGTAAGTTATTAAAGCAAGGTGATGTTAACTTTGATCGACCAGCGCAACCTGATGTAAAAGAATCAGTTAAAAGTCGTTTAAAACAATTGGCTAACATTAAAAAGTAATGCGAAAAGACGATTGGATATCGCAGTTACAACTGCAAGAAACTCTAAAAGATTATTATAAAGATGAAAATGGGCGTGTAGTATTTACCGCCCACTTTCTACAAAAACGAGGGTATTGTTGCACAAATGGTTGTCGGCATTGCCCATATAACAAAGTATAAATTATGTCATATTTAAATACTCCCATACCTGTCGTAGAAGCGTATATACGTGGTAATTTTCTTCGTAATCAAGAAGATTCGCATGATAAAAAATTTCCATGTTATATTTTTGGAATGTGTTCAATTCCTTCACAGGCGCCGTTATTTCATTTTATAATGGAAGATGGAGCTCTTTGGTGGAGAATGCCGATTCATGCTTTTTGTTGGAAGGATAATGCTCCGGAACAAGAATTAGATGAATTAGTTTTATGGGACTCTTTTTCTTATCATGTAGGAGTAACAACATATCCAATATTAAAAAATAAAGTTGTAAAATTTATATCAAGACGTAGAGAAAAGTATCAAGGTAAATACTTATTTACATTGGATTGGGCAAGCTCAACAGATTCATCTGATACGGATTTTCTATTAAGTGAATTTCCATCACAACATAAATGTGGTCATTTTATTGCAATGGATAATGGGAATTTTGCAATTCAGCCAAATAATCGATTGACTGTACATGATCCGTCATTTACTGTTAAAGAAGATCTAGTTATCCATAGAAAGTATAACACTACATTATGGACAGCTGAACGTAATGCTAGATGGGTAACTCCTGATACAGATGTCATGAACTATGATCATACTGATTTGACTAGCGGAGAATCTAATACAGCTCGGTCGAATATGTATAATGAATTAGATAATGAAACTAATATTTAATCATGTACATAGTATATTCGATGGCGTAAATCCTCTTATTTATTTAGAAGCTGAAAAAGAAACTGAATCGGCTGAGTACATGTTTAATAATGGATGGGTGCCGTATAAAGATATATGGTATCAGACACGATCATCGAGATTAAAATTAAGTGATATTTCAACTTCACGTAAAAAAGAATTAAACAATATTTCTGTTACATATGAAACTAATAATCGTGATATTACTATACCATATGATATAGACGCATATTCAGATAGTAAACATTTAGATTTTTTCTTTGATAATATCTTTTGGGGTAGAATTAATTTCTATGAAAATCAAATTCTATATTCTGTAATGAATACGGTACAAAGTAAAAAATCGTACGGTACACTATCATATTATTATCTTATTGATAAATTTAAAAATGAATACGAGTATTTATATATAACAGATTATTTTCACCAGTTTGATTATAAATCATCACTGCCAGGATTCGAATATTGGAATGGCAATCAATGGATGAAAAAAAATAAAAAAGATTAGGATATTGAAAAGAATGTTATTATATTTAAGTAACATTAAAAATAAGTTATATGATAAAGTTTAAAGATGTCGAATTTGCATTCGAATTAAGAAAATTAGCTTTTTGTGATCAAGATTACCTTAAGGCTATGTTATATGAAACCATTTCAGATCGTTCATATAAACAGTCGGGTAAGTCATTCCAGGTATTATACCCTGAGGCTGGCAATTTTACAATATTTAATAACTACCATACCATGCTAAACTATATGGCAGAGTATTCAGGTAATTATGATTATCTCGGATCTCACTTGTTACATGGCAGAAAGTATTTTTTAGCTTGGACTTACGAAGGATAATATGAAAACAAAATTTCAATCAACGAAAATATTTGACGGGTTTAGTACTGTATTCCGTCAATGGAGAGCAAATGGGACTCATTGTCAATTCTTGCATGGCTATGGTATTTCATTTAAGATTACCTTTGAAGGTGAATTAGATGAAAAAAATTGGGTATGGGACTTTGGCGGTATGAAAAGAGCTAAAGGTACTATTGATGGTATGAATCCTAAAGCGTGGATGGATTATATGTTTGATCATACTGTAATCATGGCTGAAGATGACCCTTATTTGGAATTATTTAAAGACATGGATAAAAATAAACTTATTCAATTGAGAGTAATACCAGCTACAGGAGCGGAACAATTTGCTAAATTCATCTATGACAAAGTAAACAAATTTGTACTAGAAGAAACAAATAATAGAGTACGTGTTACCCAAGTAGAATTTAAAGAACATAATAAAAACTCAGCTATTTATGGAGAATAAAAAATTGGGAAGAATAGAAGATTACAATAAAGTTTTACCTGTTAATGAATTGTATCGATGTGTACAGTCAGAAGGCAGCCGATTCGGAAGACCTACAATTGCTATACGAGTTACGGGATGTACTCATAGATGCTGGTTTGGTGATGGCGGATGGTGTGATAGTTGGTATAGTTCAATCCATCCGGAGAAAGGTAAATTTACTTTCAATGACATTATTAAGATATATGATGAGAATCCTCAGGTAAAAGAGATGATGTTAACTGGAGGAGCTCCTACAATGCAACCTGCATTAGTTAATGAATTAACACATTTCGCGCGCCAACGTGGTATAATTATTACTATAGAAACAGAAGGATCTCATTATGTTAAAACAGATTATCCGTTGGGTTTGGTTTCACTCTCTCCTAAGTTTAATAATAGTATACCACATGTTGGTATTAAAACTCCAGGCGGTAAGACAGTCGATCAGAAATTTGTAGATCAACATAACAAGTATAGGCTTAATAAAGAAGCTATACGTGCTATGATTGATTATCATACCGATTATCATTATAAGCCGGTATGGGATGGTACACCTAAGAATTTAGAAGAAATAGAAAACTTTCGTATAGAATTAGGAATTCCGAAAGATAAAACTTATATTATGCCTGCAGGTGATAGTAGAGATGAATTGATTAAAATGTATCCGTTGGTATTTGAATTATGTGCGGAGCATGGATATAATATGTCAGGTCGAGATCACATTATAGCATATGATACAAAACGAGCAGTATAAAGGAATAGTTATGAAAATGAAACCATTAGGAGATCGTGTCCTTTTAAAGGAACGTGAAAAGGCTGAGAAATCAGTAAGCGGTATTATGTTAATGAATAACATGGACGGCGATTATGTTTATGCTGATGTAATATCAGTAGGTAACGGATTGTTCACCCAGACCGGTGATAAAATTCCAATGACAGTTAAAGTAGGAGATGAAGTATTAATTCATAAATCAGAAACTTCAAGAAAAGTTAAAATTGAAGATGAAGAGTATTTATTATTACGAGAGTCAGAAATTGAAATGTTAAATAGCAAATAATAAATTATGGGACAGAAGACAAAGATTAACGGTACTATCGAAACCGTAAGACAAGGATTTGCGAACGGAATATCAATTCAGTTAGCAGAAAAGCAAGCTATTGAAGGACTTGATGCTAAACTATCTTCTGAGGAGAAACAAGGCATTATTGAAAGAGCATCAAAGGCATTTGGGGAGTTCCTAACGGCATTAGGTGTTGATTGGGAAAATGATCCTAATTCAAATGATACTCCGAGACGAGTAGCAAAGGCATATGTAAATGATTTATGGGCAGGCCGATATAATGGTACACCTGATATCACTGCATTTCCGAGTGACGGATATGATGGTATGGTATTTGAAGGCGGCATTCCATTGACATCAATGTGTAGTCATCATCACCAAGCTATTACAGGCCGAGTACATATAGCATATATTCCAGGTAAAGATAGTAAAGTAATCGGTCTTTCGAAACTAAATAGATTAGTTGAGCATTTCGGACGAAGAGGTGCTATACAAGAACAATTAACAGTTGCAATTCATAATGCAGTTAATACTATTATTAAAGATAATAAAGGTGTTGCTGTAATGATCGAAGCTACCCATAATTGTGTACAATGCCGTGGAGTTAAACATGGTGGCGCAAGTATGAAGACATCTAAGTTGACAGGTGCATTCTATAAAGATAATGCTACTAGATCAGAATTTTATGAATTTGTAAAAGGTTACTAATGGAAATTTTAATACCGGAATATAAGATAGAACGCCATGTACGAGCCATGGCACATAAAATATCTGAAGAACATAAAAATAGTGGCAATTCATTGCCGCCTGTATTAATTTGTGTATTAAACGGCTCGTTCTTATTCTTTGCTGATCTAGTAAAGGATATGGGTACGGATTGTGAAGTAGATTTTATTAGACCTAAGTCATATCATGGACAAGACAATTCCGGAGGAGTAACCTTTACTAAAGATATAGAGGTTGACCTTAAGGGAAAAAGGGTTTATATTATAGAGGATATTGTTGATACTGGAGCTACTATGATTGAAATACTTCAACGAGTATATAGCCGAGTACCAGTAGATGTTAAGATAGTTACATTGGTTCATAGAAAAGGTAATCCATTTGATGTCGATCATTTCTGTTTTGAAATAGGAGATGAATGGGTTGTTGGATATGGATTCGATGATAACGGGTTGAAGAGAAATTATAGAAATATTTACAGCATTCCAAAACAAGGTAATTAATGTATCAAGCAGTTGCATTTAGACGTACGGATAATACTGTACACATCTGGGACGATGTAAAAGGACATATAAAAATTAAATACAAACCGTATGCGTATGCAAAATCTAATTACGGCGAGTATACAGCATTAGATGGTACTAAACTAACTAAGGTAACTGAATTTGAACCGGGTGACTCGAGCTTATATGAAAGTGATGTTAACCCGGAAGTTCGCACATTAGTCGATATGTATAGCGATTCAGATGATTTATCTGTAGGTCATAGAACTATATTTTTAGATATTGAGGTAGATATATCAACTGGATTCCCTACTACAGAAAACGCAGAGAATCCAATTACATCTATTGCCATTTATGATCAGGCAGGTGATCAGCACTTTGTTTGGGTTTTGGATCCAAAGAGTATTGTAGAGACTACAAATGTAGTTTATTCTTGTAAAGATGAATATGAGTTATTGAATCGCTTCTTAATGAAGTATGCGGAAATAGCTCCTACAATATTGACCGGATGGAATATTGATTTCTTTGATATTCCGTATCTATACAATAGAATGGTAAAGGTTGTCGGAGAAAGAAAGGCAAAGACCTTATCGCCTATCAGTGATGTTATTTGGCTTAAGCATAGAGATCGTTATAAGATTGCAGGAGTGTCTTGCCTAGACTATATGGGTCTTTATAAGAACTTTACATATTCAGAACAGTCAAGTTATTCGTTAGAAGCTATATCACAGAAAGAATTAGGTAAAGGTAAGCTTAAATATGACGGTAACTTAGATGACTTGATGCGTACTGATATCAATAAGTATATCGAGTATAACTTGAATGACGTTGATCTAGTTGTTGAATTGGATCGTAAGATGAAATTGCTTGACTTAGCTCGTGGTATATGTCATAAAGGCCATGTACCATATGAAGACGTATATTTTTCAACTCGATACTTAGATGGAGCATCATTAACCTTTTTGAAACAATTAGGATTAGTAGCGCCGAGTAAAAAGAGACGTGAATCAGATGAGCCGTTAGAGTTATTAGGAGCCTATGTTAAAGACCCTAATCCGGGTCGTTATAAATGGATATTTGACCTTGACTTAACAGCGTTGTATCCTAGTATCATTATGACACTTAACGTTTCTCCGGAGACAAAAGTAGGTAAGTTAGATAAGTTTGACGGTCATGCCTATGTAAAAAATACCGGTGGACATTATAGTATGGGTAATCAGGGTTGGGCTACAAGTGAAGAACTTCGTACATACTTGCAGGATAATCAAATGTCAATTGCAGCCAATGGTGTTGTGTATACTATGGCTGATAAAGGATTTATTCCGACGATTCTAGAAAAATGGTTTCAAGAGCGTGTTGATTATAAAAACCTTAAAAAGAAGTTTGAAAAGGAAGGTGATGCTGATAAAGCAGAATACTATGATCGATTGCAATTGGTTACAAAGATCTTATTGAACTCGTTCTATGGAGTACTAGGTAATGCAGGATTCAGATTCTTTGACCCGGATAATGCAGTAGCTATTACAAGTACAGGTCAACAGTTAATTAAGTTTACGGCTGATATTGGTAATAAGTATTATACAAGGGAGTTAGGTCAAGATAAAGATTATTGTATCTATACTGACACTGACTCAACGTTCTTTTCATCATTACCAATTATTGAAAAGAGATATCCTGATTATAATGTTAGTGATGAAAAGTGGATGGCAGAAAAAACTATTGAAGTTGCTAATGAAGTTCAAAGCTTTATTAACAGATCATATGATATCTATGCTTCAAAGTTTCATAATGTACCAACTCATAGATTTGACATTAAACAAGAGTTTGTTGCTAAGGCAGGTATTTGGATTGCTAAGAAGCGTTATGCGCAATGGCTAATCAACCAAGAAGGCCATACAATTTCTAGATTAGATGTTAAAGGATTAGATGTTGTAAGATCTAGTTTCCCTCCGGCATTTAGAAAGTTCATGGCAGAAGTTCTTAAAGATATTTTGAATGATATTGATAAAGTTACTTTGGATGATAAGATCCTTAACTTTAAAGATTACATGAAGACATTACCTATCATTGAGATAATGGCTCCTACGGGTGTAAAGGAATTGACTAAGTTTACTACAAAGAAGACTTTACCATTTGCATTAAGACCTAAAGGAACACCTGTACATGTTAAGTCGGCTTTGAATTACAATGACCTATTGAAGTATTATGATATCAAATCTGTTCGTGCGATTATCGACGGTGAAAAGATTAAATGGACATATCTAAAACCTAATCCATTAAACTTAGAGCAAATTGCTTTAAAGGGATATGATGATCCAGAAGAAATTTTAAACTTAGTAACAACTTATGTTGACTATGATAAAGTATTCACATCATCATTATATAATAAGTTATCTGATTTCTATAATGCAATGAAGTGGGGTAAGATACCAGAGAATAACAATGTCGGGAAATTCTTTAGTTTTTCTTAGGATTTATAGAAGAATGTTATTATATTTATATTCAATAAAAAATAAAAAGTTATATGATAGGTTACAAAGGTTATTGGTACGGTAAAGAGGTTGAAGGCCGATTTACTGATATAGATACATTATTCATTTCAGATTTAACGGAAATAGCAGAAGAAGGTATGGATGCGGTAATTGATAAAATTCCAGCTCATGTCTATTTTTGTTCTACAGCTGTACATCAATTGATTAACGGTATTGAAGGGTTTGATTGGGGTACAATCTTTGAGTTGAAAGATGATAAGACATTTATTTCTATGGAAGTAACTCCGAGTATGCTAGAAGAGGTGCCTCCAATGATTAGAATTCATTGCCATATGTTATTGATGATTACAGAACCGTCTGCTGCTTTACTTAAAGAAACAGATACCATTAAGGTAGTTTACAATGACTATTCTTTGTTATGTACTACCGTGCATAATATGCAACGTGTTACTCCTGACAATTATAAATTTGATACATATGAATAAGATTTGGATTGTTGATATAGAAGCAGTTGATACTCGTTATACCGGTCAATGGAAGACTTGGGTGCCGAAAGTAATTAAAGAGTATGCAGACGATAATGGATTTGCTTTTACAGTAGAAGTTATTGAAGGCACTGATAATATTCCAGAAGCGACTACACCTGGAGCATTTTTGAACTTTGGTGGAACTAATGTTTATAAAAGTTCTCAGATGATGAAAATTGCTCGAATGTTTAGTAATGGATCGGTTACGCGCGGAGATGTATTTTTATTTACAGACGCATGGAATCCGACAATTATTCAACTTAAGTATATGAGTCAGTTACTAGACATTCCAATTAAGATACATGGTATGTGGCATGCTGGTAACTATGATAAGAATGACTTCTTAGGTAGATTGATTAAAGATGAATGGGTTAGTAACTTTGAATTGTCATTAGCACAAGCCATTGATTATAATTGGTTTGCTACTAACTATCATTTAGATATCTTTAGACGTACATATTCAAATTCAAATATACATTGTGCATTAACGGGTTGGCCAATGGAGTATCTTAAAGATACAATTCAACCTTCAAAGGGTAAAGAAAACTTGATACTATTCCCTCACAGAATAGCTCCAGAAAAGCAAGTACAGATATTTAGAGATCTAAGAGAAGAATTACCTGAGTATAAGTTTGTTATATGTCAAGATGAGAAATTGACAAAAGATGAATATCATGAATTGTTAGGTAAAGCTAAAATAGTATTTTCTGCAAATCTTCAAGAAACTTTAGGTATATCATGTTATGAAGGAGCATTAGCAGGCGCGTTACCTATGGTACCAGATCGACTAAGCTATTCAGAAATGTATATGCCGTCATTCAAATATCCAAGTGAATGGACAGAATCATATGAAAACTATATGGTTTATAGGACGGATGTCGTTAAGATGATTCGTAATTGGATGTCATCATACGATGACCGTGCAAAGGATTTACATAAATTAACAAATAAATTAGAAACAGAGTTTTTCTCAAGCTCAAAACTTTTAAAGGTATTATTCAATGGATAATAAAAAGAAATTCATTTACTTCCCTAGCTTATCAGCGGGTGGTACGGCAGATGCATTTAAGAAAAATAAAGATGTAATGCCAGGCCTGACGAGTAGATTTTATGCTGAGGATTTCCCGGAAGAATGGAGACATCCATATTTCTTGGTAACAGCAGGACACTACTATAAGAAACCAGAAACCCGTAAAGATTTTGGTTTAGAAAAAGCATTTGTATTTGGTGACTCGGGTGGTTACCAATTAGCCCGAGGCGCACTAAAATGGTCTACGGAGCTTCGTGAAACGATCTTTCATTGGTTGGAAAATAATTCCGATATTGCTGCGAATTTAGATATTCCGCCAAGAACTACATATGCTAATCGATTTGAAGATTCATTGGCAATTAGTTTAGAAAACTTTAAATGGTTTGAAGATCATCAGTCCGGTAAATGTACATTCTTAAATGTATTGCAAGGATCTAATACACATCAATATTCTCATTGGTATGAACAAGTTAGAGACTTTGATTTTGGCGGATGGTGTGTAGGCGGTCCTCAAAAATTAGTTGACTTCTTTTATGCATTAGCAGTTCTATTGCAAAATAGAGAGTTTGAAAAGAAACGTAATGGATACATTCACTTGTTAGGTATTTCTAAGATTAGTGATTTCTATCTATTAAGTATGCTTCAAAAGAACTTTAATAAGCATTTTGACGGTAGAATACAAGTATCGACAGATAGTTCATCGCCAGGACAGTATCCAGTATATGGAACGTATTTGCATTCACCTCAATTGAGTAAAATGACATTTAGCCATTTATATTTTCCTAAAGGCGATAACCTTCCGTATAATGCAGAAGATAAAGTTCCTAATCCATTCGGTCATCCTATTGCAATGACGTTTGGTGATGTAGCTAAATATGACGGCGATTGTACTTTGAAAATGGTATTGAATAATGTATTTGCATTTAACAAGACTATTGATATGGTAAATGAACTTTGTGATGCTCACTTAGAACTATTAGAAACAATTGTACCTGGAGACTTATATCAAATTCTTAAGAGTATGAATGAAATGTTCGAAGACCCAAACAATGCAATTGGTATCTATGAAAAATACCGTCATCATTATATGCAATTCGGTGGATCGCATATAATATCAACTAATGAAAACACTTTTAATCAATTCTTTGAAACAAAATAAATAATATGAAAAAGACAGAACTTTTAAATTTTATCGGCCGTTATCATTTGGCCGGAGCAACTACATCAGTTAAATGGGTTGCAGATAGTGGAGCAATTCAAACGTCATTTATTACAGATGACCAGAATGTTATTGGTAGTGTAACTGCTAATTTAGATTTAGGTACTAATGAATTAGGCGTATATGCAACTCCCCAATTGGTAAAAATGCTTTCAGCGGTTAATGAAGACTTAGATGTTAGTGTTAACAAGATTGCTGAAAAGTCAGTTAGCATTGCAGTATCTGATAAAGATGTTAACATGACGTTTATGTTAGCTGATATGTCAGTTATTCGTCAGGTACCTGAATTAAAGCAACTTCCGGATTGGAGTGCAGAAGTAGTAATGGATAAAGACTTTGTGAACCGTTTCATTAAGGCAAAGAATGCATTACCAGAATCAGAAAACTTTGGAGTACAAAGTAAAAATGGTAAGGTAGAATTTATCGTTAATTATTCTTCAATCAATACAAACCGTATTAAGTTTGAAGCAGATGATAAGTCAGCTGCAGGTAAAGATATGCCAGTAGTATGTTTTTCAAGTAACTTATTTAAAGAAATTCTTCAAGCGAACCGTGATGCAGATACTGGAAGATTGGAGTTATCAGCAGCAGGTCTGGCCAGAGTAATCTTTACCGGTAAGACATATACAGCGACTTATTACTTAGTTCAATTACAAACAGCGTAATATGAAAGTAAAGTTTAAGAAACTTGTTGATAGAGCAGTAACTCCTAGCTATGCAAAGCCGGGAGATGCTGGTCTAGATATGACAGCGATAGCATCGACTATTGACAATGTATATGGCTTTATCGAGTATAATACCGGTATAGCCGTTGAGATTCCTGAGGGGTATGTTGGATTACTATTTCCTAGATCATCTGTTTCAAAAACAGATTTGATACTAGCAAATTGTGTAGGAGTAGTTGATTCCGGATATCGGGGAGAAATTAAGTTTAGATATAAAATGCCACCTAAAGCTTATTTTGCTAGTCTGAAAAGATTTCAAGATGGCGACCGAATTGGTCAGTTAGTTATTATGCCGTATCCAAGTATTGAATTGGAACAAGTAAATGAACTATCGGATACAGATCGCGGTGAAGGTGGATATGGTTCTACAGGTAATTAATATTTATAACAAAGAGTTATGTTTGGAAATCAAGAAAATAGTTTATGGGTAGAGAAGTTCAGACCCGGTACCCTTGAAGGTTACGTAGGCAATGAACATATCGTTGAAAAAGTCAAATTGTATATTGAAAGCGGAGATGTACCTCACTTGTTATTTTATGGACAAGCTGGTACCGGTAAGACAACATTAGCAAAGATTATCGCGAATAACGTTGATGCGGATGTAATGTACATTAATGCGTCAGATGAAAATAATGTTGATACTGTAAGGACGAAGATTAAAAACTTTGCAAGTACAATTGGGTTTCGTACATGGAAGATTGTGATATTAGATGAGGCAGATTATATGACTGCTAATGGTCAAGCTGCATTACGTAATCTAATGGAAACATTTTCCAATACAACCAGATTTATTCTTACATGTAACTATGTTGAAAAGATCATCGATCCTATTCAAAGTAGATGTCAGGCATTTGCAATTACGCCGCCTAGTAAAATAGATGTAGCAAAACGTGTTGCAGGTATATTAGATGAATTGTCTATAACATATGATAAGAAAGATTTAGTTGCTATCATTAATGCAGGTTATCCAGATATTCGTCGTGTATTGAATGCATGCCAACGGCAGGTAATTGATAATGAACTACGAGTAGATAATGATAGTATTATCCAGGCAAATTATATGACTAAGTTGTTAGAGATTCTTAAAAGTGATCTTAATAAGAAAGATGCCTTTAAAGAGATTAGACAACTTATTGCAGATAGTAAGGTTAAAGACTTTACCAATCTTCATAAATTTCTATTCGATGAAATAGATGAATATGCTAAAGGACATATTGCTGCTGTTATTTTAATATTAGCAGAGTCCCAGTATCAAGATTCATTTGTAGTTGATAAGGAATTGCATATGATGTCGACAATTGTAAAATTACTTAACGAATTAAAATAAGGAACAAGTTATGGCAAAGAAAGTGTTTATGAATGCTGATAGTCGCAATGGTTTAAAGGTCGGTATCGACACATTGGCGAATGCAGTTAAAGTTACGTTAGGCCCTAAGGGTCGTAATGTCGTGATTGAGAAACCAGGATTGAGTCCGGTAATCACAAAAGATGGTGTATCTGTAGCAAGGGAAATTGTATTAGAAGATCCTATTGCTAATGCAGGAGCACAAATGTTAAAGGAAGTTGCTAGCAGAACTGCAAATTTAGCAGGAGATGGTACTACAACAGCGACGGTATTAGCTCAGGCTATTATAACTGCCGGTTTAAAAAATGTAACAGCAGGCGCAAATCCAATTGATTTGAAGCGTGGAATTGATCAAGCAGTTGATGTTATTGTAAATTCATTAGATGATATTGCAGTTAAGATTGAAGGTGACTCTGATCAAATTAAACAGATTGCAACTATATCAGCAAACAATGATGAGGCTATTGGATCGTTAATTGCAGAGGCAATGACAGCAGTAGGGACTGAAGGTGTTATCACTGTTGAAGAAGCAAAAGGCATGTTAACAGAATTGACTACGGTAGAAGGTATGCAAATTGATCGTGGGTATGTATCTCCGTACTTTGTAACTGATACTACTAAAATGGAAGTAATGTATGAAAAGCCTTATATCTTAATTTATGATAAGAAGATTTCAAATATGAAAACGTTCTTACCTATTTTAGAGAAGGTAGTTCAGTCTGGACAGCCATTAGTGATTGTAGCAGAGGACATCGAAGGGGAAGTGTTAAGTACATTAGTAATGAATCGTGTTCGAGGTGGATTGAAAGTTGTAGCAGTTAAAGCTCCAGGCTTCGGTGATAAGAGAAAGTCAATGTTGGAAGATATTGCAATCTTAACAGGTGGAACTCTTATCTCAGAAGAGTTAGGACATAAATTAGAAAATGCTAGTATTGAAGATTTAGGTATTGCTGCTAAAGTAGTAATTACAAAAGATGATACTACATTTGTTAATGGCGCAGGAGCATCAGATGAAATAAATGCACGAATTGAAAGTCTTAAAGGACAGATCGAAACGGCTACATCTGATTATGAGCGTGAAAAGTTACAAGAACGTTTGGCAAAATTAGTAGGCGGTGTTGCAATCCTATCTATTGGAGCTGCTTCTGAGATTGAAATGAAAGAGAAGAAAGACCGTGTAGATGATGCATTGAGTGCTACTAGAGCCGCCATTGCTGAAGGAATTGTACCAGGCGGTGGTATTGCTTTAATTAGAGCAGCAGAACGTAGTGCTTTTGTGAGTACTAATGAAGATGAACTAATTGGTATCAATATTGTATTACGTGCTATTGAAGAACCACTTCGTCAGATATGTGCTAATGCAGGAGCCGATGGATCGGTTGTGATTAGAGATATCAAGCAAAATGAAAACATTGCTTATGGATATAATGCTCATACAGAACAGTATGAAGATTTATATAAGTCTGGAATTATTGATCCTAAGAAAGTGGCACGTGTTGCATTACAGAATGCTGCTTCAGTAGCGTCTATGATCTTAATGACAGAATGTGCATTGATTGAAATACCAGAAACAAAGTCGGATAAAAATACTAATTACGATTTATAATCTATATATTAAGGATAATATGGCAAAGAAAGAAAACATGGAACAGCCGAATAATGCTCCGAGACTTCGCGTAGAAGACTTGACAGACATTGTTTGTGAGAACTGCGGTGGTAGATTTTTTAAAGAAGTAAATGCATTTAAACGTGTACCTGCTTTAATATCACCTACCGGTAAAGAACAAATCATTCCAGTACCAACATTTCGTTGCGATGATTGCGGTCATTTGAACGAAGAATTTATGCCTAAATGAGTACTAAGGTAGCAACAATATTTGACCATTTATCAAACATAACGGAGAAGAAGACCGCCTGGGAAAAGCTTTCAGAAGCAGATCAGAAGTCTTTTTCTCCTTATATTATCAATCGATGGTTAAGCATGAGTTACGATCTAATAGAGTTCGTTGATATGTTTCAACAGTATACAATTGGGCCATTAGATCGTAAACATGTTTATCAATTATATTTAGATATACTTCCGAAGAAGAAGATATTTGCTAAGTATATTAAAGGTAAGAAGTCTGATAAGTATGAAAATGAACTAGTAGCATTTATAGCTGAGCATTTTCAAGTATCAGAAAAAGATGCTGAAGAGTATATCAATATCTGGTTTGAACTAGATAATGGTAAGGAATTAGAATCTGTACTTAAACTATACGGTAAGACAGACGGTGAGATTAAAAAGTTATTGAAATGAAAGAATCAGTAAACCATCCAACTCATTATGGCGGAGAAGATAATACTTATGAAGCTATTAAAGTCATTGAGGCATGGGGCTTAGACTTTTGTTTAGGTAACGTTGTCAAGTATATATCTCGTGCAGGTAAAAAAGATCCTAGCAAAGAATTGGAAGACCTTAAAAAGGCTGTATGGTATCTAGACAGAAGGATTAAACAAATCCAAAAATAAATTTGTATATTTGAATAAATGTTATTATATTTAGAAATATGCAAAAGTTTATAGAGTTTAGTAAGCGAGAGCCTAAGGAAGGTGATCGTAAAATATCTTATTCACAATTCACAATGTATTCTAATTGCCCTAAGCATTGGGAGTTAGCATATATTCAAAATTTACGTAAGTTTTCTCAAAGTATTCATACATTGTTTGGAACGGCAATGCACGAAACATTACAAAACTATGTAACAATGATCTTTACTCATTCTGCGAAAGCCGCAGATGAAATGGATCTAGAAGCCATGTTACGTGAAAGAATGGCTACTTTATATAAAGAAGCGGTTGCCCAAACAGAAGAACATTTTTCTACTAAAGAACAAATGTCTGAATTTTATAGAGATGGTATTGCAATTATCAATTACATGAAACGTAATAGATCAAATTACTTTTCAAATAAGAATCAAGAGTTAGTTGGTATTGAGATTCCGATATGCCATCCGGCATTAGATGGCCGTGATAATATTCTAATGATATCATATCTGGACGTTGTATTGCGAGATAAGCGTACGGATGAGATTATCATCTTAGACTTTAAGACGAGCACATCCGGATGGAATAAGTATCAGAAAGCAGATAAAACTAAGACAGCGCAGTTAGTGATCTATAAAGATTATTATGCTCAGCAATATGGTCATGATGTTGAAAAGATTAACGTTGAATACTTGATACTTAAACGTAAGTTAGTCGAAGAAGCTATGTTTCCTCAGAAGAGGATTCAATCATTTGTGCCCGCTAGCGGTAAGCCTACTAGGAATAAGATTAAGCGTGAAATTGAAGATTGGATTAAATCTTGCTTTAATGAAGATGGTAGTTATAATACGGAACGTACATATATAGCTATAGCGGGAAAGAATAACAAGAATTGTAAGTATTGTGACTTTGCTAAGGATGACAGTTTATGTTCAAAGGCTAATCGAGTTAAAGAATGAAAGTAGCAATCATTGGAAGTCGTACATATGAGAATGTGCGTAAGATAAAAGACTTACTCTCAGACTTAAAAAGAAAGTTTGGTGATGAGTTAATGATCATATCAGGTGGATGTAAAGACGGCGCTGATAAATATGCTAGAAAGTATGCATTAGAGTTTGGCATTCAATATAAAGAATTTAACCCGGCACATACGCCTAGAAACTTATATAGTGCAATGTCAGAAGATTATTATGGTAAACCATATCATGTAAGTCAATTTCATCATAGAAATTTGTTAATTGCTAAGACCTGTGATGTAATGATAGCAATGATACCAAATGGGAGTGCTGCAGATGGCACTGAAAGTGCTATAAAATCTGCAAAACGTTTTAAGAAAAAAGTGGTTATAATTTCTTAAAAGTATATTTATAATAAATAAAAAGAACGGTTACAAAGGAAAAGAATGGAAATTAAGTTACCAACGTTACGAAAGATCGATCCTAACAAACCTAAGAAAAAGAAAATTCTACTGTTATCAGATGATATGCGTATGCATAGTGGTATTGCTACTATGTCACGTGAGATCATTTTAAATACGGTACAAGAATTTGACTGGGTACAATTAGGAGCGGCAATCAATCATCCCGATAAAGGGAAAGTATTTGACTTAAGTTCAGATACTGCAAAAGAGACAGGTGTTGTAGATGCATCTGTTAAGTTATATCCATATAATGGTTATGGAGATTCTGGAGTATTAAATTACTTAATAGAAACGGAACGTCCGGATGCTATTCTGCATTTTACCGATCCTAGATTTTGGGGATGGTTATATCAAATAGAACATTCAATTCGTCAGCATATTCCTATCATGTACTATAATATTTGGGATGATTTGCCATACCCTCATTGGAATGAGTCATTTTATGAATCATGTGATCTATTAATGAATATTTCTAGACAAACGCAGAATATTGTAAAAAATGTACTTCAGAAATTCCCTAAAGATGAATGGGCTGTACAATGGGTATCTCATGGTATTAATGAAAATCATATCTTTCCTATTACAGCTTCTCATCCACAATATTCTGAATTCAATAAATTTAAAGATGAATTCAAACATGCACATGATGTTGACTTTGTAGTATTCTGGAATAATAGAAATATACGTCGTAAACAGCCGGGCGATTTAATTTTAGCATATAAAGAATTTTGTGATAGTCTTACAAAAGAAGAAGCTAATAAATGTGTATTATTTATGCATACACAGCCAGTAGACGAAAATGGAACTGATCTGGTTGCAGTTAAAAATGCACTTTGTCCTGATTACAAAGTAATGTTTAGTGATAAGCCGGTAGATACTAAAATGATGAATTTCTTTTATAATCTAGCAGATGTGACAGTTAACATTGCATCAAATGAAGGATTTGGATTATCTGGGGCTGAATCATTAATGGCAGGAACACCTATTATTAATAATGTTACAGGTGGATTACAGGATCATTGCCGATTTGAAGATGAAAATGGCGAATGGATTGAGTTTAATACTGAGTTTCCGAGTAATCATACTGGTAAGTATAAAAAATGTGGTAAGTGGGCATACCCTATATTCCCTTCTAATAGATCATTACAAGGATCTCCGCAGACGCCATATATCTTTGATGACCGTGTAGATTATAAAGATGTCGCTAAAGGTATTACGTATTGGTATGAATTAGATTCTGATACAAGAAACTCGTATGGTATGTCGGGACATGAATGGGTATCAGGTGACGAGTCTAATATGTCGGCTCGTAAAATGGGAAGTCGTTTTATAGAATGTATTAATACATGTTTAGAAAAATGGAAACCTAGAAAAAGATTTACAACATATAAAATTGAACAAGTTAAGAAATTTGAAAAGGTAGGCGTATTATGAAACCATTTATAGTTATACAAGGTCCTGTAGCGACCAGATCTGGGTATGGTAATCATACAAGAGATCTAGTTACAAGTCTTATTAAAGCAAATAAGTATGATATTCAACTTATATCATTGCCATGGGGCTCAACACCAATGGATGCACTTAAACCTAATAGTGCTGACCACAGAGCAATTATGCAACGTATTGCGACACAGCCTATTACTAGACAACCTGACATTTTTATACAAGTGTCAGTGCCGAATGAGTTTCAAGCTCCTGGTAAATATAATATTGGTATTACGGCAGGAATAGAAACAACCGCAGTTCCAGCAGAATGGATCGAAGGGTGTAATAAAATGAATATGATTATTACGACATCAGAACATTCTAAGAAAGGATTCATTGATCCGGTATATGATATCTTAGATAAAAATACAAATCAAAAGACGGGCGAACTTAAATTGCAAAAACCTATTAAAGTTCTATTTGAAGGCGTAGACACTAACATATATAAACAAACCAAGGATGTACATGAAACTGTGTTAAACGAACTGTCTGATATTAAAGATACGTTCTGTTACTTGTTTGTCGGGCATTGGTTAAGGGGAGATTTTGGCGCTGATAGGAAGGATGTTGCTACATTAATTAGAACCTTTTGTGAAGCATTTAAAAACAAGTCGGCTCATAATAGACCTGGATTGATATTAAAGACTAGCCACGCTACATTTAGTATAATGGATCGTGACGAATTAACAAGAAAGATACAAGCTATTATAGCCCCATATGGTAAAAATATACCTAACATATATTTAGTACACGGAGATCTAACAGATGAAGAAATGAATAGTCTTTATAACCATCCTAAGGTTAAAGCTATGATATCATTTACGCATGGAGAAGGGTATGGTCGACCGTTATTAGAATTTTCAATAACCGGTAAGCCGGTAATTGCCCCAAATTGGTCAGGTCACATTGATTTTTTACAGTATGCAACATTGTTACCAGGCCAGTTAGGAAAAGTACATCCGTCAGCTGCGGATCAATTTATTTTAAAAGATACTGAATGGTTCACGGTAGATTATGGGTATGCGGCTGCGATCTTACGTGATTGTGTAGATAACTATAAAACCTATACAGAAAAGTCACGTAAGCAAGCATTTGTATCACGTGAATCATTTAATTTAGATAAAATGGCTGATGAGTTCGTATCTATAATAGATGAAGCATTGAATACAGTACCAATGGCCACTCAATTACAGTTACCAAAATTAAATAAAGTGGAAAATAATAACAACGGAGCGTTACCAAAATTAACGTTACCAAAATTAAATAAAGTTACAATATGACAGAGTTAAAACCAGATTATGATGAGATTTCGCCGATAACCGGCAACTTATGTGTTATAGTAGAAGTAGATGAAAAGTCTAATACAACTAGTTACATATGTATGGAATCTGGCTATGTATCAAATACAATGTTTGCGATAGGTAGTCCCACCCAAGAAGGATACGAAGCTACAGTATCACAATTGATGCGTGATTTAAAGAAAATAGATGACGAACGTGGATTAGTATGGTATCCTGCATTTATGCAAACGCCAGCGGGAATGTTATACATTGCCGGCGAATCTACAGAAGATGTACATTGGGAAGTTGCTCCGGTAGTGGCTATCACTGAAGAGGATAAAGAAAAATATCCAGTACCAGGTAAAGAAGGAAGATTTTATCAGTCACGAGCTGCTATTGAATTGGCACAAAGTTATGATAGTCAAGACTTTGAAATGGCTATGAATACCTTATTTAACTTAACAAATGCATTGTATGAAGATAAGTTACGCGATAACAGTTTGTAATGAATTAACGGAGATTGGGCGCTTGCTCGATCTCCTTCTTTCTAATAAGCGAGAGCAAGATGAGATCGTTGTGCTAATGGATACGACAAAGGCCGATGAAGAGTTGATATCAACGCTACGTCACTATGAGAAACATAACATGGATCATATGGTAGTATGGCCTGGCGAGTTTCAAGGGCATTTTGCTGATTGGAAGAATAAGTTAACATCATATTGTACTGGAGATTATATTTTTCAAATCGATGCGGATGAGATTCCATGTACACCTATTATAGAAACACTACCGCTCTTGTTAGAACAAAACCCGGATGTAGAAGTTTATTTAGTACCTAGAGTTAATACGGTTGAAGGATTGACAGATTCACATATTCAAAAGTGGGGGTGGAATGTTAATAGTGAGGGTTGGGTAAATTGGCCTGACTATCAATGGCGTATATATAAGAACGTGCCTAATATCAAATGGAAGAACAAAGTCCATGAAGTGTTAGAAGGATTCAAGCAGTATGCACATTTACCAATGGAAGAAGATTATTCGCTCTACCATCCGAAATCGATAAGCAGACAAGAAAAGCAAAATGAATACTATAATACTCTATGAAAAACGTAGTCATATTTCAAGATTGGATACGTGAAAAGACATATGGGCATTCATGGAATGAGCAAGAGCTATTTGCATACTTTAGAGCTCAAATTGATAATAGTATACGATGTGGATGGAATGTAACTGATATAGTAGTATGTACAAATTTAGATTTTTCATACAAGGGCGTTACAATTTTACATCTAGACGATATATGCCAGTATAATAAATACTTTAATAAACAATACGGCATTGCTGAAATATTACGTCACGAATTAATTACAGAGCCGTTTTGGTTTCACGACTTTGATGATTGGCAGTTAAATGCATTTGAGTTTCCAGACTTTACTGGTGATATCGGCGTATGTAAATATATAGATGATTCGCAATGGAATACTGGTTCTGTATTTGTTAAGCCTTCAAGTATCGATATATGGGAGTTAATTGTCGATTTTATGAAGATGAATGATAGTCACCCAGATCTATTGCAAGTCGGCGATGAAAATATCTTTAATTTTATCTATCATCAATTCCCTGAAATACAACATAGATTTAGTTTATTGAATAATCGATATAATGTGGGATGTACCCAATTTGAACATAGATATAAGTCAGCCGAACTGCCTTTATGTGTAGGAGCATTTAAGCCTAATGATATAAGTAACTATAGTAAATTTTATGATCAAAATTTAATTGACGTTGAGTTGCATGATATATTCAAGGAACATGGATTATTATCTTAAGTTTATTAGGATAAATTGAAAATAGTTTATATATTAACATAATGAAAAATACTATGAGAATAACTAACATTGACACTTTAAGTGCGTACTTAGACAGACTTATTACAGAAAATATTAAATTATATTTCTTTAAGAAAGATGGTTTAACAGAGAAAGCTAATCATCAATTAATAGTAATCTCTGAAATCAAAACAAAGATATCCGAGTTAATTCGTGAAGCTGTTACTAATGAATCATATGAATATATCGAGGAATATCGTACCTTTAATGAAGGATCGATTATCGAAGAACTAGAAGAATTAATACAGAACGATATTAATATTGGCGAAGCTGATAGGGCTAGATTAGAAGAAACTACAAAAGATATTCCTAATGTAGATCGTATGATCGTTAATGAAAAACGATTACGTAAAGCGAACGAAGGCCGTGCTAGGAATAAAAACAAAATTGATAGTCTACTTAAAACAGCATTTAAGAAATGAACTCACAGAAAACAATATTGATTACGGGTGTAGCTGGTCTGCTGGGAAGTAGATTAGCTGATTGGATTATTAGCAACCACCCAGAATATAATGTAATTGGAATTGACAATTTATCTGGAGGATATGCTGAAAATGTTAATCCGGCTGTTACATTTATTAATATGGATTTAACATTGGAGCCGACAAAGTTAGGTTATATATTCGAATTACATAAACCTGATTATGTATTTCATTTAGCCGCATATGCCGCTGAAGGATTATCTCCATTTATTAGACGATATAATTACCAAAACAACTTAGTTGCAACTGCTAATATAGTTAATGAATGTATTAAACATGAAGTTACACGATTGGTATTTACATCTACATTGGCAGTATATGGTTATGGCGATGGCGGCGTATTTAATGAACTGCAAGTACCTAAACCAATCGATCCATATGGCGTTGCCAAGTACGGCTGTGAGATGGATATTCAGATCGCAGGTGAACAGCATGGACTAGATTGGTGTATTATACGTCCACATAACGTATATGGGGCTAAACAAAATATATGGGATAAGTATAGAAATGTATTAGGCATTTGGATGTACTATCATATGCATGGACAGCCAATTACAATATATGGTGATGGTACACAGAAGCGTGCATTTTCATATATAGATGATTCATTAGAGCCGTTATATAATGCATGTATTGAACCGAAAGCATCTAAACAGATTATTAACTTAGGTGGTATTAATGAGTATAGTATTAATGAAGCAGCTGAGATTTTATCAGATGTATTGGGCGGAGTTGATACAGTTTACTTAGAAAAACGTCATGAGGTACATACTGCAGTTCCTACATATCAAAAGTCAATTGATATATTAGGATTTGAACATCGTACGGATCTTAAACAAGGATTATCTAAGATGTGGGAATGGGCACAGGAACAACCTGAACGTGACAGATTCGTATGGCCTGAGTATGAAATAGAAAAAGGAATTTATAATTTTTGGAGTAAAAAATGAATATAGAAGAAGTAGTAGATAAAGCCTTTGGTTTATATATGCCACAGGAACGTGATGAGATTGTACAATTAGCTAAGTTTGTTTACGAGTTACAGCCTAAGGTTGTAGTTGAAATAGGAACAAAGTTTGGCGGTACCTTTATGATATGGAATGAAATAGCTCCAGGAGTTAAAATAAGTGTTGACCTAGTTGAAGGTATACATGGCGGAGTATCTAGATCAGATACGGACGCACGTAATGCTAGGTTCAAAGAGTTATATAATGATTCATGTATTTTTATCGAAGGTAACTCGCATGAGTCAGCTACATATGATTTATTAGTTAAAGCTTTAGATGGCAAGACAATTGATTTTCTATTCATTGATGGCGATCATACATATGAAGGTGTAAAAGAAGATTATGAAACCTATTCATCATTGGTTAGTAAAAATGGGTATATTGGATTTCATGATATCAATGACACTCAACGCCATAGAGACCGCGATGTATATGTAGGTAAACTATGGAATGAGTTAGTAGGTGAAAAGACTGAATTCAATGTTAATGCTGATTGGGCAGGTATAGGCGTAATTAAAAAAGGTTAATATGTCTAAGCGTATTGTAATTATTCCAAATTTTGGCGAATCGCATTTAATTAAATGTCAGATACCAAATCTAGTAACAACACTGAATCCGGATGTTGTAATTTACAATGAAGGTGTATTCCCGACAGGGCCAGAAAGTCGTACACTAATTGATTATGAATTTAGAAAAAAATATTGTTATGAGGATACTAATCTAGCTTGGGATACATTAGAGACCCAGGAATTGATTAAACAAGCTCAAAAAGACTATCCGCATATACAATGGATTCATAATGAAATGAAATTTCCTGAGGGAATGAAAGCATCTGATGCGTATACATATGCAGTTTCCAATTGGAGTGAGTTAGGTGTAGAAGTCAATTACGGTGATTATATTTTTCCGTATGAGCCGGATATATTTCATTTAGAATCTATGGGCGAGGGAATTGCCTCGTTACTAGAACAAATAGAACCTAATCAAGGATTTACTAGCATATGGTTAGATTTTCTAGAAACTCAAAACTATATTGAATACTGCAATAATCCATTTATTGGACATGTAAAGCGTAGAAAGATTGCATTACGGTTCGGTGATATCGATTTCTATAAACAAGTGGTAAGCCAATTTGAATCGCAACAATATAACATGTTGTACGAAAGTGATTTAATTACATATCATTACAATTGGTTTAGATTTGATAAGAATAAAGAATTAAGATATGATCAGATCGTTCGTAGTGCTGGATATTGGGATGCATTTGAACAAGGGCTATCTAAAATAAAACATAATACAATGTATAATATACAAGAAGATGTTTTGTTAAGGCCATCACGTGATAATATAACTAGGATGGCTTCGTATATTAATATCGATCAGCCAGAGGCAATTAAGACGCATATAAATTTTATTAAATAAAGAAATACATGAAATACATATTTTTATTTTTTGGGGCACATGATGGCAGTATTGTCGGTCAATTAGATAAGCTTACCAATGACAATGTTTATGGAGAAAATATTAATTGGGATGAAATACATTTATTTGAACCACAAACAGAACATGCCTCTGCTCTAAAAGCTTTAGCATTAAATGATAAAAGAGTTATCTACCACAATTGCGCGGTTAGTACGGAGAATAAGGAAGGTACTTTATATGTAAAAGGTAGTTTTGGTTTTTGTAGCAGTACAATTGATCAACATAAGCATGCTGGACATCTACATTTTACAGAAACTGTACAGATTATTGATATTGTACAGTGGATTACGGAAAATACTTCTGCAGAAGACTATGTATGTATTGATATGGATATAGAATGTGAAGAATATAACATCTTACCTCATATTATCGAATCAGATATCATGGATAGAATTAAATTTATTAGTGTAGAATTCCATGAAGGTAAATCTCACTATTGGTCACAAGATGGTTATGACAAACAAGTACGATTATTTACTTATCAACGACTAGGAAATAAATTTCTAGATCATGATACGTACTATGCGTAAATTTTAAATTATATGGAAAATTTTATTATGGAAAACAACAAGTCAATAAAAGTTTTATTTTTAGTTATGTACTCCGGAGAAGGAGATTATGATAAATGTATCGAAGCTGCTAAAAATCAAATCGGCATAGAACCACATTTTTATGAAGTAAAGCATCAGCCGTTAATGAACGCTCATTATGAGATATATTCTTACTGGAATGACCATAAAGATGAATATGATATGTTCGTAAAATTAGATGCCGATTTTGTTTTATACAATAATACAAAAGTTATTGATGTATATAATGCTATGAGTAAAACAAATTTAGCAGTACTATGTGTATGGGCTGACGATTTTTTACGTAAACGTTTAATTCCTGGAATGATTTTTGGTAATAAGCATTGTACATTTAACGTTAATAATGTAATTAACGGGGAGAAGGCAGTTTATGACACGGGTATGTATGTCATCGCTGAAGGATATCGTTTTGACGATCTATCTATAGCACAAAGTCTAGCTCCATCAGCGTTACATGGTCATTATTCATATCCTATACAATTATTTGCGCAAGGCGTTAAGCGTAGATTACGTAGAGGAGGTCAGTGGGATATACATCAAATAGTACAACACGAATTTAATAATAATCCAGATAAATTACGATTTATGTTTTTAATCGGATGGGCTTTAGCTGAAACTGTATTATCCGATGACTATAACTATACAGATGAAAAATTCAATGACTATTTTAATAAAGTTAATGAGTTGGTTAACACAACAGACCATGGGTATAAAATTTCAAATATACTTAATAATCTATAATTAACGGTTGTTTTTTAATAAAAAAATTATTATATTAAGCATATGAAAAAGAATGTAGTATTTATGACATGCATGGATAAGGCGCCTGATACTTTAGATTATAAGGAATGGTGTCTTAAAACATGGCAATATTGGTGCGATAAGCACAATGTAGAACTTATTGTTCTAGATCAAGAGTTACGTGATAAAACAATAATGAAACCGACCTGGCAGCGTTGGCATGTATTTGATATCTTAGATGATAACGGTGTTGAATATGATCAAGTAGCTTTAGTTGATATCGATACAATGGTTAAATGGGATGCACCAAATTTCTTTGAACAGACTAATAGAGAATTTGGAGCAATCGAAGATTGTTTTTATATTGAATGGTCACATAATAGTATCAAAGGGTATAAACATATGTTCCCAGCAGTTGATTTTGATTGGACTACATATTTTAACTGCGGATTCATCGTTATGAATGAGACGCATAAACCATTATGTAAAGCTATTACAGATTTTTATTATGCTAATGAAGATCACTTACGTGATTTGCAACATAATACTTTAAAGAAAGGATCTGATCAAACTCCAGTTAATTATTTAGTACGTAGGGAAGGATTTCCTATTACCTATCTAGATAAGAAATTTAATTTATCTCAATTGCATACTAGAGGTGTATTGAATGAGTTAATGTTTGAATGTGGATGGGTATGGCATTTTAATGGATTCGATAAAGTAATGCGTAACCAAATCATGAGAGATGTTTGGAACGGGATAAAGCAAAATTATGAAGATAAAAAATAAATATTGTATCGGTATGCATGTTCAATTCTATGAGATTGACATGGTAGGTGAGTCAGTTACTGCAATAATTAACGCATGTAATGAAGTTGATAATAAAGAAAATATAACTATTGATATATGCTTTAATGTATCACAGTATATTGAGCAAATTGATACAACTAAAACTTCTAAACTAGATTTAGAGGCGCGAATGTGGGATGAACATATACAACCCTTAAAAGATTTGGGAGTTAATGTTCAATATCGTATTCATCAGTCAGATGAAGAATTTTACAATGTAGGACAATATCGACGAGATTTGAATTATAACAATTGTACAAATCATGATGTTATAATATGGGGCGAATCGGATTGTCTTTTACCTAGAAATTTATTCGCGGTATTAGATTTAGTTGATGAATCGTCACGAGAACAAGGAATTAATCGTTATTGTTTAACATTCGGTGTACGTAAGATGTGGGATGCGTCATGGAAACAAATTGAACATGATAAATTTACAAATTCAAAATATCTAGAATTAGATAGTATGGAATGGGTAAATGATCCTTCGAGTATTTGGTATACAATGTCTATAGAAGAAATGGATGCTATTAATAGTGAAGTTGATGAACTACATGTAGAAATGTTAAATACACCTAGGTTTGATGGATCTGGATTAGTGATTTCATCTGACTTAATTAAGAACGGTGTTAATATACCTCATGAGTGTTGGTTTTGTGGAGAAGATACTGCATTCCAGAATATGGCAAAGATTATAATGGGAGATCAGTTTGTACAGTATGTGGTTAAAAATATACTTAAAGTGCATAATAGAAATCATCCTAATAAGCGAGAATATGTAGTCGGTGAAGTTGGTAAATCAAATGCCAGTAAACATAGAAGACAGGCCAATCCAAAATGGCAACGATTAGATAAAATGGCGCAAGCTAATTTAGCGTTAATAGGACGCAATCAAAGTAAATTTTATAAATGGAGTGATTAAATGAAAATGCCAATTAGTGAGATAGCAGATCGATATTCGATTGCATTATTGAAAAGAGAAAGAGCTGATGCTGATAATCAATTAGAAATTGATACATTGCATGCAGAGTTGATTAAGTATGAAGGTACGTTAGAGTTTATAATGAAACTTAAAGAAGCTAACGGTAAGATATGGGACTTGGAGTCCGATATACGTAAGGGTAAAGAAGCTGAATTAGGATTAGAGGAAGTCGGAAGACGAGCTATTCAGATACGTGAACTTAATAAGATTCGTGTAGGATATAAAAACGAAATGGTTAAGATTTACGGCGAAGGATTTGAAGATATAAAGATGAATCATGCAAGCGCTTAATCTAACAGTAGCAATTGATGATATACATCCGGGTAGCGGTTGGGGGCTACCCGGAGATGAATGTATGGGGTATTTAGATTCTTTACATAAAGAGTTTGGTACTAAATTTACATTATTCATACCTAGCAATTACCATGGACAATATCCTTTAAGCGACCATAAAGATTGGATCGATTGGTTGAAGTCATTAGGATATTTTGAATTGGCAGCCCATGGTCATTATCACGCTTGTAAACGTACTGATATAGGAGAATGTGAATTCTTTGAGTTAGATACTGATGATATCGTACTAGAACGTATACAAATGATATTCAATGAATGGGAAAAAGTTGATCATGTACCGGTAGGTTGGAGAAACCCGGGATGGTTAGCTCATCCGACAGCTGTTAAACATTTGGGTAAGTGTTTTAAATATGCTGCTGTGCATTATGAGCATAATCATAATCTAGAATGGGACTGTAACATGATTTTTGGTGCTGATGGTATTCATGAAACAGATATTAAATTACATAATGGTAATTTAATGTTTCAGAGTCATATAGCCGGTAGCTGGAATAAAAATTCGTGGACTAAAGAAAATTATGATCAGTTTAGAGCATCATTAGAATTTTTACATGGGCAGTATACTATTAACAATAAATTCATCATGGAACTATAATGAATGCTAAAATATTAGTTATTGGTAATGGTTATATAGCAGACAACTTTATATTTTCTATTAAAGATAACTATAATGTAACGGTATATGCTCGATCTAGAAATGTAGAGTATGATAATGTAACATACATATATGATTCGGTAGAACATATTGATAGGTTACGTAATGACTTTGATTATATCTATATTTTATTCGGACATTCTAGACCGATTACTACTTCAACATTAAGTGAAGTTATATACTCAAATGTATATCTCATAACGAAAATTTTAGATTTTGCTAATACAAATGCATCTAAAATATTCTATCCAGCTACATCATTAGCTTTATCAGATTCGACAAACAAATTAAATTACTATTCATATTCGCATACAATAGCAATTGATATCATAAAGCAGTCTAAACTAGCGTATACGATTTGTTATTTACATAATATATACGGTAGTCTAACAGGTGCAGATAAAAAGAATAAAATGGTAATTGATAATTTTATAGATTGTTATCATACTAAACACTATGTGCAGTTGATCAATGACGGTAGACAGCGACGTATATTCACACATATATCAGATGTTATAGATTATATGATACTAAGTTTAAATTCCATAAGTACAGAAGTTAACTTAGTTAAAGACAATGTCATGTATTCTATTAAAGAAATTGCGGACTTATTGGAACTACAAACTTTAAGTGTAAATAGTACACTTTATTCATTAGATGATCCATATACATTGGCAATTGACGATTTAGGAATATGGAAAGAACAAATCGATATTAAAGATTGGATTATAAATAAGGTAAAAATATGAAGACAATAGCTTATTTCTTCTGGACAGGAGAAATTAATGAGATGTTTACGAATTGTATAGATTCATATAAAAAATTAAATTTTTTCGATGAATGGTATATATTGACAGATAATGATTCTATATTAGAATATTATCCTGATTTTAAAATTATTAAAGTGCCTGAAGGCTGGACAGATAAACGGTTCTATCTTAAGATAAGTGAACTACGTAAGATACAAGCTAACCCAGGTGATCGTATAATGGTCTTGGACGGTGATACATTGTGTTTAAAACCGATCGATGGGTTCTTTGTCGACGGGTGTGATATTATCCTAACAACTCGTCATAGAGTTGATACGTTTAGAATTAATGCCGGTGTATGGGGTTATATCAAAAATGAAGTAACAGATGCATTTCTAGACCACGCGGCTAATACAATAACAAATCCAAGTAATTGGCAACCATACTATAATTTAAAAATCAATCATCCATGGGATCGTGCTAGATCATTAACTAATATTGATTGGCCAGTTGACCAAGATTACTTAGAGATTGTATATCATCATCGTAATGACTTATTAACTAATATTAATATCGATGCTAAAGTACATGTACATGAAAATGGCATATACAATTGTATTGTAAGCCACTTAGAACATCCTGCGGTAGCAGAAGTAGATCCATTCATTGTACATTTTAAAAATATGTCAAGTGTGAAATGGAAAACTGAAAATAATATGTTATACAATTAAACTTATGGAATTAAAAGACAAACTTTCGGTTATGGTTATGACACATATAATCAATGTGAATACAGACCCATATCTAGACAATGAAATGATTATAACGACTATACGTACATCACATGATCGTATGAAACTACATGGCGTTACATACTATGTATATATAGATTCATTCTTTAAAGAAAATCATCCAGAATATTATGATACCTATAAACAAAATTTACTGAAAAAATTTAGTGAGGAGTTATCAGATATCAATGTAGTAATTGTATCGGATGCTACATCGACACAAAAAGGTAACTGGATACATATGATCTATAATTGTAATACTCCATACTTCATGTTCTTAGAGCATGACTGGGAATTTATAGAAGATATACCTACAGATACTATTTTATCGGAAATGGATAAGCATGACAATTTTTCATATATACGATTTTCTAGATGGGCAGCAGGCCATGGACAAGAATTACGTTGGGATAAGGCTAGCGGAGCTATATACGAAAAAGAAACGGTAATTGGAGCAGAAGTTGGTTTGCCGTTGACAAAAGTAGGATTATATTCAGGTAATCCTCATATTGTTAAAACAAAGAAATGTAAAGATTTTTATTTGCCCGTGATCATGAAACATTTTCCTTATATTGGTGATAGAAATACATATTTAGAAAAAGAATTTTTAGGTATTATAGTAAATGATATACAACAGCGGGGCCAACTCGAGTCCCATGAAACATGGGGTACATTTCTATATGGTACATGGCCAGACTTTGGGCCGGTATTGACGCATTTAGGTGATTGGTGTAGAAAATCTTAATAAAGGATAATATGATTAAAATTGAAAAAGGTAAAAAATATTTAGTAACGGGCGGTTCTGGATTCTTAGGTGTACCATTAGTTAAATATATCATTGACAATGGCGGCGATGTACGTGTAATTGCTCGTGATGAAGGAAAGTTAATAACATTACGTGAATCATTTCCGAGTGTAGAAATATATACAGGTGATATTTCAGATTCATTTGAAGTGAAACAAGCTATGAAAGGCATTAATGGCGTATTTCATCTAGCTGCTTCAAAGCATGTCGGGCTAGCTGAAACATTTGTTAGAGAGAATGTAAAGACTAATACATTAGGTTCATTATATATCTTAGAGGAATCATTACATATGGATTTAGATTTTGTATTAGGTATCTCAACAGATAAGGCGGCACAAGTTTCGGGAGTATATGGAGCTACAAAATTATTAATGGAACGTTTATTTACACAATATGAAAAATTGAATTCAAACTGTAAATATAGAATTGTAAGATATGGTAATGTTTTATATTCAACTGGATCGGTTTTATGTAAATGGAAAGAATTAATTCAACGAGGTAAAGAAGTTATAGTAACTGCCCCAGATGCTACAAGATTCTTTTGGAGTGTTGATCAGGCAATTGATCTTATTGTTGATTGTATGGAGAATGCAACTGATTCAACGCCACATTGCCCTTCAATGAAGTCTATGAGTATAAAAAACTTATTGCAGGCTATGGTCGATAAATACAGTAATGGTCGACCCATTCCAATTAAAGTTATAGGATTACAGCCGGGCGAGAATATGCATGAAAAGGTATTAGAACAAGGACCGTACTCAAACGAAGTTGATCAGTTTACAATTGAAGAGATTAAGCAATTGATATGAGAATAGCATTTTTTACAGAAATGGGATTCAATGGTAAGATACCTAGAACCCATGATAATATGAGAGTTGAATTTGCATGGATGTGTGCATTAGATGCGGATCATTACAATATAAAAGACATTCCGGTAGAACGATATGATCTAGGAATAGTTATCATTCCCAAAAAGAATCCAGATTTTAATATCGATGATTTAAAATTGAGTTGTGCTAAAGTTGCAGTGATGCAAGAAGGTCCTAATTGGTATTGGCAAGATTATTCGCTAGAGCAACAGATTTGGTATTTCAATACATTGACTTCAGCTGATATTATTTTTACGCATAATGAATCTGATAGAAAGTATTATAGAGGTTTAACAAACCATATAGATGTTAGAGTGATGCCATCATTAATGATAGAAGATGCTATAGGCAACTTGGAACTAGAAGCTAGGTCGAATGTTATTGTCGGTGGTAATTTTGTATCGTGGTACGGTGGTTTTGATTCATATTCAATAGCACAGGAGTTAGCTCATAATGAAAAAGTCTATGCTCCATCGATGGGTCGTAAACAACCTTTAGAAGAACAATTGTTAACACATCTTCCATATATGAATTGGAGACAATGGATTCATAAATTAAATGAATTCAAGTATGGTGTGCACTTAATGAGAACACATGCCGCCGGCACATTTGCATTGAATTGTGCTTACCTAGGAATTCCATGTATAGGATATAAAGGTTTAGATACTCAGCAAGTATGTCATCCTTCCTTAACAGTCGATGTAGGAGATCTAGAGTCTGCTAGAAAAATAGCCAATAGACTTAGGATCGATGACGATTTTTATATATATTGTGTTAAAGAATGTAAAGACCTATACAATCAATACTATTCAGAAACTAAATATTTAGAAGCGTTTAACAGTAATACTTTATCATGGAAAAAATAACATTTGTAATTCCTAGTCGGAATAATTTAGAATTTTTAAAATTGTCGTATCGATCAATACGAAATCTTGTACATGTTCATGATATACTAGTACTAGACGATTACAGTATCGACGGTACAAAAGAATGGTTAGAGTCGTTGAATGATGAACATTTAATTACATATTATAATCCAGGCCCAGAAAGGATTGGTATTGTAGGTATGTTTGATAAAGGTATTGAATTAGCCCGTACTGAAATCATATTTGCATTTCATGCCGATATGATAGCCGGACCGAATTTAGATACTAATATACTTAAGCACTTGAAGTTGGGTGTAGTAGTATCAGCAACTAGAATTGAGCCTCCGTTACATCCACCAGGGCCTGAGAAGATAACTCAAGCTTGGGGCAATGAGCCGGAAGATATTAATTTTAATGGTATCATAAATTCCATAGGACACTTTGAAAAGCAAAACAAAGATAAAGTAACGGAAGGTATATTTGCGCCATGGTGTATGTATAAGTCAGACTACTTAGCAATAGGTGGACATGATGAGTTATTTGCTCCCCAATCAAAAGAAGATTCCGATCTGTTTAATAGATTTGTATTAAACGGTTATAATGTAGTGCAATCATGGGACGGATTAGTATATCATTTTACTAGCCGTGGTAGTAGATTCAATAAGTATTCCGGTGGAGAAGCTGGTAAGGATAGTCCGGAATGGCAATATACTACAAACAAAAATGCTAGAAACTTTATTCGTAAGTGGGGTCATTTTGTTAAACATACTGAACTCATGAAACCAATTATACCTCATAAATATAATGTAGCGTTTGTGATGAATAAAGGCAATTTACAGTTACTAGAAGCTCTGGAACCATGGTGTGATAGAATATATACAGAGGAAGTATTTAATGTAGTGGGTAGAATACAAGACTATATTGAAATGGAACAAGCCAATACTAAATATGACTTAGATAAACGTGTATTGATCAAAGATGAGAATGATCCGTATGCTGAAAATGATGTTGTAGTTGAGTTTGATGCTAATCGGTTTTCCCAAGAAGACTTTAATGTAATACAAAACCTTTCAAGTATATTAACTCAGACACGTAGGTACGAAGATTTTCAAGGGGAATATCAACTCGGCAATCTGAAAGTTACTATAATGAATTTAGAACCATATGAACAAGAATTAATAAAACTATGAATGTATTAGTAACAGGTGGTGCCGGGTTTGTAGGCACTAATTTAATTAAACGATTATTATCAGAAGGACATACAGTTGTATCAGTTGATAATTATCATACTGGACTTAAATCAAATCATCAAAAAGGATGTCAGTATATTGATTTTGATATTCGTAATATAAGTGATTATTCTGGTTACGGTAAATTTGATGTTGTATATCATTTAGCTGCAATTGCTAGAATACAGCCTTCATTTGAGAATCCGGAAGCATATTTTACTACAAATGCAAATGCTACAATGAAATTAGCAAAGTGGTGTGCTGAACAAGATATACCATTGGTATATGCTGGGAGTAGTTCACATCATTCTGGTAAGTTTAAAAATCCATATACCTTTAGTAAAGATATTGGGGAAGAGATTATTAAACTATTTCAAACACATTACGGCTTAAAAGCTAGTATTGCCAGATTCTATAATGTATACGGACCGTATCAGTTAACTGAAGGTGGATATTGTACATTGATAGGCGCCTGGATACGTTGTATTGAAAAAGGCATGCCATTAACAATACACGGAGATGGTAGTAAACGTAGAGACTTTACATATGTAGATGATATTGTAGATGCATTGATACGTATCAATGAATATTCGGCATGGGATGAAATATTTGAATTAGGATACGGACAAAATTATTCTGTTAAAGAGATAGCAGATGTATTCGATCATGAACTAGTTTATACAGTAGATAAGCCAGGTGAAGCTCAAGAAACATTATGTACAGATAGTACGGCCCGCGATTTATTAGAATGGAAGCCAAAACGCAATGTATTGGATTATATCAAAACATTTAAAGCTCAAGAATGAAATATTATATAATGTACCCAAAGAGTACGCAAGATGATTTAATTAAGGACGATCATCAGCTAGGAGATGATAATGGGTTCGGAGTCTTTTGGGCAGCTGATGGATTTCGTATCTTTAAAAAGATTATAGATGAGGATCATGATATCATTAATTATATAAAAATAGTAACAGAACGCGGAAAGTATCTAACCGTAGAAGAATTTTTAGATGCCATTTCAAAATTAAAAGTTAGAGTTCAAAGTTAACCATGGGAAAGATTCACCCTAATCAAATTGATAGTTTCGATGACGAGACTATTAGACAACAAAAGATTAAAAAACGAGTACGTACGGAGTCGGAAGACCTACCAAAACAAAAACCACGTAATAATAAACGTAGATGATATTTATTATTGATGATAAAATTAAATAACATACTCAACGAGATAGTGATATCAGAAAATCTAAGATATCATATCAACAATAAAATATCGATACACGACAATGTATTTCGATACGGTTCATCTGCATATTGCCTATTAATGCTTGAAGCTAAACGCTTGCTACGTGAAGGTAAATTGTTAGCAGATGTTTATGACCAGGAAGTATTGGGAACTGATATCGGAGAGTTTGGATTATACGAAAGTGTAATGGTTCCATTAGACTTACCAATGACAGAAGCAGAATACCAAGGTAAGGATGTTAAACTAGGTAAACCTAAACGAGGTGGTAGTCGTAAATATTATGTCTATGTAAAGAATCCTAAAACAGGTAATGTTAAAAAAGTATCATTCGGTGACACTACCGGATTAAGTGCTAAGATACATAATCCAGAAGCTAGAAAGGCATTTGCAGCACGTCATCGTTGTGATACAAAGAAAGATCGTACCAAGGCAGGATATTGGGCATGTAATTTGCCTAGATATGCTAAAGGCTTAGGTATGGGATCTAATATGAGTACTTATTGGTAAAAAATTAAAAATTATGTATAACGCATTACTATGGCCAGATTTCATACGACTTAATCATATTAAAGGATTGTCATTAACTGAACAAAAACGAGAGTATGATAGATACAATCAGTTATTACTACATGAATATATGACGCATCAACTACAGATGCAAATGCAGCAAGCTGCCCCGGTAGGGGGTGGCGGTGGAAGTACGCCTGGTGTACCTATATCCTTTTCTAGCGCGTTCTCAAACGCTTTTAACTAAATTAAACAATGTCACAACAAAACAAAACAACATTACAATCCGCTATCAACGCACAAATAGCAGATAATACATCTGGTAATATTACTGCGGCAAACGTACGAAATAATTTTATTAATATGTCGGATAGCCTAGTATTCAATACTGGCTCTCAAGCCATTACTGGGTCATTGACTATTACTGGAGGGGTTACCGGAACACTTCAAGGGACAGCAAGTTGGGCTACAAATGCTATAAATGCTACAACAGCGGCAACAGCATCATATATAAATGGTACAAATACTAGAACATATGGTATTTATAGTGATTATACCATATACCCTACTACTGCTAGTTTTGTAAGACGTGTAATCCCAGTATTTAGTGGGTATAATCAATGTACAGTAGAAATACTAATAGCTAAATACCCTAACTACAATGGTGCTATGCCATTTCAAGTAAAATTATATGCATCTCAAGACATATCATCCAGCATTTCAGGTGATGATGTACTTATAGCAACATACTCAAGTAGCCTCCCAACCACTACTTCCCCAGAACGACCGATCCAAAGATTTAAACGAACATTTTATTTAGATGGTAGGGAAGAAGGAGAGGATCAGATTACTGAATATCATATTATTGGTGCAAACCCAACTGCAAGTATTCTTTCAGATGATTCAATCCAAACAGTCCAGGAACAATATATAAGTGTATATGCATCTGGTGTTTTTCGTTATCCAAACTTAAAAATCACAGGTCAATCTTCCGCAGGAGGTCCTGGTGCTATCTTATTTTCTCTAAGTCCTGTAAGAGTAACATTCTAATTATTAAACAATGTCACAACAAAACAAAACAACATTACAATCAGCTATTAACACCCAGATAGCAGATAACACATCTGGTAATATTACTGCCGCGAATGTGAGAAATAATTTTATTAATCTTACCGATAGCCTAGTATTCAATACTGGCTCTCAAGCTATTACAGGATCCTTAACAGTTACTGGAGGGATTACTGGATCATTACGTGGTACTGCTGCAACAGCATCATATGTCCTTGGAACAACAATAAAATCATATGGTTCTTATGCACTTAATGGTGCACCTGGATCTTTTACTTGGCCTAATACTGCTAGTTATTTAGGATACGCTGTACCTCTATTAAGTATTAATCAATCCTATTATACAATAGATCTAACAATACAAGCTTGGCAATCACAAATAACACCTGTTGTGATAAAATTATACATGTCTACAAATAATACTGGTAATTATCCCTATACTGCATCTGCTGATGTGCTTATAGGAACATACTCAGCAAGTATTGGTAGTACTGGATCTTCTAATAATTTTAATTATAGATTAAAACGATCATTTTATTTAGCCCTAGATCAAATAGATGATGATAATACTACTTACTATTTGAATAGTGCAAACCCTACAGCAAGTATCCTCTCAGATGATTCAATTAATGAATACTATCCAAATAATGTAGGTACAAGTAATAACAATACTATACCATATCCATATTTAAAAATAGTAGGACAAACAAATTCTACATCATCATACACTTATGCTTTTGGACCATTAAGAATCACATACTAATTATTAAATTATGTCACAACAAAGTAAAGCCACACTACAATCTGCAATCAACACCCAGATAGCAGATAATACATCTGGTAATATTACTGCCGCTAATGTAAGAAATAATTTTATTAATCTTACCGATAGCCTAGTGTTCAATACTGGTTCACAAGCTATTACTGGATCATTAACGGTTACTGGAGGGATTACTGGGTCGTTACTTGGAACAGCAACAAATGCCTTAACTGCTTCATATCTAAACAATGCACCAATTATACAATCTTTCGGTGGAAAATGGTCTTATCTAGATACATACGGCGCACAGGAGTTAAACCAAATCACTGGTTCAACAGTACTTTACAGTAGCCGCATTTTTTCAACAGCCATACATAATTACTGGATGGATCTATCAGTGTCATTCTTCAGTTTTGGTGGCAGTGCTACTACTACACTCAAGTTATATGCATCGGCTAACGGGTCGACCCTAGATGCACTTCTAGGTACATATACAATCGCAAGTGGAAGTGTAGGTAATAACTCTTTAATTAAAATGCAAAGAACTTTCTGGATGGCCGGCGTGTTCGTTGGTGAAGAGCAATATACTACCTATTTTATATACGGAGCACCCCCGTCAGTAAGCTTAAAGTCAGATGAATTATCAACAGGGTCTCAAAGTGCTACGCAAGTAGGTATTAATGCCATAGAGTATCCTTATCTAGTCATAACAGGAGAAACAACTGCTATTCGTGTGTATAGATTAGGGCCGTCAAGAATCACATACGGTTAATATTCACAACAACATACAATGAATCCTTACAAAGAAGTTACAATAGAAAATTTATCTTATAGAATTTTTTCAGCAAGTATAAATGAAATGGAATTGATCTGGCATCGTGATGCAGAAGACCGTACGGTTGAAGTTTTACATCCGACAGATTGGCAGTTCCAATTTGATAATGAATTACCAATTGGTTTTGAAAAGCCTATCTTTATACGCAAAGAACAAATACATCGTGTGATTAAAGGCACGGGTGATCTACATATCTTAATACAAAAATCATGAACTATACTATCGGCATTTTATACGGCTTAGCCGCCCAAATACTAACCTTTATTCAATTACAAGGTTATGTTAAATATCAAACCTTCAAGGATCACACTTGGCTCGTTTTATTAGGCGGAGTGCCATTAGCTTGGTTATACATACAATCAATTAAATATTTGGTATTAGCCGCGGAGGGTGAGATATGGCCGAGTCGTTTAATTGGATTTGGTATTGGTATGATAGTGTTCACCGCCATGTCATATTTCATGTTCGGCGAACCGGTAACATTGAAGACAGTAATATCAGTACTACTAGCAATTACTATAGTTTGTATACAGGTATTCATGTAATACCGAATATTTATAATAAAGATTTACAGGAAAATTATGGCAGAAGTACCAGAATATTTTGATAATGTGATAATAGGTCAATTTGTATTGACAGGCGTACCTATTAAAGTATATGTTAACGGCGGATATTTAACTATCACCGATCCGGATGACATTGAAGATGCAGAGATAGGATTTGGAATGGATACGGACGGTGTCATGCATTCATTTGATTATCGTACTGTAGACCATGTATTGGTAGGCGATCAACACATTGATTTAGCTACTTACAAAAAAGCATCAGAAGATGAAAAGCCGGGAGCTGAAAAGCCTGCGGAAGAAGGTGGGGAAGAAGAAAAAGATAAAGAAAAGAAAGGCGAAGAAAAAGCTAATCCATTCGAAGGAAAACAAAATATGAAACTTAAGTCATTAATTGAAAAGTCTGTATCACAAGATCAACAGCAATTGTTTGGCACTGCTTTAAGTGTTAAGCGTGGAGATACTCCAAAGTCAGATGTTAGTAAAACAATATCTAAATTAGCATCTGCACTACCGGAAAAAGAATTAGCAAAATTTGCTGGTACCAAGCATAAGGATCTTCCTAAAAAGAAAGTTGAAGAATATTCAAGTGTATCTGATGTATCGGAACCATATACCATTCAAGTAGGTGATATGATTCAAAATACCAATCCAAATTGTATGCATTACGGTTCCATGGGTATTGTGCAAAAGATTATGGATCTGCCAAATGATATGGGCCAAGTAGTTAAGTATTCAGTTACTAACAGTGGGGATACCTATAAGGCAGGTGATACATTAATGAAGACAATGGATCAATTATCTGCGATAGAAGATGACGATTGGAATGATGACATGGAAGATTGGGATGTAGTTGATATTGATATGTCGGATGACGATGATGACTTTCGTTTAGGAAAAACAGATCCTAGTTGGAATGATGAAGATATGTATGATGACGATGATGAAGAATTGGATGAAGCTTCTAAAGATGAGCAGAAAGCTGCTATTGAAGCTGCAAAAGCCAAAATGGATCAGGGTAAGGCAATGATGGATGCGGCTAAAGATGATATGAAAGCTGCAAAAGACATGAAAGTGGAAGGGTAATTATGATATCATTAAGATCATTATTACGTGAGGCGGAACAGTTTGAATTAACGCCAGTAAAGTTAGCATTCAAATACAACGAGTACTCTCCATTCGATGAAGAGACCATGAAGACTCATTATTCTAAACATTACATGGGATATATAGAGAAAGCTAACGAAGCTATAAAGAAAGAATCTATTCCAGTGACCGCCGGCGATGATTTGGATCGTGTTTTACTAGCTAAAGTAGGATCGTATAGTGATACGTTTCGAAACAATATAGGTGGATATTTCAATCATACAATATTCTTTAACGGCCTTAACCCGGAACGTAAGGGTAAAATCAAAGACGGACTATTACTAGATTTAATTAATACACAATTTGGATCGTTTGATAAATTTAAAGAAGCATTCATTGAAGCCGCTTCAAAACATTTTGGATCTGGATGGTGTTGGTTAATGCATCATAATGGACGACTATATTTTGCAACTACACCTAATCAGGATAATCCATATATGAATATAGTTAATATTCCAGGTGATATTCTTATTGGATTAGATCTATGGGAACATTCCTATTACTTGAAGTATAAAAACGATCGTGCAAAATATGTCAATGATTTCTTTAAGTTAGTTTGTTTTGAATCTGCACAGTCACGCTTACAGAAAGCATCTGATACTACATCCTATTAATTTGTTTCTTTGAAATAATGTTATTATATTAACGGTATGAGTGAAAATTATTTGGAACTTACCGTTGAAGAGGTTTATAGTATAATAATCGGAGCTGGCTGCTGGCCAGAACGGTTCGATAAAGAAAAGAAAAAGTTTCTTTTATCAAACATGATGAATTACTATGCGGAGTTAGAGGAATTTGAAAAGTGTACCATTATACAAAAAGCAATCGATGAATTGGAAAATACTAAGCCAGGTCGTAGATCACTGCGAAATAGCAGAAAATGATACACAATGTGTATATGAAGTATACGCCGTTGATGATTATCAAGGTGTAGTGGAGACAGTTACCGCATATGGAATTGCGGATAGAACAAAAGCAACAAGATATTTAATAACGAAATATGGTGAATGGATCGTTAAAATTGAGCACAAAGAGTAACGGGGTCAAAAAGAAGAACAGGCGTTGTGTATTGTATATGCATAACGATTCTGTCAATTCCTTTGAACATGTTATAAAGACTTTATCAAGTACATTGCCAATGTGTAATACGTTACGGGCAACTCAACTAGCACATCTAGTGCATGAAAATGGATCGTGTGCTGTCTATCACGGACGGCAGAGAGAATCTCTTATGATATATGGCATGCTAAGTAAGTCAGGTCTTAAGATTACATTACAAGTAAATTAATTTGGATTTCTGAAAATTAGTTATTATATTCATGTTTATGAAAACAAATGTTATAGTTAAACTACAAGTGGATGGCACTCATAATTGGCCAATGGCTGCAAACTTCTTTCTGGAAGTTGCATTTCTATCTGATATACATAGACATGTATTTCATATTACTTTAAAGAAAGCCGTGAATCACGACGACCGGGACGTGGAATTCTTAATGTTCAAACGTGATGTATTAGATTACTTGCGAGACAAGTATTATGATTTCAATTCACGAACGCATGCCTTTGGGGCAATGAGTTGTGAAATGATTGCACGCGAATTACTAACCCATTTCGATTGCCGATATGTATCAGTGTTTGAAGATGATGAGAACGGTGCAGAGATTGAAGTAGAACATCTATAATAAAGTACTATGCCATTTGTAAAAGGGATCGGAGGTAGACAACCTTACAATTTAACAGAGACGGAGATCCGTTATGCCATCGAGAATACAAAGTCTTGTATGGGAGCAGCACGGTTCTTGAAAGTATCATATGACGTATACAAGAAGTATGCTAAGATGTATATCGATCCTGCTACAGGTAAGACTCTTTTTGATTTACATAAGAACCCGTCAGGTACTGGTATTAAGAAACCAATGCCGCCTAGAACAAATGGACCGTATAGTGTAACAGCTATTCTGGAAGGTAAGCATTATGGATACAATCGATACAAACTAAAAGAAAGATTGTTACGGTCTGGAGAGTTTGAAGAGAAGTGTGATTGCTGTGGGTTTGAAGAACGTAGAGTAACTGATTACTCAGTACCATTACTATTAGATCATATCAATGGGGATCGTAATGACCATGTTAGAGAGAATCTACGTATGTTATGCTTCAATTGCTATTATTTACAGGTAGGTAATCCCTTTGGGGGCAAAGGCCGTCAATTGCTAAATTATTGATAATCAATGAGTTACAACATTTTTGAAAAAAAGTTGCAAAAAGCTTTGCCTAGATGAGATAATGTCCTTATCTTTAAGATTATTAATAAGAAGAATATGAAAAAAGATCCAATAGATGTATTTACAACGGTAGCCGCGGTATTTGCAGTAAGTGTTATTGCTCTTTGGGCAGTAGTCAATGTGTTTAAGTTTGTGTGGTGGATATTTAGTTAACAAATGCCCCCTTGTTGGAATTGGTAGACATCAATGACTTAGGATCATTGGCCGCAAGGCGTGGGAGTTCAAGTCTCTCAGGGGGTACAAATAAGGTGACTGCTACAATCGTAAGGCTCCGGAGCCGAGAAGATAAAAAGCCTAAGCATGCAGATGAGCTCGCATGGCCTTAAGTCAGGTGGTGTAATGGTAAACGCAAGGACAGTGGGTTGAATAAATCCGCTTATAAAAGAGTTATCCGAAAAAGTTGTAGGTTCGAATCCTACCCTGACTACTACATGAGGACGTAAAACCAATAAGTGTATTGCAGCGGTATACTTGCTGTGTTAAGCTAAATAGGAGTCCGATATTCTACCTACCCGCCCCAACCATGGAAAACAAGGGTGGGTGGTAGAATTAAAAAAAGTTTAAAAAAGATTTGCCTAGATGAGAAATTGTATATATATTTAGTGCAGAGATTAAGGGAAAGAGGTGAAAGAAAGATTTTTGAAAAAAAGTTTCAAAAAGATTAGGAAAATTGAAATATCGTACTTATATTTAGGTATAAGTTAAAAGATAGAAAGTTCTTTGAAAATATTATTATCCATTCAACGGAAAGTAACCTTCGGGTAATGATACGTTGATAAATGATAATTGGCCGCCTATGGTCGTTAAATAAACTGGGAAACCAGGATAAAGTGAATCATCTTAGTTGAAATGGTTTGCGGCTTTAGCAATAGAGCTTGAGTAGGCAAGTAGGATATTATCACTCCTTAGTACCTGAGGGTAACACTGTAAGGGAGGTGGAGTGGTAACTAAGTGATGCAGGTCATTTAGTTGAGTTCGGAAGAACAATAAGAATAACCTATAGGAATTTTGCGAGGAGTATGCTTATCCAAGTATATGATTGCGAGTTCCAATACAAGAGGAATCTTAAAGCCGAAAGGCAATGTCAGTGTACAAGTGGTGTTGTTACTGTACCATATGTAGACCCACCAAGGTTTATATATGTAGAATTCTTAAAGTATGGAGGTGGGGACACTTCAGAGAGTAGTTGAGTATTGGCTCGTTCAAAAGATGAGTCAGCTTAAAGGTAAGCCACTACTTTCCGAATCTGCAACTAATACACTTTGCTTGATTAGCAACACTAAACAATAACAAAGCACAAGTGCTTACCAGCTACGGACGAAAGATGCCTACCTAGTAATGAGTTGTTCATTGCCATCGAAGGTCGCAAGCCTAAGGTGATTCGTTTGAAAAGTTTGTAATCCCGCAAGGATGAATCAGCTCGGCAGAGTTGAACAGATAGAGTACAATGAGAGTAGTCCAAACATGTAGCTCAAAGAGTGGTGTACTTAAATCACCGGCATTGCTAGGATATCAACCAAAAGTTGATGGACACGAAGGGAATACATAATCCGACAAAAGACCTAGTACATATGCTGTAGTCTCAAGCATTTTTATATTGTGGGGTAGAGCAGTTGGTAGCTCGTTAGGCTCATAACCTAAAGGTCAGCGGTTCGAATCCGCTCCCCGCTACTAATATTAAGTTATGGAAAGTAAAACAAAGTTTATACGTACATATAAATCGGATATCAGTACTAGTATATGGTATTATGATCTTAATAAATTTAAAAATGGGCCGGTTAAAGTAGAGATAGAATATGCGCCAGGTGTTATTGAATCTGTCTTTAAAGTTAAACAAGAGAAGAAGCCGAAAGTTAAAACGGTTAAACAGACTTCGACTAAGAAAACTACTAAGAAGGCAGTGAATACAAACCTTGGTCGGTTCATCTAAAAGTTATGAAAAAACTAATTAAAAGTTTTCACATGGCGATGGAGGAGGCTTGTTATCCAATAGACCCATTTCCGGTTTATTTGTTCATGGTAATAGCGTTATTATGTCCCGTTATAGTTAAGTTATTGGGATAATAATATAGTCAGGTAGTGAGATAGGGAAACACAACTCTCTTTGAAAGAGAGTGATTCGCAGGTTCGAATCCTGTCCTGATTGCAAATAGCGCCTTTAGCTCATTTGGTTAGAGCAGCTGACTCATAATCAGCGGGTGATAGGTTCGATTCCTGTAAGGCGCACTATGTAGATGTTCTTTGAAATAAAAAATTATAGGAGATAAATTATGGAAACAATGTATTTTGTTTTAGGTATGCTCTCGATTGTTGGAGCTAGCATTATAGCAACAATTGTTTGGGGTGTAGTTAAGATTAGCAAATTGTTAAGAGCAATCAAACACCAAGAAGAGATGATTCATTCATCGGATCGTAATGTATGGGATAACATCCATCGTCTACGTGAAGAGTTGGAACGTATAATAAGTGAAGTGGATCGCCAGGCGCATGAACATGTAAATGAATTGCAACGAGAGATGGATCGCAAAATCAACGACCAAATTACCGATTCGGTAACACAATGTAGTTCTTATACGGATAAGCGTATCGACAAACTAGTTGATACATATCTATCAGATAAGAAGTCAAAGAAAGAATTAATTAACGGATAACATTTAACTAAGAACATCTACAGAGAAAGGGGCATTAGCCCCTTTTCTACATATAATACTTTTCTAACATTTCCTTAGGATATTTGAAATATTGTACTTATCTTTATGAAAGTTATATAAAGGATAATTATATTTATGAAAGTTAGAGTTAGATTTCCGAATGATGATGCCTGGCATGATGTTGACATTAACTGGTCTGAATGGCGAATGGATCGTACATACTTAGACGAAGTTCATGGATACTATCGCGGCCATTATCTAATTGTTAAACGAGAAGATTATGAAAACAGATAACGAACAATTGATTAATGGGTTACGGCCGCGCCATGTAGCTCAAATCATACGCAGAAAGATGATTCAGAAAGTTAAGCCTAGCGGTAAACAGTACAAACGAGAAAAGTATAAACACAACGAAGAATGAGATACAAGTTACAACGTTACTGGGAGTTGTTTAGATACGACATACCTGGATTTTTTAGAAACCTATGGGTATTCCGTAAAGCCTTATGGAAATATCGTTGGTATGGAGGACACCATACAGTGTTTCCGCTTATGGCAGATGCTATAAAAGATATGTATACCCACATAGAAGAACGTGGTATAGAGGAATTGGTATCAAAGGATAAGAAGGTAGAAGCAATGAAGAGATGTGTGTACCTACTTAACCTATTTGCTAATGACGACTTCGTAGAAGAAGCTGAGAAGGAGTTAGGGTTGGAGATGACCTTCCGCAATCACTTCGAACCTTTAGAAGATAGACCAGACATGTACAAGTTAGTAGAAGACCTTACAGTACAGGAGCATGAGATCAATACACATATATTGAAAAGAGCTCATAAGATGCAAGAAGAAGGTTGGAAAGAACTTATGCATTTACTTGACGGCCAAGACTATTCCAAGTTCAGTAAGAAGTCAGAGTTCTTAGATCAGTTCGATGGATCGGGTATTAGAGGTTGGTGGGACTAAATAAATAATAAAAATCATGGCAAAAATAATAATTGAATTCGGAGAAGATGAAGTAGAAGATGCTCGTGTTGCAATAGACGGACATAAGTATAAGCACTTTATCTGGGAATTAGATCAGAAGCTACGCAGTGTACATAAGTATGGTGCTGCACTAGAAGGTAATGGCGAAGCAACTGAAGCAGAGATGGATGTATGCTATAGATTAAGAGATGTTATCAGAAAAATGTTACAAGAAGATAACTTGACAATAGAGTAATATGAAGACTAAGACGGTAGAGAGGTTATTAAAGGAAATGGAAAACAGACCATGGCATCTTAAGCTAAGAGATTGGTGGTACATTAAACGATGGGTATGGATTTGTAGAACCAGGTTCATTTGGGACTTAAACTACGAACGTAATATCTTTAGAAAGAAGAAATAGAAAGTTATGAGAAACATTAAAATGATAATACCACGATTCGGTAATTTCACCAATGGATATTATGACATTAGAGGTATTATGTGGTTAGGTCGTCTAAATGGTATATGTACACGCTCAGACTACAACAATATAATTGAAGTCGGTAAATGGGTATGTTTACCAGAATACCATTTGAAAAAAGATAAACAACCACAATTTTATAAATTAGAAAGTTATGAGTAATTGGATAGAAACACAATATCTTCATCTATTAGAAGATATTTTAGAAAAAGGTGTAAAAAAAGAAACTAGAAATGGCGGAACATTATCCGTATTCGGTAGACAGATTCGTCATAATATGAAAGATGGATTTCCACTTCTTACAACCAAGAAGATGGCTTGGAAAACTATGGTAACTGAATTACTATGGTTTTTAAGAGGTGATACCAACATCAAATACCTTGTTGATAATGATTGTCATATTTGGGATGGTGACGCTTATAAGAACTATACTCAAACTAAAGTTATTAAAACTGAAAAGGGTGAAACGCACATTTCACCACCTGGTCATTATAACGGAATAACACAAGAAGAGTTCATCAACAAAATCAAAACCGATGATGATTGGGCTAAGAGGTGGGGAGAATTAGGTCCGGTTTATGGTAAGCAATGGAGAAGTTGGACTAAATTTGAAGAATATAATAACGCTTTTGAAGTGGATATTTTAGAAGAAAATGAAGATTCTGTTTCATTTTCAATGGGTACTAGTGGAATGGTTTATGAAATAGACCAAATCCAAAACCTAATCTCCGACCTTAAAACCAATCCAGATTCAAGACGATTAATGGTTAATGCTTGGAATGTTGGAGAATTAGACCAAATGGTTCTTCCACCTTGCCATTATGGATTTCAAGTTTATACAAGAGAATTGAGTTTGGAAGAGAGGAGAAAATTAGCAAATCACGATTCAGAATTTATCTCACCAATCACAGTAGAATCTTGGGATAGAGCTAATATTCCAACACGAGCAATCTCTTTAATGTGGAATCAACGTTCAGTAGATACATTCTTAGGTTTACCATTTAACATTGCATCTTACGGATTATTACTTACAATCTTGGCAAAAGAAGTTAATATGGTTCCTGATGAATTGATTGGTAACTTAGGTGATGTTCACTTATACTCAAATCACATTGAACAAGCTGAGTTGCAATTAACTAGAGAGCCATTTGAGTTACCAAAGCTAAACATCAATACTGAATGGTGGGATAAGCCTTTTTATGAGGCAGTTAAATCAGATGCCTTCTGCAAATGTTTATTAGAAGAGGATATTCAGTTAAGTAACTATCAATCACACCCAGCAATTAAAGCACCATTAAGTAATTAAACTATGAACATTACATTAGAACCGGTAACCGTTATTGATACGGCAGATGTTTTATACGATACAAAGTTAAAACAGTTAGTTGTTTATCCGCAAGGAGCTCCAAGCTTCGATACAGACTATATCAAAGAAAATTGTTTAAGAGTATCGGTTACTGATTGATGTATATTTATTAGTATGATACGATTAAAAGATATATTGAAAGAGTCTAAGCTGATTATGATTAGAGAGTATACTCCTAGTAATCCAGCAAACATTGACAAGGCTATTCGTGATATAGAAAAGCTAGGAATACGCAATCCAATTAATTCTAAGGAAATAATAATAGACAACTCTGTGTTCGTCGAGATATCCAATTGGGATAAGCGTTTATGGTTCTCCAGTTTACATTCAATGGATCGTGGTCATGGCAATGCATCTCGTGTAATGCAAAAGATTGTTGATATTGCTGATAAGTATAATGTTACTATTGCATTAGATGCAGTCCCATTCGGCACAGGTGAGAATAGAATGAGCCGATCCCAATTAGTTAAGTTCTATAAAAAGTTTGGATTTGCTTTTGAAGATGGCGAAGAAGACTTTGGGGACATGGAAAGAGTACCTAAATAATTTGTTAGTACGAGAAAAAGTTATTATATTAATGTTATGGTTAATGATGATCGTTACATAGCATATAAAAACATTTTTCAAAACAATGAAACAGAGTTACAAGGACATGATGATGGCAATCATAGTATTGGCACTATCACTATCACTAATTCTGTTAGCAGTAGTAAACAGTAATTAGAATGGAACTAATAACAACATACATTTGTAAGAAATCAGACATTGGCGTACATGACAATATGTTCGGCGGTGTACTGTTATCATTAATAGATGACGCAGCTGCTAGCTACGCTGCTCAGATTTGTGATACGCCTAAGATAGTTACTCTCAAGATAGATGAGTTACTTTTCAAGCAGGCAGTGAAGGTAGGATCGATACTTAAGTTGTACGGCCGAGTAGAAGAATTTGGAAAGACATCTCTTACACTGTACATTGAAGTACGTAAGCATAATGTATATACGGGTACACAAACTATTGTAACACAGACTAAGATAAAGTTTGTTAGAATAGATGAAGAAGGCATGCCTATACCTATCAATGACTACGTTAAACAACGTTATCAAGAAAGGTTTGACAAATATGGCCGAGGATTAATTTCCAACGAGAAGGTAGGTGTATATTCAATTGAAGAGGAATGTACGGTTAAGTCTAATAATTAGGTATATATTAATATATGAATGATCCAGATGAAGATACGATTGAAGACTATATGGCGTGCATTACGCAAGTGTGTAATGAAGCAGAGGAGTCGTATACTTAATTGGATCGATCCGCATGAGCCTGTTGAACAAGTAGTTATTAAAAAGAAACATACTAAACGCTTACAAGAAGTAACTGAATTCGATCGTTTAAAGTTTAGAATGCAGAAAGCTAGAGAAGATGACAACATCGGAATGTATGATGAACGAGAGTTCCAAAATAAAATGAAATATATAAAACAACAAGTAAAATGAAAAAGCGTTATATCAAATGGGCATTCATCCTAGGGTTAGGAATGATTGCTATGTTAACATCATGTGGTTGTGCTAACTGCGAATGCGAAACTCCAACCAGTGCTCCAATCATAATGGCACCAAAGGTTGATTCTTTACCGGCCGATGCTGTCTGGGTCGATCCTAGCACCCTAGAACCTAACTTTGACGACGATTCTATAGGCCAGCCTACTGAACAATATTAATGGCTCGGTTAACTAGTTGATACTCAATTAGTTATAAGTCTCTGTAAATCAAATGGTTATAACTCCTTGATAATCAATGAGCACGAAACTTTTCTTACTTTTCCTTAGGATTTCTATAATTATGTACTTATCTTTATGATCTAATTAAAAGATATGGAAAAAATGCTAATTGAAAATGGCACCCACGAATTGTGGTTTGAGCCTAAGTTGGAAACACAAGAGATTAATGTTTTCTTATTTGACCCGTTCAATGAAACCAGAACACGATTGATTACCTGGAGAGGTAATAACGGTAAGTTACCTGGAGGTGAATGGTTAAATGAACATATGGACCATAAGGATTTATTCTTCCGATTGGCTAAAGAATATAAACAAGCCGTTAAGGTGAGAATGACCCGATGTAAAAAGTACCTTCACTTCAACGGAGAAGGTGACCATTCATTTTCAACAACATGGAAGTGTTTCAAGCGTAGAGTTAGTATTCAAATTTATAAACTTATAAAATAATATAGTATGCCAGTTTTTTATATAGACAGTCTAGACATTGACCCAGGAGAATACCTTGACAATTGTGGTAGAGGTGAACGTGCAGAATTAATTGAGCTCTTAGCAAAAGATGGCTATGTTCTTTTACCGGAAGGCAACTCATTAGGAAGCCCTTTGAAAAATGAACATATGGATCGATGTATAGATCTTGGGTATAAGTTCCATTCAATGGATGGCGAAGACGTAGCAGTATTAGAATCAATTTACAACAAATATAAATAAAAAACCAAAGTTATGGAATTTGAAATGTTTACCGCAAAAGGCGACAAGGCTTGCCAAGCACTAGTAGAGAAAATGACTAAGAAGATCCATTCTAAGCGTAGGTACACTGCGGAGGAGATGTCAGTGATGCTCAAGGAAGGAGTAGCTAAGATAGAAGCAAAGCATGGTGAGGTTACTGATACGGAACCGAGATGGCATATCGCTAAGCGAGTTTCAAAAGAACTCAAGAGTGCTGGATATAGTTTTTATTTTAACGGTTATCAGGATATTGAAACATTAGACTAATAGTATGAAAATAGAATTGAAACAAGGTCAGAGATTATGGTTTACGAGTGATACTCACTACAACCATGCTAACATATGCCGATCCACTACACGGTGGACTGATGCCGACTCAGTGACCCGTGATTTTGATTCTTTAGAGAGAATGAATGCAGAGTTAGTATTTTGGATTAATCAAAGAGTGAATCAAGATGATATCTTAATCCATTTAGGTGATTGGTCATTCGGCGGCTTTGAAAATATTAAAGCCTTTAGGGATCGTATTATATGTCGTAATGTACATTTGGTTCTAGGTAATCATGACCACCACATCCAACGAAACAAGGATAACATACAAAGCTTATTCAGTTCAGTGCAGGAATACATGTACTTGGAAGTTAAACGTCCTGGTCCTACTAAGAAGGATGCCATGGATCGATTTACTTTTGTTTGTATGCACTATCCGATTGCTAGTTGGAACAATATGAACAATGGAGTCATTCACTTACACGGACACGTTCATTTACCTAATCACCTTAGAGTAACTGGTGGCAAGGCGATGGATGTTGGAGTAGATGGGAATAATTTGGAGCCTATCGATTTAGATAGTATAGTAAGGATAATGGATAAGCAACTAATTGCTAAGTTGTCTTTACCAAAAGATCATCATGAAAAAAGGTTAATATGAAAAAACGAAATATAATTAAGATTGATGTAAGTGGTTGTAAGAACTGGAAAGAAGCTCAAAAGATAATTGAGGTAATCAGTACTGGTAGAGTTCAAATTAAAGTAGAGAAATTATGAAAACAATAGTATTAGGAGATACGCATGGGCGTAATGTATGGAAGGAAATAGTAGCCCAAGAAAAGGCAGACCGAGTTATCTTTATAGGAGATTACTTTGATAGCTTTGACATTGAACCAGTTGAACAACAATACAACTTCAAGGAGATTATTGAGTTCAAGGAGAAGGCGGAGTGTGAAGTTATTTTATTAGTCGGTAACCATGACTATCATTATCTACCAATGGGCGAAACATACTCAGGGTATAAACATGGAGCGATGCCTGTTAATAGACAATTGTTAGAAGACAATAAACATCACATGCAAATGTGCTATCAACTAGATAACATCTTGTTTAGTCATGCTGGGATTGGATCGGATTGGTTAACGTATCAAAACAGATATGACCCAAAGGAAGATCCCGGCACCATTGCCGACTTTGTAAATGCTATTTGGAATTATCAACCTAATCGCTTTATGTTTTATGGACTCGATCCGTACGGTGATAGCAAAACGCAAACACCTATCTGGATCCGACCGCAGGCATTGATAGCTGGTAACAGAGATACATTCTTAAAGACAGACTATATCCAAGTAGTAGGTCATACTCAAGTTAGAAAGATTGATATTGAAGGTAAGGCTACCGGTGGTAGATATTACTTTATTGATATCCTGGATACAGAGAAACAATTCTTAGTATACGAAAACGGGGAGTTTACCGTAGGAAAAGTTATAGAAGAAGTTGACGATTTTACCTAATGCTAAAAGTGTATAGTAATATTTATTATTAGTATACAAACTTTAGAAGGTAATGGTATGACAGAATCAATTTGGATAGCAATCATTGGAGGTATTATAGGCCCGATAATTGTATTGACAATTAAATGGTGGTTTGATAATAGAAGCAAAGCTAAGCCTAGCGATATGGTAACCGAAGCTCTTCAGGTAGGAGAATTGGTAGATGCCAAGATGGAAGAATTGAAAGAGGAGTATGCAGCGGATCGTGTATGGTTAGCTCAATTCCATAATGGAGGCCACTTCTATCCTACCGGTAAGAGTATAGCAAAGTTTAGTATATTTTATGAAACGGTTTCTCCGAATGCTCCAAGTATACAATTAGAGTTAAAGAACATACCAGTAGCATTATTTTCAAAGAGTTTCAATCGTCTATTAGAGAATGATTGTATTGCAATATATGACTTTGCTGATATAGATACTTCTACATACGGCCTAAGAAACTTTGCCAGTGAATACAAAACCAAATCACAATACTTGTTTGCCATTAAAAACTTCGATGGTAAGTTTATAGCAATACTAGGAATAGATTATACCACTAAGAAAACTAAACTATCGGATGAACAAGTTGAAGACATTCTTCATACTAGTTTTTCATTGGGCGGTGTTCTATCAAATCACTTGAAGGTTCACTAAGTGTTTAGCGCTGGTGGCTTCACAATGATATTCGGAGTACTATTAAGTTGTGCTCTTATCGTTGCTTTCGTATGGTATGTAAACAATAAGATCCCAGCTGTACTAACTGAAAAGGATTGGCTAACAAGATTCGTAGCATTGTTACTAACAGCATTGCTAGGTTTGTTCATTGTCGATAAGTTGGTTGCATTCAAGATCCCATTACTGTCAGATGAAATGAGTAATGGATTATTTGACCTTATCAAAAATATTGTACTAGTAGTGTTCGGTTATCAATTCAATGCCAAAGACAACCGTATGTGGGAAAAGGATATTGAAGAGAAGCATAGAGTCATCGATAGATTGGAAAAGATCAATGACGACCTAAGGGAAGAACAAAAGAACCCTAAATCTTAAGCCCAATATTGACGGGTCACCTAACTCGTTGATAATCAATTACTTATAATCACTTGATAATCAATGACTTATAACTCATTGATAATTAACTACATACAACTTTCCTGAAACTTTGTTAACATTTCCTTAGGTTTTCTGGAATAATGTACTTATCTTTATGAAATAATAATAAGAAGGATATATGGTACAGCCAAAGTTTAGAATTAATTTTACCGGTAAGATGATGGGTGACTACCCAGTGGGTAGTTATGGTAGTTATTGTCCAGCGACAGCAGATGCTTATGAAGTAGTTGATGTCAACGGTAGAAGTAAGTTTATTGGTACTTATCAAGCATGTGAAAATTATATTAATTCCTAATAAATAACCCCTATGAGTAAAGTAAAAGTTTTAGGCGAAGAGTATGGTATTGAAATTACAAGACCATGGAGTACAGAAATGTATGAGCACAATGACAAGGTAAGTGAGACGATGAAGCAAGCCATCCAGGTGGTATTGGATCGTGCATATACCGATGAAGATGACTATGAGTTGGCTAAAATTGCAAAGATCATCTGCGGATACGGTTTTGGTAGTGGACATGATTTAGTTACAATCTACGAAGATGCTTGTAGAGAGCTAGGTATGATTCAGAACTGGTGGTTGGATAGCGATGTTTGGCCTGATATGGTTCATGAAGGTTTTGTAAAAGATTTAGATGTCAAATTTGTTGGTTTTAAAAAATAAAAAATACCCCTATGACAGCAGAACAAGTATTAGATAAGTTGATTGCAGATCTTAAACTTAAAGAAAAGATCTCAGAATATGAAGGCGGAATACTTCATACACTTGAACCCGAATGGGCTTCTGAAAACCTTCATTTTGATAAATGGAATAAAACATATCTCAACCTGGCTGTATACAGCGAAGTTGAGCATCATGAACAACAGCTTAAAAAAGAACAAGGAATAATGCCATGGTACGCGATTTAGTTGAACAGGCAATATATTGCTATGAGCAGTGTATGCCGCAGAAGTTTGAAGAGGATCTATTGAAGGCTAATGATTTTGAGTCACGTATATATGAGCTGTTTAAACTGATGACAGATGCTGAGTTGGATGAATATAGACGACGATTAGTTTCGTTAGGATATGTAGACGCATCAGAGTATAGCAGAAGCGAGAATGGATTAGTAACAGAAAAAACATTTAAGACTGAACAGTATGAAGATACGTATCAATAATATTGAGTGCCGTGAGCCGCGCGGTGATAGCGGCAATTATGAGATGATTAAATGGTATCCTAATGAATACTATGGATCGGAACAGAAGATGATTGATGACGGCTATGAGAAAGTAATATATCCACTCGGCGGCTGGGGAATGAAAAAGGATTGGCATACCGTTAACGAGTCATGCTTCCGGAATCCAGAATCATGTTATGTGATTGCTTGGCTGAAGATTAATCACCGAGAACCGTGTATTGATTTGGAAACGGTAGGTAGTAGATTATTAAACTTAACGGTCGAGGATCGTAACAACTTCTTTGAAGTTTATAAAATTGCTGAAGAAAAATTAACGAATACATTTGACAGAGATGATATATAATTTTGACCAAATAAGAAAGATGTTGAAGTTTGAAGAAGACTATTTTTACTTCATTCAAATCATTCAACGTAAAAAAGAGAATCCCGACTTAGGGTCTAGTAATAGAGTCATCCGATCCTATATGATTGGTAGTATGGAGAAGTTTGATAAGCATAAAGATGAGATTATCACAATGTGCGAATCATTCAATGCCAGAGCCTATATTCATTTGAACCGAAGGAAATGGAGTTCAGTTACTTTAGAATGCTTGAGACATAATGCTGAATTGATTGCTAATGGCCAGTATGAAGGTATTAAGTCTAGTCTGGAAACAGTGATTGGCCGTACCAATAGCGAGCCGAGAGAAACCCGAACATGGATTTTAGATTGTGATGGCCAATCAACACCGTCGCCGCTAATGATAGCATCAATTGATTATGAATGTAAGCCAACCGGCCAAAACAAATGTTTACATGTCATTGAAACTAAGAACGGGTGCCATTTGATTACACGTCCATTTGACACCCAGGCATTCAATACTAAGTATTCAGATATAGACATTCATAAGGATAATCCAACAATATTATTTATGCCATTAGAA
>Ga0164295_10000053_pt1 | contig 103496 bp, 100 predicted proteins | sample GEODES006metaG_FD_111798 | JGI IMG/M metagenome (GOLD analysis project Ga0164295, IMG submission 111798) | Oligotrophic lake water microbial communities from Sparkling Lake, Wisconsin, USA - GEODES006 metaG | ecosystem: Environmental > Aquatic > Freshwater > Lake | place: USA: Sparkling Lake...
CCCAGAGATGTCGAAGCCACCTGGCGAAAGGTTGGCCAGCTCCTGCATCTCTTCAGCCCACAGGAGTGCGCAAACTACCTCGTCAACTCCGGATATGGTTCCGTGTAAACGAGTCCCGCTCTAACACTTTGAATTGGAGCCTGTTCCGATCAGCGGACGGAGCGTCCCTCTACTTCCGGAAATAGTCAAACACCCGCTGCGCCAGGGCTTCGCTGACGCCCTCAACCTTGACCAGGTCCTCGACGCTGGCCCGGCTGACGCCGCGGGCGCTGCCGAAGGCGTGGAGCAGGGCTTTCTTGCGGCCGGGGCCGACACCGTCAATCTCGTCCAGGGGGTTCTTGACCATCTCGGCCGAGCGTTTGGCCCGGTGGGTGCCGATGGCGAAGCGGTGGGCCTCGTCCCTCAAACGCTGCAGGTAGTAGAGGACCGGGGATTTCGGCTCCAGCATGAAGGGCGGCTTGTCGGCGACGAAGAACCGCTCCAGGCCGGCGTCCCGGTCAGGACCCTTGGCCACCCCGACCACGGGGATGTCATCGACCCCCAGGTCGGCCATGACCTCGCGCACCACCCCGATCTGTCCGGCGCCGCCGTCGATCAGCACCAGGTCCGGGCGGATGGCGGCCTCCCCGGCCTCCTCTTCCTTGACCAGACGGGAAAAGCGGCGGCGCAGCACTTCCTTCATCATCCCGAAGTCGTCGCCGGGGGTCAGGTCGGTCCCCTTGATGTTGAACTTGCGATACTGGCTCTTCTGGAAACCTTCGGGGCCCGCGACAATCATGCCGCCCACGGCGTTGGTCCCCATGATATGGCTGTTGTCATAGACCTCGATCCGCTCCGGCGGACCGTCCAGGCCAAAGGCCTCGGCAACGCCGGTGAGCAGCCGGGCCTGGGCCGAGCCCTCGGCCATACGGCGGCCAAGGGCTTCCCGTGCGTTGGTCAGGGCCTCGTCGACCAGGCCGCGCTTTTCCCCGCGCCTTGGCCGGACGATCTCCATCCGGCGGCCGCCCTTCGTGGAGAAGGCCTCGGCCAGCAGTTCGATCTCGAACGGCTCATGACTGACCAGCACCAGTTTCGGGATCGGCTTGTCGTCGTAGAACTGGCCGATGAAGGCGCCCATCACCTCGGCGTCGCTGTCGGACCGGTCGATCCTCGGGAAATAGGCGCGGTTGCCCCAGTTCTGGCCGGCCCGGAAGAAGAAGACCTGCACACAGGCCTGGCCGCCCTCGGAATGCAGGGCGAAGATGTCGGCCTCGTCCACAGTCTCGGGATTGACCGTGGTTTCCTGGGCCACGGCCGCCAGGGCGCGGATGCGGTCGCGCAGCCGGGCGGCGGTCTCGAATTCCAGGTCGTCCGAGGCGGCCTGCATCTGGTCGGACAGGCTGGCCATCACCGCCCGGCTCTTGCCGCGCAGGAACAGCTCGGCCTGGGAGACCAGGGCGCCATAGTCGTCCGGTGCGATCAAGCCGGTGCAGGGGGCGGCGCAGCGACGGATCTGGTGCAGCATGCAGGGCCGGGTCCGACTGTCATAGATGCTGTCGGAACAGGACCGCAGGAGGAAGGCCTTCTGGAGGGTGCTCAGGGTGCGGTTGACGGCGTTGGCGCTGGCGAAGGGGCCGAAATAGTCGCCCTTGATCGTGTGGGCGCCGCGATGCTTGCGCAGCTGCGGCGCCGCATGGTCGCGACGGATCACGATCTCGGGGAAGGACTTGTCGTCCCGCAGCAGGACATTGAAGCGGGGCTTCAGCTGCTTGATCAGGTTGATTTCCAGCAGCAGCGCGTCTGTTTCGGTGCGGGTGCTGGCAAACTCCATGGACCGTGTCAGGTCGACCATGGTGGCGATGCGGTTGGTATGGAACCGACCCTGGGCATATTGAATGACGCGCTTCTTCAGCGACCGGGCCTTGCCGACATACAGACATTCGCCGCCCTCGCCGTACATCCGGTAGACGCCCGGCGCATCGGGCAGGCGGCTGGCCTGGTCCCTGATCAGGGCGGCCCCGGTCTGGGGCAGGTCAGGGGTTTCAGACGAGTCGCTCACCCACCCGATATAGGCCGGTCAGCCGGGGTCTGCGACCATTCCGGCGCCAGGGGCTGCGAACAGGGTCAGGCGTGACTCAGTTGATCCATGGCCTCGCGCGTTCTGGGCCCGGCTTCTCCCGCCGCGGTGGCGATGACGCCATTGCGGCTGACCCTCCGCACCAGGCCCCTGGCCATGAGCCGCTCGACGGCCCTACGGGTGGTCTCGTAGGGCATGCCAAGGGAGCCGGCCAGGGCATGGACGCTGATCGCCTTGCGCAGGCTGTCGGGCAGGGCGTTGTCCGTGCCGCCGTGGCGCTCAGCGAGGTCCGGATTGGTTTTCAGGGGCTCCAGGCTGACCTGCTGTATGGCCGCATAGATGACGCCATGCATGATGTCGCCCTCTGTCGCCCGGGCCACGGCCAGTACGGCGCGGATCATCCGGCCGCCGGCCTGATAGGCCGCCAGTCTTGGGCTACGGACGGACGCATTGTTGACGGATCCCATGACGGCCCCCCGGATCGCCCCGACCCCGCATTTCGCAAGCCGGATAATTCAGACGATTCATATGCACGAAATGAGTATAGTTAGGGAAGGTTGTAAACAGTCATGTAGCGTCTTTTTGGGCGCGGGACGGCGTCTCCTCATCGGGGGACGACCCGATTGAGGCCGAAAACGGGTTACAATTCAGGGTATTAAGGGCGCTCCAGATCCGACACCCCCTTCCTGCGGACCCGTCCCTGCTGCCGTCGGCGCCTGAATTGTGGGCGCAAAAGCTGATGGACTCGGCAATGGTCTGGAAGGCTGCGGGCGTTTGGGCGTCCCGGCGAGCCTATTCCGCCGCCTGGGCCTGCAGTTCGGCGGCCTTCAGTTCGGCCGCCCGCTGTTCGACAAGGCCGACGATATGCTCGACCATGTCCTCATTGGCCAGCTTGTGGTCCGGCTTGCCGGCCATATAGACCATGCCGGAGCCCTTGCCGCCGCCGGTGAAGCCGAGGTCCGTCATCAGGGCCTCGCCCGGGCCATTGACCACGCACCCGATGATCGACAGGGACATGGGGGTGGCGATATGGGCCAGCCGCTCTTCCAGCGCCTCCACCGTCTTGATGACGTTGAAGCCCTGCCGGGCGCAGCTGGGGCAGGCGATGATGTTGACGCCCCGGTGACGCAGGCCAAGGGACTTGAGCAGGTCGAACCCGACCTTGATCTCTTCCACCGGATCGGCGGCCAGGCTGACCCGGATGGTGTCGCCGATCCCCGCCCAGAGCAGGTTGCCCATGCCTATGGCCGACTTGACCGTGCCGGTGCGCAGGGCGCCAGCCTCGGTGATGCCCAGATGCAGCGGACAATCGATGGCGTCGGCCAGCTGGTTGTAGGCGGCCACGGTCATGAAGATGTCGGAGGCCTTCACCGAAATCTTGAAGTCGTGGAAGTCATGGTCCTGAAGGATGCGGGCATGGCTGAGGGCGCTCTCGACCATGGCGTCGGGACAGGGCTCGCCATATTTTTCCAGAAGTTCCTTTTCCAGGGAGCCGGCATTGACGCCGATCCGCATGGAACAGCCGTGATCGCGGGCGGCCTGGATGACATCCCGCACACGCGCCGAAGACCCGATGTTGCCCGGATTGATCCTCAGGCAGGCGGCGCCCGCCTTGGCCGCCTCGATGCCGCGCTTGTAGTGGAAATGGATGTCGGCGACGATCGGGACCTTGGCCTCGCGGACGATGGTCGACAGGGCTGCGGTCGACTCCACGTCAGGACAGCTGACCCGGACGATATCGGCGCCGGCCTCCTCCAGTTGACGCACCTGGTCGATGGTGGCCGCGGCATCCGCCGTCAGGGTGTTGGTCATGGACTGGACGCTGATCGGCGCGTCACCTCCCACCGGCACCTTGCCGACAAAGATCTGGCGGCTCTTGCGGCGCTCGATATGTCGCCACGGGCGGATATGGGTATGGTCCTGGCTCATGACGCCAATCTAGGCGGTCTGGCCGGATTTCCCAAGAGCCGGCTTGCAGCCTAGATGACAAGAAGACCGGGCTCGGCTGCGGCGGCCAGCGCCGCCTTGACCAGCCTCTCCCGCTCGCGTTTGCGGGCATAGACCTCTGCGTGCTTGATGAAACCGGCCTTGCGATCCAGGGCCGCATATCGGGCGGCGGCCTCCGGATCAAAACCCTGCTCGTGGGGCATGTCCCGCAGTTCATCGATCAGGGACGGCCGGAAATAGCCCAGGTCGATTTCGGTCTGCAGGGTGGACAGGGCCAGGGCCCCTTCGGCCAGCATCTCGTTGACCAGCCGGAGCCAGATCGGTCCCAGCACATTGTCCGGCGACACCCAGGGCTGGGTGTTCATGTCTGTATAGTGGATCAGGCTGGTCTTCTCATCGAAATGCTCCAGGCTGTTCCAGTGAAAGGGCGCCCGGTAGCCGACCTCATCCTCCTTGAGGATGCACATGTGATACATCAGCTCTTCATATGTGTACTGGCCGTCCAGCCCCGCCACGATGTCACGCACGTTCCAGCCGGTGGCGGCGCAGTCAATGACCATGACCGAGCATTGCTTGATCCGCCGGCTGGGGGCGCCGACCTTGTTGGGCTCGGCCAGGGCCTCGGGAATCTCTTCCTGGATCAGGATCTTGGCGCCGTTCATGGGAATGTCCCACAGCTCGCCGATGTCCCGGAACACCTGCATGTCGGCGTCCAGATAGATGGCCCTCCCCTGCCAGCCGGTCAGCTCGGGAATGGCGAAACGGGCGAAGGAGAAATTGGTCCGCGACCCCTGGCGCAGATCCTTCGGTTCGGGCAGGTCGACGCCCAGCAGGGTCCGGACCTCGACCTTCCTGTCCGTGTGGCGATGGATCGACCAGGCCAGGGTCTCCACCGCCAGGGCCTGCGACCGGTCGGCGCCGACAAAAACGCGAATGACATCATCCATCAGTACGGACTCCCGGCAAGCTGTACTGTGCAGGTCATAGCCGGGGCTTTCAGGTGCGGTCCTTGACATGCGTCAAGTCGCTCCGGGCCATCCCCGATCCGGACATGGAAATTTTCGGGACCGCCGAATAAGCCTCGACCGCCGACGTTGTTGAACCATGCGCCGCCGGTGCGGGAATGGTTCCTGTTGCGACCGCGTGTCACTCAAAGTCGCAGGCGAGGACCCGCATATGATCAAGAAGCTTGTTGTTTCGACCCTGATGGCCGCCATGGCCCTTTCGGCCTCGGCCGTCATCGCCACCTCGGCCAGCGCTGGCGAAGGCCACTGGTCGGTCGGCAAGGGCATCCAGTGCAAGATCGTCAATGGTCAGGTCGTCTGCAGCAAGACCCGCCCGTAAGACCATGGCCATGCTCCGACGCCGTCTGCTCTGCTTTCGCTTCGGAACAGCCCGCAAGGCTGTGACCTGGCGTCCCTGGCGCCCGGCCTGATCCTGTCGTTCAGGCCGGCCAGGGATTGCCGGTTGCAGCCGCCGTCACGCCGGCGCAGTCCAGGTCTGGCAAGGGACCGGGGCTGCGCCGCGTGACGGCCACCGACTGTCAGATTTCCAGACAGATCTTGCCGAAGTGCTTTTGCGACAGCTGGTGGGCAAAGGCCGCCGCGATCTGGTCCAGCGGATAGACAGAATCGATCACCGGCCTGACGCCATTGGCTTCCAGCGCCGCGATCATGTCGGCCTGATCCTCGATGGACCCGACCGTGATCCCCTTGATGGCGACATTCTTGGACATGGCCAGGGCGGTCGGCACCTCGCCGGACACACCGGCCAGGACCCCGATCAGCGAGATATGGCCGCCGATGCGGCAGGCCTGGATCGACTGGGCCATGGTGCCGGCGCCGCCGATCTCGACCACCGCATCGACGCCCCGGCCTCCGGCCAGCTTGTTGGCGACCTCGCCCCAGTTGGCGTGTTCCTTGTAGTTGATGAGATGATCGGCCCCCAGGGCCTTCAGCCTCGCCAGCTTTTCATCCGAGGACGAGGTTGCGATCACCGTGGCGCCCGCCGCCTTGGCCATCTGGACGGCAAAGATCGAAACCCCGCCGGTGCCCTGGGTCAGGACGATATCGCCGGGCTTGATCCGGGCCTCGACCATCAGGGCCCGCCAGGCGGTCAGGGCCGCACAGGGCAGGGTCGCCGCCTCGCTGAAGCTCCAGCCTTTCGGAATGCGGGTGAAGGCGGAGGCCGGCATGGCCACCAGCTCGGCGGCAAAACCGTCGGCATGGTCGCCAGGCACCCCGATGATCCGCTCGAGCATCGGCCGGCCTGCCGGCCAGTTGGGGAAGAAGGCGGACAGCACATGATCGCCGACGGCGAATTTGCTCACCCCTTCGCCGACGGCCACCACCTCGCCGGCGCCGTCCGACATGGGGATGCGGCCATCGGGGGTGCGGATCATGCCCGCCACCACGGCAAAGTCATGGAAGTTCAGCGAACTGGCCCGCACCCGAACCAGGATCTGCCCGGGCCCGTCCACAGGCTCCGGGCGGGTCTCGATGACCAGTTTGTCCAGCCCACCGGGCGATTTGACTGCGGCGACCTTCATGGCGTGCTCCCATTCGATTTGGCGCGACGCTAGTGGCTTATCCGCCCCGGGGAAATGGCTTCAAGCCCCTGATTTTGCGGGCGTCTGCGCTTTTTTCACGGTTCCGCTGGGGCATGCCGTTCGGGCGCCCCGACGGATCTGGTGCGATCTCCATCCTTCCGGAAGTCATGCTGAACAGACCGGCCATCCTGCGGTGAGGTTCGCAGCAGGATGCCCCTCCTGAAACAGGCCAGCGGCCTTCAACAGGCGGTGTAGGACCCTCGTCGGGGTATTCGAAGGTCCTGGAGCCCATTTGGCCTCAGAACTTCATTGTGAACTTCATCGACAGGCTCTGGTTATCTGTCCGGTCGCCAAACTGGCCCGCCCATTTTAGCTGGGCGCTGCCCAGTTTGCCGACCGCCGCGACGCCCAGTTCGCTGTCCAGGGTGGTGTCGTCCAGCCGGGCGCGAACCCCGAACGGATTGACCGTGGCCGGGGCCCCCGAGAAGGTCGCGCTATAGACGGACGGATTGCCGGACAGGGTCTGGCTGGCCCCCAGCCGGGCGAAGGGCCGGATGGCGCCGCCGTCCTGCGTCAGGAACTCGCCGCCCAGTTCGATCCGGGCGCTGGCCCGGCTGGTCTGGTCGGTCTGGTCCGGAACGACCAGATTGAGTGCGCCGGCGCCGGTCTCGCTGAAACCATCGGTCCTGATGGCCGTCTGGGAAAGCTCGACCATGGGCCTGGCATAGAGGGCCTCGGTACCCCACCGATAGCCGGCCCGGAGGGTGATGGCGGCAAAGGACTGCTGCTGGGTTCCGGAGGCGGTCTGGACCTTGGCGGGCAGGATGACCACACGCTCGGTGTCCAGGCTGCTGGCGCCGCCGGTCACGATGACGCCGGCGGTCCAGGGCCCGTTGGCATACTTGGCGACGCCGCCGAACTGGAACCGGCCGCCCGTGCTGGAGACCCGCAACGGAATATCGGAGCTGACCTGTTCGGCCGAAGCCGCCAGGCCCAGGCGCCAGTGCTCCGACACGACCCGCTCGACCCCGCCGGAGAGGCCAAAGCTGGCCTCGTCGAACGCCATGTCCTCTTTGGTGGCCGCCAGGGTCACGTTGCGGACCCCGGCCTTGAACCAGATGCAGCCCAGGTCGGCGACATCCTGTCCCGGCGAAGCGGGGCAGGACATCAGGGAGTCGCCAAACCGCTCGATGGCAAAGGTCTGGGCCGCCGACTGGTCGGCATAGGCCTCCTGGCTGAAGCTGGCATAGTAGTTGGCCAGGTTGGCCTGGGACGGCTCGAAGAACAGCGCCTCCGTGACCGGCGCAAAGGCCGCCGAACTGCCCGCCGTCTGGATGGCGTTGATATGGTCGCCGATGGCCGTGAGGTTCTGGTTGAACCCTGCCGGCGAGAAGTCGACCACATAGTTGAGGTTGACGTCCCGCGCGGTCGTGCGAAGGGCGAAACTGGCCACCGCAGAGGGCGGGGCCACCAGCATCAGGCCGGCGGACTCGACCGGACCCGCGGCATGCATCACCGAGACCGTATGGTCGCCGGGCAGCACATAGCCGGCATTGGCGATCTTCAGCACCACCTTGCCCTGGGCCCTCAGACCGCCGGCGATGTCGAGATGGTCGATCTCGCCCACACGCCCTGTGCGAGCCAGGTCGAGGTCGGCCAGGAACGATCCGGTGGCGCCCTGGGTCAGGCTGCCATCCACAAAGGTGGTCTGGACCTTGCCGGCGCCGCCGGGGGTGAAGGTTCCGTCATTGGTCAGCAGGCCGCCGTTCAGCCGGATATAGTCCAGCGAGACCAGGGTGGAGGACGACCAGTTCTCGAAGGCGTTGGTCCCCAGGCCCAGGTCGATATTGCCGATGACGCCCTTCTTGCTGATGATCCGGTCATTGCCCGAGGTGGCGACAATGGCCAGGTCGGACTCGGCCGAGGCGACGCCCAGCAGGGTGATGACATTGTCCCGCCCGCCATCCACCAGCACGCCCTTGCCATAGACAGACCCGCCACGGACATCACCGTTGAGGGTGACGACGATGTCGGCCGCCGAATAGACCGGCGCACCTGCCGGCGCAGGACCGGGGGCTCCCCCGGGCACATCGCCCGCCTGGCTCTGGAAGAAAGCGCCAATGCCGTTCTTGCCCCCGGCATAGACATTGCCGTTCTGGATCACGGTGACCTTGCCGGCATCGCCCCAGCCCCCGAGGGAGCCGGCGAAGGACAGGCCCAGCGAACTGCCAAACAGTCCGCCGCCGCCGCCGACGCTCTGGGCGAAGATGCCCACGGCGCCGTCGCCCAGCAGGATGATATCGCCGGTATTGGTCACCGTCACATCGCCGCCGTCGCCGCCATAGCCGTCCAGCGGATTGGCGGTGAAGCTGCCATAGTCGGAATAGTCCTCGCCGCCATAGACGCCGAGGTCGCCCCAGGAGGCGATGCCCAGGGACATGTCACCGGCCACCCCGCCGCCGCCGCCGACGCTCTGGGCGAAGATGCCATAGGCGCCGAAGCCTTCGGTCTGGATCACGCCGCTGTTGGTCACGACGATATCGCCGCCGTCCCCGGCTGCGCCGCCGGCGCCGGAAAACACGATCTGGCCCACCGCTGTGATGACGCCCTCGCCGCCCGTGCCGCCGCCGCCGCCGACGCTCTGGGCGAAGATGCCGTGGGACAGGTCGCCCCGGGTATAGATGCCGCCCGAATTGGTGACCGTGACCAGGCCGCCATCGCCGGCCGATCCGCCCATGCCGCCGATGCCGATGCCATAGGCCGGCTCGCTGAAGGACTCGACCAGATCCTTGGCCGCCAGGATGTTGCCGGCCACCGTCAGGGTGTCCGCCAGGCCCTGGTGGTAGCCATAATTGTCGGGACCATCATAGTCAGTCGCGCCGCCGGTTCCGCCGCCCCCGCCGATGCTCTGGGCGAAGATGCCCCGGGCGATATCGCCCTTGGTGATGATCACGCCCTTGTTGTTGACCTGCACCTCGCCGCCATTGCCGGCCACGCCGCCCTGGCCGCCAACGCTGACATCGCCCGCCAGGCCGGAGCCGCCGTCGCCGCCGCCCCCGCCAATGCTCTGGGCGAAGACGCCGTGCGAGCCGGAGCCAAGCGTCCTCACCAGTCCGGTATTGACCACCTTGACCAGGTCGCCATCACCGCCGCCGGCGCCCGAACCGCCGATGGCGATCTGGCCGCCCCTGGCCTCGCCCTTGTTGGCCAGTTCCAGGAAGGTGATGATCTCCTCGCCCTGGGTCGAGACCAGACCGCCCCGGCCGCCGCCGCCGCCCACCGACTGGGCGAAGATGCCATAGGCCTGGCCGCCCTCGGTCAGGATCTCACCGTCATTGAAGACATAGACCTCGCCGCCATCGCCCGCTGCGCCGCCCGTTCCGCCGAGGGAGATATTGACCGAGGTCAGCTTGGCGGTCTCCGAGGCCTTGGTCGAGAAGCTGAGCGAGAAGCCCCGGGCGTCGCCGCCCGCCCCGCCGCCGCCGCCGACGCTCTGGGCGAAGATGCCGACAGAACCGTCGCCGACCGCATGCAGCAGGCCGGTGGCGCTGTTTTCCACCGTGACCTTGCCGCCGTCATTGCCCGTGCCGCCCTGGCCGCCTATGCCGATGGCATAGGTTCCGTTCTGGCTGGCCCCGAAGGCGCCGGACGCCGCTGTCGCCACCCCGGCGTCGCCGCCGCTGCCGCCGACGCTCTGGGCATAGATGACATGGGCCATGGCCCCGGTGGTGGTGATGGCGCCCTTGTTGATGACATCCACATCGCCGCCGACATTGCCCGATCCGCCGAAGCCGCCCAGCGCCACCGAGATGTTCTGGCTCTTGGAGCCGAAGCTGACCGCGCCGGAGCCGCCGGCCAGGTATTCCGACCAGGCAGTCTCATCGATGCCGGCCATGCCGCCATGGCCGCCGCTGCCGCCGACGCTCTGCGCAAAGACGCCAAAGGCGCCCTCGCCCGAGGTCAGGATCAGGCCGGTATTGTCCACCCGCACCGAGCCGCCGCGGGAAGCGTCGCCGCCCTCGCCGCCGACGGTCATGGACAGGTTGACGGACTCGCCGCCCGACACCGACAGGGCCCCGGCCGAACCGCCGGCCCCGCCGCCGCCGCCGACACTCTGGGCAAAGATCGCCGTCGCGCCAGCGCCTGACGTGACGATCGTCCCCCGGGTGATCACCTCGACATTGCCGCCCAGGCCGCCGGAACCGCCAGCTCCGCCGATGGCGACCGAAATGTTCTTGGACTTGGAATCGCCCAGCGTCGCCGACAGCGCCATGCCGCCCGTACCGCCGCCGCCGCCCACGCTCTGGGCGAAGATGCCGTAGGAATCGACGCCGCTGGAACCGATATCGCCCTGGTTGACAACGCTGATATCGCCGGCCGCGCCGCCGGAACCGGCAGAACCGCCAAGGGACAGGGCCACCGAGATACTGTCCTGGGCGCTCAGCCCACCGGACAGGGAGCCAGCCATGCCGCCATCGCCGCCGCCGCCGCCAACCGACTGGGCGAACACCACATAGGCGCGGTCGCCGCGCGTCACGGCGGTTCCTTCGTTCTTGACAGAGACGTCGCCGCCGATACCGCCAACGCCGCCCGAGCCACCCAGGTTGGCGCTGATATTGACCGTCTTGGACCCGGAGGTAAGGGCGCCGCTGACCGACAGGCCGCCAGAACCGCCGCCGCCGCCGACGCTCTGGGCGAACAGGCCATGGGCCCCGTCGCCAAGGGTCAGGGCTGCGCCAAGGTTTTCCACCAGCACATCGCCGCCGTCTCCGCCGCCGCCGCCCGAACCGCCGATGCCGACTGACAGGGCCGGCGTGGTGCTGCCGCTGCCCAGGGCCGCCGAAACACCGCCGGTAAAGCCGCCGGCGCCGCCGCCGCCGCCAACCGACTGGGCCTGGATGGCATAGGACCGGTCGCCGTGGGTCTCGATCGCTTCACTGTTCTTGACGCTGGTCAGCTTGCCGTTGCCGCCCGGCCCGCCGGAACCGCCGATGGTCAGGACTGCAGCCCCGGCCGTATTGCCGACCGCAACTGAGGCCGCCAGGGACGCGCCGCCCGTGCCGCCGCCGCCGCCCACCGACTGGGCCAGAACCCCGGCCGCATCCTGGCCGTCCGTCAGGATCTGGCCGGAATTGACGACCCGGACCTCGCCGCCGTCGCCGCCTGCGCCGCCCGAACCGCCCAGGGTGATCGCAATGGCGCCCGTGGTGCTGCCGGCCGCTGCCGACAGGGCCCCGGACCAGCCGCCCGCTCCGCCGCCCCCGCCGACGCTCTGGGCAAACACTCCGGCCGCGCGGTCGCCATAGGTGTTGATGATCCCCTGGTTATCGACCGTGACCAGGGCGCCAAGGCCGGCTGTTCCGCCGGCCCCGCCGCCGCCGACCGTCACCGAGCCTGAGGTCGAGCCGCCCGATCCCGCCGCAGAAATGGCGAACCCGCCCGTGCCGCCGCCGCCGCCGCCGCTCTGGGCCAGGATGCCGAAGGCGTCGTCGCCCTGCGTGACAATGATGCCCTTGTTGATGACATCCACTGCGCCGCCGTCGCCGCCAACACCGCCCGATCCGCCCAGGGTCAGGGCTGCCGCCCCGGCCGTCGAGCCGCCAGCGACAGAGATCGCACCGCTCCAGCCGCCCGAACCGCCGCCGCCGCCGACACTCTGGGCGAAGATGCCCGAGGCCCGGCTGCCGGTGGTTTCAATCCGGCCGATGTTGCGGACCGTAACCAGCTTGCCCGAACCGCCGGCGCCGCCTGCGCCGCCGCCGCCGATGGAGACAGCTCCGGCCGATGATCCGCCCGCCGCTCCGGCGCTGAGCGAAAAACCGCCGGCCCCGCCGCCGCCGCCGATGCTCTGGGCGAAGACGCCAGAGGAATCCTCGCCATAGGTGTAGATCTCACCGGCATTCTCGACAAAGACAATGCCGCCGTCGCCGGCCGATCCGCCGGACCCGCCGATACTGACCGCAATGGCGCCGGCCGAAGCCCCGGCCGCACCGGCCAGGTTGCCGGTAAAGCCGCCCGTCCCGCCGCTGCCGCCCACGGCCTGGGCAAAGACACCCGCCGAGCGGTCGCCCTCGGTGACCACCAGGCCATCCATGTTGACCGTGACGTCGCCGGCATTGCCCGCGCCGCCGCCAGACCCGCCCAGAGTGACGCTGGCCGCAATGGCCCCCTCAGCCACGGCGATGGCGCCCGTCAGGGCAGCGCCGCCCGTGCCGCCGCCGCCGCCAATGCTCTGGGCGAAGATACCGGCGGAATCCAGGCCCTCGGTATGAACCGTCCCCTTGGTGTGGACCTGGACAACACCGCCATCGCCGCCGCCGCCGCCGGTTCCGCCAACGCTCACGCCGATGGCGCCGGCCCCGCCGACACCGCCCGCGATCGACACCGCGCCGCTCCAGCCGCCATTGCCGCCGCCGCCGCCCACCGACTGGGCAAACAGGCCGATCGACCGGTCGCCCGTCGTGGACACATCCGCCCCGGTCAGGGTCAGGATCGTCACGTCCCCGCCGTCGCCGCCCAGGCCGCCCGTGCCACCCACCGTCACCGCGCCGGACCCGGCTGCAGGGCCGCCGGCAATGGACAGGCTGGCTGCAAAGCCGCCGTCGCCGCCGCCGCCGCCGACACTCTGGGCATGGACGCCGCGGGAGTCCGTGCCCGAGGTGCTGATGGTTCCGTCAACCGTGACATGGACCACGCCGCCCAGGCCGCCTGCGCCGCCCTGGCCGCCGACAGCCACATTGACCGACCCGAAGGCGCCGACGCTGGCGCTGGCCACGGCGCCGCCGCTCCCGCCGCCACCGCCGACGCTCTGGGCATAGATGGCCGAGGCGATATCGCCTTCGGTGGTGATGCCGCCGCTATGGGCGACCGTGACCTGTCCGCCATTGGTGCCGGCGCCGCCTGCGCCGCCCAGGGACAGGCTGACAACGGAGCCAAGCGCGGCGGAGTCCCCGCCCGAACCGCCGCCGCCGCCGACGCTCTGGGCCACGATGCCCCGCGCCAGGTCGCCATAGGTGTGGATCAGGCCGGCGTTCTCGACCGTAACCTGGCCGCCGAGGCCGCCGGGACCGCCGGCGCCGCCAAGGGACAGGGTCCCGCCCGTGTTCGAACCCGAACCGCCGCCGCCGCCGACAGACTGGGCGAAGACGGCGTCGGATCCGGTTGCAAGTGTGGTGATGTCGCTGCCCTCCAGCAGGTTGACCCCCACAAGGCCGCCATTGCCGCCGACCGAGCCTTCACCGCCGAGAGCCACAAAACCCTCGGTCGACCGGCCGGAACCGCCACCGCCGCCCACGCTCTGGGCAAAGATGCCGCGAGCGTCCTTGCCGGTGGTTACAATGGTCCCGGCCGAGGTCACGGCGACCTGTCCACCGGCCCCGCCGGCATCGGCCGAGCCGCCGAGAGAGATCAGGCCTGTGCTGCGCCCGGCATTGCCGCCGCCGCCGCCGACGGACTGGGCGACCACGGCGTTGGAGCCCTCGCCGGCCGTCGAGACAAAGGCCAGATTTTCCAGAGTAATGGCGACAGCGCCACCCGAACCGCCGGAACCGCCGGAGGATCCCAGGGTGACGACACCAGCGCCGACGCCGCCATTGCCGCCGCCGCCGCCGACCGACTGGGCGAACAAGCCAAAGGCCGCCTCACCGCCGGTAATGACCCGCGACCCGCCAAGCAGCATGATTTCTGCGGTCGAGCCGTTACCCCCGGCCCTGCCGTCCGCGCCGGCCGTGAACAGGCCAACCCCGGCCCCGGAACTGCCGCCGGAGCCGCCGATGGACTGGGCCAGAATGCCATGGGCGTCCTGGCCCCGGGTCTCGATCTCGCCGCTGTGCTCGACATAGACCGCGCCGCCGTTTCCGCCCGCGCTTGCATAGCCCGGCTCGGCGACCAATCCATAGCTGGAACCGCCGTTGCCTGCTGCGCCACCCAGGCTCTGGGCGAGGATGCCCATCGATCCGCTATTGGTCGTCAGGATGCCGCCGAGGTTGTAGACGGTCACCGATCCGCCCTGGCCGGCCGCGCCTCCGGCGCCGCCTGAACCGGAGCCAACCAACGTACCGCCCTTACCGCCGCGGCCGCTGCCGCTCTGGGCGAAAATTCCATGGGCGCTAAGCCCCGAAGTGGAGATTGTTGCATAGCTGGTAACAACAATATTGCCCCCGGCCCCCGAGGCTCCGCCCGGGGCCGATACATTGCCGGCCCCTGTCCCGCCGTCTCCACCATTGCCGCCAACGCTGGAGACGATGACGCCGGACAGGCCGTTCGTCACCGTATTGATGGTCGTGGCTCCAATTTCGGTGGTGAAGGATGGGCCGGCAGCTCCAGCGCCGCCGCCGCTGGGGGGCTTGCCAATGGTCGCACAGCCAAAGAAGGGCACGCAAATTCTGACTGCCGCTCCGGCTGCGCCTGCGTTGCCGTCTCTGCCGACGCGAGCAGCAGAGTAATTGTTCACATCGTCGGGGCCGGACATGAAGGTGAAGTCGCTGCTACCGGTGCCGCCCGTGCCATCCGGGTCGGGCGTGGCGTCATTGACAACCTGGATGACGTCGGTCCCGCCCTTGACCGTGACACTGACCACCACGCCATCGGCGTTCTTGGTGACGGTCTCGATTTCGTAGGTGTTGCCGTCTTCCTCGCTGACGAAGGTGTCACCGACCGTGGTGGCCAGCAGGATGATGTGATCCCTGTCAGTCGTGACATAGGCGCCGCCGCCCAACACCTCGACCACCTTCTCCAACAGTCCGGTCTCGGGATTGAGGATCAGATCTCCGACCGCAACAACGGGAATGGCGTCAGAAGGCCCATTGGCGGATTCGACAGGGGTCGCCGGAGTCGATGCAACAGGCGGCAGCAAGGGAGCGGAAAAGGTCGTCGTTTCTGCAGTCACAACCGTCGTGGCCGCAGCGGCGGGCAGGCCGGCCAGCAGAGCGGCGCCCACGGCGCCAGCCGCCAGGGCCTGGGCCAGGCCGCGCAACAGCCGGCGGGCCGTTCCCTCCAGCTTGACGGCCCGCGCCTCGACCTGAAGATCAATCGGCGCGTCGGCCTCGGGTGGCAAAACCGGTACGGGCGCGCTGGCCAGGAAGGCCAGGGAGGCAAGGGAATCATGCAGTCGCAGCAACAGCCGCGGCGGCAGGGCGTTCGGTGTTCCGAAGGACGACACCAGAAGGCTGGCCACCGTCGCCTGGGTCGCGAGAAGCTCCGGGGCGGACGACTGGAAGCGGTCCTGGAGCGCACGCGCCACCGCCGGGTCGCAGGCTTCCTGTCGCCAGGTCGCGGACAGCCGCTCCAGCCCATCCGCCAGCCGGGAGAGCCGTTCGACACGGCTCCTGCGGGAGCCATAGGTCATCCCATTGTCAATCTGTGTCATGTGATTGCCCCCTACCGACGGGTATAGGCTCACGCTCTGGAGAACTTGGCGAGGCGGAATCCACTTATCGGTTAACGAATTTCGAGATGGGTTGAATCCGCGACAGTAAAACTCCCTTGCGAGGCGAATTTGCCGCCATCAACCCTGGGCATAGGCAGACCATCACCGCAGGACAGACCACGCAGCTCCGCCAGGGGAGGCAAGCGAAGATGGCCGGCTTCGAATGACGTCCAGGGTCGTTGCCGCCGCCCTCATTTCGTCCAGACTCGCGCCTGTTCTGAACGGAGGGACCACGACGATGACGACGTATGGACGGCTCGAAATCCCTTATATCGCCAATGCCGTCGTCCTTTTGGCCCATCAGATCGACGCGGCCTACTGGAAGGAATGGACTCTGTTCGCCCTGCCGGGCGGTATTCAGTTTTTTGTTGTCCTGAACCTGCCGATCATCGCCCTGGTGCTACATGGCCAGAGATCCCTGGCTCTGGGACAGTCCAGTGGCAAAGTCATCGCCTGGATGCTGGTGGCGGCCGGTCTGTTTGCCGTGGGCTTCCATGGCGTTCACCTGTTGCGCGGCGACCAGGCCTTCAGATTGCCGATATCATTGGCCCTGCTGGCCGCGACCTTAGTCCTGTCATTGCTCCAGGCCTGGTCACTTGTGAGATCGCCAAGGGATGCGGCATGAAGGATCAAGGACTATTGGGGCCCCTGCCGCAACGTCACACTTTTCCTGTCCGGTAACTGCGTTACCCTTCTAGCCTCGAAGACTGTAGCCCGCCGCTCTCCGAGCCGGCCGGACAGGCGACAACGGAATGGAAACGATGATGCATGATCTGGTGATCCGTAACGGGCGGGTGGTCGATGGGACCGGGACGCCGGCCTTTGCCGCAGACATCGCCATCGATGGCGGCATCATCACCGCGGTCGGGATCGTGGCAGGCCAGGGCCGGCGCGAGATCGACGCCGGCGGCCTGCTGGTCACCCCCGGCTGGGTCGACATCCACACCCACTATGATGGCCAGGTTACCTGGGACCCCTATCTGGCGCCGTCCAGCTGGCATGGCGTGACCACGGCCGTCATGGGCAACTGCGGGGTCGGGTTTGCCCCGGTGCGGCCTGACCGGCACGACTGGCTGATCGCCCTGATGGAGGGGGTCGAGGATATCCCCGGGGCCGCCCTGTCCGAGGGCATCAAATGGACCTGGGAGACCTTCCCAGAATATCTCGACAGCCTGGACGGCCAGCCCCGGGTGATGGATGTGGCGACCCAGGTGCCCCACGGCGCGGTGCGGGCCTATGTCATGGGCGAGCGCGGGGCCCGCAACGAAGAAGCCAATGCCGAGGACATCGCCGCGATGTCACAGATTGTCGCCGAGGGCGTCGCGGCCGGGGCCCTGGGCTTCTCGACCTCCCGGACTGTGCTTCATGTGGCCAAGGACGGGGTCCCCGTGCCGGGCACCTTCGCCGGGGCGGACGAACTTCTGGGCATCGGCCGGGCCATGGGCGCCGTCGGCCATGGCGTGTTCGAGATGGCGTCCGACATGGCCCCGGCCGAGGACGAGTTCCTGTGGATGAAGGCCCTGTCGGCGGAGACCGGCGTGCCGGTCACCTTTGGCCTGCTGCAGTCGCCGGTGAAGGCCGACAACTGGAAGCGGCTGCTGACCCTGACCGAAGAGGCGCGGGCCGAAGGCGCCCAGATCACCGCCCAGATCGCCTGTCGCCCCACCGGCATGGTGCTGGGCTGGCAGAGCACCGTGCATCCCTTCATCGCACGGGACAGCTATCGGAAGATCGCCGACCTGCCCTTCGAGGAGCGGCTTGCGCAACTGAAGGATCCGACGGTCAGGGCCGCCATCCTGTCGGAGCCTTCGCGGTCCATGGGTCCCCTGGGCATGATCCTGACCCAGGGCTTCGACCGGATGTTCCGCCTGGAACAGCCGGAGGGCCTGGATTACGAACCGGCGGCGGAGGATTCCATCGCCGCCCTGGCCCGGTCCAGCGGCCGGAGCCCGGACGAGATCGTCTATGACATGCTGATGGAGAAGGACGGGCGGGGCTACATCTACCTGCCGCTGCTGAACTATGCCGAGTTCAACTTCGACCACATCCACGCCATGATGAACCATCCCAACACGGTGCTCAGCCTGTCGGATGGCGGCGCACATTGCGGCGTGATCTGCGACGCCAGCTTCCCGACCTACATGCTGACCCACTGGGCCCGCGACCGGGCGCGGGGACCCCGCCTGTCGCTGGAAAAGGTGGTGTCGATGCAGACCCGCGACACGGCCCGGCTTTATGGCCTCAATGACCGGGGCGTCCTGGCGCCCGGCATGAAGGCCGACCTCAACCTGATCGACTATGACCGGCTGGCCATCGAGGCGCCGGAGATGGCCTTTGACCTCCCGGCCCAGGGTCGGCGGATGATCCAGAGGGCGCGGGGCTATGTGGCGACCATCGTCAGCGGCGAGGTGACCTTCGAGAACGGCGAGGCCACCGGCGCCATGCCGGGCAAGCTGATCCGGGGACCGCAGACGGCAGGTCTGGCCATGGCGGCCGAATAGATCCGTTGTCGGTTGCGACGACCGCAGGGTCGGCCGTCACAACCGTCTCGGTCAGTGCGAGACCAGGATCGCTGTCGGCGGATCGGACAACAGGTCACGGCTGAGGCCGCCAAGGACAAGTTCCTGGAGTCTGGGTCGGCCGTACAGGCCCATGACCACCAGATCGGCGCCCAGGGCCTTGACCTGATTGCGCAGGATATCGGCCACCGATCCATCCTTCGAGCGGTCAAGGATCAGGTTGGCCTTGCGGCCGTGACGTTCGAACAGACGCTGCAGCAGACCGTCGGGGCCACCCTCGCCTTCGGGCGAGACGACCAGGATATGCACGTCCGTCGCCACGGACAGGATCGGCCAGGCGTCGCGCAGGGCGCGGGCCGCTTCCCGAGAGCCATTCCAGGCGACGATGACGCGATGACCACAGGTGGCCGCCGCAGTGTCGGGCACGATCAGCAGCGGACCGCCGATCTCCATCCCCAGGTCTCCTGCCGCAATGGTCATCTGTGAACTGCTGACCTGGATACGGGGCGGAACCACCGTCAGGTCACAGCGTCGCGCGCAGGCGGTGAAGGTGCGATGATCCTCCCCCGGAATGGTTCGCCAGGTGGATTGCACGCTGGCCGCCGAGGCGGCCGCTTCGAAAGTCGCCCGGGCCATCTCTGCGGCGCCCGCGACCCCCTTGGCGTGATCCTGGATGAGGGCGTCGATCTCGGCTGGGGCCAGATAGGCCTGGACCTGGGCGGCCATCACGTCATTCATGAAACGGGACTCCAGGAAGACCCCGTCCATGACGCCCCGAAAGCGCTTGGCGAGATCGGCAGCAACCCCGGCCCTGACGCCGGCCGCAGCGCCTTCATCCATCTGAACCAGAATGTCGCGAAAGGTCATGTGGTGAACTCCCCTGTTGACCGGCAGTCTGCACTGACGACCGCCGCCGCGCCTTGACCAGGATCAAAGCCGGTCCGGCGCCTTCGGTTCCGCTGCGACCGCCGCGCCCGAGGGATTTCAAACCGGCGCGAGAGCCGCCATGCTAGGGGAACTTATGGCGAACGCGATTCGAATCCTGGGTCTGGATCCCGGCCTCCGCCGCACCGGCTGGGGCGTCATCAGCGCGGAGGGTTCGCGGCTGAGCTGGATCGCCCATGGGGTCATCGTTCCCGACGACAAGGCGGCCTTTTCCCAGCGACTTCTGACGCTTTTCGAGGGCGTCCATGCCGTGATCGCCGCCCATGCGCCCAATGAGGCCGCCATCGAGGAGACCTTCCTCAACACCAACGCCCAGTCGACCCTGAAGCTTGGCCATGCCAGGGCCGCCGCCATGATCGCCCCGGCCCAGGCCGGACTGCTGGTGGCCGAATATGCAGCCAAGGAAGTCAAGAAGTCCGTGGTCGGGACCGGCGGCGCAGACAAGACCCAGGTGGCCTACATGATCGCCAGACTGCTGCCGGCCGCCGGAACCCCGACCCTGGATGCCGCCGACGCCCTGGCCGTGGCCATCGCCCATGCCCATGTCCGCAAGGCCCGCACCCTGCGGAGCGTCGCATGATCGGCCGGCTGCGGGGAACGGTCGCCGAGGTCGGCGAGGAAGAGGCGCTGATCGACGTGGGCGGGGTCGGTTATCTCGTGCGTTGCGGGTCCCGGACCCTCGGCCGCCTGCCCGCCATCGGCGAGGACTGCCTGCTCCATACCGAAAACCCCTGGAGCGAGGCCCAGGGCCCGCAGCTCTATGGCTTCCTGACCCGCGAGGAACGCCGGGCCTTTGTCCTGCTCAAGGCGATCCAGGGGGTCGGGCCAAAGGCCGCCATGGCTGTGCTGGATGTTCTCAGCCCGGCGGAGCTGGCCGGAGCCGTGTCCCGCGACGACAAGGCCCTGGTCGGACGGGCCCAGGGCGTCGGCCCGAAACTGGCCCAGCGGATCGTCACCGAATTGAAGGACAAGCCGATCAGCGACGGCCCGGCCGTGTTCCAGCCCCAGACCGGCGCCGCCCGCGCCCCGGCGCCGCCCTCGGCCGTCGGCGAGGCGGTCGCCGCCCTGATGGGCCTGGGGGTCGCCGAGGCCATGGCCCGCCGGGTGGTCGAACAGGCCGAAGCGCGCCTGGGACCGGGCTCTGATGTCTCCGCCCTGATCAAGGCCGGCCTGCAGGAGCTGGGCCGTTGACCCGGATCGTATCGCCTGATGCGGCCCCGGCCGAGGCGCCGGACAAGGCCCTGCGCCCCCAGACCCTTGCGGAATTTGTCGGCCAGCAGGCCATCAAGGCCAATCTGAAGGTCTTCATCGACGCCGCCCGCAGTCGCAACGAGGCCCTGGACCACGTCCTGCTGTTCGGCCCCCCGGGCCTGGGCAAGACCACCCTGGCCCAGATCGTCGCCCGGGAACTGGGGGTCAATTTCCGGGCGACCAGCGGTCCGGTCCTGGCCAAGGCCGGGGACCTGGCCGCCATCCTGACCAATCTGGAACCCAACGACGTCCTCTTCATCGACGAGATCCACCGTCTGGCCGCCAATGTGGAGGAGATCCTCTACCCGGCCATGGAGGACCACGTCCTCGACCTGGTGATCGGCGAGGGGCCCTCGGCCCGGTCCATCCGGATCGAACTGGCGCCCTTCACCCTGGTCGCCGCCACCACCCGGGCCGGCATGCTGGCCACGCCCCTGCGCGACCGGTTCGGCATTCCGCTGCGGCTGGAATTCTACACCATCCCTGAACTGCAGCAGGTGATCCGCCAGGCCGCCCGCAAGCTGGGCGCGCCGGTGTCCGAGGACGGCGCAGCCGAGATCGCCGCCCGGGCCCGGGGCACCCCGCGCGTGGCCGGCCGGCTGCTTCGAAGGGTCCGCGACTTCGCCCTGGCCGACGGGGTCGAGACCATCGACAAGACCCATGCCGCCCGGGCCCTGGCCCGGCTTGAGGTGGACGAGGTGGGGCTGGACAGTCTGGACCGCCGCTACCTTCGCGCCCTGATCGAGCATTACGGCGGCGGTCCGGCCGGGGTCGAGACCCTGGCCTACGCCATCGCCGAGTCCCGCGACGCCGTCGAGGACGTGATCGAGCCCTATCTGATGCAGCAGGGCTTCATCCAGCGCACGCCCCGGGGCCGCATGGCCTGCGGCAAGGCCTATCTGCATCTGGGCCTGAAGGAACCGGTGGTGATCCGCCCGCCGGCCGACCTTTTCGAGGACGAGGCCTGAGGCGATGAGCGACCTGCCCATTCCCACCGCCGGACTGTTCGTCGGGCGAGAGCACCAATTGCCGGTCAGGGTCTATTACGAGGACACCGATTTCACCGGCGTCGTCTACCACGCCAACTATGTCCGCTATTTCGAGCGCGGCCGCAGCGATTTCCTGCGTCTGGCCGGAGTGTCCCATTCTGACCTGCTGGAGCGTCCCGATCCGGCCGCCTTCGTGATCACCCGGATGGAAATCGATTTTCGCAAGGCCGCCCGCATCGACGACAGCCTCGTGGTCCGCACGACCTATGACGCCGTCAAGGGCCCGAGGCTGTCGATCAGCCAGACCATTACCCGGGACGGGGACATCATCGCGGCCGCAGCCGTCTCCGCCGCCTGTATTTCGCTGGACGGTCGCCCGAGAAAGCCGCCATCGGGCCTTGTGGAAGCCTTGCGGCCCTGGTTTTGCACGTGACACCGTCACAAGCGTGCAATCTGGTCACAGTGACTTAACCACTTGAGACCGGGGCGATCACACGCCTTATTGTCACCAAAGCCCGGCACAAGATGTCGGTATTGTCGTCAGGCCGCCAACGGGGGAATCCGAGAGCGCATGGAACCGCAGTCGATCTCGCCTGAAAACTTCTCCCTCGTGGAGCTCTTCATGACCGCGGACTGGGTCATCAAGGGCGTCATGGTCGGCCTGGCCCTGGCTTCCCTGATTTCCTGGGCGGTCATCATCGAGAAGTTTGTCCGCTTCACCGGACTCAACAGCCAGGCCAACGCCTTCGAGAACAAGGTCAGTTCCGGCAGGCCGCTGGAAGAAATTGCCGCCGAAGCCGGCCCCGCGACCAAGCACCCCCTGCCCCGGCTGCTCAATGCCGCCTTGCGGGAATGGCGCGACACAAGGGCCAAGGGCCAGATCGGCGACACCCAGACCGCCCTGCTGATCCAGCGGATCGACCGGGTCCTGGACAGCCATATCGCCCGCGAAAGCCAGAGGGCCGAAGAAGGCCTGGGCACCCTGGCCGTCGTCGCCACCGCCAGCCCCTTCATCGGCCTGTTCGGCACGGTCTGGGGCATCATGAACGCCTTCAAGAACATCGCCCTGGAACAGAACACCTCCCTGCCCGTGGTGGCGCCGGCCATCGCCGAGGCCCTGTTCGCCACGGCCCTGGGGCTGATGGCGGCCATTCCGGCCTATATCGCCTACAACAAGTTCTCCACCGACGCCGGCAAGTTCGCGGCCCGCCTCGAGGGCTTTGCCGACGACCTGTCGACCGCCATCCAGCGCCGTCTGGCCGAGAAGGTCTGATCCATGGCCCTGTCGTCGAATGACGCCTTCGGCGCCGTGGGAAAAAGACGGGGTCGTCGGGGCCGCGGCCGGCGCGGCGCCCTGTCGGAGATCAACGTCACGCCCCTGGTCGATGTCATGCTGGTGCTCTTGATCATCTTCATGATCTCGGCGCCGCTCCTGACCTCCGGCGTTTCCATCGACCTGCCCAAGACCGAAGCCGGATCGCTTCAGGACCAGTCCCAGCCCCTGACCCTGACGGTCTCCGAGGAAGGGCTGCTCTATGTCGGCGAGGAACGGATTCCCTTCACCTCGCTCAAGGCGCGGATCTCGGCCCTGGCCGACGAGGACTTCGAGCGGCCGATCTATGTGCGCGCCGATGGCAAGACCTCCTATGAAGCGGTCGCCCAGGTCATGGCGGCCCTCAGCACCGGCGGCTTTCGCAAGATCAATCTGATCACAGACACTGGCGGGCCCAACTCCGGCCCGGCCAAAAAGCCTGACGGTCCGTGATGCAGGAAGGTCGGCAACCCTGATGCGCCGGGAAGGCGGTTTCTTCAGCATCGCCCTTGTCGTCTCGCTGGTTGTCCATGCGGGCCTGCTGGCGGCTGTTCTCTTGATGATGCCCCAGAAGAGCACGCCCCTGCCGTTCGGATCGGCGGTGCCGGTGACGATCGTCAGCAATGCGCCCATGACCGACGTCAGCGCCGCCCTCCAGGGCGCGCAGGAGGTCGACGCCCTGACCGAGGAGCCCATCCCCCTGGCGCCGCCCGAGGTGGTCGCGCCTCCCGCCCCTGCGCCGATTCCCGCCGAGGCCAGCACGCCCGCCAAGCCCGCTGAAAAAGCCAGGCCGGCGCCGTCGCCGACGGCGAAACCCCAGCAACGGGCCGAACTGGACTTCGACGCCCTGGAGCGCAGGCTGCAGAAGGCCGGCGGCGGCAAGCCGAAGCCCGCCGGCGGAGACAAGGGTCCGACCCGTCCTGCAACCGCCCCGCAACCCCGGCCGGACGGGGGCGGCAAGGGTCTGAACGCCAGTTCCATCCAGGGCCTGGTCGATGAACTGAACCGCCGCTGGCGCCCCAACTGCGATGTCGAGGGCGGGTCCCGCATCAAACTGACCTTGCAGATTCGTGTTTCTCCCTCCGGCCAATTGATCGATGATCCGGTGGTGAAACGCGGCAAATCCAATGACCCGATGGTCCAGGCGGCGACGACCAAGGCCATACTGGCCATCACCGCCTCCCTGCCCTTCCGCAACCTTCCGGAAGACTATGTGGGCGAGCCCCTGAACCTGAATTTCGACGCCCAGCAGGCCTGCTCGGCATGACCCTGGCCCGGACCATCGCTTCTGGATACCTGTCCAGCCGGTCCTTCGCCGGCCTCTGTCCCAATTGTTTTTCGAGGAGCCAGCCATGACCCTCCGTTCTGTCCTGATCGCCCTTTGCGCCGTCGTCTTCGGGGCAGGCGTCCTGCCCGGCGCCGCCCGGGCCGAGATCGAGATCGACATCAACCAGGGGGTGATCCAGCCCCTGCCCATCGCCATTCCGGCCTTTTCCGGCGCGTCTCGCGGCTCGGACATCGCCCAGGTGATCAGCGCCAATCTGGAGCGGTCAGGCCTGTTTGCCCCCATTGATCCCGGCGCTTTCCCCGAGCGGGGCCTGGACATCGCCGTCCAGCCCAATTTCGAGGCCTGGAAGGTGATCAACGCCCAGGTCCTGGTGAACGGCGCCGTTTCCGTCGAGTCCGATGGCCGGCTGCGGGTCGATTTCCGCCTCTGGGACACTTTTGGCGGTCAACAGCTTCTGGGTCTGCAGTTCACCTCGACAGCCGAGAACTGGCGCCGGGTGGCCCACAAGATCTCCGACGCGGTCTACCAGCAGCTGACCGGCGAAACCGGCTATTTCGACACGCGGGTCGTGTTCATCGCCGAGAGCGGCGCGCGCGGCAAAAGGGTCAAGCGCCTGTCGATCATGGACCAGGACGGCGCCAACAACAGCTACCTGACCGATGGCAGCTACATCGTCATGACGCCCAGGTTCTCCGCCAACAGCCAGGAGATCACCTATATGGCGCTTCGTCCGACCGGCTCGAGCGTCTATCTCTACAATATCGAGACCTCGCGGCAGGAAACCCTGGGCAAGTTCCCCGGCATGGTCTTCGCCCCCCGGTTTTCGCCCGACGGCGGCAAGGTGGTGTTCAGCGTCGAGCGCGGCGGCAATAGCGACCTCTATTCGATGGATCTGCGCACCCGCACCCAGAGCCGTCTGACCAGCGACCCTGGCATCGACACCTCCGGCAGCTTTTCCCCCAATGGCAGCCAGATTGTCTTCAACTCGGACCGGGCCGGATCTCCGCAGCTCTATGTCATGAACAGCGACGGCAGCGGCGTGCGGCGGATTTCGGCCGGCGGGGGTCGCTACACGACGCCGGTCTGGAGCCCGCGCGGGGACTTCATCGCCTTCACCAAACAGGCGGGCGGGGTCTTCCATATCGGCGTCATGCGTCCGGATGGGTCGGATGAGCGTATCCTGACCACCAGCTATCTCGACGAAGGCCCGACCTGGGCCCCCAATGGCCGGGTCCTGATGTTCTTCCGCGAAGGTCGCGGCGGCGAGCCCCGGCTGTGGAATGTCGACATCACCGGCCGGATCCTGAGGCCTGCACCCTATCAGGGCTCAGGCTCCGACCCGGCCTGGTCGCCGCTGTTGAACTGAAATTCGGGCAGGCCTGTTCAACTGACAAACGAATTGTGGTCCAGATGTCGCAATTCCGGGCCATAGTCGGATCGAATGTCATTTTAGACTTAACAGATCACCGATCGGCGCCAGTATGATGCCGACCAAACCCCTTGAGGAGGAGCTCGCATGCGCTTCAACGCCCAAAGCACGGTAAAACTGGCGCTGATCGGCGCGGCAGTCCTGTCCCTGGCCGCCTGTGCCTCCAAGCCAACGCCCGGTCCGGGCCCCGGCCCGACCGGCCCTGGTCCGTCCTCCGGCGGCGGATCCTACATTCCGCCGGCGGGCCCCGGTCCCATCGACAGCCGTCCGATCCCGGGAACGACCCAGGACTTCATCATCAACATCGGTGATTTCGTCTATTTCGACCTGGACCAGTACGTGATCCGCGCCGACGCCGCGCCGGTTCTCGACGCCCAGTCGGCCTGGTTGCGCCGCTGGGCCAATGTCCGGGTCCGGATCGAGGGTAACTGCGACGAACGCGGCACCCGCGAGTACAACCTGGCCCTCGGCTCGCGCCGGGCCAATGCCGTCCGCGAATACCTGATCGCCCGGGGTGTTGCTCCCAGCCGGATCGCGACCCTGTCCAATGGCAAGGAGCGCCCGATCGACGCCGGCACGTCCGAGGACGCCTACCAGCGTAACCGCAATGGCCAGACGGTGATTGTCGACGGCGCTCGCTAGTCACCAGACCGAATGATGCGAGAAGGGGCCGCATCTCAGCGGCCCCTTTTTCGTTTCAGCCTGTTGACGGCGCCCTATTCTCGACGCCGACCCGAACGATCATGATCAGCAACGCCGCTCTGGCGAAGACCCACACGACCAGGATCAAAGTCGACCGATGATGACCCCCAGAGTCTCCGCCGCCCTCAAGGCTGCCCCGTTCGTGGCTGTCCTGATCGCCGTGACGGCCACCTTTGCCGCCCAGGCCCAGACCCCCATGCCCGACCCCCTGGACGACCGGTCGGTGCGGCGACTGGAAAAGATGGAAAAGGTGGTCCGGGAACTTCGTTCGATCGTTTTCCAGGGCCGGGAGTCGGGCAAGCCGGTCGTGGTCCAGGACTCGGAGTCTGCGGAACTTCTGGCCAGCCTGACCGAACGGGTCACGGATCTGGAACAGTCCCTGACCCGCAACAATGCCACCGGCGAAGCCCTGACCTTCGATCTGCAGCAGACCCAGAAGGCCCTGGTAAGGTCCGAGGCCGCCAACAAGGCCCTGACCGACCGTCTTGCGGCTTTGGAGGCGCGGATTGCGGTCCTCGAAACGCCGCCGCCGGTCGAGACCGCCGAGGCGGCGCCCGCCGCTGATCCGCAGGCCGATGCCGCAGCCCTGTTCGCCCAGGGTCGCCGCCTGATGACCGAAGGAGACAATGCCGGGGCGGAAACGACCTTCGGACGCTATGTCGCCACCTTCGGCGACACCCCCAAGGCGCCCGAGGCCCGGTACTGGCTGGGCAAGACCCTGACCGCCCGCGGCGCCAATGCCGAGGCGGCCTCCGCCTATATCGGCGCCATCCGGGGCTGGCCCAAGACCGCCTGGGCGCCTGACGCCGTGGTCGAACTCTCCCGCGCTCTGATTGCCCAGCGCCTGCCGGCCGACGCTTGCCAGACCCTGGCCGAGCTGTCCCGCCGGTATCCGTCGGCGCCGCCGGCCATCGGCCAAAGGGCCCAGGCCGCCCGCCTCGAAGCCAAGTGCACGGGCTAGGAACAGCCCTGGTCCTTCCCGTCGCGAATCCGCGAGGCGCGGCCCGAGCGGACCCTGAAGACCTTGAGGCGTGGTTCGCTGGCGGGATGGATGACCATCTGGCCGCCGGTTCAACAGCGCCCATCCTTGTGGCCCTGTCCGGCGGCAGCGACTCCCGGGCCCTGATGTTTCTGGCCCATCTGTGGGCGCAAGGGAACGGGCGCCCGCTGATCGCCCTGACCATTGACCATGGCCTGCAGCCGGGGTCCGCCGAATGGGCCAGGGACTGCGCCCGGCTCTGCGCACGGCTGGGCCGTCGTCATCAGACCCTCCACTGGACCGGACCCAAGCCCGCCACCGGTCTGCCCGCAGCCGCAAGGCTGGCCCGCCACCGCCTTCTGGCCGAAGAGGCGCGGGCCTTGGGCGGGCAGGTGATCCTGATGGGCCATACGGCGGATGATCTGGACGAAGCCGTGGCCATGCGCAGGGCCGGTTCGACCGTATCGAGTCCCCGTCCCTGGTCGCCATCGCCCGTCTGGCCCGAAGGTCGCGACATCTTCATCCTGCGCCCGCTTCTTCAGGTTCGCCGCGCCGCGCTTCGCAATTGGTTGACTCTCCGGGACGAACCCTGGATCGAGGATCCCGCCAACCAGGATGTCCGCTACGCCCGGGCCCGGGCCCGAAAGGCGCTGGGCGCGTCAGACACGGTCACGCCGCAAGCCGGGATGTCCAGGCCGCCTGCGGATCCGGGGGCTTCATCGGCCCGCTTGCCCGCCGGATCCCGGCTTGAACAGGATGCCGGCATCCTCGTGCTGCCCCCTGCGCTCTCGCGACAGCAGCTGGCGGCAGCCTGCCTCTGCGCGGGCGGGACCAGCCAGCCCCCCCGGACAGACCAGCTGGACAGGATTCTGGAGCAATTGGCCCGAGGACAGCCCTTCGTCGCCACCCTGGCGGGCGCCCGGCTGGACATGCAGGACGGCGTCCTGAAAGCGATGCGCGAGGCCGGGGAACACCGGCGCAGCGAAGGGCTGGCCCGCGACCTGCCCCAGAACGAAACAGTGATCTGGGACGGCCGGTTCGAAATGACCGCCTCCAACGGCGACATGACCGTCCTGCCTCTGGCCGGTCATGTCGGGAAACTGCCCCCGACTCAACAGAACCGGCTGAAGGCCCTGCCGGCGGCGGCCCGGCCCGGCCTTCCGGTCATCCGGGACGACCAGGGACAGTTCAGTTGCCCGATCCTTGCAATCGGTCATCCTGTCAGCGTCAGGTCGCTGGCCCTGGCCCGATTCCGGGCCGCGACGGGCCAGATCCGTCACGAGGCCGACATGTGAACGGTCGCGAAGCATGGCAAAGCGACTGATGACGACCTATGTTGATTTTGGATACGGCCGGTAAGGAAGAGTTGAGATCATGAATCTGCGGAACTTCGCGGTTTGGGGCGTCATTCTGGTCGTCCTGATCGTCATCTACAGCGTGCTGAGCGGCCGGACCATGGCCGCGCCTGGCGCGCCGCGGCCGGGCAGCGACATCAGCTACTCCAATGTCCTGACCAAGATCGACAATGGCGAGATCAAGAAGATCGACGTCGTCTCTTCCGACCGGATGAAACTGACCACCCAGGACGGCGGCACCCTGATGGCCACCGCCCCGGTCACCGAAGACCTGCTGAAGCGCATGGAAGGCAAGGGGATCGATGTCTCCTTCCAGAAGGCCGAACGCTTCAGCCTGCTGGGCCTGTTGATGAACGCCCTGCCGATCCTGCTGTTGATCGGGGTGTGGATCTTCTTCATGCGCCAGATGCAGGGCGGCGCCCGGGGCGCCATGGGCTTTGGCAAGTCCAAGGCCCGGCTGCTGACCGAGAACAAGAACCGCATCACCTTTGACGAGGTCGCCGGCGTCGACGAGGCCAAGGAAGAGCTGCAGGAAATCGTCGATTTCCTGAAGGATCCGGCCAAGTTCCAGCGCCTGGGCGGCAAGATTCCGAAAGGCGCCCTGCTGATCGGCCCTCCCGGCACCGGCAAGACCCTGATTGCCCGGGCCGTGGCCGGCGAGGCGGGCGTGCCCTTCTTCACCATCTCCGGTTCGGACTTCGTTGAAATGTTCGTCGGCGTCGGCGCCTCCCGGGTGCGTGACATGTTCGAACAGGCCAAGAAGAACGCCCCCTGCATCATCTTCATTGACGAAATCGACGCCGTCGGCCGCCATCGCGGCGCCGGCCTGGGCGGCGGCAATGACGAGCGCGAACAGACCCTCAACCAGCTGCTGGTCGAGATGGACGGGTTCGAGGCCAATGAAGGCATCATCCTGATCGCCGCCACCAACCGGCCTGACGTGCTGGACCCCGCCCTGCTGCGTCCGGGCCGGTTCGACCGCCAGGTGGTCGTGCCCAATCCCGATGTGACGGGCCGCGAGAAGATCCTGCGCGTCCACATGCGCAATGTGCCCCTGTCGGCCGATGTCGACGTCAAGGTCCTGGCCCGCGGCACCCCCGGCTTCTCCGGCGCCGATCTGGCCAACCTGGTCAATGAAGCGGCCCTGACCGCCGCCCGCAAGAACCGCCGCATGGTCACCATGCACGACTTCGAGCACGCCAAGGACAAGGTCATGATGGGCGCCGAGCGTCGGTCCATGGCCATGAACGAGGAAGAAAAGCGCCTCACGGCCTATCACGAGGGCGGCCACGCCATCGTGGCGATGAACGTGCCCATGGCCGATCCGGTCCACAAGGCGACCATCGTGCCGCGCGGCCGGGCCCTGGGCATGGTCATGCAGCTGCCGGAAGGCGACCGCTATTCCATGAAGTTCACCCAGATGACCTCGCGCCTGGCCATCATGATGGGCGGCCGGGTCGCCGAGGAACTGAGCTTCGGCAAGGAGAACATCACCTCCGGCGCCAGCAGCGACATCAAGGCGGCCACCAACCTGGCCCGGGCCATGGTCACCCAGTGGGGCTATTCCGACGCCCTGGGCACCGTCTCCTATGGCGACAATCAGGAAGAGGTCTTCCTCGGCCACTCCGTCGCCCGCACCCAGAACGTCTCCGAGGAAACCGCTCGGCTGATCGACTCCGAGGTCAAGCGTCTGGTCCAGGAAGGCCTGGATGAGGCCCGCCGGATCCTGACCGAGAAACAAGCCGATCTGGAAACCCTGGCCCAGGCCCTGCTGGAGTTCGAAACCCTCAGCGGCGACGAGATCACCGCCGTCCTGCAGGGCGTCAAGCCCAAGCGCGACGACGCCGACACCCGCCGCCCCAACGGCCCCTCCGTCTCGGTGCCCCTCTCGCCCCGCCCGGATCCCGCCACCGCCTGATCCGTTTCATCAGGGCTGACGATATCGCCGCCGCCATGCCGGCTCTTCCCGGATCGAAGGGGGAGACGCCAGCATGGCGGTTGGCTTTTGTGGATCGCTGCAGGTCATGAACCGTCCCCTGGTCATGGGAATCGTCAATGTCACGCCGGACAGTTTCTCCGACGGCGGACAGCATGCCGGCCCCGACGCCGGCCTGGCCCATGGCCTGGGCCTTCTCGAACAAGGCGCCGACATCCTCGACATCGGCGGCGAGTCGACCCGTCCGGGCGCGACGCCGGTTTCCGAGGAAGAGGAGCTGGCCCGGGTCATCCCCGTGATCACCGCCCTGCGGGCCCGCACCGATGCGCCCCTCTCCATCGACACCATGAAGCCTGCCGTCGCCCGGGCGGCCGTTCTGGCCGGCGCCACGATCTGGAACGACGTCAACGCCCTGCGCAGCCCCGGCGCCGCCGAGGCCGCCGCAGACCTGGCCTGCGAGGTGGTGCTGATGCACATGCTGGGCGAACCCATGACCATGCAGCAGGCCCCCCGCTATGACGATGTCGTGGGCGAGGTCGAGGCCTTCCTGCTCGACCGGGCCCGCGCCGCCCTGGACGCCGGCGTCGACCGCAGCCGTATCTGGCTCGACCCCGGAATCGGCTTTGGCAAGACGCCACAGCACAATCTCGCCCTCCTGGCGGCCCTGCCCCGCTTCGTCGGTCTGGGCTTCCGAGTCCTGCTGGGCGCCAGCCGCAAACGCTTCATCGCCGCCCTGGACCCCGCCGGCGCCGAACCGGACGCCCGCCTCGGCGGATCGCTCGCGGCGGCCCTGGCGGGGGCGGCGGCCGGCGTCGCCGCAGTCCGCGTCCATGACGTCCGCCAAACCGTCCAGGCCCTGACCATCGACGCGGCGATCAGGGGCGCCTGACAGACCGTAAACCCTCACCTTCCCACGCCACTACTGCGGCGCGGGCCCTCCCTCCCGTCCAGTAGAGGCCCACTGAGAGCGGCATTTCAAATTACCTCTCCCAAAGGGAGAGGGAGGGGCCCATGCGCCAGCATGGGAGGGTGAGGGGTTACGGCGCCAATCCAGTTCGAAGAAAAATGAGGGCCGCACAGTGCTTTACCAACCGTCATGGCCATGCGGGCTGGTGCGCCTGGTCCCGACCAACAGCCTTGCGAGGCCGCAATATTCGGCTCCATGAACATAATGGGGTGCCTATCCCAACTTTCGAGCAGAAAAACTCAGCACCGGGTTAAGCTCGGGTAATGCATCAACGCATGTTCCAGTTTCAGCCGCGATGGAAAGAAGAACTCCTCGTGTCCGGCCCGGGCGGATCTTTTGTCCTCGAACTCCCTATGGGGGTGTTGTCCGCATATCTCCCCACGGAGGCGGCATGGCGCACCAAAGCCCCCCCATGGGCGATAGACCTCTGGCCGATCTTGCGATCAGAACTTGCGGAATGGTGTCAGGCCAACAAAGCCGAACTGTTCATCGACGAGACTGCTAGCGTTTGGTGAGGATGCTGGAGAGAAGCGCGCCCTGGTTGATTTAACCTGGCCTGCGACACTTGGTGAGATGCACCGGCTTCGACTGGACTTGCCCTGCTTCACCGAGGTCCGTTCAAAAGCACCGGCGAGTAATGTCGCGATAGAACAGTTCGGCTTCGTTCCGGGCAGTGGCTGACACGATCGACGTTGCACCCTCGTAGCGCGGCCGCGCGATGGCGAACTCTTCATCGATGAAGGCGGCGATGACCGGCGGCAGAGGCTCTGCGCCCAGTTCGTGGGTCACGGCCTTGCGGGCGATCAGGTCCGCCGTCAGGGCATCTACGTCGGTCGGCGGCTCGCATTCGGCCATCAAGGTCGGGAAATGCATTGGCGCAACACCTTGGTCGGGGTGCAGTCGCAGCCATCGCAAGGTCGCCGCTGGACGCAAGGCATAGAAGATCTTCTTCTGCGGCACGATCTTGCCGTCGCCAAAATGCACGCGGCGCTGTCGCTCGCCCAAGTGCAGATAATGGCGAGCGATCAAATGGCGATCAGCGAAGCGCCCGGCGAACTCAAGGAATGCATCCCGGAACCAGGCTTCGCCGCGATAGACGAGCGGTGACCGCAGCCACTCTATAATCACCGCATTGCCCTTGATCAGCAGCTTGATCGCCTTCCCCAGTTCCCAACCGTTGACGTCGAGGACGGCGTCCAACGGCGTCTCGATCACGTCGCGCCGAGGCCAGGGTGACAGATGCTGGTCCACCGGACGCACGAACACGAAGCGACAGTCGTAGTCGCTGTCGGGAGATGGAAAACCCCAGGCGCGGCTGCCGCTTTCGATGGCGAGAGGCATCGCCACGCCATGCTCGGCGCAGATCGCATCGAGGCGAGCGTCGATTGCGGCGACGGCGGCGAGCGAGAAACTCTCCGGAATACTGCGAAGTGACATTATCGGGTCTCTATAGACTTGGGTCGATCGGTTCGCTTTCGAGAGCGAGGGCGACGAACACAAATTTGGAGTGAATCCCTAGATTGAGACAGGACAATCGGGGACAGCAGATTTGAGAGTGCTCAATGTATTTGAAACTGGGCAGGCCGTGAACGACGCGAAGGCCATTGCGCTATTCAGAAGTCAGGGAAGAGAATGAATTCGACCGGCACATGCTCAGTGAGCCAGACCCCATTTGCAGAACACATGAACTGGTGACCGGCCTCGGCCATGCGCTTTGCGGATACAGTCAGGATCACCGGCTTTCCTCGGCGGGTCCCGACACGATTGGCTGTCTCCACATCCGGAGAAAGATGCACATGGTGTCGAGCCATCCTGCTCAATCCGCCAGCCCTGATGGCTTCAACAAACTTCGCGACAGTGCCGTGATAAAGCAGCCTTGGCGGCTTCAAAGCCTGTAGATTCAATTCGATTTCGATTGAATGACCTTGCCTCGCTCGAATTTTTTGCAGATCACTGTTGAACTCAAACCGCTGCTTGTCATTGCTTTCAACAACCTGGGCCAGTTTCTCGAAGGAAACCACCTCCGACCGAGACAACTCGGCGAGCACTGCGTCAACCGAAGCCCAACCCTCACCATCCAGGACAAGCCCGGCCGCATCCGGCCTGTGCCTGAGCCAATAGGACAGGGTCTTTGATATGGTTTTCGCATCCTCGGTCATAGCCCCGCCTTACCATGCAAGGTTGTTGAAGCACCAGCGCCCCATTGACACGCCCCCCAATTCTCTGGACCCGGTCCATCCAGGCGGGCAATGTTGCCGTCAGGAGGATACCGCCCCATGGCGACTGCGCGATATCTGGTGGACGATGTGGCGGCGGCGATCGCCTTCTATACCGGGTCTCTGGGCTTTGAGGTGCGGCAGCGGTTCGGCCCGGCCATGGCCATCATCACCCGGGGCGATCTGGATCTCTGGCTGGCCGGCCCCGCCTCGTCCGCCGCCCGCCCCCTGGCCGATGGTCGCCAGCCCGCCGCCGGCGGCTGGAACCGCATCGTCCTGAATGTCACCGACCTGCCGGGCCTGGTCGACAGGATGACGCAGGACGGCGTGACCTTCCGCAGCCCGATCGTGGTGGGTCCCGGCGGGTCCCAGATCCTCTGTGATGATCCTTCCGGAAACCCCGTCGAACTGTTCGAGCCCCAATCCCAAACATAGCGCCAGACCCAGACATGAGCGACTTCACCACGGCCGACGGCCTGACCCTGGCCTATGACGACCTTGGGCCCCAGGACGCCCGCCCCATCCTGCTGATCCACGGCTTTTCCTCCAATCGCGAGGAGGGCTGGCGCCGGACCGGCTGGTACAGCGCCATCGAGCGGCGAGGCCAGCGGCTGATTGCCATGGACACCCGCGGCCACGGTCTCAGCGCCAAGCCCCATGACCCGGCGGCCTATGAGCGCAGCCGGCTGGTCGGCGACCTGATCGCCCTGCTGGACCACCGCAATGTCGGCCGGGCCGATGTGGTGGGCTATTCCATGGGCGCGCGCCTGGCGCTGCAGCTGGCCCTGACGGCGCCGGACCGGGTGGATCACCTGGTCCTGGGGGGCATCGGCGGGCGGATCTTCACCCCCTCGCCGCCCGATGACGCCATGGGCCAGGCCATGGAGGCGGCCGACCCCGAGACCATTTCCGACCCCATGCTGCGCAGCTTCCGGCATTTCGCCGATGAGCAGGGCGAGGACCGCCTCGCCCTGGCGGCCCTGTCGCGGGCCCCCTCCGGCGGCCTGACCCCCGATGATCTCTATGCCGTGCGCAGCCCCACCCTGGTGGCGGCCGGATCCCGCGACGAACTGGCCGGCTCGCCCCAGGTCCTGGCCGAGGCCATCCCCGGCGCGAAAGCCGTCACCCTGCCCGGCTGCGACCACTTCAACGCCATCCCCCACGCCCTGCTGAAGGCCAGCGTTTTCGACTTCCTGGATGGCTATCTGGAGGAGGGCTACTAGGTGCCGGCCGGGCGGAACCCCGGCGACCGGATCGGAACGGGGCTATGAGTCCCGAACAGCTCGCCGGGGCCGCGTCCCGGCATTTCCCGCAGACGACCCTCGAGGCGGCCCAGCCCCTGAAGGGCGGCGTGTCCGCGAACGTCTATCGCCTGAATCTGACCACTTCCGACGGCGCCCAACGGTCGGTCGTCCTGCGCGAAAAAGGCAAATCGGGCCTCGAGACGGCCGAGGAGTTTTCGCTGCTGGTCGCCCTGCACAAGGCCGGCCTTCCAACGCCGCTTCCCATCGCCCTGGACGACGGCCTGAGCGATGCGACCCCGCCCTTCATCCTGATGAGCTTCGTCGAGGGCGGCAGCCAGATCCCCGAAGACCAGGTGGACCTGCGCCTCCTGACCATGGCACAGACCCTGGCGGCCGTGCATGCAACGCCAACCGGGCCACTCCCGAAACTCCCCCTTCGCCTGGACCCCCTTTCGGAAGTGCTGGATTTTCTGCCCGCCGGCGACGAATGGGCGCCGCTTCGAGGCCTCTGCGCGGCGCTGGGCGCCTGTCCCTATCAGGGCGTGCCGGTCCTGCTGCATGGCGATTTCTGGCCCCAGAACCTGATCTGGCATGGGAACCGCATCGCCGCGATCCTGGACTGGGAAGACGCCGCCCTCGGCGACCCCCTGTCGGACCTCGCCTGCGCGATCCTGGAACTGAAGTACCTGTATGGCGATGCGCAGGTCGAGGGCTTCCAGGCAGCCTACGGCCGACACACCGAGGTCGACCCGCACCGCCTGGCCCTCTGGCAGGTCTATGTCGCCTCCGCCGCCCAGCACTACATGGGGAACTGGGGCCTTGAGCCGGCCCGGGAAGCCCATATGAGGCAGACCGCGCTCCGGCAGATCCGTGAGGCTGCCGAAGCGCTGCTGTCCAATTCTGTCTGACGCGATTACCGCCCCAGCAGATACTCCCCGCCCTTGGCCAGGGCCGCCGCCCAGGCCGGGCGGGCATGCAGGCGCTCGATCCAGGCCGCCATATTTGGATAGCTGGGCAGCTTGCCCATGGCCTTGGCCACTTCCGGCACAAAGCTCATCTGGACATCGGCGCCGGTCAGGCTGTCGCCCATCAGATAGTCGCGCCCCGCCAGCGCGCCCTCGACATAGCCCAGGTGATTGGCGATCTCGCTTTCGATGCGCGGATGCAGGGCCGCGCCGGCCTCGCCCAGCCGGGCGACATACATGTTCAGCATCAGGGGCAGCATGGCGCTGCCTTCGGCATAGTGCAGCCACTGCTGATAGACGTCATGGTCATGGCCGGCGGGATCGGGGGCCAGGCGGCCATCGGCATGACGACGGATGATGTAGTCGATGATGGCGCCCGACTCGATGACCGTGTCGCTCCCCACTGTCACCACCGGGCTCTTGCCCAGCGGGTGGATGGCCTTCAACTCGGGCGGCGCCAGCCGGGTCACGGCGTCGCGACTGTAGAACTTGATCTCGTAGGGAAGCTTCAGCTCTTCCAGCAGCCAGAGAATACGCTGCGAGCGGCTTTCGTTCAGATGATGGACGACGATCATGGGGGTCTCCGGTCAGGGTGCAGGGCTCTTGATAGCCTTTTGGGGCCGCCGGGGTAAAATAATGCGCGATCGCTCTTTGTTGTGTGTCCCGGCGGAATATCTATAGTGCGCTGCACAAGAGCCTTGGGGATTTATACCGAAATGACCGCCGCCCTCACCGCTGAGTCTGTTTCCGCCGAAGCGCCCGCCCTGATCCTGAACGATCTGGTCCCCCTGCTGCGCGACGCCGCCGTCGCCGCCCAGGCCTTTGTCGCCGACGCCAAGGGCGCCGTGAAGGCGCGGATTTCCTCCGGCGGCCGGATCGACCGCAAGCTGGCGGACCTGGAACAGCACTGCGTCCATGGCTTTGGCTGGTACGCCTCCTACGCTGAACTGATGACCCAAGTCGCCGGCTGGGCCGCCGAACTGGACGCCAATGGCCGTTTCGGCGAGACCGAACAGCTTCTGGCCCAGCTGCTGTTTTCCGAATACGCCTCCCAGATGGTCGGCGGCATTCCCATGAACCAGGGCGAGATCATCCGCCCGGCGGACCTGACCAGCAGCCGCGACACCCTGAACCGGCTGTCCGCCCCCGCCCTGGCCCGACTGATCAACGAAGGCGGCGGCCAGGCCGTCAAGACGCGGCTGGCGCAACTGGTCTCGGAGGCGCGCGGCAAGGCCACCGTCGAGGACACCGGCCTTGAAGAGACCTTCGAGATGATCCGCGACCAGTTCCACAGCTTCGCCGACGACAAGGTCATCCCCTATGCCCATCAGTGGCACCTCAAGGATGAACTGATCCCGATGGAACTGGTCAAGGAGCTGGGCGACCTGGGCGTCTTCGGCCTGACCATCCCAGAGGAATTCGGCGGCGCCGGCATGGGCAAGACTGCCATGTGCGTCGTGTCCGAGGAACTCAGCCGCGCCTGGATCGGCGTCGGCTCCCTGGCCACCCGCTCCGAAATCGCCGCCGAACTGATCCTGACCGGCGGCACCGACGAGCAGAAGGCCGAATGGCTGCCCCGCATCGCCAGCGCCGAAACCCTGCCGACCGCCGTTTTCACCGAACCCAACACCGGTTCGGACCTGGGCTCCCTGCGCACCCGCGGCGTGCTCGAGGGCGATCAGTATGTCGTCACCGGCAACAAGACCTGGATCACCCACGCGGCCCGCGCCGATGTCATGACCCTGCTGGTCCGCACCATCCCGGACACGACAGACTATCGTGGCCTCTCCATGCTGCTGGCGCCCAAGCTGCGCGGCGATGACGCAAACCCCTTCCCGACGCCCGGCATGAGCGGCGGCGAAATCGAGGTCCTCGGCTATCGCGGCATGAAGGAATACGAGATCGGCTTTGACGGCTTCACGGTCCCGGCGGCCAACCTGCTGGGCGGTGTCGAGGGCCAGGGCTTCAAGCAGCTGATGGCAACCTTCGAAAGCGCCCGGATCCAGACCGCCGCCCGCGCCGTCGGCGTCGCCCAGCGCGGCCTCGAGCTGGGCCTCAACTACGCCCTCGACCGCAAGCAGTTCGGCGGTCCGATCTTTGGCTTCCCCCGGGTGGCCAACAAGATCGCCATGATGGCGGCCGAGATCATGGGTGTGCGTCAGCTGACCTATTTCGCCGCCCGCCAGAAGGACGAGGGCAAGCGCTGCGACCTGGAAGCCGGCATGGCCAAGCTGATCGCCGCCCGCGTCGCCTGGGCCGCCGCCGACAACGCCCTGCAGATCCATGGCGGCAACGGCTTTGCCATGGAATACGAAGTCAGCCGCGTCCTGGCCGACGCCCGCATCCTCAACATCTTCGAGGGTGCCGGCGAGATCCAGGCCCAGGTCATCGCCCGGCGGCTGCTCGAAGACGGGAACTGACCTTCAGCCAGGGATGAAGGGTTAAAGCGCCATCGACGCTGATATTCGGTGGCGCAGACCATCCACAAGCAGGTGGATCTGTCGGTCCATCGTGTCGGTCAGGGTTTTTGCGTCCGCGCCGCTCCGGGCCGCCAGCCGGTAGTTCCAGGAATAGACGGCCATCAGGGAATCGAGGGTCAGGTTCAGGTCAGCATCAGGGCGGACATCACCCCGGGCCACGCCATCCTGGAGCATGTCCAGAATCATCGTCTTGAAGAGTTGGTTCTGACCAAACGGAACGGTGGTGGCTTCCAGGTTGGGGCTGAACGAGGCCGCAATATGGGCGAGAAACAGGTTTACCCGTCGACATTCAAATTCATAGTGGACAGCGAACAGGGAACAGAGCCGGTCTGCCGTAGAGCCCCGCAAAAAGGGGATCACACGCATCAACTCATCATGCAGCGGCTGGATGCGATCGGCCATCACCTGGCTGAGGACATCCGCCTTGGAACTGAAGGTGGTGAAGACGCTGCCCACCGAGACCCCGGCCCGTTCCGCTATGGCGCGGATGGTCGTTTCCTCATAGCCAATCTCATGAAAGAGATCGCGCGCGGCGCTCACGACCTTTTCCCGTGTCGCCGCCTTTTGCGTGTGACGTACGCCCAACCGCCTGTTCCCCGATCCCGCCGCTCTATCGGCCCGGTTGGCCCGAACCCTCTTGAAGGATCCGCCTATCTGGCGCGCGACCCATCCAGGATGAGTCGCATCCGCGCGGCGAGACCCTCGGTCAGTTCTTCCGCCGACCAGTCATCGAACACTGCCCTGCGATAGCCAGCGATGTAAACATCCCACAGGATGCCGGACAGCAATTGAAGGTCGGCCTGTTGCGACAGTTCGCCGCGATCCACGCCTTTTCGAAGCACATCGTTCAGCAGGGTCATGATGGGCAAGGTCGCGCTGCGGAGATCGCTTTCGCCGGCTTTCGACCGGGTCCAGGAAACGGCCATTCCGGCCTGGACCAGCGGCAGCTGCTCGACCTGATATCGATGGGCGACAGAAAACAGGCCCAGCAGCGCCTCTTCCACGGAGGCCCCGGCGAGGGCGGCCGCCTTCATGGGGGCCACCATGGCCCGGCAGTCGTCGGCGACGATCTCGTCGAACAGTTCGGACTTGTCTGAGAAGCTGGCGAAGACCGCGCCGGTCGACATCCCGGCCGCCGCGGCGATGTCACGGATGGTTGCAGCCTCGTAGCCTCGCTCGCAGAACAGACGCCTCGCCGCCTGCAGGACCTTTTCCCGGGTCTGCTGCTTGGCCAGGGTTCTGCGCGTCACCCTTGGCTGAACGACAGGGGCAGTTGCCGGGACCAGGTTGGACATGGCGTTCATTGGGCGGCCTCCAGTTTGGCCAGGACGCTGCTGGCACGCAGTTCGAACTCGTTGCAATACTCGTCCACCACGGTCTGCAGGACAGCGGAGTAGCGCCTCGCGAGGTCGCGACCGTCCTGCGCGGAATCGCGCAGATCAGCAATCAACTGGCGGACTTCCACCAGAGCGGCTTCCATCTCTTCGCTGGATCCCGGGGAATCCTGCTTGGATTGGACAATCATCACTTCGCCTTCCGGACCGGTCGCGCTTCGACGGAAGCAGGGGTCCCAATGTGGGTGAGCACGCTCAACAAACGCCTCTGCGGTAGGAGGTAAATGCGCCCCTCCAGGAGGGAGCCAATCGAACTTAGGACTCCTATGATCTGGATCAACCCGGTAGCGCCCCCTCGATCGGAAAATTCCCTTACTGGGAAGGATTTTTCACAAACTGCGACAGATTGGCCCAACCCTCGTTCCGTGAACATATTCATCCAATTCCCTGTCAATCAGGCGACCAGAGAACGTCATACAGCCTGGAGAAGTTGTGAGTCTCGTCCGTGCACGGGGTGCTTTTTTCGGCGCAGACCCTCTCGTGAGCGCAATACGAAGACGTCGAAAAGGGGACCGATCTGCTCGATCCGCCGATGATCAGCCCGCATGGCTGCAGGTGATTTCCATATCGGCCCGACCGGCCTATATGCCGTCTCGTGCGCGACATCTTCTCGATCCTCATCCCGGCGGCCCTGATCGCCGTCACCCTGACCCTCGGCTATGGTCTCTATGCCCTGTTCCGGGGCGGAGATTTCGGGCGGTCGCGATCCAACAAGCTGATGAGACTGAGGGTGGCCCTGCAGTTTCTGGCGGTCATCATCCTGGTGGCGGCCTTCTGGTACCGCACCCGCTGACCGGAGTTTCGGCATGGTCACCCTGAACCGCATCTATACCCGTACCGGCGACGCCGGCACGACGCGACTGGCCAATGGCGAACCGGTCAGCAAGACCCACCTTCGGGTCGCCGCCTATGGTTCGGTGGACGAGACCAATGCCTGCCTGGGCCTGGTCAGACAGCATACCGGATCAGACCCTGTGCTCGACGCCATCCTCGCCCGGGCCCAGAATGATCTCTTTGATCTGGGCGCGGATCTGGCAACCCCGGACCGGGGCGAGCCCCTGGGCTGGGAGCCCCTGCGTATCCTGCCAGGCCAGGTGGCCCGGCTGGAGCAGGAAATCGACCTGCTCAATGCGCAGCTTTCGGATCTGACCAGTTTCGTCCTGCCGGGGGGATCGCCGGCCTCGGCCTTCCTGCACCTGGCCCGGACGGTCTGCCGCCGCGCCGAGCGCGAAACCGTGGCCCTGGCCGCCGAACCTGAAGAAATGATCAGCCCGGAAGCCGTGAAGTTCCTCAACCGCCTGTCGGACCTGCTGTTCGTCGCGGGGCGCTGGGCCAATGACAAGGGCGGCGGCGACGTGCTCTGGAAACCCGGGGCCACCCGCGACGCCGCAGCGACCTGACAGGATTCAGTCGGCCGGGTCAGTCGCCGGGGCAGCAGCCGCCTTGGCGGGTGCGGCGGCCTTGGCGGCCGGTGCAGCCTCGGCGGGCAGTGGCACGCCGGCGCCATAGCGCTCTTCCATGATCTTTCGCGCGGCCTGCTTCTCCGACCATTCCTGGCGGCTCATGCCGGGGGGGCGACCGGTGATGTCGGGGATATAGATCGGTATGGCGCAGGCCCGGGTGGCGGGGTCCCACCACCGTTGCTGACGCTCGCAGGTCTTGGCCGGCCAGACCCAGAAGATCTGGTAGGTCCAGACGGCGACGACCCCTATGGCGAACAGGCCAAGGAACAGGAACTTCAGTCGGTTGATGGTCTTGATCATGTCGCTTGGCCTTAGACGAAACACCTTGCCCTCGCCAGCCACCGAAGGCGCGCTATTTTTCAGGGCTGGTTGACCTCTACGGCAACTTGCATTGCGCGGCCAAGCTAGTATCAGCCTGTTCGCTTACGACTTTTTGCAACGCAACACGGGCGGATAAAACCCATGAAGGTGCTGGTCCCGGTCAAACGGGTTATCGATTACAACGTCAAGGCCAGGGTCAAGGCCGATCAGACGGGCGTGGATCTGGCGAACGTCAAGATGTCCATGAACCCCTTCTGCGAGATCGCGGTCGAAGAGGCCGTCCGTCTCAAGGAAAAGGGGGTCGCCACCGAGGTGGTGATCGTCTCCATCGGACCGGCCCAGGCCCAGGAAACCATCCGCACGGCCCTGGCCATGGGCGGCGACCGTGGCATCCTCATCCAGTCGGATGGCGATCTTGAGCCCCTGGCGGTCGCCAAGCTGCTCAAGGCCGTGGCCGACGAGGAAAAGCCCGGCCTGATCGTCATGGGCAAGCAGGCCATCGACGGCGACAACAATGCCGTCGGCCAGATGCTCTCGGCCCTGCTCGGCTGGCCCCAGGCCAGCTTCGCCTCGAAGATCGAGGTCGCAGGCGACAAGGCCACCGTCACCCGTGAAGTGGATGGCGGCCTGCAGGTTCTGGAAGTGGCCACTCCGGCCATCGTTACCGCCGATCTTCGCCTGAATGAGCCGCGCTATGCGTCGCTGCCCAACATCATGAAGGCCAAGAAGAAGGAAATCGCGGTCAAGGCGACCGGCGATTACGGCGTCGATGTCGCGCCCCGGCTGAAGGTGATCAAGGTCACCGAACCGGCCAAGCGCTCGGCCGGCATCAAGGTCGAGAACGCGGCCGAACTGGTTTCCAAACTCAAGACTGAAGCGGGAGTCCTCTGATGGCCGTTCTCGTCGTCGCTGATAACGACAACGCGCATCTGCGCGACACCACCCACAAGACCGTCACGGCCGCCCTCGCCATCTCCGGCGATGTCGATGTCCTGGTCATGGGCGAAGGCGCTTCCGCCGCCGCCGCCGCCGCTGGCAAGATCGAGGGGATCCGCAAGGTCCTGCTCGCCGACAGCGCCGATCTGGGCCACGGCGTCGCTGAGGTCCAGGCCGCCACGGTCGAGGCCCTGATGGGCGGCTATGACGCCGTCCTGGTGCCGGCCACCTCGGGCGGCAAGAACTTCGCGCCCCGGATCGCCGCCCATCTGGACGTGGCGCCGATCTCCGAGATCATCGAAGTGGTCGACGCCAACACCTTCGTCCGGCCGATCTATGCCGGCAACGCCCTGGAGACCATCCAGTCCTCGGACTCCAAGAAGGTCATCACCGTCCGTCCGACCGCCTTCAAGGCGGCCGGCGAAGGCGGTTCGGCCGGGGTCGAGACCGTGGCCGCCGGCGGCAATGCCGGAACCACCCGCTTCGTCTCCGAGGAGATGGTCAAGTCCGACCGTCCGGACCTGACCGCCGCCAAGATCGTGGTGTCGGGCGGCCGGGCCATGGGCTCGGCGGAAGAGTTCCAGAAGGTGATCGAGCCTCTGGCGGACAGGCTGGGCGCCGCCGTCGGCGCGTCCCGCGCGGCCGTCGACGCCGGCTATGCCCCCAACGACTACCAGGTCGGCCAGACCGGCAAGGTGGTGGCCCCGGCCCTCTACATCGCCATCGGCATCTCGGGCGCCATCCAGCACCTGGCCGGCATGAAGGACAGCAAGGTCATCGTCGCCATCAACAAGGACGCCGATGCGCCGATCTTCCAGGTCGCCGATTACGGCATCGTGGGCGACTACAAGTCTGTCGTTCCCGAACTGATGGCCGCCCTGGACTGATCCAGCGCCCATCGCAGGAAATCGGGGCCGGATGGAAACATCCGGCCCTTTTTCGTGTCGTTTCAGCCCTCGGCCAGGATCGCCCGCGCCTGGGCCGCGTCGGCATGGATCTGCTCGACCATGGCCTCCAGCCCGGGGAACTTTTCTTCCGGCCGCAGGAAGGCGATCAGGTCGGTCTCGATCACCTGGCCATAGAGGTCTTCATTGAAATCGAACAGCCAGACCTCCAGCCGGGTCTGTTCCTCGCCGGTGGTGGGGTTGTTGCCGATATTGGCCACACCCTGGATGGTGCGGCCGTCGGGCAGGCGCGTGCGGGTGGCATAGACGCCGAGCCGGGGCGTCACATAGTCGGCCAGGGGCACATTGGCGGTGGGAAAGCCCAATGTCCGGCCCAGCTGCTTGCCGCGCCGGACCACCCCCTCGATGGCAAATGGCCGGCCGAGAATCGCGGCGGCGTCCTGCGGCCGGCCGTCCCTGAGGGCCTCGCGCACGCCGGTGGAGCTGTATTTGCTCTCCGACCCCCCGACCGCCTGTGCGACCGAGACGGAAAACCCGAAACGCTCGCCATAGGCCTGCATGGCCTGGGGACTGCCGGTCCGGCCCTTGCCAAAGCTGATATCGAACCCGACGGCCACATGGCGCACGCCCAGGCCCTCATGCAGCACGCGCCTTGCAAAGTCCTCATCGGTGAACCCGGCCATCTCGTAGTCGAAGGCCAGGACATGGAACACCTCGACCCCCAGGGCCTCCAGCGCCCGGGCCTGCTGCTCCATGGTCATAAGCCGGAAGGACGGCTGGTCCGGCTGGAACAGCCGCCTTGGATGGGGATCAAAGCTGATCACCCCCAGGGGCGCACCCAGTCCACGCGCCGCTTCCGCCGCCTGGCCGATCACCGCCTGGTGGCCCAGATGCACGCCGTCGAAATTGCCCAGCGCCACGGCGGCGCCGCGGTCGGCGGCGCCAAGCGCCTTCCAGCCGTGAACGATCTTCAGTCCCAAGTCGCTGCGTCCCGGTCGATCAGGCTGGTCGCCGGGGGACCATGATCAGGGCTTCGCCCTCGAGCACGGCCTTGCCATCCACCTCGCAGACGGTCTCCAGGGTGACCCGGCCTTTTTCGGCATCGATGACCGTGATGGTCGCCCGGGCAGTCACCACGTCGCCGATCTTGACCGGCCGTTTGAACTTCAGGGCCTGGGACATGTAGATGGCGCCCGGTCCCGGCAGTTTCGTGCCGATGACAGCCGAGATATAGCCAGCCGACAGCATGCCATGGGCGATGCGGGTCTTGAACGGCGTTGTGGCGGCATAGGCCTCGTCCAGATGGACAGGGTTTTCATCGCCCGTCACCGCTGCAAAGGCGACAATGGCGGCCTCGTCCACGGTGCGGATCAGCTCGGCGGATTGGCCAAGGCTCAGGTCTTCCAGAAACAGTCCCTGCATCATTCCCTCCGGGTCTTGTTGTTGTCACCAGACCAGGTCGGCCATGGCATGGGCGGCGGTGACGCCTTCTTCCTTCAGCAACCCTGCCACACGGCCTGCGTCAAGCCGGCCATCCGGGCCCAGCGCCTTTTCGCCGTGAATCCCCTTGGCGATGAACAGGCAGTCCAGGCCATGGTCCTCTGCGCCCTTCACATCGGTGATCACCCCGTCGCCGATACAGAGCACCCGGGCGCGGTCCAGGGGCCGGCCCAGCAGCGCCTCGCCCTGGGCCAGGCTCAGGTCATAGATCGGCGTGAAGGGCTTGCCGGCCATCAGGACCTCGCCGCCCAGCTCGGCATAGAGATCGGCCAGGGCGCCGCCGCAATAGATCAGCCGGTCGCCTCGCTGCACCACACGGTCCGGATTGGCGCAGATCAAGGGCAGCCGGCGGGCGGCCGCCCGGGTCAGGCGCCCCCGATAGTCTTCCGGCGTCTCGACCTCGTCGTCATCCGGTCCGGTGACACTGACGAAGGCGGCCGTCTCGACCGTGCCGTAGGTCAGACCCAGACCCTCGTACAACGGCGAATCCCTGTCCGGGCCTATGGTCCAGACCGGGCCCGGCGCCCGTTCCGCCAGCAGGGCGCGGGTCGCGTCGCCCGAGGTGACAAAGGCGCTCCAGGCGTCCCGGGGCACGCCGAGGTGATCCAGCTGGCTGAGGACCGCGGCGGCAGGCCGCGGCGAGTTGGAGATCAACACCACAGGTCCGACATCGGCCCGCCAGCGGCGCAGCGCCTCGCAGGCCTCCGGAAACCGCCCTACGCCATTATGGATGACACCCCAGACGTCGCAGAGCAGGACGTCATAGCGTTGGGCAAGCTGGGAAAGGCCGGCAGGCAGGTCGGTCATGGGCTTGCGCTACCGGCTGCCGGCGAGGGCGTCAATTGTCCGCGAAAATCCTTCCCCTCCACGGACGGGGGACCATCGCGAAATCAATGGTGGAAGAGGTCCCCACCGGCGGCATGCGATAATCACGCCACCGCTTCGAACCCTCCGGAGACGCCATGGTCCAATCCGCCCCAGGACCGGAAAAGTCCGGCAAGACGCAGGATCCCTCTCTACCGAAACCTGCGACCGCCCGGACAACACCCGCCCGCCGAGCGGCAGGCCAAACAATTCCCTTCTCCCCTCGAGGGAGAAGGGTTTCGCAAGAATAGACCCTGACCGCTTCGAGCCCCCACGGAGAGCCCATGTCCCGCCCTGCCGCGCCGATGACAACGCCGAACAAACCACCGGACAAAGCGGGACCGAAATCGGCGACCACCCGGACATCGGCAGGACCGGAACCGGCGACCACCCGGACAAGTACCGGACAGAAAACCACGCTTGCGACAGGTAGCCCTCCACGCCAACCGGGCAGACTATGGCGACGGATCGGGTCTGAAAGGCCCCATAACGCGCATGAATACAACAGCTTGTCCAAAAGTCCGGGCCAAACCACGACTTCGGTCAACCCCCGTCACCCCCCCGCGACGGCGCCAGAAAATTCCGAACGGGCCTTTTTCAGCGAGCTTCAGGACGAAAACGAAACAACGCCGACGTCCAAACCGCCGCCGGGTCCCCGACCCCCTACCCTGCCGCCGAGGCCACCAGCCGGGCATAGAAGGTGGTCATGCGGCCCAGATTCTCCAGGGACATCTTCTCGTTGGTGCCGTGGATCATGCCCAGGTCCTTGACCGAGGCGACCAGGGGCTGGAAGCGGTAGATGTCGCTGGCGATGGGGGTCATGTAGCGGCTGTCCGTGCCGGCCGTGACCAGGCCGGGCGCCACCGGCACATTTCCGCCATCCGAAGCCAGGGCGGCGACCAGTTTCCAGCCCTCCGATTGCGTGGAAGAGACCGGCGAGGGGCTGTTGGGCGGGCGGTCCCACTCCATGACGACGTTCAGGCCCTTGGTCACCTGCCGCGCCCGGGCGATCACCTCGTCCGGGGTCTGGCCGGGCGCAATCCGGTAGTTGATCCAGGCGGTGGCGTCCTGCGGCAGGACGTTTTCCTTCGGACTGCCCTTCAGCATGGTCGGGGCGATGGTGGTGTGCAGGGTGGCCGCGCCGGCCGGGGTGGCGCCGATCTGGCTGACCAGCAGGGGGCCGAAGAGCCATTCATTGGCGGCCGCCATCTTCACGACAAAGGAGGCCTCGGGCGCGATGGCCTTGACCATCTGGGCGCCAGGCCCCTGGAACTTCATGGGAAAGGCATTGTCGGTGATGGCGGTAATGGCCCGGGCCAGGACCTGGACGCCGGTTTCTTCTGGCGGGGCCGAGGAATGGCCGCCGGTCGCCGGGGCCGTGACCCTCAGGGTCGCATAGCCTTTTTCGGCAATGCCGACGATGGCCACAGGCCGGCCCAGCAGCGGGAAGTCCGCCACGGTGGCCATGCCCTCATCCAGCACGAAATGGGCCTGGACTCCACGCGATTTCAGCAACTTGGCCGCCGCCTGGGCGCCGGTTCCCCCGGCCTCCTCGTCGTGGCCGGAAACGATGATCACCGTCCGCCGGGGCTTGAAGCCGGCCTTTGCCAGGGCCTCCACCCCCTCGAACAGGGTGACCAGGCTGCCCTTGTCGTCGATGGAACCCCGGCCCCAGACCGCCCCGTCGGCGATGACCCCGTCAAAGGCCGGATGGGTCCAGTCCTTTTCCGACCCCGGGGTGATGGGCACGACATCCTGGTGGGCCATCAGCACGATGGGCTTCAGGGCCGGATCGGAGCCCGCCCAGCTATAGACCAGAGTATGGCCGGCCACGATTTCGCGGGTCATGGTCGCATGGCTGACCGGATAGGTCGCCGCCAGCCAGGCATGCAGCCGGTCCCATTCGGCCCATTGGTTCTCGGCCTTGTCCTGGTGGCTGATGGTGCGGATCTGCACCGCCTGGGACAGGTGCAGGGCAGCGGCGGCCTGGTCTATCGCCGGCGCCGGGGCCAGCTTGACCGCCGCCAGATCGACGGCCGCCGGGGCGCTATAGGTGACAGTCCGAAACAGCACCAGGGCCGCCAACAGCACCACAAGGGCGCCAATCCCCAGTCCCAGCCTCGCCAACAGTTTCATGGTCAGACCCTCCCCGATCCCTGATTTTGCAGGGACAGTAGAGGGCTGACCCGGCGATGGGAACCGTGTGGGGCTTCTGATGGAGCGGCCTGTGCCCGATTTCGGGCATGGGCGAGGATTGCGCAATCTGGCGCCAAACCCCGCCTTGACTTGCGGGCGCGCCTCACGCACCTAGGTCCTGCTCTCGCGGGAGACATCGGGGTTCTTCCTCCCGAGGCCGAAGGCGCAACCGCCCCGGAAACGCTCAGGCAAAAGGACCGCGCGAGCCTAGAAACGCTGGAAAGAGTCGCGGCATGCGGCTCGCCGAAGGAGCAAGGACCGCTGGCTGGTTGCCGCGTTGGTCCGAAATCTCTCAGGCCCAAGGACAGCGGGGGCGGAACGACCGGCATCTCGCCGGCCGTAACGCGATGACCCCGTGGAGCCGACAGCGTGAGCGACGAAATTCTCAAGACAACACCGCTCTACCATGCCCATCTGGACGCCGGCGCCCGCATGGTGCCCTTCGCCGGCTATTCCATGCCGGTGCAGTACAGCGATGGGGTCCTGAAAGAGCATCTCTGGACCCGGTCCCATGCCGGGTTGTTCGATGTCAGCCATATGGGCCAGGCCAGACTGCGCGGCGTTTCGCCCCTGTCGGCCTTCGAGGATGTCACCCCCGGCGACTTCATTGGGCTGGCCCCCGGAAAGCAGCGCTACAGCCTGCTGCTCAACAAGAAGGGCGGCATTGTCGATGACCTGATGGGAGCCAGGCCGGACGATGACGGTCTATTCCTGGTGGTCAATGGCGCCTGCAAGGACGGCGATTTCGCCTTCATCGACAACGAGCTGGCCGGACAGGTTCGGATCGAACGCCTGGAAGACCGCGCCCTCCTCGCCCTGCAGGGACCTGACGCGGCGACCGCCCTGACCGCCCATGCGCCGGACATCGCCGGCATGGTGTTCATGGAATGCCGCCGGATGACCGCCTTCGGCCTGGACGCCATCATTTCCCGGTCAGGCTATACCGGCGAGGACGGGTTCGAGATCTCGGTCCCGGCGGAGGCCGCCCGGGCCGTCTGGGACAGCCTGCTGGCCGATCCCAGGGTCAAGCCCGTCGGCCTGGGCGCCCGCGACTCCCTGCGGCTGGAGGCCGGCCTGCCGCTCTATGGCCATGACATCGACGAGACCACCAGTCCGGTCGAGGCCGCCCTGACCTTTGCCGTTGCCCGCAAGCGCCGCGACGCCGGAGACTTCCCGGGGGCCGCCCGGATCACCCGCGAACTCGCGGAAGGTCCTGCCCGGGTTCGGGTCGGCCTGAAAATCCTGGAAGGCGCCCCGGCCCGCGAAGGCGCCCAGATCGCTGACGGGGCGGGCGCAGTCATTGGCAGGGTGACCAGCGGCGGCTTTGCGCCGTCCCTCGGCTGCGCCATCGCCATGGGCTACGTCCCGCCCGACCATGCCGCCATCGGAAACCGCCTCAACGTCCTGGTCCGTGGCCGGGCCGGAGCCGCCGAGGTCGTGGCCATGCCCTTTGTTCCCCATCGCTATGTCCGCAAGCCCTGAACACGGAGAGCCCCATGCGTTTCACCAAGGATCATGAGTGGGTCGTCGTCGAGGACGGCGTGGCCACGGTCGGCATCACGGCCTATGCCGCCCAGCAGTTGGGTGATGTGGTGTTTGTCGAGACCCCCGATGTCGGCAAGACCGTCGTCCAGGGCGAAGGCTTCGCCGTGGTCGAAAGCGTCAAGGCGGCCAGTGATGTCTATGCCCCGGTTTCCGGAGAGGTGGTCGAGGCCAATACCGGCCTGGGCGACTCCCCCGAGACCGTCAATGCTGATCCCGAGCAGAGTGGCTGGTTCGCGAAGGTGCGGCTGAACGATCCGGCCCAGGTCGAGGCCCTGATGGATCGGGCCGCCTATGACGCCTATCTGGGGACCCTCTAAGCCCATGCGCTACCTGCCCCTCACCGCTGAAGATCGCCGCCAGATGCTGGGCGTCATTGGCGCCGACAGCATCGACGCCCTGTTTGTCGATGTGCCTGCCTCGGCGGTGCTGCCCGGTCCTGTGGACCTGCCACGGGTTGCCGGGGAACTCGAGGTCGAAAGGGAACTGACCGCCCTGGCGGCGCGCAACCGCTCTGCGGGTTCCGGGCCGTTTTTCTGCGGTGCGGGCGCCTATCGCCACCATGTGCCGGCCACGGTGGACCACATCATCCAGCGTTCCGAATATCTGACCAGCTACACCCCCTATCAGCCGGAAATCGCCCAGGGCACCCTGCAGGTGCTGTTCGAGTTCCAGACCCAGGTCGCCGCCCTGACCGGCATGGAGGTGGCCAACGCCTCCCTCTATGACGGCTCCACCGCCGCCGCAGAGGCGGTGATGATGGCCAGCCGGGTGACCCGCCGCAGCCACGCTGTCCTGTCCGGCGGGGTGCATCCTCACTATGTCCGCACCATCGAAACCCTGGCTCATGTCGCCGGGGTAACGACCGAGCGCCTGGCCCCGGCCGTGGATGCCGAGGATGCGGTGATCGCCCAGATTACCCCCCAGACCGCCTGTGTTGTCGTCCAGACGCCCAACATCTTCGGAACCGCCACCGACGTCACCAGAATCGCCCAGGCCGCCCACGCCGCCGGGGCCCTGATGATCGTGGTGACTACCGAGGCCGTATCCTATGGCCTGCTGAAGTCGCCGGGCGACATGGGCGCCGACATCGCCGTGGCCGAGGGTCAGTCCATCGGCAACGCCCTGAACTTCGGCGGCCCCTATGTCGGGCTGTTCGCCTGCCGGGAAAAGCTCGTGCGCCAGGCGCCGGGCCGCCTCTGCGGTGAGACGCTCGACTCTGACGGCCGAAGAGGCTTCGTCCTCACCCTGTCGACCCGCGAGCAGCATATCCGTCGGGACAAGGCCACCTCCAACATCTGCACCAATTCCGGTCTTTGCGCCCTGGCCTTCAGCATCCACATGTCGCTGCTGGGCGAACAGGGCCTGCGCCGCCTGGCCCTGCTGAACCACCAGCAGGCCCTGCGCACCCGCGACGCCCTGGCCTCCGTTCCGGGGGTCGAGATCCTGACCCGCCGGTTCTTCAACGAGTTCGCCGTGCGACTGCCCATGCCCGCCGCAGAGGCGGTCGAGGCCCTGTCCGGACAGGGTATCCTTGCCGGTGTGCCCTATAGCCGACTGGAACCCGAGGCCGGGCTGGACGACGTCCTGCTGGTCTGTGCGACCGAAACGGTGACCGACGACGACATCAACGCCTTCCGGCTGGCCCTGACCGAGGTGCTGTCATGAGCATGAACAACGTGGGACGACCGACCGCCCCCAACAGCGACTCCGGGTCCGGCGGCTTTGCCGCCCTGACCGGCGGGCGCGGCCTGTTGCAGGACGAGGCCCTGATCTTCGAGCGGGACGGCTGGTTCAAGACCGGCGTCGACCTGCCCGAGCCTGTCCTGTCGGCGGAGGGTCTGGGCGATCTGGTACGGCAGGAGGCGATCGGCCTGCCTGGTCTCTCCGAGCCCGAGGCCATGCGCCACTATGTGCGGCTGAGCCAGAAGAACCATGCCATCGACCTGGCGCTCTATCCGCTGGGCAGCTGCACCATGAAGCACAATCCCCGGCTCAACGAGAAGCTGGCCCGGTTGCCAGGCTTTGCCGACATCCATCCGCTGCAGCCGCAGTCGACCGTCCCGGGCGCCCTGGAACTGATGGACCGTCTGGCCCATTGGCTGAAGACCCTGACCGGCATGCCCGCTGTGGCCTTGACCCCCAAGGCCGGCGCCCATGGCGAGCTCTGCGGCATCCTGGCCATCCGGGCCGCCCACGAGGCCCGGGGCGACGACGCACGCAAGGTTGTGCTGGTTCCCACCAGCGCCCATGGAACCAACCCGGCGACCGCCGCCTTTGTCGGCTACACAGTGCGTGAAATCGCCCAGACGGCTGATGGCCGGGTGGATCTGGCTGATCTGGAAGCCAAGCTGGGTCCCGATGTGGCGGCCATCATGGTCACCAACCCCAATACCTGCGGCCTGTTCGAACGGGACATCGTCGAGATCGCCCGGCTGACCCATGCGGCCGGGGCGTTCTTCTACTGCGACGGCGCCAATTTCAACGCCATCGTCGGCCGGGTGCGGCCCGGCGACCTGGGCGTCGACGCCATGCATATCAATCTGCACAAGACCTTTTCCACGCCCCATGGCGGCGGGGGGCCCGGGGCAGGACCTGTGGTGCTGAGCGAGGCCCTGGCGCCCTTTGCGCCGGCCCCCTGGCTCGTCCATGGCCCGAACGGGTTGGCCCTGGCCGAACATGAAGTGGACGATGCCGCCCGCGCGTTTGGCCGGATGAGCGCCTTCCATGGCCAGATGGGCATGTTCGTCCGGGCCTATGCCTATATGCGCAGCCACGGCGCCGACGGTCTGCGGCAGGTCGCCGAAGACGCCGTGCTCAACGCCAACTACCTGAAGGCCCGGCTGTCGGACGTGATGAGCCCAGCCTTCCCCCACGGTCCCTGCATGCATGAGGCGCTGTTCGACGACCGCTGGCTGGAAGGAACCGGGATCACCACCCTTGATTTCGCCAAGGCCATGATCGACGAGGGCTTCCACCCCATGACCATGTATTTCCCCCTGGTCGTGCACGGGGCCATGCTCATCGAACCGACCGAGACCGAGTCCCGCCAGGAGCTGGACCGGTTCGTGGAGGCCCTGCGCGCCCTGGCCGGGGCCGTGAAGGCCGGGGACGTCGAACGCTTCCGCAACGCGCCGCATCTGGCCCCCCTGCGCCGGCTGGACGAGACCCTGGCGGCCCGCAAACCGCGGCTGCGCTGGCGTCCGGAGGCGGTGCAGACCCTGGCGGCAGAGTGACGAATATACAACTCTGTAACCCTTTGGATTAAACCTTCGTCATAGGGTTGGCCTGTATCTTCCCTTTGCCTGTGGCCAGCGCCATATCGCAAAGACAGCGGAACCGGGTCGGCCGGGTTCGCGTTAGGCCAGTACCATGCACGCGCCCTCCGCCCGCCTCCCGGCGATCCGTCCCCCGAAGCAGTCGCGGCCTGACGGCCTCGGCCGTCAGCTGTCGCGCCTGCTGATGATCGGGCTGGGGGTTTTCGTCGTCCTGCTGGGGATCGTGATTGCGCCCCTGCCCGGCCCGATGGGCGTGCCCGTAATGGTCGTGGGCCTGATCCTGATCCTGCGCAGCAGCTACACCGCCCGTCGATGGTTTGTCCTGGCCCAGCGCCGCTGGCCCAAGCCCCTGACTCCGATCCGGCGCCTGCTGGGTCGCAACCCGCCCTTTGCCCAGGTCTTCTGGCAGCAGATTCTCCGTGTCGAACGGGTGGTCACCAGCAAGGGCCACCGGGTCATCGCCCGCCTGCGCAAGAAGTTGAAGCCCTTCTGGCGCCGTCGGCCGGCCTACCAGCCCGCCTGAACCCGGTCGGTCCCCATAAGCAGCGTTACTCCGAGATGATCTCACGATAGGCGCGGCCAATGACAAAGGCGGTGATCTGCTGTGTCGCCTGGTCCTCAGGTTTGTCGAGGCCTATGGCCGCCGCCAATCTTGGGATCGCGTCGGAATAAAGCTCTTCACCGCGCCCGTCGCTGATCGCTGACACCGACCAGATTCGCAGCCGATCGCGATCTTCCTCGCTCAGATCATACCAGGCGCTTTCCAAGGCAAAGGCCCGCCCCACACGCTGGCTCCAGTAAGCGCCAGCCCCGATCTCCAGGATCCTTGCGACAAGCAGCGGACGAATGACCGGCTCCTGAATCGGCGGAATCTCGCAGACCTTGGACAGTTCGATCTGCAGGGGCTCGGCCAGAGCGAGTGCATAGGCGCTGTGGAGGGACGACTGATAGGCATCAAGCCAGTTCTGCCGCTGGTCTGCGGGCACATGGTCCCAGAGACAGTCGGCATCCACAGCCCATGCTGGACGACCGACGACCAGGGCAAGGGCGAGAACCGAAAGCGCGATCATCTGGCGCGCCGGCAAGACCCGGAACGGCAAGAACGCCGACGGACCCGCCTGCGAAAGAACCAGCCGGTTGCTTCGCTTGACTTTAGCCAAAACGACAGCCTTGCACCGGCCCCCCCTACTGGAGGCGTCCGGCCAGTTGGGCGATGGCGGCGTCGATGGCCGGATCGGCCTTGGCGCCCGCCAGCCGGGTAACCAGCATGCGTTCAGCGGCCTGGGCGGCCAGATCGGCAGCGGCGGCCTTTACGTCAGCTGCAGCCTGGGCTTCAGCGGAAGCGATTTTCCGCTCGGCCAGGGCCGTCCGCCGGATGATCTGCTCGTCCAGCTTGACCTGCGCGTCATGGGCCATCCGGACGGCATCGGCTTCGGCAGCCGCGATCATGGCGGCAGCCTGCTTTTCAGCGTCTTCCCGCTGGATGCGAATTTCCGCCAGCATGGCTTCGGCCTCGGCCCGCAGGCGGGCTGCCTCATCCAGATCGGTCTGGATCTGGGCGCTCTTGGCGTCCAGAACCGCGGCGATCTTCTTGGGGACGCCGACATAGACCACGATGGCCAGGAAGGCGATCAGGCCGACGGCAACCCAGGCTTCAGCCTCGGCGAGGTTGAGAAATGCGGGCATCAGTTTGCGGCTCCCCGAGCGGCGGCGACGGCGGCATCAACGTCCTGGGTCGGGGCAACGGTCCCGGTCAGCTTTTCGAAGATGGCGGCGGCCGTGTCTGCAGCAATGCCGCTGACCTGGCTCATGGCGGCATCGCGGGATGCTCGGATTCGAACTTCGGCCTCGGCCATGCGTTCGGCGAGCTTCGCGCCCTCCTCGGCCTGGCGAGCGGCGGTCTTGGCGGCGGCGGCGGCCTTGGCCTCGGCGGCAACACGATGTGATGCTGCGCGGGCCTCGGCCAGATCGGCCTGGGCGGCGCGGGTCTGGTCGGCGGCTTCCGCCTGCACCTTGCGAGCGGCCTCCAGCGCGCCGGCGATGGTCGCAGCCCGTTCGTCGATCACACCCCGGATGCGAGGCGCAAAGACCCGCGACACCAGAACATAGAGAATGACAAACAGCACCAGCAGCCAGGCGATCTGGCCGCCCCAGTGCTGGAACTCGAACTGTGGCAAGCCGCCGGAGCCGTGGGCTTCGGTGGTCGCATGCGTTTCGCCCGCCGCTACGGCGTGCTCGGAAGATCCGGCCATACCAACCCGTCCAAAAATCACAGAGGCAATCTGATTTGGGCGGCGCCGGAACCCGACGCCGCCACAGATCAGATGCGGCTTAGGCCGAGTAGATCAGGATGCCGAGCACGAAGGCCAGGATGCCGAGGGCTTCGGCCAGGGCCGCGCCGACGAACAGGTTGCCGATCTGGCTGGCGGCGGCCGAAGGGTTGCGCAGGGCGCCGGCGAGGAAGTTGCCGAAGATGTTGCCCACGCCGATACCGGCGCCGATCATGCCCAGGGTCGCGAGACCCGCGCCGATGAGCTTTGCGGCTTCTGGTTCCATAACAGTCTAGTCCTAGCTTGGTTGAAGGGAGATAGGTTGAAAACTGGCCCCGGCCTTAATGGCCGTGACCGAGATTGACCACATCATTCAGATAGATGCAGGTCAGAACTGCGAAGACGAAGGCCTGAAGGAAAGCCACCAGGAACTCCAGGGCCGTCAGCGCCGTGACCATGCCGAACGACATGATCGCCACCGGCACGCCCAGCCATCCCAGGCCGCCAACCGCCGCAACGGCGACAAATCCGGCAAACACCTTGAGCGCCACGTGGCCGCCCATCATGTTGCCGAACAGACGAAGGGTAAGGGTCACCGGACGCAGCAGGAAGGAGACAAACTCGATCAGTACGATAACCGGCAGCAGAACCCATGGCACGCCGGAAGGCACGAACAGCTTGAAGAAGCCCAGGCCATGCTTGGCAAACCCGATCACCAGCACAACCCCGATGGTCAGGGCGCCGAAGGTCGCCGTCACGGCGATCTGCGAGGTCGCGGTGAAGACCAGGAACAGGCCAAGGAAGTTCATGGCCAGCACCAGGGTGAAGACCGTGAACACGAAGGGAAAATAGTGCCGGCCCTCGTGGCCGATGATGGATTCGGTCAGGTTGTCGATCAATCCGAACAACTGCTCGCCCACCGACTGCAGCCGTCCCGGCACGACCTGCGGCCGGGCGGTGACCGCGGCCAGGAAGGCGACAATCACGCCGAACGCCAGGGTCATGGCCACGTGCGAATTGGTGATGGCCAGGTCTACCAGGCCCAGGCCCGGCACCGTGACGTCCGGGAGCTCGACGAGCTTCTGGATCTGGAACTGATGTAACGGATCGGCCATCGGGCCTTTCGCTCCTTAAACTTCGCGTTCGACGTCGGCCTTTGCCCCCGGGACGATGGCGGCCTGGCGAGGAGCAGCGGACGCCGCCTGTTCTGCCTGGGCCTGCGCCATCAGCCGGTTAGCTGTTCGCCGCGCCAAAAATATTGACAGGACAAAGCCCAGAAGGACCCCGCCTATCATGCCCCAGGGCCCCGTCCCGGCGAACCGGTCCACCATGGCCCCGACCGCCAGACCAATGAGCACGCCGCCCAGCAGTTCAGCGATGATCCGGTAGGCCTGGCCCACCGCCGCTTCGCCTGCCGCCGGATTGGGCGGCCTGACGGCTCGCGCCTTCAGAGCAGCGGCCCGTTCGTCGAGGCGTTTGAGCGCCTCTTCGCGCGTTTCGTCTGCCATGGGCAAGGAACCGACTAGCTTTGCAAAGGGCCCGGAAGTCACCTTCCGGACCCGGCTTGATCGGCGCGGAACCTATAGACCGCGCTGCAGTGCGTCAAGGCTGGTTCGAAGGTATTTAAGCAACTGAAAAGATTGATGTTTTATGGGGTCATTCCGCCTGCGCCATCGGTTTGCGGCACACGGGGGCGACGAGATCGATGGGCGCCGCCGCCTGTCCGCTGGACTTTGCCAGGATTCGGCTGACGCCCGCCGCAAGGCTTGCGGACCCGTAGCTCAGAAGTACCCCTCTCGCTTCTTCTGTTCCAGGGAACCACCGTCTTCATTGTCGCCGATGCGACCCTGGCGTTCGGAGTTCGCGGAGAAGAGGGTCTCGCGGACCACGGACAGCAGGTCCGTGGCTTCGGACTCCACAGCAGCGGTGACCGGCCAGCAGCCCAGGGTGCGAAACCGGACACGGCGCTCGACCGTGCGTTCGCCGGGCTGAAATCGCATCCGGGCCGGATCATCGACCACCAGAAGGGCGCCGCCCCGGTCCACGACCGGGCGAGGCTCTGCGAAATAGAGAGGCGCGAGCGGGATACGCCGGAACAGGGCATAGCTCCAGATATCGGTCTCAGTCCAGTTGGACAGCGGAAAGACCCGCACCGACTGCCTGGGGCCGAGGCGGGTATTGTAGAGGTTCCAGAGTTCGGGCCGCTGTTGCTTGGGGTCCCAGACATGGCCCTGGCTGCGGACCGAAAAGACCCGCTCCTTGGCGCGTGACTTTTCTTCATCCCGGCGGGCGCCGCCGAAGATCACATCATAGTTGCCCATGTCCAGAGCCGCCTTCAGGGGTTCGGTGCGCATGGCCCATGTGTAGCGGTCGCCATGATCGAAGGGGTTGAGGCCGGCGGCACGACCCTCTTCGTTGGCATGGACGACCAGTTCGAAACCGTTCTCACGGGCGAAGGCGTCGCGGAAGTCCAGCAGGGACCGAAACTCCCAGGTCGAGTCGATATGCAGCAGGGGAAAGGGCGGGCGGCTGGGGTAAAAGGCCCGCATGGCCACATGGCCCATGATGGTGCTGTCCTTGCCGGCGGAGAACAGCATGACAGGATTGCGGGCCTCGGCCACGGCTTCGCGCAGGATATGGATGGCCTCGGCCTCGATGCGTTCCAGATGCGAGATCCGGTTCGGTGTGATTTCGGCTTGGTGGGGGGTATGGGTCATGGGTCAGGCAGCCAGTTCGGGGCGCTTGACGCCCGCATGGGGTTGGGGACTGGGCTCCCAGCTCAGGTCACCCGCATAGCGCCAGGCCATCTGGCCCGCATCATCCAGGGCGAAGAGATGGAGCCAGCGATTGTCGAACAGGGCGCGCACCCCTGGATGACGCTGGAGGATGTCGGTCATGGCCTCGCGCGGCGCCTCGATACAGACGCTGAGACGCAGGGGCTGATGGACCAGGGCCTGGCCGTCATGCACCGACTGCCAGGGCAGTCCGGCCCGCAAGGGCCCGCCATTGCCTTCGACCACCCCGACGCCGCCGATCACGTTGTGGAGCAGCTTGTTGCCCGCGCCAAACAACTGCGGTGCGACGGCGGAACCATAATATTGAAGACTGATCCAGCTGGCCACGACGACTGGCGCCGTCATGATCAGCTCCAGAACCGAGAACCCCCCGTCCTGACGCCAGTCATAGTCATGCAGGAAGGCCTGCCCGCGGAGGGATTTTCCCGCCGTGCGCCGACGCGGAGCGGCGATGAAGGCCCGGCATCCGGCCAGAGCCCATTCCGGCCGGGTCTGGGCCCAGTCGCGGCTGCGCTGCAGCACTCCGCCCCGGCCTGTCGACTCGGGAAGTCGCAAGGCCCGTTCCCCGCGGGCCAGGGTTCCCGCCGCGGCCAGCCAGGCCCTGGCCTGACCCAGGTCATCGCCATGATCCGGCGCGGGATGGTCGGCGTCATAGAGATGAACGGCGTCGGTAGTCGTGTCATGCAGCGCGGCGACAAACAGCGTGGCCTGGGGGATTTCGATGTCGCGCTCCCGCAGACCGGCCCGCACCGGCCCGTCGTTGAGCAGGCCCGCCAGGAGCCGGGCGTTGACCTCGCCGCTATAGCCGCCGCAGGCGCCGCAATGCAGGCCGCTGGCATGGGGATTGTTGACCACATTGGCGCCGTGGCCGACCAGCAGGACCAGGGGCGCAAAGTCCCGGGTCAGGGACATGGCGCGCAGGATGGTCTCGGCCATGCCGATCCTGTCAGCCAGGGCCAGGTCCGGAACGGGACGCGGGGCCGGATCGTCCGGGGCCTGTCCGGCGGTCAGGCCCAGCGCATCGCGCGCCAGTTTGGCCACATAGACCGGCCCCGCCGCCTCGACAAAGGCGAAGGATGACACCGCGGCCAGCTTGAAACGGCCCCAGGCGCGGCTGGCCCTGGCCTTGAACCGCGCGTCTTGGTCAGCAACTGCGTCGGCGTCCGACCCGGCACAGGAGGATAGACCAGCGTTTAGCAGGACTGGCAGCCGGTGTTCGGCCACATCCAAGGCGAAGCGGCGATGGGCTGCAGTCAGACCGAAGAACCCTGCAAAGCCTAGGGTCTGGATGTCTGGAGAAAGGGATTCCAGGGCGCGCCGGAAAACCTCGGAGCGCACATCGATGCAGAAGGCGGCCTGCAGCCGCAGGGTCCCACGGGCGCGGTCGGGGCCGCGGGTCGCCAGGGCGGCCGCCAGATGGCGCTGGGCAGACCGCTCGAACGCCTCCTGCAGGACCGTGTCGATCTGCAGACCGATGCCGGGCACCAGCGGGCTGCCATGGGCCCCCAGGGTGTTGGCCCATGCGTGCTGAATCTGCCCTTCATACTGACGATACAGCGCCGCTTCCCAGAGCAGCCGGATGGTCAGAAAGTCGGTCTGGGTCGCATCGGACCCGCCGGCCAGCTCAGCCTGCCAGCGCCTGTAGCGGGCCAGTTGCGCCCAGCCACCCAGGGTCATGAGCAGGCTGTGGAAATAGGTCTGAAGCGCAGCCGGATCGGCGCCCAGGTCCTCGACAGAACGCCGCAGAGCCTCCTCGGCGGATTCAGGCGCATCGGCGACGAAGGCGGCGAAGTTCCGCAGCCCGACGATTTCCGGCGTCAGGTCATGGGTGGCCACCGCCCGCCAGGCGGCAAAGGCCGACCGGCCCCTGGGCGCCGCCCAGAGGGCCTGGCCCTCATCGAAATAACTGCCGGCCCAGGCGCCGATGCGCTCGGCGATGATGGCCGGCCAGTCGATACCGGACACCCTGGCGGCAAGGTCGGCGACGGTCGGAAGGGCCTCTGGCGGATCATCCGACTCCGAAAGGGCCGCCTTGAACTGGGCCAGACTCCACCGATTGAGGGGCGGACCGGCAGCGTCCTGGGCATCCCGCAGGTCCTGGTCGGTGATGGCGCCAGCGGCCACGCGCTGGAGATACCAGGCGCGCGGCAGGGTGACGGTCGCCCCGGCCACTCTGGCCAGAAGCGCGCCTGTCCGGGCAAGGCTCTGATCGGCCTGGCCCAGATAGGGGTTGACCGCCACGCTGGAAGCAAGCGGCCAGACGGGTGGCACCGCATCGGCCGCCCCTTCCGCTGCGGCCCGGACAGCGGCCTGGATAGCCAAGGCGGAAGCAGGGGAGGCACAGGCCCGGGAAAGGGTCATGGTCGTCGGCTCCTGATGGATCATGACGGCCTCCGCAGCGCCCAGCCGCCCAGCAGGCGATCAAACAGGGCATTGGCGTAGAGGCCGTTGGAGAGATGGACGCGCAGGCCAGCGGCGGCCGGGTGATAGGCCCAGAGGGGGAACATCGCCTGGCCCACGGCGACCAGGCCAAAACTGACCACGGCCAGGGCGATCATCGCCCATTCCAGCGGACCGGGGACCGGAGCCGGCGGCAGGACTCCGGCAGTCATCCAGAGGGCCAGGCCGTGCAGGGCAAAGTAGCCGACCGAGGCCGCCAGGGCATAGACCGCCAGCCGGCGGGTCAGGACCTTTGGCGCGGCGTCAGCCAGTCCCTGGGCCAGCAGATAGGCCACGCCGAAGATCAGGATGGCGCCCAGGGCGATGGCCTGGGGCGACTTGTGGATCAGGCCGAAACCGGCGCCGATGACCGCATAGACCGCCATGGCCGCCAGGAAGGCCCGGCCCACGGCGCGGGCGTCGGGCACCGCCACAGGGCCGGGTCGCCGGTTGGCGGCGATCTGCTCGACCGCCCCACCCGAGGCCAGGAAGGCATGGGCCTTGTAGAGGGAATGGGCGACGATATGGAGCAGGGCCAGGGGAAACAGGGCCAGGCCGCATTGCATGATCATGAAGCCCATCTGGGCGACCGTGGACCAGGCCAGGGAGGTCTTCACCGCCGGCTGGGTCAGCATGACCAGCCCGCCGAACAGGGCGGTCACCCCGCCGATCATCACCAGCACCGCCATCACCCCGGGCGACAGCAGCATGACATCGGCGAGGCGGATCAGGACAAAGCCACCGGCATTGATGACCCCGGCATGCAGCAGGGCCGACACCGGGGTCGGCGCCTCCATCACCTCGGTCAGCCAGCCATGGAGCGGGAACTGAGCCGATTTCAGCAGGGCCGCGATGGCCAGAAGGCCGGCGGCCAGCATGGCGGGCGCCCCGCCCTGCCCGGCCCTGGCGGCCTCCAGCAGGGCGGCGATGTCGCCCGTGCCATAGGCGAGGAACAACAGGGCGGCGGCGGCGATCATGGCCAGGTCGGCCGCCCGGGCGGTGACGAACTTCTTGCGGGCCGCCCGCTGGGCCGCGATCCGCTCCGGATAGAAGAGCAGCAAGCGATGCAGGCCGGCGCTGGTGGCCATCCAGGCCAGGACCAGCTGGACCAGATTGCCCGAGGTCACCAGCAGCATGACCATGGCAAGCGTGAAGCAAAGCCAGGCCAGGAAGGGGCCGCGTCGCGCCTCACCCTGCAGATAGACCGCCGCATAGCGCACAACGACCCAGCCAATGGCGCTGACCAGGGTCAGCATCACCGCGCTGACAACATCCAGCCGCACCGACAGTCCCAGGCCTTCAAGAGTGAATAACCGAACGGACAGGATCTCGGCGGTGGCGGGCCCGGCCAGGACCAGAACTGCGGCGCTGGCCAGGGCGACCAGACCGGCCAGAAGGGCCAGGACCTCGACCATGCGCGCCGTCAGGACGCTCCGTCCGGACGGGGCAGCCGCCAGGCCGGCGGCGGCCAGCAGCAGCAGGGGCGCGGCGACAGGTAGCAGTTGGAGTGGCAAGATCGATCCCCCGCAATGGGCCCAAAGGCGGCCGGGGGATGGGTAGCCATTCTGCAGCCCGCTAAAAAATTCATTGTTCAGCTCTTATCGTTCTGTTTTTAAGAACGTCATGAGCAGCCTGAACTACAACCACCTTCGATATTTCTGGGCCGTGGCGCGGGATGGCAACCTGACCCGGACGGCCGAGCGACTCAGTGTCTCGCAGTCCGCCCTGTCGATTCAGATCCGCAAACTGGAGGACCGGCTGGGCCATGCCCTGTTCGAGCGCCGGGGCCGCCAGCTGCATCTGACCGAGGCCGGCCGGATCGCCCTCGACCATGCCGAGGCCATCTTCGCCACCGGCGACGAGCTGCTGGGCACCCTGCGCGAGACCGGCGCCGCCCGGCAGGCCCTGCGGATCGGAGCCCTGGCCACCCTGTCGCGGAACTTCCAGTTCAGCTTCCTGCAGCCGGTCCTGGGCCGCAATGACATCGAGGTCATCCTGCGATCGGGCAGCGCCGCCGACCTGCTGGGCGGGCTTCAGTCCCTGGCCCTGGACGTGGTCCTGACCAACCAGGCGCCGCCGACCGATTCCCTGACCCCCTTCATCACCCACAAGCTGTCGGAACAGCAGGTCAGCCTGGTCGGCGTGCCCGGGCGGCTGGGCAGAGCGCGGGACGTGACGCAACTGCTCGGCAGCCATCCCGTCATCCTGCCCACCGCCGCCAGCAGCGTGCGCACCGGCTTTGACGCCCTGACCAGCCGGCTCTCCATCCGGCCGCAGATCGCCGCCGAGGTGGACGACATGGCCATGATGCGCCTTCTGGTCCGGGAAGGATTCGCCCTGGCTGTCCTGCCGCCCATCGTGGTGCGGGATGAACTGGCCTCCGGCGCCCTGGTGGAGGCCGACGAACTGCCCGGCCTGACCGAGACCTTCTTTGCCGTGACCATGGAACGCCGCTTCCCCAACCGCACCGCCCAGTCCCTGATCGCCAGCGCCCGGACAGGCCAGGCGGCGGAGCCAGGGTGACACCGCCCGGTTGACCCAGCGAGGCTCGAAGCGGCGACCCCAGTGCGGAATTCAGGCCAGAACGTCGTCCACCGGTCTGCGCGCCGCATAGGGCAGCGTCGCTCCGTATCCAAAGCGCATCACAATATCCGGACGGCGTCCCGGAAGGCCGACCAGCGAAGCCAGCTGCGGTCGCAGGCCGGCCACTTCGACCGGCTGGTTGATGAAGGCGTGTTTCAGGCCTAGCGCCGTCGCCTGCAGGGCAAACCGCTGGCAGGCCTGTCCAACGGCCACCCAATGGGCCGGGTCGGCCCGGGCTCCTGTGAACACTGCAATGCCTGCCGACGAGCGTATCTGGCGGGCATAGGCATCGTTCTGCGATGACGCTGTGGAAAGCCGGTCAAAGGCCAGCGGTCCCAACCAGTCTGGCAGGGCCGGGTTGCCGCTGGCGACGCTGTAGAGGCCATCACCCGTCCGCAGGGCCTGGCCCGGGTTGAACCGCAGCCAGGACTTGAGTTCGCTCAGGAAGGCTTCGTCGGCCATCTGGGCGCTGTTGCCGGTCACCACCATATCGCGCAGGGCGTCGATACGCGGCCGATCGGTCAGCAGCACCAGATCGACGCCGGGCGTCAGCGCCGCCCTTGCGAGCAGGTCCAGATCGGCCGGTCTGACAGGGCGGCCGTCATAGACGGCGCGGGTCGACTGGCGCCTCGGGATGGCGTCGAACAGGGCCGATCGCGCCGCCCGTCCCTGCTCGAAGTCGAAGACGACGCCGCCGCCCGGGGAGACGAAGCGGACCAGGCCCGGCCTGCCCATGGCCGCCGAGGCCAGAGACAGATTCTCCGCCGCACAGCCAAGACTCACGAATAGATGATGGTCATCGGGATCGACGACGGGGGTGCGACGCGCCAGGTCCGGCAGGATGTCGATCCGCCCCTCGCCCGGATGAAATCTCCACGGCTGGGCGTTGTGACCATTGGGGGCCAAGGTTGCATAGCGGACCAGATCGCGCACATCAGGCCGGTGTGGGAGCGGCGTGCGGAGTTCGACCATCGCCCGGGCAAAGTCGTCGCCCGAACCCATCTGCGCGACCGTCAATCCCGCCGCGCCAAGGCCGAGGGCGGCGACCGTCGCGCCGCCGATGAGAAGATGTCGCCGGTGCATGGGTTCGCCTGTGCTCGCCTGCCAGTTTCCGGAGCGGGAGGCGCTTGCGCAGGGCCTTGGCGCAGGTGATCGCCACAACCCCTCCGAAGACGGCGCCAGGCCGGAATGTCGAGGAGGCAACCCGGTGGCGCTCAAGAAGTTCCTGCCTGTGGCAGTCTGTCGCTGGTGAGGCTGTGGCCTGAACCCTGGAGTGAGACTGGGTACTCGGATCCTGCGTCCGGCTGACCATGGCAGGACCCCAAACCCTTCACGGGTCTGCGTGGACAGGGGAACCCTGTCTCCGGAGCGCATCCGGAAAGGTCGTAACCCCTCACCTTCCCACGCCGCCAGAGCGGCGCGGGTCCCTCCCCCACCCTTTGGGAGAGGTGAAATTAGAGCGGAACATCAGATGCTTACCTCTCTCACAGGAAGAAGGAGAGGGTCACGCGCAAGCAGGGGAAGGTCCGGGATTGCAGGGCCCCGGGGGCCTTCCGCTCCCTATTTCGCCCCGATCGCCGCCACGCGCCGGATCGAACCCTCGGCCTCTTCCATGATCCGCCGGACGATCTCGCCGGCCGGCAGGACGTCGCGAACGCCGCCGGCGCTCTGGCCCATGGCGAAGCAGGACTTGTCGGGGTCGAGGTTTTCGGTCTGGCCGCCGATGCCGCCCATGGCCTCGTTGCGGACGCTGATGCCGGCCTGGATCGGGAAGGGCTGGATGTCGCCCGGGCGGCTTTCCCAGTCGTCGACATAGATGTTCTTGCGCACCCGCATGGGCTTGCCGCTGTAGCAACGGGTGCGGACCGTGTCCTCGTCGGCGGACTCGATGATGGTCTGGCGGTAGAGGTCGCCGGCATGGGCTTCCAGGCTGGCGATGAAGCGGGTGCCCATCCAGACGCCGGTGGCGCCAAGGGTCAGGGCCGCCGCCAGGCCCCGGCCGTCATAAAGGCCGCCGGCCGCCACAACGGGGATCTTCACCGCCTCGACGGCCTGGGCCACCAAGGGCATGGTGCCGACTAGGCCGGTATGGCCGCCGCCCTCGCCGCCCTGGCAGATGACCGCGTCGCAGCCGGCCTGCTCGGCCTTGACAGCGTGTTTCACGGCGCCGCAGACCACCATGACCTTCAGGCCGGCCGCCTTCAGCCGCTCCATGATCGGCATGGGAATGCCGAGGCCCGCAATGAAGGACGAGGCGCCGCCAGCGATGATGACCTCGACGCTCTCGGTCAGGCTTTCCGGCGAGGCGGCCAGCAGATCGACGCCGAAGGGGCGGTCGGTCAGGCTGCGGACCTTGCGCATCTGTTCGGCGATGAAATCAGGGCCGCGACCGGCCATGCCCAGCACGCCATAGCCGCCGGCATTGCTGACCGCCGCCGCCAGTTCGGCATAGGAGACCCCGCCCATGCCGGCCAGCATGATGGGATGCTCGACCTCAAGCAGGTCGCAGAGGGGGGTGTGCAGGGCCATGGTGAAGATTCCCGAAGCGGCCGGGCGTCGCCCGGCCTTGTCTGGTCGCGAGTGGAAAAGGTGTCGGCTGCGACGGCGTGATCAGAAGATCGCGTAGCCGCCGTCGATCACGAAGGTGTCGCCCGAATGGTAGCTGCTGGCGTCGGAGGCCAGATAGACCGCCACGCCGCCGAAATCGGCGGGCTGGCCCCAGCGCCGGGCCGGCACCCGGGGGATGACCTTTTCGGCGAAGGCGGGGGTGTCCTGGGCCCCGGCGGTCATGTCGGTGGCGATCCAGCCCGGCAGGATGGCGTTGGCGCGGACGCCATAACGGGCATGCTCGACGGCGATGGACTTCATCATCGAGATGACCCCGCCCTTGGTGGCGGCATAGGCCTCGTTGCGGGCGGCGCCCTCGATGGCGGCCAGGGAGGCGACCCCGACCAGCGAGCCGCCGGGATCACCGGCCTTGGACCGCTCGACGATATGCTTGCAGGCTTCGCGCAGGGTCCAGAAGACGCCTTCCATGTTGACGCCCATGACCCGGCGCCAGGTTTCCGTGGTCATTTCGGAAAAGGAACGCGCCCCGCCGCCGATACCGGCATTGGCGATGACCGTGTCGACCCGGCCCATGGCCGTGACGGCCTCGGCCATGGCGGCGACCACCTGGGCCTCGTCGGCGACATTGACCGTCTGGGCCAGGACCCGGACGCCAAGGGCGGTCAACTTGCCCTCGGCCTCGAGGTTCCGCTCGGCGTTGGAGCCCCAGATGACGATGTCGGAACCGGACTGGGCCAGGGCTTCGGCCATCCCAAAGCCGATGCCGCGATTGCCGCCGGTGACGAGCGAGACCTTTCCGGTCAGGTTGAACGGCTGGTAGGCCATGGACGCCTCTTCCCTGTTGGTTTGTTTTCCCGACAGAAGGCGACTGACGCGGGGTCCGTCAAGGGCGGGAATTGAACCGGCAGGTCAGGCGGCGGCCGGGGCCGACTGTCCGAAACGCTGGACCGCCTCACGGATCACCCGGCGGGTTTCTTCCCATTCAACCTGGGCCAGGGCCTCCTCCAGGGAAAAGAACCGGGCCTCGGCGGCGTCATCCCCGGCAACCGGGTCTCCGGCCAGCCATCGGGCGGCATAGTCGATCATGACATAGTGACGGGTGGTTTCTCCCGTCGTGCGGCTGGTGAACAGGCCGTCCACGACATCGATGAGACCGAGGATGGTCGCGGTGACTCCCGTTTCCTCGGACAGTTCGCGCAGGGCGCCCTGGATCAGGGTCTCGCCCCATTCCAGCCGGCCGCCCGGCAGGCTCCATTGCCCCTGGCGGGGCGGATTGCCGCGCTTGATGAGCAGCACCTGGTCGCCGCGCAGGCAGACCACCCCGACCGTAGCGGAGGGGCGTTGAGGGCCCTGCTGCGTCATTGACCCTGTCATTGGAAAGGCGCTTTCAGGTCCAGGGTGGAGTTGTGGCCGACTTGGCCCAGACAGGTTCCCAACCAGTCGCTGGCTGCGCTGCGTCCCCGGTCGCGCAGGTCCTTCAGGAAGGTCCAGTCGGTATTGAATTTGGAGGCCATGCTCAGGTCATCGAGCCGACCATCCGCCGTGATGGCATGGACCAGCATGCGGCGATATCGACCGCGGGCGGACTCTTTCAAGAGCCCTTCGTCCAGCAGCTTCTGGACAAAGCCGATGGCGCGCAGTTCGGCCACCAGGGAGGCATTGAAGGTGATCTCGTTCAGCCGGTCGACGATCTGCGCCGGGGTGCGGGGCGTCTCGTCCCGGCGAAACGGATTGAGGCTGACAATCAGGATGTCGTCCGGCGTGTCCTCATAGAACAGCGGCCAGAGGGGCGGATTGGCCAGATAGCCGCCATCCCAATAGGGCTCGCCCTCGATCTCCACCGCCTGGAACACCTGGGGCAGGCAGGCCGAGGCCAGGATGTGGCGGGCGGTCAGTTCGGATTCCCGGAAGGTGACCGACTGGCTGGTCTTCACCGCCGTGGCGGAGATGAACAGCTTGACGGGCGAAGCCTTGCGCAGAGCCTCGAAGTCCACCGCTTCGGTCAGCACCGCTTCCAGCGGGTTCAGGTTGAAGGGGTTGAAGTCATAGGGGCTGAGATTGCTGGCCCAGGTCTGCATCAGGGCAAAGGCCGGGGTGTTGCGCAGCCAGTCCGGGCTGAAGGCCCTGGTCCAGATGCTGGAATCGCCAAACAGATTGCCGCCGCCGCTGTCGCTGACCGCCTTCCAGAAGGAGTCCAGGCCGGCGCGGGCAGCTTCGCGGCCCTGGATCAGGCCCTGGGCCAGGACCACGGCGTTCATGGCCCCGGCCGAGGCGCCGGTGATGGCGGCGATCTCCAGGCCGGGCTCTTCCAGCAATCGGTCGATGACGCCCCATTCGAAGGCGCCGTGCGAGCCGCCGCCCTGCAGGGCCAGGCTGATGCCCCTGGGCGCTGCGGCGGCGCGCCGTCCGGGCATCAGCCGGCGGTCCAGCCGCCGTCGATGGACAGGGCCGCGCCATTGACCGAGGCGCCGGCGTCGCTGACCAGATAGAGCAGCATCCCCGACAGCTGGTCGAAGGTGACAAACTGCTTGCTGGGCTGGGCGGCCAGGATCACGTCGCGGACCACCTGCTCCTCGGTCAGGCCCCGGGCCTTGGCGGTGTCCTTGATCTGGCCATCGACCAGGGGGGTGTGGACATAGCCCGGGCAGATGGCGTTGCAGGTAATGCCCTCCTGGGCGATCTCCAGCGCCGTGGTCTTGGTCAGGCCGAGCACGCCATGCTTGGCGGCGACATAGGCCGACTTGAACGGACTGGCGACCAGGCCATGGGCCGAGGCGATATTGACGATCCGGCCGCGCTTGGCCGCCTTCATGATCGGCAGGGCAGCCCGTATGGCGTGGAAGTTGGAGGTCAGGTTGATGGCGATGATCTGGTCCCATTTTTCCGGCGGAAACTGATCGACGGGCGAGACAAACTGGATGCCGGCATTGTTGACCAGGATGTCCAGCCGGCTCAGCCGTTCCGCCGCATAGGCGACCATCTCGGCGATCTGGCCGCCCTGGATCATGTCGGCGCCGTGATACAGGACCTGGACGCCGGTCTCGGCGGCGAGCTCGGCGCGGGTCTTCTCGATGGCGGCCGGATCGCCCAGGCCGTTCAGGACGATATTGACCCCCTGCCCTGCCAGGCCCCGGGCCAGGGCCAGGCCAATGCCGCTGGTCGAGCCGGTGATGACCGCCGCCTGGCCTGTGAGTCCGAAATCCATGCCTGTGCTCCGACGAGATCTGATCGTTGTGCGATGCAGCATAGGCGATCAATGGCTCGCAGACGAGACTGTTCCCGTGAAGCGGCGCGGAATTGATGGTTCGTCAGCGGGGCGGCGGCGGCTGCGGCCGGGTGAAGACCCAGTCCTGGTCGCTGGATAGGGCCTTTTGGAAACTGTAGCCGGCAGTGTCGAAGGCCTGCAGGTCGACAGCCCGGTCAAGCCGGCCATCGATGGCAAACCTGGCCATCAGCCCCCGCGCCTTCTTGGCGAAGAAGCTGAGCTGGCGCAGCTGGCCGTCCTTTTCCTCGAGGAATCGGCAGGTGACGACCGGCAGTTTCAGGGCCTTTTCGTCGACCGCCCCGAAATATTCCTGGCTGGCCAGATTGACCAGGGTGGGGTCGGCATGGCCCGCCGCGTCTTCATTGAGCATCCGGGAGACCTTGTCGCCCCAGAAATCATAGAGGGTGCGGCCGCGCCTGGTCTTGAGCCGCGTGCCCATCTCCAGCCGGTAGGGCTGGATGGCGTCGGCCGGCCGCAGCAGGCCATAGAGGCCGGACAGGATTCTCAGATGGTCCTGGGCCCAGTTGAACGCCGCCCTGTCCAGGCTGCGGGCCGACAGACCGGCATAGACATCGCCGTTGAAGGCCACGGCGGCCTGCAGACCGTCCTCGCCTTGCGGATCGAGGGCCTGGAACCGGCTGTGGTTGAGACTGGCCAGCGCCTCGGACAGATGCATCAGCTTGCGCACCTCGGCCACCGGCAGCTTGCGGGTGGTCTTGGCCAGCTCGACGATGTCCGACTTCAGCCTGGGCAGGGTCAGGGGCAGGGTTTCCTCAGGCGCGGAGAAATCCAGCGCCTTGGCGGGAGAGATGACCATAAGCATGGCGCGGACATAAGGCGGCCTCTCCCCAAAGGCGAGTCCCCTTGGGGGCCGGATGGCCAGAAAGGAAAAGCCCTAGAACAGAACCCGCGGGTTCATGATCCTGACCGGATCGAGGGCGGCGCGGATGGCGCGAAGAGCCTCGACCTCGACCGGGCTCTTGTAGCGCAGGGCGTCGGCGGTCTTGGCGGCCCCCAGGCCATGTTCGGCGGAGATGGAGCCGTCCATGGCGGCCACCAGGTCATGGACGATCCGCGAGCCCTCGTCCCTCAGGGCGTTATGGGCCTCGTCCGAGCCGCCATGCGCCCGCAGCACATCGTAATGGACATTGCCGTCGCCGACATGGCCGAAGGCCACCACCCGCACCCCAGGACAGAAGGCCTCCACCGCCGCCGTGGCCTGGTCGATGAACTGGGCCATGCGCGAGACCGGGACAGAGACGTCGTGCTTCCAGGCGGCGCCCTCGGGCTTCTGGCCGCCGGACTGGTTTTCGCGAACCGCCCAGAAGGCCTTTGCCTGGTTGGTGGTCTGGGCGATGGCGGCGTCCTGGACCAGGCCATCCTCCAGGGCCTTCGCCAGCAGACGCTCCAGCGCCGCTTCGGCCACGCCGGGCTCGCCGCTGGTGGTCTCGAGCAGCACATACCAGGAGTGGACGCCGTCCAGGGGCTCGCGCAGCCCCGGAATATTGCGCAGGGCGAATTCGACCCCGGTCCGGCCCATCAGCTCGAAGGCCTCCACGGCACCGCCGGTTTCGTCCTTGGCCAGGGCCAGCAGGGTGATGGCGTCCCGGGCGCTGGACAGGCCGCAGAAGGCGGTGGCAGTCGAGACGGCCACCGGAAACAGTTTCAGGCTGGCGGCGGTGATGACGCCCAGCGTGCCCTCGGCGCCAATCAGCAGCTGTTTGAGGTCATAGCCGGTATTGTCCTTGCGCAGCCGCTTGAGGCCATTCCAGATCTCGCCATTGGGCAGCACCGCCTCGAGGCCCAGGACCAGATTGCGGGTCGTGCCAAACCGCAGAACCTGGGTGCCGCCGGCATTGGTCGAAACCACCCCGCCGACGGTCGCCGACCCCTCCGACGCCAGGCCAAGGGGAAAGCGCCGGCGAATGGCGGCGGCGGCCTCATGCACCGCCGACAGGGTGACCCCGGCCTCGGCCACCACCACATCGTCAAACGCGTCGATGTCGCGGATGGCGGTCATGCGCTCGGTGGACAGCAGGATCTCGCCCTGCGGGATCTGGCCGGAGACCAGGCCGGTATTGCCGCCCTGGGGCGTGATTGCCACCCCGGCCTCGGCGCAGAGGGCCACAACCATGGAAACCTCTGCCGTGGTGCGGGGCAGGACCAGCAGTGGCGTGACGCCGCTCCAGCGGCCCCGCCATTCGACCAGCTTGGGGGCGATGCGATCAGCATCCTGACTCCAGCCCCCCTCCCCCAGAACGGCCTTCAGGCGGGAAATGACATCGGCGGGGACGGGGATGGTCATGGCAGGGAGCTTAACCTTTTCCCGCGCCCCTGAACAGGATATACCGTGGGATATACCCGAGGAGACCCCGGAATGGCCATGTTCATCAAGAACCCGGAGACAGAGCGCAAGGCCCGGGAACTGGCCGCCCTGGACGGCGCCACCCTGACCGGGGCCGTGGACCGGGCCCTGGAAGAGGCCCTGGCCCGCCGCCGGGCCGAACGGCCGGTGCGGACTCTGGAGTCCATGATCGCGGCGACCGAGCGGTTCCATGCCGCCTGCGGCGGCCTGAAGCCGGATCTGCCGCCGATGACCAAGAAGGATTGGGATGACCTCTGGCCAACTGGCATTCCGGAGATCGACGACGCATGATTGTGGTCGATACCTCGGCCATGGTCGCCATCACGTTCAAGGAAGACGGCTTTGAGGCCTATGTCGAGGTGATGCTGCGAGCCCAGCGCATTGTCGCTTCACCCGTAAATCTGCTGGAGGCGGGAATGGTCATCACAAGCCGGTTCAACCTTCCGGACGCGGCGCTCTTTGACCAATGGCTCGCCGACTTCCGCGTCGAGTCCACGCAAGAGCCGCACTGGCAGGAAGCGCTTTCAGCCTTCCTGCGATTCGGAAAAGGGCGTCATCCGGCAAGGCTGAATCTCGCAGACTGTTTTGCCTATGGTCTGGCGCAGAGACTGGACGCACCCTTGTTGTTCAAGGGTGACGACTTCCCGAGGACCGACATTCGCTCGGTCCTTTAACCGACAAACCCGGCCGCCCGCATCAGCCGATCATTGATCGCCTCGCCCAGCCCCTCTTGCGGGATCGGCGCCACGGCGATGGCCAGGGGCGAGGTGCGATCAGCGGCCCGCAGCATGGAAAACAGGTTGGCGGCGGCCTCGGCCAGATCTCCGGTCGGGCTGAGGTTGAAGACGACGGCTCCCGCCGGGGCCGGGCCAAAGGCCAGATAGGCTTCGCCGGCCGCTGGCTCAGGGGCATTGATCCGCACCGGCGCATCGGGCGCATAGTGAAGGGCCATGCGGCCCGGAGACCGCCTGGCGTCCCCGTCAGCCTCGGCCAGGGGGCCGATCAGCGCCTCGATCTGGGCCCGGGTCACCGCGCCCGGACGCAACAGGCGGGGTGGCCCGTCCAGCAGGGCGACCACGGTGGATTCCAGCCCGACCCGGCAGGCGCCGCCGTCCAGGCCGGCGGCCGTGGCGGCGCCGGTCTCGGTCACCGCATCGGCATAGGTGGTGGGGCTGGGCCGGCCGGAGCGGTTGGCCGAGGGCGCGACAACGGCGCCGCCAAACCGCTGCAACAGGGCCAGGGCCAGGGGATGACCCGGAACCCGGATCGCGACGCTGTCCAGCCCGGCCCGGGCCAGGTCGCAGACCTGGCCTCCGTCGCGAACGGGCAGCACCAGTGTCAGGGGGCCTGGCCAGAAGACCGCCGCCAGGGCCCTGGCGCGGTCGTCCAGCAGGGCGATGAGTTCGGCGGCCGCAAGGCCAGCGACATGGGCGATCAGCGGATTGAACCTGGGCCGGCCCTTGGCCTCGAAGATGCGCGCAACAGCTCTCGGATTGCCGGCGTCGGCCGCAAGGCCATAGACGGTTTCTGTCGGCAGGGTGACCAGGTCTCCAGCCGTCAGGGCCCGGACAGCGGCTTCCATCGTCGCGTCAGCGGGATCCCCGGCCTGGCCGGACCGGTTCAGGGGACCCGCCGGGCCGAGACGGCGATCATCACCGTGACCGGGTCCGGGATCACGCTGGTGGCCTTCCACTCGTCCTGCCCCACCCCGAAGGCAAGGCGACTGATGCTGAGCTGGGCGTTCATCTTCGCCTGGGCGCCCGTGATGACCAGGGTGAAGGGCAGGGTCACCGGCTTGCTCACCCCGCGCAGGGTCAGGGAGCCCACCGCCTGATAGCGATTGCCGCCCAGCGCCTTGAAGCCCGTCGTGCGGAAACTGGCCTTGGGAAAGGCCTTGGCCGAGAACCATTTGACGTCCGGCAGGGCTGAATCCCGATCGGCGTCGCCGGTCACGGCCGAGGCGGTGTCGATACTGACCACCGCCGACGATCCGGCGAGGTTCTTCGGATCAAACCGGATCTGGGCGTCCCAGCGGCGGAAGGACCCGGCGAACTTCTCGCCGTCGAAGGTCGAGGCGAAAGCCACCTTCGAAGCAGCCTTGTCGACGGTCCAGGCCGGCGCGGGGGCGGCCATCGCCGGCGCAGCAGCGGCCAGGACCGCCGTCAGCACCAGGGCCGATGTGGCGAGGAAGGGTCTCATTGGCCGGCGCGCCTCAGGAAGGGGATCATCCGGGCCAGTGTGTCGTCCTTGTCCATGAACTGGTGCTTGAGGGCGCCGATCACATGCAGGGGGATCAGGCCATAGACGATGACCTTGGCCATCAGGTGGTGAACCTCCGCAAACACATCATGCACCTGCTTCATCTGGGGCTTCGGCAAGTCGGTGAGGAAGCTCAGGGCCGGCCAGTCGAACAGGCCGAACATCGAGATCGGATAGATCTTGATGAACGGGCTGGCCGACACAAAGATCCAGCCGGTCAGGGGCAGGCCGATCATCAGGACATAGAAACCCCAGTGAACGACATGGGCCAGGGTCCGTTCCCAGGGCTTGAGATCGGCGGAGATCGGCGGCGGCGGGTTCATCAGCCGCCAGGCCAGACGGACCAGGCTGAGCAGCAGCACGCAGATCCCGAGGGTCTTGTGCCACTGCATCAGGCCGATCTTGGCCGCCCCCTTCAGTTCGTCGCTGTACCAGGCGACGCCGACATTGCCGATGATCAGCAGGACGATCACCCAATGCAGCAGGATGGCGACAGTCGCATAGCGGGCGAGGGATGAAGGGGTCTGGGTCATACGCCTACTTTTTCAGGAACTCGACCTCGATGACCAGATCAATTTCATCCGCGACGAAACTGGACAGGTTTGTCGAGCCGAAATCCGACCGCTTGATGCCGCCGACAGCCGAAAATCCCGACCGGGCGCCCAGCATGCCCGCCTCATAGCCCCGGAAGATGACATCCAGGGTGATGGGCCTGGTCACGCCGCGCAGGGTCAGGTCGCCGGTCATGGCGCCGGTAAAGCCGTTTTCATCCTGCTTGATGCCTGTGGAGACGAATGTGGCCTTGGGATGGTTCTTGCCGTCCAGGAACTCGTCGGCGAACTTGGCATTGACCTTGGCGTCGCCGGTGTCCACCGAATTGACATCGATGGTGACGGTGACCTTGGCGGCCTCGGGCGCCTTGGGGTCCCAGACATAGCTGGCGTCAAAGCTGTTGAATCGCATCGTATAGGCCGCCAGACCCAGATGGCGGACCTTTGCCAGCACCGAGGCGTGGGTCTTTTCCAGGACATAGGTCCCGGCGGGCATCTTCATGGGATCCTGGGACGGCGCCGCAGCGGCCGAACCGGCAAGGAGGGCGGCCGCCAGGGCCACGGCGGACAACAGGCGATTCATCGGCATCTCCGAACTGTAATTGTTTCAGTTGCGGATATAGGAGCCTCCGCAGCCGATACAAGCTGGCGGGAGCGAATTTTTTCCCCGTCAAGGGATGCTCCTTCCGGGCCGCAGGCCCGGATCGGAGGAGCTGTCGGCCGCCATGGCGGCCGACAGAGGGGGCGCGGACCGTCCTACAGCTGGGCCAGCATGTAGTCGGCGGCGCTGACCTTGAACTCACCGCCCTGTTCGACATTCAGGGTCTGGACCACGCCGTCCTTGACCACCATGGAATAACGCTGCGAGCGCAGGCCCATGCCGAACTTGCTGCCGTCCATCTCCAGGCCAAGCGCCTTGGTGAAGTCGCCATTGCCATCGGCCAGCATGATGATGTCGTCGCCGACGCCCTGGTCAGCGCCCCAGGCCTTCATCACGAAGACGTCGTTGACCGAGACGCAGGCGATGGTGTCGACGCCCTTGGCGCGGAAATCGGCCACATGGTCCTTGAAGCCGGGCACATGCTTGGCCGAGCAGGTGGGGGTGAAGGCGCCGGGAACGGCAAACAGGGCGACGGTCTTGCCCTTGAACAGCTCATCGCCGGTGATCGGCCGCGGGCCTTCGGCGCCGCTGGTCATGAACATGGCGTCCGGGAGGGTGTCGCCGACCTTGATTGTCATGGGCTCTCTTCCTGTTGCTTGGCGTCGCCCCCGTTGAGGCGATCTGGCCCCAGATAAGCGCCTGTCGACGGCGCGCCAAGAGAGGCGACTTGAAACCGCCGTGATCCGGGACAATGTTTAGGCCATGAAGCCTCCCCTAGACCCCGACTTCCTGGCCGGACGGCTGCTGATCGCCATGCCGGGCATCGCTGACGAGCGGTTCGAGCGGGCCGTGATCTATGTCTGCGCCCATGATGACCAGCATGCCATGGGGATCACCCTGAACCGGCCAGTGGACGGCCTGACCATGCCCGACCTGCTCACCCGGCTGGGTGTCAAGGTGGGCGACAACAGCCGCGACGACATCGTTCTGATGGGCGGTCCTGTCGAGCGGGAGCGGGGCTTTGTCCTCCATACCGACGACTATGTCAGCCCGGCCGGCACCCTGCCGGTGGCCGCCGGCGTCGCCCTCACCACCTCCCGCGAGGTGCTCAACGCCCTGGCCGCCGATGGCGCGCCGCGCAAGGCCATCCTGGCCCTGGGCTATGCCGGCTGGGGCGCCGGCCAGCTGGAACAGGAGATGCGGGACAATATCTGGCTGGTCGGCGAGGCCGATCCCGGCCTGATCTTTGGCGATGACCATGAACACAAATGGTCCCGGGCCCTGGCGGGTCTGGGGGTCAGCGCCGATCACCTGTCCGCCCAGGCGGGCCGGGCCTGAGTCTCACCCTGAGTCTCAGCCCTGTCTTCTGACCGGGGCGATGCCGTCGACATAGCTTTCGTTCAGATAGACCTCGGCATCCTGCGGCGACAGCGGCGGGGCATAACCAAAGCCCTGGCCGTAGTCACAGCCGATCTCCAGCAGCCGGCTGGCCATCTGGCTGTTCTCGACCCCCTCGGCCACCACCTCAAGCTTGAGGTCCTGTCCAAGCTTGACCACCGACTCGACGATCTTGGCCGAGCCCTCGTTGGCGCCCATGGTGCGCACGAAATAGCGGTCGATCTTCAGGGTGTCGAAGGGCAGGCGGGTCAGATAGCTGAGGGACGAAAATCCGGTACCGAAATCGTCCAGGGCAAGGCCCGCCCCGCCGGCCCTGAGTGCCCGCAGCACCACGGCGGCGCCCTCCGGATCGCGCATGATGTCGCTTTCGGTGATCTCCAGCTTGAGCGCGCCCTCGCGCAGCCGGTACTTGGCGATCAGGCCGGTGACATCGCTCACCAGATCCGGCCGATGAATCTCGCCGGTCGACAGATTGACGCTGACAGACAGTTGCCAGGCGGGCGGATGGGCCGCCTGCCAGTCGGCCAGTTGCCGGGCCGAGGCGCGCAGCATCCGCTCGCCCAGCTCCTCCATCAGGCCCATTTCTTCGGCCAGGGGCAGGAATTCGTCCGGCGGCAACAGGCCGCGCCGGGGGTGGCGCCAGCGGCAGAGGGCTTCGAAGCCCGACAGTTCGCCCGTGGCCAGTCGCACGACCGGCTGGAAGAACGGCCCGATCTCTCCCCGGCCAAGGGCGCCCCGCAGGTCTGATTCCAGGGCCAGACGAGACAGGCCGTCGCTTTCCATGGCCCGGCCATAGGCCGCCCCGCCGCCGCGGCCGCCGCCCTTGGCCGCCTCGACCGCCAGCTCGGCCCGGCGCAACAGTTCGGCGGCGTCAGGCGCCGCCTCGCCGCCCTCGGCCTCGACGGCGCCGACAGCCAGGGTGGGATGGATGTCAAAACCCGCGACCCGCAGGGGCCGTTCGAGAGCCTCACGCATCCTCACAGCAGCCAGTTCGCCGGCGCCTTCACCCTGGGGGGTGAGGACGGCAAACTCGTCCTCACCGATCCTGGCCATCAGGGCCTGGCCGGAAAAGGCCGCAGACAGCCGGGCGCCCAGGGCCGACAACACCAGGTCCGCCCGCTCATGGCCCAGCGCCTCGTTCAGGCGGCGCAGCCGGTCCAGATCGGCCACCACCAGGGTCCAGGGTCCGGGGATCTGCAACCGTTCCCGCGCCCGGCTGACAAAGCTGCGGCGATCCAGCAGGCCGGTGAGTGCGTCGGTCTCCGAAGCGGCGAAGGCGGTTTCGGGCGCCACCACGCCGGCGGCCCGGTCGCCCTCCTCCAGCCAGACCCCGCGCCAGACCCCGACCGCGCCGCTGCGCATGCGCAGCCGCAGCGCGACCTCGGTCAGGGGCGGTTGCTGTCTGAGCAGGTCCTCGGCCAGGCCCCGGTCCTGGGGAAGGACCAGGGCGCGCAGGGCCGCCGAGGCGCAGTCAGGGGCAAGAGGACCCAGCCCCAAGGCCCGGGAAGCGCCGGTAAACCGCAGCCGGTCCTCGCGAGGCGACCATGTCCACAGGGCGACGCCCGCCGCGCCCAACGCTTCCAGCGTCAGGGCGGCGTCCCATCCCTTGCGATCCCCATGTCCTAGCGCCATCTGGCGCGCCCCTGTGTTCAAGGCTCAACGGAAGCCAAGGCTAGGGTGCTTCGCCGGTTCCTGGGTAGAAAATTTCCGGAAATCCTGAGAATTGCGTCCGTGAACGGCTCAATCGGGACAGTCCTGCAGTCGCTCGCGGGAATTGAGGCCAAACAATCGATGGTCCCGCCACTGGCCATTGATCTTCAGATAGGCCCGGGCATAGCCCTCTTCCACAAAGCCGGCCTTGAGGAGCAGGGCGGCCGAGGCGGCATTGGTCGGGACGCAGGCCGCCTCCAGCCGCGACAGGCTGAGGGTTCCAAAGGCAAACCGCGTCACCGCCCGGACCGCCGCCAGGGTAAAGCCGCGCCGCGCCGCCGAGGCCCCACTCCAGTATCCGATCACCCCGGTCTGGGTGACGCCGCGCCGGACATTGGACAGGGTGATGCCGCCGGTCAGGGCGCCGCTGGCCTGGTCAAAGACAAAGAAGGGATAGGTGAACCCCAGGTCCATGTCCCGCCGCCAGCTGTCCAGCCGCCGGCGAAAGGCGCTGCGGCTGAGATCGTCCCGCGCCCAGGTCGGCTCCCAGGGCTGCAGAAACCCGTGCGACACCTCCCGAAGGGCGGCCCATTCGGCATAGTCCGCCGCCCGCGGCGGCCGCAGCCGCACGATCCCTCCGTCCAGACGGAAGGCCGACTCCAGCGGGGTCCAGTCGATCAGCGCCATGGCTCGCTAGGGTGAAGCCGAAAACGCCGCCGTCAAGGGCGCTGGCGCTGCAGCCCCAATCCTAAAGCACCCACCCCGCCGTCATGCCGGTGACATCGCCGGTAAAGGCGATGATCAGGTCGGCTTTCGAGTCGCCGTCGATGTCGGCCTGGAGCAGGCTCTGGCCGCTGATGGCGTCGAAGGTCAGGCTGTACTGGCCGGCGACCCCGCTGAAGGCGCCCACACGGACAAAGGCCTGGTCGCCGGCGGTGAGCGTGTCGGCGTCGATGAGGGACAGGTCCAGGCTGTCCTGGGCGGACAGGTCCGTGATCAGGTCGCGCGCGCTCTTGGTCGATTCCCCGGCGTCCAGATAGACAAACCGGTCCTTGCCCGCCCCGCCGGTCAGGATGTCCCCGCCGTTTCCGCCCGTGAGGTCGTCATTGGCAAGCCCGCCCAGCAGGGTGTCGACGCCATTGCCGCCCGACAGGGTGTCGGAGCCGTCGTCGCCATCCAGGCTGTCATTGCCCGCCCCGCCAATGAGCTGGTTGGCCAGGGCGTTGCCGGTCAGCAGGTCGTTGAAGCTGGACCCGGTCAGGTCCTCGATGCCGATCAGGGTGTCCAGCCCGGCGCCGAGGGTATCCTGGGCGCCCCCCAGGGCCAGGCTGACCGTGACACCGGCGACAGCCGAGGCATAGCTAGCCGTGTCGCGATCCGCTCCCCCGTCCAGCAGGTCGTCCCCTGCTCCGCCATCCAGGCGGTCATTGCCCGCCCCGCCGAGCAGGCGGTTGGCGGCGGCGTCGCCGGTAAGCTCATCCTTGAAGGCAGAGCCGGTCAGGTTCTCGATGCCGGTCAGGGTGTCCTTGCCAACGCCGGTGGCCTTGCCTGTTGTCAGGTTTGCCCTGACAGTGGCGCTGGACAGGGCGTAGTCGACAGTATCGACGCCATTGCCGCCCTGCAGGGTGTCATTGCCGGCGCCGCCGGTCAGGGTGTCGTCGCCCGCGCCGCCATTCAGGACATCGTTGCCGTTGTCGCCATCCAGCTGGTCTGAAGACGTGCTTCCGGTAATCACGTCGGCGCCGGCTCCGGCGTCAAAAATCAGATTGTTGGTCGCAACATTTATCGCGCTGAAATCATGAACATTGGCACCCGAAGTGGCTGCGAGTCGAACACCCGTTTCCAGGCTGAGCTGTTCGATTTCCATGGCGGTCAGGGAGGTTGCCAGGACGTGGGTCACGCCGAAGCCGGAAAGAAGGAGGGTGTCGAAGCCCGAGCCGCCCGTCAGGCTCGCCGGAAGGTCGCCTACCCAATGGATGTTGTCATTGTCAGACCCGGCATCAACGGTCGCGCCTTCGGAGGCGTAGATGGTGTCATCGCCCACGCCACCCATAAGCGTATCAGCCCCTGACCCGTGCAGGGTGTCACTGCCCTCACCGCCATCCAGGCTGTCGATTCCGTCGTCGCCAAAGAGATTGTCGGCGCCGTCGCCGCCGCTCAGGATATCGTCGCCCGCTCCGCCGTGCAGCTCATCGATATCCACGCCGCCGTACAGCGTGTCGTCGCCCTCACCGCCAAACAGGAAGTCGAATCCGCCCTCTCCGCTCAGCGTGTCATCGCCACCTTCGCCCTGGAGGGTGTCATTGCCGCCCAGTCCGTTGATCATGTCGTCGTCGGCGCCGCCGGTCAGCAGATCATTGTCCTCGGTCCCGCTGATCACCGCCAGGACATGGAAACCGTCCTGGTGACCAGACCGCGCAGGCCCGGCCTCTGGAGAGGTCGAAACCGGCGCCGCGACCGGGTCAGCGGCCGGACGGACGGACGGAAAATCACCGTTCAGCGAGTCTGATTCGCCCGGAAGGGACGAAGATTGTTCGTAGTGCCTTACAAGACGCGCCTTCATGTTCCGCCCCACATGCAAGTTGACCTTCCCCGGACATCCGGGCCACCGATCTTCCCCTTTTTTGAGCCCGCCTCAAGGTTGAAAGCGGCGCCGGATCCTGATTGGCGCAGCGCCCCGCCTTTTTGCCGAAGGACCCGGCCAGCCGGGCCGGACCCGCACGACAGCCCTGTGCCGGGAAGGGCCGACAGCAGACCTACCCCAACCGAAAGCTGACCGGACGACCCGTCCTGCCACCCTGGCGACGCGCCCCTAAAGCACCCACCCCGCCGTCATGCCGGTGACATCGCCGGTGAAGGCGATGACCAGGTCGGCCTTGGAGTCGCCATTGACATCGGCCTGGAGCAGACTCTGGCCGGTGATGGCGTCAAAGGTCAGGCTGTACTGGCCGGCGACACCGCTGAAGGCGCCCACCCGGACGAAGGCCTGGTCGCCGGCGGTGATGGTGTCGGCGTCGATGAGGGACAGGTCCAGGCTGTCCTGGGCGGACAGGTCCGTGATCAGGTCGCGCGCGCTCTTTGTCGATTCCCCGGCGTCCAGATAGACAAACCGGTCCTTGCCCGCCCCGCCAGTCAGGAAATCCGCCCCGGTTCCGCCCGTCAGGTTGTCATTGGCCAGGCCCCCAGCAGGCTGTCGCCGCCATTGCCGCCCAGCAGGGTGTCAGACCCGTCACCGCCATCCAGGCTGTCGTTGCCCGCCCCGCCGGTCAGCAGATTGGCCAGGGCGTTGCCGGTCAGGATGTCGTTGAAGCCCGAACCGGTCAGATCCTCGAAGTTGATGAGGGTGTCGATCCCGGCGCCGACGGTGTTCTGGGCGCCGGCCAGGGCGAGGCTGACCGTCACCCCGGCGGCTGCCGAGGCCGCCATCGCCCTTGGCATCGGTCTTGGCCAGTCATCCGAAGAGATCGCCCAGGATCGGGGCTCGGCCCCCGGCACCGTCCGTCAGCAGGTCAAGGCGATCCTCGACAAGACCCGGACCGGCCGCCAGAGCGCCCTCGCCGCCCTGGTGGCGAGGCTCTGTCTGTAGCCCTCTACCCCGCCGCCGCCTACCCCGCCTTCAGGGACTGCCCGAACAGCTCCACCGCCCCCAGCGCCGCCCTGGACCCCAGCACCGCCCCCGCCGTCAGGCCGGGCTCGAGCATCCGCCCCCCGATGCGGGCGATGTCGGCCGGGCCGACGGCGTCGATGGCCTCCGCCAGGTCTGCGGGGCTGTAGAGGCGGTCAAACAGCAGGGCCTGGCCGGCGGCCTGTTCGGCGCGGGACAGGGGCTGTTCGCGGGCCATGAACATGTGGGCCTTGAGCTGGGCCTTGGCGCGGGCCAGTTCGGCGTCGGTGACGCCGGCCGTCAGGGCAAGGATCTGGCTGGCGCAGACCCGGGCCAGTTCGGCGGCGTCGCCGGCCGCGCAGCCGGCATAGACCCCCAGCATGCCGCCTTGGGCATAGGTGTCGGACCAGGCGTCGATGGCATAGGCCAGGCCCCGGTTTTCCCGCGCCTCCTGGAACAGGCGGGAGGACATGCCGCCGCCCAGGATCTCGACGAACAGGCGCTGGGCGAAATAGTCGTCGTCCCGGGCGCCGCCGGCGGGCAGCAGCAGGACCAGATGGGCCTGTTCCAGCTTTCGGGATCTGGCCGCGACGCCGGCGGTGAAGACCGGGGCCGGCGGCTGGGGCGCGCCGGTCCGGGCGGGCAGATGGCCAAAGGCGGCCTGGGCCAGGGCCAGCAGCTGCGCCTCCTCCACCGCCCCGGCGGCGCTGACCACCAGCCGGTCGGGGGCATAGAGGGCGGCGCGCCAGGCCTCGAGGCTTTCCGGATCAGCGGGCTTCAGCGAAGCGGTGGTGCCGAGGATCGGCCGGCCATGGGACTGGCCTTCATAGGCGGCGGCCTGGGCCAGCTCGAAGACCAGGTCGTCGGGGGTGTCGGCCGCCTCGGCGATTTCCTGGGCCACGACGGCCTTTTCCTTTTTCAGGTCGCCGGCGTCGAGGGTCGGCCGCAGGATCAGGTCCGACAGGATTTCCATGCCAAGCGGCAGGCCGCCGGCCAGGGCGCGGATCTGGAAACTGGTCCGCTCGTAGCCGGTGGCGGCGTTGATCTGGCCGCCTTGCGATTCCACCGCCTCGACGATCTGCCGGGCGGACCGGCCGCCGGCGCCCTTGAAGACCATATGCTCCATGAGATGCGACCAGCCGGAGCGGGCGGCGTCCTCATGGGCGGCGCCGCGGCCGGCGACGACGGACAGGGCCAGGGTCTGGAGGCCCGGCATGGGATCGCAGATGACCCGCACGCCGTTGGCCAGGGTGTGAAGGGTCGGGGTCAATTGGCGGCGAAGGCCCGGACATAGGCCTTTATGGCCTCGGCCTCCGCCGGCAGCCGGTCGAACCGCTCGGGCTTCTGCGACAACCCTGTCCGGCCGCCGGGCAGCTGCGGCGTCACGCCGGTGGCGGCGCTGACCGCTTCCGGGAACTTGGCGGCATGGGCCGTGGACAGCACGATGGTCGGGACAGATGGATCGGCGCCTGAGCGGTTGGCGGCGCTGACCGCCACGGCCGTATGGGGGTCGATCAGCCGGCCCGTCTCGTTCAGGGTCGCCAGGATGGTGCGGGCGGTCTCGTCCTCGCTGGTGGCGGCCCCGGCGAACAGCTGGCGCATGCTGGCCAGGGCGCCCGGCGGGATGTCCAGCTCGCCCGTGCCGGCAAAGGCGCGGAAGGCCCGGCCGGTCTCCTGGCCGTTGCGCTGGACGCCCTCGAAATAGAGCCGCTCGAAATTGGAGGCGACCTGGATGTCCATGGCCGGGCTGATGGTCGAGGCGACGGCGCCCCGGCTGTAGCGGCCGGTCTCGAAGGCCCGGGCCATGATGTCATTGCTGTTGGTGGCGACCAGGATCTGGTCGATGGGCAGGCCCATCCGGGCCGCCACATAGCCGGCGAAGGCGTCACCGAAATTGCCCGTCGGAACGGCGAACCGCACGGGCCGATGCGGCGCGCCAACCGCCACCGCCGTGGTGAAGAAATAGACGCACTGGGCGGCGATGCGGGCGAAATTGATCGAGTTGACGGCCGACAGGTCGACATCCCGGGCAAAGCCGGTGTCGGCGAACATGGCTTTCAGGATGGCCTGGCAGTCGTCGAAACTGCCCTGGACCGAGACACAGGCGACGTTGTCATCCGTGGCCGTGGTCATGAACCGCCGCTGCACCTCGCTGATGCCGCCTTCGGGATACATGACCACGATCCGCACATTGGACCGGCCGCGGAAGGCCTCGACCGCTGCGCCGCCGGTATCGCCCGAGGTGGCGCAGACAATGGTCAGGACCCGGCCCTGACGCCCCAGGATATGGTCATAGAGCCGGGCCAGCAGCTGCATGGCCACGTCCTTGAAGGCCAGGGTCGGGCCATGGAACAGCTCGGCCAGGAACAGGTCGGGGGTCAGCTGGGTGACCGGGCAGGTGGCCGAATGGGCGAAGCTGGCATAGGCCTCCTCGCACATGGCCAGAAGATCGTCCGGCGCAATCTCGTCCCCGGCAAAGGCTTGGAGCACCGTGGCGGCGACTTTTGAATAGGGCTGGCCCGCAAACCCGGCGATCTGGTCTGCGGTCAGGCTCGGCCAGACCTGCGGCACATAGAGGCCGCCATCGGGGGCGAGTCCGGCCAGGACGGCGTCCAGAAAGCCGATGGGACGGGCGGCGCCATCGGCGCGGGTCGAGAGATAGTTCATTTGGCCTTGAACCTGCGCCAGAGCATGGCGGCATAGATAGCCAGCAACGCCCCGGCAAGACCAAACCAGGTCAGGGCATATTCCAGATGGCGATTGGCGATCTCCGCCGGGACGGGGGCCGGGACCAGGGCCTTCCAGCCTGGACGGGTCGAGGTGCTGGCGAACAGGAAGACCGGCGCGGGGCTTCGGGCGTCGAGGGCCCGGGCCATGGCGGCGATGTCGCGGCCATACCAGAGACCGTCCTGCGGGGCGGCGGGATTGAAGCGGCCGGGACGGTCGGGGGAGCGCAGCACCCCTTCGATACGGACCGTTGCCTGGCCTGCGGCAGGGCGGGCGCTGATCCCCTCGGCGACAAAGCCCTGGTCGACCAGGATCGAGCCGCCGGCCGTCGGGCAGGCAACGATCAGGCGCCGGCCCGGCTGTCCATCCAGCAGGCCATAGAGTTCCAGCTGCCGGTCCAGGGCCTGGGCCGGGCAGTCCAGGACGACCCGGCGAAACTCGAGCGATTCGGCGCCGGCCAGGACTGCGTCCAGCGGCTTGACCGGCGCCGACTTCGAGGCCTCGATCTGGGCCAGGATGCGGGTCTTCCAGGCCAGCCGCTGAAGCTGCCAGCCGCCCAGTGTGCAGAGGATGGCCAGGGAGACCAGCATGGCCAGGGTCAGGCCGATGGGCAGGCGTTTCATCAGCGGATTTCCTTCTCGCCCTTGGGGGAGAAGGACGTCGGTGTGTTATCGCTCGGCGGCATTGGCAAGCTGCGAGGCGACCATCAGGCCCTTCATGGGGCGTAGCAGGCCCAGGCAGACCACCACGCTGAGCGGCAGCCAGACCACCAGCAGGACCCAGACCGGCGGGTTGAAGGCAATCATGTGGAACAGGGCCCCGAAGGCCATCAGGAATCCGGCGATCAGGATGATGAAGACCGCCGGCCCCTCGCTGCTGCCGGATGGAGCGAAGTTGACGCCGCAGGCCGAGCAGGTCGGCTGCAGCGCCAGAAAGCCCTTGAACAGCGCCCCCTGACCGCAGCGGGGACAGCGGCCGAGCGCTCCCGCTGCGTAGGGGTTTGTCATCCTCAGGCTGTCCCGAAGATGACGTAGATGAAGGCGAACAGGAACAGCCAGACCACGTCAACGAAGTGCCAGTACCAGGCAGCCGCCTCGAAACCGAAATGCTGCTTGGGGGTGAAGCCGGTGCCCATCAGGCGGAACAGGCAGACGGCCAGGAAGATGGTGCCGACCAGGACGTGGAAGCCATGGAAACCGGTGGCCATGAAGAAGGACGAGCCATAGAGGCCGGAATTGGCGGCTTCCTCGCTGTAGAACAGCTTCTCATGCAGGATGTGCTGGTACTCATAGACCTGGATCGCCGTGAACAGCATGCCCAGCAGCACGGTCAGCAACAGGGCCAGCTTGGCGTTCTTGCGATCACCCTGTTGCAGGGCGTGGTGCGCCCAGGTCACCGTCGTGCCGGACAGCAGCAGGGTCAGGGTGTTGACCAGGGGCAGGTGGAAGGCCGGGACCAGTTCGATGCCCTTGGGCGGCCAGGCCTTCCAGGCCTCGGCCACACCCTCGTAGTTGCCGATCATCGGCGTCAGGGTGCGGTGTTCCGCGAACAGCACCATTTCGAAGAAGATCCAGAACCAGGCGACGAAGAACATCACTTCGGAAGCGATGAACAGGATCATGCCGTAGCGAAGGCCGATGGACACCACCGGGGTGTGATCGCCGCTGTTGGCTTCCTTGGTGACGTCCATCCACCAGCCGAGCATGGTGTAGAGCACCAGGCCGAGGCCCGCGAGCAGGACCAGCAGGTTGCCCTTTTCCAGGCCGAACAGGCCCTTCATGGCGATCACGGCGCCAATGGCCATGACAACGCCCCCGATGGAGCCGACCAGGGGCCAGGGGCTGGGGTTGACCAGGTGGTAGTCGTGCTTGACGGCGCCGTGAGCCATGTTCGGAGAGCCCTGCCCTTTGTGTCTTTAAGTGTCGCCCTGCGAGAGGACGGAGTGGATGGGTGTCGCTATAGCCCTGCCTTGGCCGCCCCGCCAAGAGGCGAAGGCGTCGCGGGGGCGCTTGCTTGCTGGGATTCGACGGGGAAGAAGGTGTAACTCAGGGTCACCTCGGGCTTGCCCTTGGTTTCAAAGTCGGTCGCGTACTCGGGATCGATGAAATAGACCACGGGGAACTCGACCGTCTGGCCTGGCTGGATGGTCTGGTCATTGAAACAGAAACATTCCAGCTTCTGGAAATAGGGGCCTGCCTGTTCGGGAACGACATTATAGCTGGCCCGGCCCGTGATGGCCGTCTTGCCGAAATTGGTGACCTTGTAGAAGGCCAGGCCCGTGGCGCCGATCCGGATCTCCTGCGAGACCTGGCTGGGGCGGAAGGTCCAGGGCATGTCCCGGACATTGGCGTCGAACCGGACGGTCAGGCTGCGCTTCAGAACCTTGTCCGGCGCGGCGTCAGCCTTGCGGGTGGCCCCGTCAAATCCGGTCAGCTGGCAGAAGGCCTTGTAGAGGGGCACCGCTGCATAGGCGGCGCCGACCATGCCGGCCAGGCCGATGCCGCAGGCCAGGGCGACGGCGGCATTGCGCCGGGCCAGGGGCTTTTCGGCGCGGGTGTCAGAGGGGACGTTGGGCAACATAGCCTCCCATCCTCAGGACCGTGACCAGATAGACGATGACGATGAAGGCCAGCAGGCTGAGGCCCAGCATCATGTTGCGGTTGCGCCTGGCCCGCAGCACGGCGGCAGGATCCATGGGGGGCGTGGTCAGGATCGTCTCGGATGCCGATTCGGCCTCCGTTGCGACGATCTCGGGGGGGGCTGCCCCGGCTGGCGTCACGGGATCGCTCATGCGCTCAATCCAATCATCCGCTCGGCCAGCAGACTGGCGAACAGGGCAAAGAGGTACAGGATGGAATAGGCAAACAGGTTGCGGGCATCGAGCGCGCCCGCCTTGACGTCATAGAGCTGGCCATTGCGCGGATCGGCCCCCTCGCCGGCGCTGGACTTGAACAGCCGCCAGGCCAGGATGAGGAACACAATCCCGCCGAGGCCTGACACCGCCAGATAGGGCCAGTGGCCGAGGCCGGTGAAGAACGGCGCCAGGCAGACGGGAATGAGGATCAGGCTGTAGATCAGGATCTGCAGCCGGGTTTCCTTGGCGCCCTTGACCACCGGCAGCATCGGCACGCCGGCCTTGGCGTAGTCTTCGGAGGTATAGAGCGACAGCGCCCAGAAGTGCGGCGGGGTCCAGACAAAGATGATCAGGACCATCAGCCAGGCGTTCAGCGGCGCATCGCCCGAGGCTGCGGCCCAGCCGATGGCCGGCGGCAGGGCGCCGGCAAGGCCTCCCACCACGATGTTCTGAACCGTCCAGCGCTTCAGCCACATGGTGTAGATGACGGCATAGAAGAAGATGGTGAAGGCCAGCAGCCCGGCCGCCAGCCAGTTGGTGGTCATGGCCAGCAGCATGACCGACAGCAGGCTGAGCACAATGGCCAGACCCAGGGCGTCCGCGCCCTGAACCCGGCCAGCCGGCACGGGCCTTGAGCGGGTCCGCCGCATCCGGCCATCGATATCGGCGTCGTACCACATGTTGAAGGCCCCGCTGGCCCCTGCGCCGATGGCGATGCAGAAGATCGCCACGGCGGCCAGCACGGGATTCATGGGCTTGCCGGCGCAGACAAGGCCGGTCAGGGCCGTGAAGACGACCAGGGACATGACCCTGGGCTTCATCAGCATCAGATAGTCGGACCAGAGGGCAGGAGTCCGGGCCGGAGCCGCGTCAGGCGACGGGACCTGGGCCGGAACGGTGGCGTCTGGGACGACGGCGGGATTGGCCATATGCAAAGTCCCGCCGGGGCGGGAATCCAGATTTCAGGAGAGACCGGACCCGCCCTTCGTCGCCGAAGAGCGGGTCCTTGAGGTCCTAGTGGTGATCCGGAGTGATCACCGGCGGTTCGTTGAACTGGTGGAAGGGCGGCGGCGAGGGCAGGGTCCACTCGAGCGTGGTCGCGCCTTCGCCCCAGGGATTGGCCTCGGCCTTGCGGCGGCGGATCGCGGCTTCGGCCAGGATGACCAGGAAGACCAGGACACCCACAGCCGTGATCAAATAGCCGACCGAAGACACGTAGTTCCAGTAGGCGAAGCCTTCCGGGTAGTCCACGTAGCGGCGGGGCATGCCCTGGAGACCCAGGAAGTGCTGCGGGAAGAAGACGATATTGACCCCGACGAACGTGATCCAGAAGTGGGCGGCGCCGAGGATCTCGTTGTACTTCACGCCCCACATCTTCTCGAACCAGTAGTAGAAGCCGGCGAAGATGGCGAAGACGGCGCCGAGGCTGAGCACATAGTGGAAGTGGGCCACGACATAGTAGGTGTCGTGCAGGCTGTAGTCGATGCCGGCATTGGCCAGAACCACGCCCGTCACCCCGCCCAGGGTGAACAGGAAGATGAAGCCGATGGCCCAGAGCATGGGGGTCTTGAAGTCGATGGAGCCGCCCCACATGGTGGCGATCCAGCTGAAGATCTTCACGCCCGTCGGCACCGCGATCACCATCGTGGCGGCGACGAAATAGGCCCGCAGGTTGATGCCCATGCCCACAGTGTACATGTGGTGGGCCCAGACCAGGAAGCCGACGAAGCCGATGGCCACCATGGCGTAGGCCATGGCGAGGTAACCGAAGACCGGCTTCTTGGAGAAGGTCGAGACGATATGGCTGATGATGCCGAACCCGGGCAGGATCAGGATGTAGACTTCCGGGTGGCCGAAGAACCAGAACAGGTGCTGGAACATGACGGGGTCGCCGCCGCCGGCCGGGTCAAAGAAGTGGGTGCCGAAGTTGCGGTCCGTCAGCAGCATGGTGATGGCGCCGGCCAGGACCGGCAGGGACAGCAGCAGCAGGAAGGCGGTGACCAGAACCGACCAGACGAACAGCGGCATGCGGTGGATGGTCATCCCCGGGGCGCGCATGTTGAAGATGGTGGTGATGAAGTTGATCGCGCCCAGGATCGAGCTGGCGCCGGCCAGGTGGAGCGAGAAGATCGCCAGGTCCATGGCCGGACCCGTGTGACCCATGGTCGAGAGCGGCGGATAGATCGTCCAGCCGCCGCCAAAGCCCTTGCCGGGTCCCCCGTCCACGAACATCGACATGATCAGCAGGATCGCCGCAGCGACCAGCAGCCAGAAGGAGATGTTGTTCATCCGCGGGAAGGCCATGTCCGGCGCGCCGATCATGATCGGAACGAACCAGTTGCCGAAACCGCCGATCATCGCCGGCATGACCATGAAGAAGATCATGATCAGGGCGTGGGCCGTGACCACGGCATTGTAGCCGTGGTTGGACTGCTCGATGATGCCCATCAGGCTGACCGAGGAATTCTCGGCGAAGATCTGGATGCCCGGCTCGGCCAGTTCCCAGCGGATCAGGCCGGACAGGGCCCCGCCCACGATCCCCGCAATGATGGCGAAGATGATGTAGAGGGTGCCGATATCCTTGTGGTTCGTCGAGAAGAACCAGCGGGTGAAAAACCCGGGCTTGTGGTCGGTGTCGTCGTGCGCGGCGGCGGCGTATGCCATCGGTCTCTTACCTGTCGATCAAAGCTTGGCGGCCGGCGCGGCGCCCGCAGGGGCGGCCGGCGCAGCGGTCGGGGTTACAACGGGAGCAGCGGCGGCAGGCGCGGCCGCCGGCGCAGCGGCGTCAGCCGTGGCGGCCGGAGCCGGCGGAGGAGCCTTCTTGGCGGCGACCCAGGCGTCGAAATCGGCCTGGCTGACCACCTTGATCTCGATGGGCATGAAGGCGTGCTGCACGCCGCACAGTTCCGAGCACTGGCCATAGAAGGTGCCGACACGGTCGGCCTTGAACCAGGTTTCGTTCAGGCGTCCCGGGATGGCGTCCGTCTTCAGGCCAAAGGCCGGCAGGGCGAAGTTGTGGATCACGTCGACCGCGGTCACCTGGACCCGGACCACCTTGTTGACCGGCACCACCAGCGGCTCGCTGGCCGCAAGACGGTAGAGGTCGGAGGACAGGCCCTTGGCGGCAACCTCTTCCTTGCTGAGCATGGTCGAGGTGATTTCCGAGATTTCCTGGTCCGGATACTCATAGCCCCAGTACCACTGGTAGCCCGTGGCCTTCACGGTCAGGGCGGGCTTGGGCATGTCGTGGTAGGCGAACAGCAGCTTGAACGAGAAGATGGCGATGACCATCAGGATCAGCACCGGCACCAGGGTCCAGATGATCTCGATGGTGGTGTTGTGGCTGAACTTGGCGGGGACCGGGTTGGACCGCTTGTTGTAGCGGACGATGCACCAGATCAGCAGGGCCAGGACGAACAGGGTGATGGCGGTGATGATCGGCAGCAGGATGATGTCGTGGAACCAGATGGCGTCGACCTTCAGCGGCGCGGCGGCCGGCTGCAGGTTTATGGCGCCGTCCGTGGGTTTGCCGACGCTCTCTGCAAAGGCGGGGACCGCCATCGTCGCCATGGTCAACCCGGCAGCCAAAGCCGCCGACAGTCGATGCATACCCTTAGCCTTCGCTTTCATACGCCTCTTGTCCGTTCAGACCGCCACACTCGGTGGCTAACATAGGCCGGGCCCGATGAAGTCCAGCCCGCTTGACGCGCGCCGAAAGCCCCTCCCCGCCCCATTGCCGATTTAGGTGGCGTCCTTACGCGTTGATGGTCGCGTTGCCAAGCGCTGCAACGGGCCGTCCGGGCCTGAAAGCCGCAGCTGCGAAACGGAGCCGCAATCGACCGACCGATTGATCATTGCATGATACCTTGCAATGCTCACTACCTTGCGATACAAGAGCTCCACGCAACGAGGACAGGAGCCGCCGTGCCCGAGGCCATCGAGACACAACTGAAGAAAGGGGTGCTGGCGCTATGCGTCCTGTCCCTGCTGTCCCGCGGGGACGGCTATGCCTATGAAATCGCCAGCCGCCTGGCCGCGGCCATCGATATGGGGGAAGGCACCATCTACCCCCTGATGCGCCGCCTGCAGAGCGACGGCCTGGTCGACACCTATCTGGTGGAATCCAGCGCCGGTCCGCCCCGCAAATACTATCGCCTCACCGAGGCTGGCCGGTCCGCCTATGCACAGCAGAAAACCGAATGGGCGGCCTTTGCCGACGCCGTCAACACCATCCTGGGAGCCGGGGAATGACCCGAAACGAATTCATCGCCCGGCTGAAGCGCGAGCTTTCCGGGCTGTCGCCGACGACCGTGGCGGACGCCATCGCCGACTATGAGGCCCATTTCGAAGAGGCTCTCGCCGCGGGTCGCACAGAAGCCGAAGCGGCCGCCGCCCTGGGTGATCCGGTCCGCCTGGCCCGGGAATTGCGGGCCGAACTGGGCCTGAAGCGCTGGGACAACAGCAAGTCGCCCTCGTCGGCCCTGTCAGCGGTTCTGGCCCTTCTGGGCCTGGGGGCGCTGGATATCCTGATCCTCCTGCCGATCCTGATGAGCGTGCTCAGCGCGGTGATCAGCCTCTATGTCGCGGTGGTGGTTCTGGTGGTCGCCGGCGGCGGGGTCCTGGTCGCCGGGCCGTTCCTGCACAGCTTCGCCACGCCCTGGCTGCCGGTTTTCGGGGGCCTGGCCATGGTCACCGGCGGAACCGCCATCGGCGCGATCCTGACCCTGTTCACCGTCGGCCTGATCAACGGGCTCGTCTGGTTCGGCAGGCTTCACTACCGACTGATCAAACCCGCCATCGAAGCACAAGGCTGAGGAAGCATCATGATCCGCACCCTACTCATCATCGCCGCGGCCAGCCTTGTCGCCTGCGTGCTCAGCATTGGGGGATTCCTCGCCGTTGGCGGCGTGGACGCCGTCAGGAACGGCGAGTTTGAATTCGGCCCCCGCCACTGGAGGTCCGATTCCCGCCAGGACGCAGATGGCCGCCACGGCCGGATGCGGGGCGATGGTCCGACAATTAGCCGCACCCTGGTCTGGTCCGGAACCGACCGTCTGCAGGTCGACCTGGACGCCGACATCGCCTTTCGCCAGGCCCCGACCGCCTCGGTGACCATCTCTGGCCCGAAGGACATTGTCGATCAGGTGCAGCTTGAGAACGGACGCCTGCGTCTGGCCGATGGCGGGACCTCATTCCACTTCGACCATGACGGACGGGACCTCCGGATCACCATCTCGGCGCCCGCAGTTCGACAGTTCGCCCTCAACGGCTCGGCCCGGCTGGAGGTAGCCGACTACGACCAGCCGGATCTGGCCCTGAGCATCGCCGGGTCCGGCGAGGTGCAGATCCGCGGCAAGACACAGTCCGCGGCGGTGGATATCGCCGGGTCCGGAGAAGCGGACCTGGACGACCTGGTCCTGGCGGCGGCCCGGGTCTCCGTGGCCGGCAGCGGCGACGCCCGACTGGGTCCCACCGATTCGGCGGATGTCTCGATCGCCGGCAGCGGCGATGTCACGCTCCAGAAGCGCCCGCCGGTGCTGTCCAGCAACATCAGCGGTTCGGGGGATCTCAACTTCGAGGACTGACCATGGCGCGGGGGCGGATTTGCTGAAGAATGTCCGCAGACGGGTGACGAACGGCCCATTCGTGCCTAAGTCTGGCGCATGACCCTCCTGACCCCCGCCCCCTCCCTGCTGGACGCCGCCGGCGTCGATCCTGACCGCGCCCGCAGCATCCTGTCGGAGGCCATAGCCGGCGCCGATGATGGCGAGCTGTTCCTCGAACACAGCGAGAGCGAGGCCTTCGTCTTTGACGACGGCCGGCTCAAGACAGCCTCCTATGATTCGGGCGAGGGGTTTGGCCTGAGGGTGGTGGCCGGAGAGACCGCCGGCTACGCCCATGCCAGCGAGATCAGCGAAGCGGCCCTGGGCCGGGCGGCGCAATCGGCCCAGCTGGCCAAGCGCGGCTATAGCGGCGTCTCGGCCGAGGGGCCGCGCTCGACCAACATCCGCCTCTATGGCGAGGACAACCCGGTATCCGCCCCGGGCTTTTCGGAAAAGGTCGCCCTGCTCCAGGAAATCGACGCCTTCGCCCGGGCCCGCGACTCGCGGATCGTCCAGGTGACGGCCTCCATGGCCGGCGAGCGCCGGGTGGTCGAGATTCTGCGGGCTGATGGCCGTCTGGTGCGGGATGTCCGTCCCCTGGCGCGGGTCAATGTCCAGATCACCGTGGAAAAGGACGGGCGGCGCGAGACCGGCACCTCGGGGGCCGGGGGCCGCGCCGGGTTCGAGACCTGGATCACGGCTGAATCCTGGCAGGGCCAGGTGGACGAGGCCCTGCGCCAGGCCCTGGTCAATCTGGAGGCCGTGGACTGCCCCGCCGGCGAGATGGATGTGGTCCTCGGCCCCGGCTGGAACGGCGTGCTTTTGCATGAGGCTGTCGGCCATGGCCTGGAAGGCGACTTCAACCGCAAGGGAATCAGCGCCTTTTCCGGCCGGGTCGGCCAGAGGGTGGCGGCCCCCGGCGTCACGGTGATCGATGACGGTTCCATCCCGGGCCGCCGCGGGTCCCTGACCGTCGATGACGAGGGCACCCCGACCGAGCGGACCGTGCTGATCGAGGACGGCATCCTGACCGGCTATATCCATGATCGCCAGAGCGCCCGGTTGATGGAGCTGGCCCCGACCGGCAATGCCCGGCGCCAGTCCTACGCCCATATGCCCATGCCCCGCATGACCAACACCATGATGCTGGGCGGCGGCCATACCCTGGAAGAGATGATCGCCTCGACCAGCCGCGGGCTCTATTGCGCCAGCCTCGGCGGCGGCCAGGTGGACATCACCAACGGCAAGTTCGTGTTCCAGTGCACCGAGGCCTATCTCATCGAGGACGGAAAGATCACCCGGCCGGTCAAGGGCGCCACCCTGATCGGCGACGGCCCCAGCGCCCTGACCCGGGTCACCATGATCGGCAATGACTTCTCCCTGGACCCCGGCATCGGCGTCTGCGGCAAGGCCGGCCAGAGCGTTCCGGTGGGGGTGGGCCAGCCGTCCCTGAAGATCACCGGCCTGACGGTGGGCGGGACGGCGGTCTAGGGCCGCTCTGCCGTCATCCCGGACGGACCGAAGGGACGATCCGGGATGACGCATTCCCGTTGTCGGAACTGTCGCAGCACGGACGACAATTGGGCGGACCCTTGTGAGGGAAATCAACGCTCAGACAGTATCTGCCTTCATCGCCGCCCGGGCAGCCCGCGCCAGGAAACCGGACCGTGTGAAGCCCCTGGCTTCAGCGTGGGCATCGATTTCACGCAAAGTGTCTTCAGGCAGAGTGATGTTGACCCTCACCGCCTTTGCCGTCCGGACCGGGCCTGGAACCAGAATCGCGACCGCATCAAGGTTCTGACGGTCCGCCATGATGGTTTCCAGCGAAGTCGGCTCCGGGATGGCGTCTCCATCTTCGGTCATTCCGTCGATATGGAAGGCTAGGGCTTCCTCGGCCATGCCCCTGGCTTCATCAAGTGTAGCGCCGGCGGAGATGCAGCCAGGAAAATCGGGGAAGGACACCCCGTAGTCGCTGTCCGTGTCCTTGTGGATGAGGGCGATGTAGTCTTTCACGCTGATCACCTGAAAATGAGCCCCGACTGACGCTCAATCCCCCGCAATGTGCCGATCGGGATGTCCCGCTTGGGGGGCGGCACGGTCGTTCGTCCCGGTTTGACAGGATGCTTGAACTGCCTGTGTGAACCGCGTTGCGCGACCTCAACCCACCCGTCCGCAACGAGCGCCTTGATCACGTCGCGGCTGTTCATATGCGCATAAATACACACCTTCTCGCGCAAACACAAGGCTCGCCATTGACCTTCGTCCGACCCTCGCCCAACTGACGGCCATGACCCAGACACCGTCCCTCACCGGCCCCGTCGTCCTTCCCCAGTCGGGCGGGCCGCCGACATCGCTGGTCGTGCTGCTCCATGGCTACGGGTCCAACGGCGAGGACCTGATCGGCCTGACGCCCTTCTGGCGGGACGCCCTGCCGGACACCCTGTTCGTGGCCCCCAATGCGCCGCAGATCTGTCCGGGCGCGCCGGACGGCTATCAGTGGTGGGCCCTGACCAGCCTGTCGCCGGAGGCCCGGGCGGCCGGGGTGCGTCAGTCGGCGCCGATCCTGAACAGCTTCATTGACAACCTGCTGGCCCGCTACGGCCTGGCCGAGGACCGGCTGGTCCTGATCGGCTTCAGCCAGGGCACGATGATGGCCCTGCATGTCGGTCCCCGGCGGGTCGGGGCGATCGCCGGGATCATCGGTTTTTCCGGCATGCTGGCCGATCCCGAGGCCCTTGCCGAGGACGTCCGCAGCAAGCCGCCCGTATTGCTGATCCATGGCGATGCCGACGATGTCCTGCCCGTCTCGTCCCTGGTCCGGGCCCGGCAAACCCTCGAGACCCTGGGTTTTGATGTGTCGTCCCATGTCTCGCCGGGCCTGGGTCATGGCATCGACGAAGCAGGGATCGGACTGGGCCTGGACTTTCTGGTCCGGCGACTGGCCTGACGCCAGAAGGCCGGATTTGCCGAGTCTGTCGGGGAATTAACCCACATTTCTGCCTTGTAACGTGTCCTCGCCGGCGAATTTGGGCAGTTTGCCGGCAGATTGGGCCGGGGGGCTCTGTGGGGGAAGACCAAGACCATGAACCCGATCCTTGCCCTCCTGCTGGCCGCATCGCCCGAGGCCGTGGCGGTTGCCGCGCCCGCCCAGGCCCCGCCTCTGGCCGTTCAGACCGCGCCGGAGGCCGCCGCCAGCCAGGGCGTGACGCCCTATCTGGCCGCCTTCTTCGCCGAGTCCCAGCCCAATTCGGCCATGGACATGATCAGCCGGATTCCGGGATTCGACTTTGATGGCGGCGACAATGTGCGCGGCTATGGCGGCGCCGCCGGCAATGTGCTGATCGACGGCCAGCGGCCGGCCAGCAAGAGCGAGGGCCTCGAAGACGCCCTGCGCCGGATCCAGGCCAAACAGGTGGAGCGGATCGACATCATCCGGGGCGGCGCCCCCGGCATCGACATGCAGGGCAAGACCGTCATCGCCAACGTCATCCTCAGGAAGGGCGGCGGGGGGCAGTGGTTGCTGGCCGGCGCCAGCGCCGTGCACCAGGACGGGCGCACAACACCGGCGGTGCGGTTCGAGGGTTCGACCCCGGCCGGCCCGGGCGTTTTCGACTGGTCGACCCTGGTCTTCCGGTTCGTGGATGACGGCGCCGGTGAAGGCGTGCAGCGGGGCGAAAACGGCAGTGTCGTCGATCGAACGGCCTGGGACGAGACCGGCGGCGGACGCGGGGCCGACATCAAGGCCGGCTGGAAGAGTCCCCTGGCGGGCGGCCGCCTCGCGCTCAACTCCCAGCTCTTCATCGAAACCTATGAGTGGTCCCTGAACGCTGCCGCCACCTCCGGCCCGGGCCGCCTGTCCGTCAACGACCGCCAGGACCGTGAGGATGGCGAACTGGGCGGCAGCTGGGAGATCGCCCTTGGCCCCAAGGCCAAGGTCGAGCTCACGGCCCTCCAGACCCTGCGAAACACCGACTTCACATCGTCATTCGCCGAGGGCAGCGACAGCGGGGTCTATTCCGAAGAGTCCCAGGCGAGCGAGAGCATCGGCCGCGCCACCCTGCGCTACAGCCTGTCGCCGTCAATCTCGCTGGAGGGCGGCGGCGAGGTGGCCCTGAACGTCCTGGAGACCTCGACGGACTTCATCCAGAACGGCGTCCCCGTGGTGTTGCCAGCCGCCGACCTCCGGGTCGAGGAGGAGCGCGGCGAGGCCTTCGCCACCGCCAACTGGCGACTGAACCCGAAATTCGCTGTCGAGGCCGGGCTGAAGGTCGAGGTCTCGACCATCAGCCAGAGCGGCGACACCAACCTCTCCAAGTCCTTCACCTATCCCAAGCCGAGGGTCATCGCGACCTGGTCGCCGACCCCGGTCGATCAGGTGCGGTTGCGGATAGAGCGGGAGATCGGCCAGCTGAACTTCCGGGACTTCGCCTCCAGCATCGCCTTTTCCACGGGCGGGACGGTGACCGCCGGCGGCGCCGACCTGGAGCCGGACAAGACCACCGTCGTCGAGGCTGCCTATGAGCGCAAGTTCCTGAAAGACGGCGCCATCGTGGTCAAGCTGACCCACGAAGAGGTCACCGATGTAAACGATCGCATCCGCATCACGGATGTCGCCAGCTGCCCCCTGGTGGGCGGAGCGCCGGATACAGACGACCTGTCCTGCAATTTCGACGCGCCGGGGAACATTGGCGAGGGGGTCAATGACGAGCTCTCCATCGCCCTGAACCTTCCGCTCGGAAAACTGGGGGCGCCGGGCGGCCTGCTGCGGATCGAAGGCGAGTGGAGCAAGTCCGAGGTGACGGACCCCACGACCGGCGAAAAGCGGCGGGTCTCCGGCCAGGCGCCCTTCGAGGGCGAGATCCGGTTCTCCCAGGACCTGCCCCAGTATCGCCTTCAGTGGGGGGTCGACACCTTCCTGGCCTTCGAGGAGCGCTCCTATCGCTTTGACCGGATCGACAAGATAGCCCTCGAGACCTGGGTGACGGTCTATGCCGAGTGGAAGCCCAGGCCTGACCTCAGCCTGAGGCTGGAGGCCCATAACCTGACCGGCCGGGACCTCACCCGCAGCCGTCAGGTCTATGACGCGCCCCGCGACACCGGCTCGGTCGCCTATGTCGAGAACCGGCCGCTGGATTTCCCGTCCTTCATCTATCTGAGAATCCGCAAGACCTTCGGATAGGGCGCCAGCGCCGCTTTCAGCCAGATCCCGACGCAAAACAGGCCCCGGATTGCTCCGGGGCCTGTTCTGTTTGGGTCAGGCAAGGCGCCTGATCGGTTACTCGCTGTGGCCGGAGGCCTCATTGGCGCCGTGCGCCCAGCCCTTGATGAAGAAGCTGAGGATCACGAAGATCACCCCGACGGCCACGCCGCCCCAGCCCAGCTTGCCGAACACGTCCAGGGACGTGGCCAGGGCTGCGCCCGGATCCAGCACCTGACCGCCGATGGTTTCGGTCCCGGCCAGGGCGGCGATCTTGCCGCCGATGAACTGGGCGATGGAGCTGGACAGGAACCAGACCGCCATCATGAAGGACACGACGGACGCCACCGACAGCTTGGTGATCTCCGACAGGCCGACCGGCGACAGGAACAGTTCACCCGTGGTGTGCAGCAGATAGAGCACGCCCAGGATGATCAGCGGCATGCGGAAGGCCGAATCGGCCAGGCCGCCCGCCCAGACCACCACCAGGAAGCCCAGCCCCACCTGCAGCAGGCCCAGGCCGAACTTCATCACCGGGTCCGGATCGCGGCCCCGCTTGCCCAGCCAAAGCCAGAGGGCGGCGAACAGCGGGGCGAAGATCAGGATGAAGCCGGCGTTGAAGGACTGGGTCTGGGCCGCCGTCAGGCCCATGTCGATCCAGATGGTCCCGGCCTGGTTGCCGGCGGCGGCCAGCATTTCCCGGCTGCCGAAGAAGAAGGTCTGGCCCAGCAGGTCCAGGGTGAAGGGCTTGCTGATCAGGGCCAGGTCGACGTTGCGGTCGGCAAACAGGTTCAGGGAGGTGCCTGCCTGTTCGAACAGGGTGAAGAACACCACTGCGCCGAAGATCAGCACCATGGCCAGGCCCATCCGCTCGCGCTGCACCTTGTTGCATTTGGCGATCATGAAATAGGCGATGAAAGCCAGGGACAGCACGGTGCTGACCCCCAGGACCCAGCCCACCACGGCATTGCGCTGGACCATGAACCAGACCACCCCGACGCCCAGGATGGCGCAGAGATAGATCAGGCCCTCCAGGTTCAGGGGACCCGCCACCTTGGCCTTCAGGGTTTCGGGAACCGGCGACTCGCCCTTGCCTTCCAGCAGCGGCTTGCCGAGCACGAAGGCCACATAGCCGACGAACATGCCGATTCCGGCCAGGCCGAAACCCCAGCCCCAGCCATAGTTCAGGCCCAGGTAGCCACAGAGGATGGAGGCCCAGAAGGCGCCCAGATTGATGCCGTAGTAATAAAGGGTGAAGCCGGGATCGCGCCGGGGATCGCCTTGCGGATAGAGCTGTCCGACGATCGAGGAGATGTTGGGCTTCAGGAAGCCGACCCCCATGATGATCAGGGACAGGGCCAGGAAGAAGATGTTCACATAGGTCTGGTTGCGCTCGATCACCTCGACCTTGAAGCTGCCCTTGGTCAGGGTGGCCGGGATGGGCGCATCGGCCGGCAGGTCCTTGATCGCCAGACCGCCATCGGCGGCCGGACCGAACTCATAGGCGCCCTCGCCGACCTTCAGCTTCACCTCGCGGGTGTCGCCGCGGCCCTCGACCACCAGCTCATAGGCGGCGCCGTTATAGGTCAGGCTTTCCCGGGCGGCCTTGCCCTCGATGGCCATCATGCCGTGACCGGCGACCAGCAGCAGGGCGCCAAAGGCGATGGCCTTGCGGGTGCCCAGGAAGCGGTCAGCCAGGATGCCGCCGATCAGCGGCAGCAGATAGACCAGCGAGGTATAGGATCCATAGATCCCGCCGGAATATTCATCACTGAACAGGAAATGCTGGGTCAGATAGAAGATCAGGATGCCGCGCATCCCGTAATAGGAAAAGCGCTCCCACATCTCTGCGAAAAACAGGATACGAAGCCCGGGCGGATGGTTCCTGAGCTGCAGGAATACCGGAATTCCCGTGGCCAGGGTCACAAGAATGCCCAACACAATAACAATATTCATACAAGATACCCTGTTTGCAATGTCAGAACGGGCCGACCCCTCGATCAGCGCGTCCTCCCCCGATAACCGGTGACAAAATCACGCGGCGCAGGGTTTCACAAGCAAGGCTTAACCACCTCTTGCGCCAAACGCGATGGTGACAGCATGTGGGCAGGGCTTTTTGGGGAGACCAAGCTGCATGGCCGCATCACGCCTGACCTTTGAGGTTGCGCCAAAACGCACCCGCGTCCTGTTCAGGGGAGTCGCCATCGCAGAGAGCAGCGCGGTGATGTTGCTGACCGAAGGCGCCTCACCACCCGTCCGCTATTTTCCGCGTCAGGATGTGGACCCGGCGGCCCTGGACCGGACCGCCCACAGCAGCCGATGCCCCTGGAAGGGCGAGGCCAGCTATTTCACCCTGCAGGCCGGCGGCGAACAGGTCGTCAACGCCGCCTGGTCCTATGAACAGCCCATAGAGGCGGCGGCGCCCATCGCCGGACACATCGCCTTCTATCCCCAGCATGTCACCTTCGAGACGGTGGACTGAACCCACCGCGACAAGGTCAGTAGGCGCTCTCTGTGAAGATCCGCGAGATGTCGCCGCCCCAGGCGCCGTGATAGCGCTCTAGCAGCCGATCGGCCGGGGTCAGGCCGCTGTCGGCAATGGCTTCCAGTTCGCCCAGATAGGTGGTCTCGTCGATGAAGCCGCCGTCCTGGCGATTGCGGGCTTTCAGGCCACTGCGGGCGATGGCGACCATGTCGACCGCCACGTCCCGCACCGACCGGCCGGCCACCGTGGCCTTCAGGCCCAGACGCGGGATGTCCCGGCGCAGGCCCTCGCGGTCTTCGGTTGTCCAGTGCTTGCACAGGTCCCAGGCGGCGGTCAGGGCGGCATCGTCATAGAAGATGCCGGTCCAGAGGGCCGGCAGGGCGCAGAGCCGGCTCCAGGGCCCGCCATCGGCGCCGCGCATCTCCAGATAGGACTTCAGCCGCACCTCCGGGAAGATGGTGGTGGTATGGTCGGACCAGTCCTTCAGGGACGGGCGCTCGCCGGGCAGTTCGGGCAGCTTGCCGTCCATGAAGTCGACAAACGAGCGGCCGGCCGTGTCGATGTAGAGGCCGTTCCGCTTGACGAAATACATCGGCACCTTCAGCGCATAGCGGGCATAGGTCTCGAAGCCGAACCCGTCCTCGAAGACGAAGTTCAGCATGCCGGTGCGGTCAGGATCGGTGTCGGTCCAGACATTGGCCCGGGCCGACAGGAAACCGCTGGGCCTGCCCTCGATGAAGGGCGAATTGGCGAACAGCGCCGTGCAGATCGGCTGCAGGGCCAGGCTGGTGCGGAACTTCAGCACCATGTCGGCCTCTGAACTGAAGTCCAGATTGGCCTGGACCGTGCAGGTCCGCAGCATCATGTCGAGGCCCAGCCCCCCGACGAGGGGCATGTAGCGCCGCATGATCACATAGCGGCCCTTGGGCATGATCTCTGCCTGGCCGCGGCGAATCGTCGGGTGGAAGCCCAGGCCCAGGAACCCCATCCCCAGTTCACCGGCGACGGCGCGGACCTCTTCCAGATGCTGTCCGGTCTCCGAACAGATGTCATGCATGGTTTCCAGGGGCGCGCCGGACAGTTCGAACTGGCCGCCGGGCTCCAGGCTGACATTGGCCTTGCCGCGTTCCAGCCCGATGATCGTCTGGCCGCCATCGGCGCGGTCTTCCAGCACCGGCGCCCAGCCAAAGCGCATCAGCCCCTTCAGCAGGGCCTCGATGCCGTCCGGGCCGTAATAGGGAACCGTTGAATGGTCAGAGAGGCGGAAGCCGAACTTCTCGTGCTCGGCCCCGACCCGCCAGGCGTCCTTGGGCTTGCAGCCTTCGGAAAAATAGGCGGTCAGGTCGTCGAGCGTCAGCGGACGGTCGTCCGTCTTGGTCTGCGCCATGGTCTTGCAGCCTCCCCAGCCACGTCTATCCGATGGTGAGGGAGGCCCTTCCCCAACCGGCGGCGATCTTTACGCTGTTAAGTAGGTGGGAGACAAACGGGATATTGGCAAGGCGCTGCTCACGAGGCCGTGACCCAGTCCCCCAGGGCCGCCTGCCAGAGGGACAGGGCGGCGATGGCCGCCGTATCGGCCCGCAGGATTCGCGGGCCCAGCGACACCGCCGTCACGAAGGGCTCCGACCGCAGCCGCTCCAGCTCGTCCGGGTCAAAGCCCCCTTCCGGCCCGATCAGGATCGACCAGGGCCCTGCCTGTCCGGCATGGGGCGCCAGGGCCTGCAGGGCCGGCGGCCCGCCGGTCTCGTCACAGGCCATCAGCCGCCCCGCCTCATCGGACCAGCTGTCCAGCCACTTCGCCAGCTTGACGGGCTCCAGCACGGTGGGGACATCCAGCCGCCCGGTCTGTTCCGCCGCCTCGGTGGCAATGGCCTGCAGCCGGGGTACATTGGTGTGGTCGGCATTGGTGCGGCGGGTGATCAGCAGCTGGATCCGGGCCGCCCCCAGCTCGGCGGCCTTTTCGATGATCGTCTCCAGCCGGGCCCGCTTGACCAGGGCCACGGCCAGGGTCAGGTCCGGGCTGGCGGCGTGGGCGCGGCTGCGCGCCCCGACCACCAGCCGGGCGCGGCGCTTGTCGGCCTCGACCACCGTGGCCCGCCATTCGCCGTCCCGGCCATTGAACAGCAGGATCTCCGACCCGACCGCCAGCCGCATCACCGCGATCAGGTAACGGCACTGGTCGGAATCGGGGATCACCGGGGCGCCGGCCGCCAGGGCGTCTGGGACAAAGAGTCGGATCATGACGATCTTCTAGCGGAAAGCCGTGGCCCGTGTTTAGCCTTGAGGATGGGAAACAAGACCGACGCCTTCGAAGCCGAACTCATCACCCTGCAGACCGCGATCGTCGCCTGGCGTCACGCCACCCTGGAATCGGCCCAGCGGGTGCTGGTGATCTTCGAGGGCCGGGATGCGGCGGGCAAGGACGGCACGATCCGCCGGATCGTCGAATACCTGCCGCCCCGCACCACCCCCGTCGTGGCCCTGCCCAAGCCCTCGGACCGCGACCGCAGCCAGTGGTATTTCCAGCGCTATGTCGCCCACCTGCCGGCCGCCGGCGAAGCGGTCTTCTTCAACCGGTCCTGGTACAATCGCGGCGGGGTCGAGCCGGTCATGGGGTTCTGCACCCCGGAGCAGCACCAGGCCTTCCTGGCCGAGGTCCCCAAGTTCGAGGCCATGCTGACCGATGGCGGGCTGAAACTGGTCAAGATCTGGCTGGACATCAGCAAGGACGAACAGAAGGACCGGCTGAAGGAACGGCACAACGACCCCCTCAAGCTACTCAAGACCAGCCCCCTGGACGCCGAGGCCCAGCCCCGCTGGGACGCCTACAGCCAGGCCCGCGACCAGATGCTGGCCCATACCCATACCCCGGCCTGCCCCTGGACCTGTGTCCGGGGCGACGACAAGAAGGCCGCCCGCATCGCCGTCATGCGCCACCTGCTGCAGGTCCTGGCGCCGGCGGCGCTGCTGAAGGGCATCGCAAAGCCGGACCCGGCCGTCCTGTTTCCCTTCGAGATCGCGGCGCTCACCGACGGCAGGTTGGCGCGGTAGGGGGGAGGCGGGAATTGCAGTGACCGCGCACTGCCACCGCAAATCCTTCTCCCCTCGAGGGAGAAGGTGTCAGCCGAAGGCTGACGGTTGAGGGGGTCTTTCCGCGCGGCCTCTGTTTGTAAGTGTCCACGATCAACCCGCTACCGCCAGCGCAGCCCCTTGTGTGTCTGAAATCTGCCAGAGTTGGTGTTGCCGGGGTCCGGGTCATGACCCGGACCCCGGCGATGACCGTGAGCCCGATACCCCTGAGGCCTGGACGCCGTGGATGAGCCAGGGC